>Ga0099364_10000498_pt1 | contig 66377 bp, 51 predicted proteins | sample TergutTh196P3_FD_73070 | JGI IMG/M metagenome (GOLD analysis project Ga0099364, IMG submission 73070) | Microcerotermes parvus P3 segment gut microbial communities from Pointe-Noire, Republic of the Congo - Th196 P3 | ecosystem: Host-associated > Arthropoda: Insects > Digestive system > Gut ... | reverse complement strand
TGGGCAATGCCTGCTCCGCAAGCTCCGCAGGCATTGCCCGCCGTGGAGCGGCTGCCGCCGTATCGCATAAAGCAAAAGACGAAAAACCCCAAAAAAAATGTCCAATAAAATGTAACATATCCAAACATGTAACCAACAACATCCACCCTGAAGGGGTGGAACTCTATGTGATATAATCATTTAGTCCCACCCCTTCGGGGTGGGATATGTGGTGGTAATCGTTTTCTATAAAGAGTCACATACCTTCGGCATGTGTAAGGAATATCTATAATTAATTAAAAACCGACTTTTCGGAGGGGACTCCTAAAGGAATAAAGTTTGAGAGTTGTATCGCCTATTCTACCTAACCATTTCTCTACAAAGCAAATGAAAGGAAGATTCTTACCTCATCAACACCATTCTTCTTGTCTCAGAAAAGTTATCAGCATTCATTCTATAAAAATAAACACCACTAGATAAGATTCTGTCACTATCATTTTTCCCATCCCATTCTACACTATACGACCCTTCTATAAGATTGGTATTCACTAATGTTCTTACTATTCGTCCCCTGATGTTAAATATAGAAATATTTACAATTTGCTCTTTATTAACATTAAAAAATATTGTAGTTGAGGGGTTGAATGGGTTTGGGTCATTACCAAGAAGTTCTGTTTTTTCAATTGTAAAAATTGGGGTATACTCATCTTGGGAAGTAGCTATTTCTATTACTGTTAAGTTTTCTGAAGTTATATGTTCTGACGCTGTACCTATGACAATAGCTGTCTCAGTATCGATAACTTTCAATCTTAATCTACTTAGAGTATCCCAAATATTAGATGACTCATTTTTATCAATTATATCTATTCCACTTAATGAACCAGTAACCACTGCATTTGCACCAACGAATCTACCAATACTTACAGCAGTTCTGTCATCAACTTCCCAATCTAGTTGGAATGCTTGTTCCGTTCGAACATGATCTAACTCTCTTCTTTCAACAACTGTAAATCCACGATCAACTAGTATATGTTGCAGTTCTTCTAATAAAAATTCATTAATCAATGTATTTGGTGCTGACATATGAACAATAGCTATAGGTTGGTTTTTGTTTACACTCTTAAAAGCTTGATCAGCGGCTTTTATCAGAGAGCTCGCTATATCAATACTGTTCTGTTTAACTACTGGCGTTGTCGATTGTGTGTTGATATTGACTCTCGAATTGTTTGAAGAATTAAGTTGAATTACTGCAGAGTTGTTTGGTTTTGGGCTTGGGTCTGGTGCAACAGCACAACTAGCTAAAGTAATTAATGCTAATAACATAATTACTATTTTACAAGAAAAACTCATTTTATTGTCCTCTGTATTAGGCAATAACGGACTTGAAACAGAAAAATAGTGCAAAAAAGACATTTTTTGCAAAGTGTCGCCAGAATGCGTGTTTTGGGCGTTCCTGACGATTTTAGCGAAATCAAAAGTGAGAGCATTTTTCATAGCCTCTTATTGCCTCTCTTTTTGAATATAGCAATTGGTAACCAAATAGCAACTGCCAACAATGCTACAATACAAGCAAAAACTACTGCTACCAAAACCACTGGAACTACTAAAGCAACAGCTCCTAATGCTATACTAACAGCCAAAACAACAACAACCAAAGCTAAAAGTACAATGATCGGGATCAATACTGCGTATAGTATTTTTTTCCAAAAAGACAGCTCTTGCCAGTCCTTCCCGTTTACATTGACTCCGCTTTCATTAATAGTAAGTTGCATCTTACTCTCCATAATAAATAATTTAAATCTTGAGTGCTATTTTTTTCAATGAGGTAAATTCGTCAAGTGTTTTTTTGAGAACTCGTGAAAAAAAATTATACTGGTACACTATTAAAATAAAGTTCATCAGGACATATATCTTGACCATGAATCCATTCTATACTTAATCCAGATGGTTTTACTGTATTAAAAATAGTGAGGTTTTTTAGTTCCGCAAAGGGTTTGAAATCAAGATATGGCTTTACATCAAAGATTCTTTTTTCGCCATTGTTGAAAGTGACAAGTAAACAATAATCAGGTTGGGTGGTGACATTTATAGCTTTGGGTCGTATCATATTATTACCTTAATCCCTCTATTTTTATTACCTCACCATTTTCATTCCAAGCTGTCCAAGCAGCTCCTAATTCTTCATTATGTAACATACACCAAGCCTCAACGAGTATGTTTTGTTTTTTGGGTAAGTTACCTTCAATAAGATTTCCTTCAAAATCATATACTCCCTCAAATTCAGCATATTTTGCATGAAAATGAGGTAATTTATGCTTTCCGCTTAATTTCTTGTACATATAAATCAATATGCCGTAAAACTGTGATATAATTGGCATTTCTATCACTCCTTTATATTAAATATCAAACTTGAATTCTATATCTCAAAACACAATTATATAAATCGTCTTTTTTTCAAGGATTTTTTTTTGTATAATTCCAAATTTTTCCAAGATACTCTAAAATATTTAATAAATACATGAGGTCATTTTTCTCATTGGGTAACATATTTCATGTCCTTTTGAGCCCGAAATAAAATTATAGGGTTTGCATATTTTTTTAGCATGATGTCAACTTCTTTTTCTGTTATCCTTTCAAGGTCTTCTTTTAGTTCTTTTAAATCTCTCAGATCAAAGTCATCAACATCAATAAAGAAATCAATATCGTTAGCGTTTTCACCACGAGCTAATGACCCAAAAACACCAATTTTTTCTAAATTGTGCTTTTTTAACAGATTTTCATCTTTTAATGCTTTTTCTAATGAAATCATTGATTGAACCATGATATACTCCTTTAAACATAGTCTATATAACCAGTCTTGACTTTGAAAACAAACTTATTAAACTAGTCTTTTTTGTCAACTATTTTTTTTTTGATAATTTCGTCCCATCACAAAACATTATAGTGTTTACAGAGTTTTTTTGGATTTCACTGAAATGAGCTCTCAAAAAACGAGAGTATTTGTAACACCAAGAAACAAAATATTTACATTCACAAGAAATCCGCCTAAAAAGTATAATAAAACAACAATATATTTCAATCTCTCAAACTTTAAATAACCCCTTTAGTGAATAAATTCTGGAACTTAATTTGCCCCCCTTAATAAATTAAAGAAAACAAAGATTTCACTCTGAAAAATAAAAAATCCTTGACGAAAAAGCCCCATTAAAAAAAATTGCTCAATGGTAGATTTAGAAAATATATTCACGGTTTATGAAATAACACAACATATAAAGCATATACTCGAAAATAGCGTAAGTCTTTTGCAGATAGAGGGTGAGGTATCAAATCTTTCTCGCCCTTCTTCTGGGCATATTTATTTTAGCCTAAAAGACGAAAAAGCATTAATAAGATGTGTGTTCTTTAGTGGTTTTGGAAGATCGCTCGATTTTATACCACAAAATGGAAACAAAGTGATTATTTCAGGTAAACTGACAGTTTATGAGCGTGATGGGCAATATCAGATAGTCGTATCAAGGATAATACCTTATGGAATAGGCATTTTACATATTCAATTTGAAAAGTTGAAAGAAAAACTAAAAAAAGAAGGGCTTTTCGATAAAGAGCATAAAAAAAAATTGCCAAAATATCCGCGAGGAATAGGTATAATTACTTCAGAGACAGGATCTGTATTGCAGGACATATTAAATATTATCTCGCGAAGATATCCTCTTGATGTTTATCTTTATCCTGCAATAGTGCAAGGCAATGAGGCAGCACCAAGCTTGATAGAAGGGATAGAACAAATCACTAAAACAACCCATAAGATTGATGGCAAAAATCATTTTTCTCATGTTACTGGTGAAAGTAACAGGCATGTAGATATTATTATCATTGGAAGAGGAGGCGGTTCTTTTGAAGATTTATTTTGTTTCAATGATGAGAAACTTGCAAGAGCAATATCCGCCTGTCCAATACCTATCATTTCAGCTGTGGGACATGAAACAGACTTTACAATATGTGATTTTGTGGCAGATGTTCGTGCAGCTACCCCTTCAGAAGCAGCTGAATTAGCAGTGCCAAATAGAATTGAGATGAATAACACTCTACAAAATAAAAAAAAACAATTAGAAACAATAGTATTTTCAGGATTTCAAGATATTAAGCATAAAATGTTGATATACAAAAAAAATCTCCAAGAAATGCACCCACAAAATTTTATTAATAAATATCAACAGAATATGGATTTTTACTTAAAAAGAATGAATAATTTCATGATTTCCATAAACAATATCAAGTCAAAACATAAACAACAAAAAGAAATGTTTCAAAATAGATGCTTAAATAATATACAATTGGCGTTCAATAAAAAAGCATTGTCTCTGAATAAAAATCACGAAAAATTATTTTATATCACAAACAACAAACTTCATATATCCCAAAATGAATTACAGAATAGAAAAAAACTTTTAAGCGGTCTTTCTCCAAAAAGCATTTTAAAAAAGGGTTATTCAATTATTCAGAAAGATGGGAAAACGATATCAACAATAAATAATTTAAATACAAAAGACGAAATATCAATTTTATTAAAGGATGGACAATGCCAAGCAGAAATAGTTTAAATTTTGAATGTTTATACGGGAGAAATATTTCTGAACATAATTTTAAAAAGCTCAGAAGACATCTAATATTCTATTTCCTTTTCATAATCTTTACTGTTAACCTCCAAGCACAAATAAAAGCTTTATGGGTAACTCCATGGGATATGAATGATAAAGATAGGGTTTTGAATGTTATTGATTATGCGATAGAATGGGGAATTACAGATCTTTTAGTGGAAGTTCGTTATCGAGGGGACGCCTTGTATGTCCCGAATCGATTATACAGAGATTTTCCGAATAATGAACCTATTTCATATCTTTTAAACAGCAATCCAAATTTTGATGCACTAGAAACTTTTATCCATTATTCGAGGGGTTCAAATATAAGAATTCATGCTTGGGTTACAGTAAATGTAATAACTACAAGGCGATTTGATACAATACAACCAAATCATCTTTATTTAACACACCCACAATGGCTTACATATCATTCAAGTGGTCGCAGAATAAGACATGACCAGTTTGAAGGCGCTTTTATCGATCCGGGAATACCTGAAGTTAAACAATATATAGTAAATATATTTTCAGATATAGTTCAAAACTATGAAATTGATGGTTTACACCTCGACTACATTCGCTACCCACACCCTGATTATGGGCACAACAGAGTATCTGTAGATAGGTATAATAGTTTGAGAAATATATTGAGTTTAAATTCATTTCAAAGATGGAAAGAGCTTCAAATCAAAGAACAAGTTCAAATGATTGGTGAAAGTATAAAAAACATTAACCCCAATATTATTTATACTGCGGCAGTATTTGCAAATATTAGTGACGCAAGGAATAGTTACGCTCAAAATTGGCATGATTGGCTTGAGGAAGGCTTGCTTGATTATGCGTATATCATGGCCTATCAAACAAGAAATAGTGGGTTTGAGCAGATAGTCACAAATATCCCAGAAAGATTCAGAAATCAAATAGTCGTAGGTATTAGAGCATGGTCAGAAGATGGAACTTATATGGTTCAAGGCATCATTGATAAAATAAATTTAACCCCGAGTAGTTATGCAGGGATCAGCTTTTTTTCTTTTGGCGGAATAATAGAAGGCGTTTATCAGTCAGCAGTGACGAGTTATATAGTGAACAATCCAATCAATATCACAAGATCGACAAGACCTCATCAATGGCTTGAAACAAGAGTAAATCATGAACAAGAAATCATTTTAGAAATAATCAACAATCACAATGTATCAGGACATTGGTCTTTGATAGATTTATCTGAAAATACTGTAGCTGAAGGGCGTTTGAGCAATTATGATAATGTAGTTTTGATACCTCGCACATACATGGATAGAAGATACCTTGTATTAAGGTATGATGTAAATAATGAGAGTTTTATGATATTGATAGATTTGTTACATTAAGGAGTTGAAATGAGAATAGATGTATTATTAAACAAACTGTGTTTAGTTAAAACACGCAGTATTGCAAAAAATGCTTGCGATAAAGGTGCAATATTGGTCAATGATAGAGAGGCAAAAGCCAGTCTCGAAACAAAAATTGATGATATTATTGAGTGTAATATGTTCGGTTTTAGAACTCTCATCAAAATAAAGAAAATACCAGAAGGGAATGTAGCTAAAAAAGATGTGTTGGATTTTTATGAAATAATTTCTAGAGAAAAAGTAGTGGAATAATTTATAGATTGCTTTATGAACACAGATAATAATTTCAGTATTAATCGTCTTTCAAAATATGCCTTTATTTATTTAGCTTGACAAAAAATCATCATTTTTAAATTATTGAAAAAAAAGTCCAATAGGAGTTAATTATGTCGTTAATTCATCCTTTTAGAGCAGTTAGACCTGCATGTGGTAAGGCTCATTTGATAGCAGCTTTACCATATGATGTCATGAATTCTGATGAAGCGAGGGAAATGGTAAAAGACAACCCACTAAGCTTTTTACATGTTGATAAATCAGAGATTGATTTACCTGTGGGAACAGAACTATATGATGAGATGGTTTATCAAAAAGCGAAAGAAAATCTTTATGGATTAATAAACAATGGTCACTTAATCCAAGATGATAAGCCTTGTTTATATCTTTATCAACAAGTGATGGACGGAAGAGCGCAGACAGGTCTTGTTTGCTGTGCTTCTGTTGAAGAATATGAAAAAGACCTCATAAAAAAACATGAAAAGACACTTGCTCGAAAAGAAGCAGACAGAATCAAGCATGTTGATACAACTAATGCTCAAACTGGCCCTATATTTTTGACTTTTAGAACAAAAAAAGAAATTGAAGAGAGAATGAATGCTTATGTCAAAAACGCTCCACCAATTTATGATTTTGTAGCTGAAGACAATGTTCGCCATATTGCTTGGATTATTGATTGTGAGCAAGATATTGAGTTCTTTATCAGTAAATTTAAAGAAGTTCCTACACTTTACATCGCTGATGGACATCATAGATGTGCTAGTGCTTGTCGTGTTGGTCAGCAAAGAAAAGAAGCGAATCCAAATCATACTGGAAAAGAAGAATACAATTTTTTCTTGTGCGTGATTTTTCCTGATACTCAATTGGAGATTATGGACTACAACAGAGTTCTGAAAGATTTTAATGGTTTGAATAGAGAGCAGTTTATTGCTAAAGTTGAAGAAAAATTTATCATTGAAGAATATTCAAATACTGAGCCTTACAAACCTGAAAAACCTACAACCTTTGGTATGTATCCTCCTTGTCATATTTGGTTTAAATTAACTGCAAAAAAAGGAACTTTTCAAGAAGACGATCCTGTTGCTTCTCTTGATGTGTCTATCCTGCAAAACAATCTTTTATCACCAATATTAAATATTGGAGACCCTCGAACTGATAAAAGAATCGATTTTGTTGGTGGAATAAGAGGTTTGAAAGAACTTGAGAAACGAGTTAAGTCAGGTGAAGAAGTTCTTGCGTTTTCAATGTTTCCTACATCAATGGAGCAACTAATGAATATCGCTGATGCTGGAGAAATAATGCCTCCCAAGTCTACTTGGTTTGAACCAAAACTAAGGTCTGGATTGTTTATTCATCTATTGGAATAAAGAGATAATAAAGATTTAGAGATTTTATCAAGGAGAACACAGAGATATTTTCTCTGTGTTCTCTGTCGATTCAAGAGATTGCTCGTAGAATTACGATTTAATCACTGTGTTTAACTCAAAAAAGGTTGATAATGAAAAAAAACATAGGAATTGTTGTTGACAATGACTTTTACAATGACATCAGGGTTACCAATCAAGCAAAAATTCTTGCTGAGAAGTATAATGTCTTTGTGTTGTGTTTTGAATTTAAAACAACTGTTTCGGGAAGGATAGATCCGTCATCCACAAATTTGGACATCAATGTCTCTAAAATCAAAATCCATAAAAAAATAAAAAACATCCTATTTGGCATCCAAAACACTATCCCAATTTATGATTATTTTTGGGCTTATCATATTCAAAAATTTGTTAAAAAAAATTCTTTGATTTCAATCCATGTCCATGATTTATTCCTCTCTAAAGCTGGTTGTATAGCGAAAAAAAAGACTAATGCTAAAATGATTTTAGATTTACATGAAAATTATCCGGTAGCTGTTTTGAATTATAAATGGACTCAACATTTTCTCAAACAGATATTAGCAAAACCTCATTTATGGGCAAAAAAAGAAGAAAAATTGTTATCCTATCCAGATTTATTAATTGTATTAAGTGAATACTATAAAAAAAAACTTCAAGATAATTACTCTTTTTTATTTAATCAAAATATAATGGTTTTTCCTAATGTTCCTGATATAACTACAATGAATTCTTATCCTATTCATAAAAATATAATTGATAAAAAGAATAAATTTATTGTATTTTATTTTGGAATTATCTCGACAAGGCGAGGTATCGATCTATTAATAAATGCTATCAAGTCATTATTACCAAAATATCCAGACATATTTCTTTTATTAATTGGTCCAGTTGATAAAGCAGAAACATTTTTATTTACAAAATATTTTCAAGAAACATTCATAAAACACATAGATTGGATTGATATTAGTTTATTTCCTTCTTATATGAATATATCAGATATCTGTATTAATCCAATAATAAAAGATGAGCAAACTGAGTCTGGAATAGCTAATAAAGTTATACAATATGCTCTTTTTGGTAAACCTATTATAGTATCAGATTGCAAACCACAAGCAGAATTTGTAAAAGAAAATCAATGTGGGTTAGTATTTTCTGCTGAAAACGATGTCGATTTGGTTGAAAAAATTGAATTTTTAATTAATAACCCAAAATTATGTCGTGATTTTGGTGAAAATGGTTTGAATGCTGTTAAAAATAAATACAACATTGATAGTATAAAAAATAGATTATTTGAAAGATATGATGCGTTTCATTGAGAGTGAGGAATAAAACTATTTATTAAAATGGCAGATAAAAAAAACTATATGTTAGAAAAATTTGAGAAAGTATTAATCTTTCCCTAAAATATATATAAGAGTTCAAATCAATAAACATCTCCAAATTTCAAATCCCAAGCCATTTTAAGACTTTTTTTACAAAAAATCACAAAATAGTTGACATTTTAGCCTAAATTTTTTTTTTAGGTTAAAATTGTATTTTTAATGGGAGGTAGTGAGATGTTCTTTAAAAGCGTTTTCAAGAATCAGCTCTTTATCTGTATATTGATAACCATTTTAGGTTTGTATTTAGTCTATGGTATCTACAATCAAACATCCTTAGATATTCGCGAAGAAATGCTTATCCAGGCTATGATTATCGCACAATCATTTGATGTAGAGAATATAAAAGCATTATCAGGGACTTCAGAGGACTTGAATAAGGAAGAATTTATTGTATTGCAGAAGTATTTGAGCGATGTAATAAAACTAAATCCTCAATACAGATTTCTTACTATAATCGGTAGAAATGAATATTCTGAATTGTTTTTTTTAAATTTTGTTGGCTATGATGAATTAGGTAATGAGTTAACAGTTTTACCCGGAACTATTTATTCAACAACAGCTCAGATGATGCTCAATATATTTCATATCCAAGAATCTCGCGTATTTGGTCCCAATGTTGATAATTGGGGAAAGTTTTTAACAACCATAATCCCCATAATCGATCAAGAAAGCGGTATTATGATAGCCTTATTTACAATGGATTATGATTACAATGAAGTCAGGAAAATGAAATTTGATAAAATCCTATTTCCAGTCTTATTGCTCATCCTTTTAAATATAATCACCTTTATATTGTTCAAACTACATATATCTCGAAAAAAGATAACGGAACAGTCACAAAGAATTTTAAAACAACGAGAAGCAATAAACCAATTGGCACTAAACTTTGAATATGGAGCCAGTGATTTTTTGAGTAGCATAGATAACCTTTGTGAAATAGCCTCAGAAACGGCTAATATAGATCGTGTCAGTGTTTGGACTATGCGAGAAGATGGCAATGCCTTGTATTGTGAATCTGTGTATGACATGACTACAAAATCGTATTCTCGAGGACATGCAATTTACGGAGAAAATTTTCCAAATATACATGAAATATTTCAACAAAACAATTTGATAGCCCTAACTGATATTCAAAAAGACAATGATTTTAAACCTTTTTGCGACCATTATATCAAAATAGGAACAGGCTTTAAATCAGTAATTTTTTCTATCATAAAACAAGATAGAAACATCATAGGTGCCTTGATTTTGGCTACTCATACGCATTACAGGACTTGGACTTCAGATGAAAAGGCGTTTGTAGATACATTGACAGCGCTTTTGGGTCAAATATTTGATAGAGAAAGGAAAGAAAAAGCAGAGCAAGAGCTTATAGATACCAATTTGAGATTTATAAATACCTTGGAGAATATCGAAGATGGTTATATTTATCTTGATGAAAAATATATATGCAAATTCATAAACTACCAAGCCTATAAGATACTAAGTCTCAAGTCTGAGCTTCTGGTAAATAGAGATATTTGGACTGTATTACCTGACATATTGTCAACTCCGATGAAGGCAATCGTGGAAAATGCAATGGCCGAAGACAAGACAACGATTAAAACAGAGTATATTGCAGAAATCAACAAATGGATAGAGTTCAAAGTATATCCTTCAAATAAAGACATTTCGATTTTTATGGTCGATGTGTCAAAAATCAAACAAGCGGAACAGGCATTCATAGACAATCATAGGCTCTCGGTTATTGGAGAGATGGCTTATTCATTTGCTCATGACTTCAATAATTTCTTACAAGTTATACTTTCAAATATTCAAATCTTAGAGAATAAACTGGCTTCTGAAAACTACATAAAGAATTATGTAGACACAATTTATAGAACAACCAATGATGCAGCTGTCCGAGTTCAACTATTACAAAGATTTGCTGGTTCAAGAAATAAAAAAAGTGAATATGAAGTCGTAAACTTGAATAAGATTACCCAAGAAGCTATAATTCAAGCCATGTCAATATGGAAAACAGATGCAGAACGAAATGGTATTTCTGTGGAAATAAAAGAAAATTATGAAGATTTGCCTGATATTAATGGAAATGATGGAGAATTGAGAACGGCAATCTACAATATGATAAAAAACTCTGTAGAAGCTATGTCGAACAATGGAATCATATCCTTTGAAACCAATAAAAATGAACAAGGTGTTTATTTATTGATTTCCGATACTGGATGCGGAATAAAATCAGACAAATTCTCCCAAATATTTGAGCCATTTTATTCTACCAAAAGCCTTGATATTGGAAAGGGCTTGGGATTGAGCTTCGTATACAATGTCATGACCGAACACAAAGGAAATGTCAAAGTTGTATCTTCATCAGCAGAAAAAGGAACTACATTTGAGCTATTCTTACCATATTTTGACCCTTCAGAAACTGAAGAGCAAGATCCAACAAATAAAAAAATCATACAAAAACCTAAAATAATGTGGGTAGATGATGATTCCATGATCAGAGAAACAGCTGAAGAAATGATGAATATCATAGGTTATGATGTAGATATGGCCGAAGGTGGCGAAGAAGCTCTTGAGCTTTTTAAAAACAAAAAATATGACATACTTTTGTCTGATATTGGAATGCCTAAAATGAACGGTTGGCAACTAGTAGAAAAAGTTAATGAACTTTATCGAGAAAATCTGAAAGTCGCTCTAATCACGGGATGGGGTGATCAAATAACAGAAGCGCAAAAAAAACAATATCAAATAGATTATGTATTATCTAAACCCGTAAAAATACAGCAACTACAAAAATTGATAGAAGACTTTTTAAAATAGGAGTAATGAATCTTTGACAGATATAGATTTTTTATTTGAAATAGGGACAGAAGAAATCCCAGCTGGCTATATCAGCAATGCCATTGAGAAACTCAAAGAAAGTTTTTCAAGGGATTTAAAGGACTATAAACTTGATTTTATAGATATGTTTACATATTCAACTCCTCGTAGGTTAGCAATAAAAATAATAGGTTTGGATAGCTCTCAAGAGGATGAGACGGTAGAAAAAACTGGTCCTGCAAAAAAAGTTGCTTTAGATGAAAATGGGCAATTGACTAAAGCAGGAATTGGCTTTTTAAAAGGAGCTGGGGCAGAAGAAAAAGATATATTCATTCTCGAAACTACCAAAGGTGATTATATAGCGGTGAAAGTTTTTCTGCAAGGCAAGAAAACTGAGGAATTATTGCCACAAATGATGAAAAATGCTATCGAAAGAATAATATTTCCGAAGACCATGAAATGGGGAGCTGGGAATTTTATGTTTGCTAGACCTATTCGCTGGATGTTGGCATTGTACAATGAAAATCAAAAAGATTCTGAGTGTTTGACTAGAAGCAAGATTATAGACTTTGATTTTGAGGGAGTAAAAACAGGTAATATATCTTTTGGCAATAGGTTTGAGGGATTAGAAAACAAGATAGAGATACTTAGTCCAGATGAGTATCCTGAAGCTTTGAAAAAAGTAAAAATAATCGCCGATAGAGCAGAGAGAAAGGAAATGATAATATCTCAAATCTTGAAACATAAATCTGATTTGAATTTGTTTTCTGAAAATGATACTATTGATGAAAAATTGCTTGATACAGTGACTGATCTTGTCGAATATCCTACAGCAGTAATAGCAAGTTTTTCCAAAGAATACCTTGATTTACCAGCCAAAATAATCACATCTACTTTATCACAAAACCAAAAATACTTTACTATTCAAGATAAAAATGGTAATCTGAGCAATGATTTTATTTTTATCTCAAATGGAGACCCTTCTTTTTCTGACATTATCAGGATAGGGAACGAAAAAGTCGTTAAAGCAAGGTTAGACGATGCAAAATTTTATTTTCAAGAAGATACAAAAATACCATTTGAAGATTATGTCCAAAAACTCGGCGATGTAGTATTTCAAGCTCAACTCGGTAACATGTTGGAAAAAACAGAGCGGGTTGTGGATTTGTGTATTTTTTTATGTGCTAAATTGATTGTAAATAAAAATGCAGAAGAGACGAAACAAAATGTTCTTAGAGCAGCACATCTCGCTAAAGCCGATCTTGTAACTTTAATGTTGGGAGAAAAAGAATTTACAGTTTTACAAGGGTATATAGGGATGAACTATGCTCGCCTATCAGGAGAAAATAGTGAAGTAGCTCAAGCTATATATGAGCATTATATGCCTCGCGGACAAAAGGACGACCTACCATCAGAAATCACAAGTGCAATCCTCGCTATTGCAGACAAACTTGATACAGTATGCGGTATCATAGGTATTGGGTTGATCCCAACAGGCTCAGCAGATCCTTATGCAATAAGAAGAGCAGCTAATGGTATAGTGCAGATAATAGATAAATATGGATTTGATTTGTCATTGAAAGAAATCATAATTTGTGCTTTTGAAAGAATGAATAACAAACTTATTTCAAACAATCAACTCCAACCTAAAACATTGGATATACAAGAAGCTATACACGCAACACTAAAGTATTTCAAACAAAGGATAAAATGGTTATTAGAAGAGCTTTACCTTATAGAGTATGATGTTCTTGATGCTCTTGATATTTTTGAATGGGACAGTGTAATCAATATAAAAAATAGAGCTATCGCTTTGCAATCTCTAAAAAAACAAGAGAATATTGATAATGAAAATCTCTTGTCAGCATCATCTCATACCAAAGCCAAAAAAGATTTTGAGATACTCGTCTCTGGTTTTAAAAGAGTGTCAAATATACTTGATAAAAACAAGATTGAGATTGCTTTTAATCCTGAATTATTAAAAGAAGAAAATGAGATTATTCTTTATAAACATTTGCATAAAATCAATTTATTAATATCTCCGCTACTTGAAAAAATGGCTTATAGGGAAGTATTGGAGACTATAGTTCCAATAGGTTCAGATATTGACGCTTTTTTTGACAAAGTTCTCGTGATGTGCGAGGATTTGACTCTCCGTAACAATAGATTGGCATTACTAAAGGAAATAAAGGCTGTATTTTTAAAAGTGGCTGATATTTCCAAGATAGATTAATATTTAGAAATCACTACTGACCGATTAATTTTTTTTTGTTTATGTAGCTATTGAATTAATAATATTTTATGAACATATTTATCGATAGAGGGTAGGTTTTGTCCTAAGCCTCGTAAATTTATGAAAGGAGATACATTTTTGACTAAAATTGATTTAAACTATCTATAATGGAGAAATATGGAGTTAATATTTCAAGATTTTGTGAATTAGGTGATTTTTTTCATAAAATAGATTTTAGTCGATCAGTAGTGAAAAATAAATTGTGGATAGCTTATGGATAAGTGAAAAAATTTACTTCTGTATCTCTCTATTTTTCAATATTATATTTGCAACTCTCTTTCCCCTCCTGTATGCTTCCCCTATCGCTCTCATGTAATATGTTGAAAATAAAAGAGTTATTATGAGTTATTTTTTCATAAAGAGGTCTTTTGACAAGAAAAAAATGATTTAAAGATTATGTAAAATTATTTTTGAAAAGACTCTTGACAAAAATGATAGATATTTGTTGAGGAACAAATAAGAAAATGACCTAAATTTTAGTCGGTCAGTAGTGATTTTTTTTGATAAATTTTTTCTACAAACTCAGCATGATATACAATGCTGGTGCAGCTATCAAAAGGCTATCAAATCTATCCAGCATTCCACCGTGACCAGGTAACATATTTGAGCTATCCTTCACTCCAAAATCTCGTTTTAAGAGACTTTCAAATAAATCACCTATCTGACCCATAATACCTGCAGAAATTCCGAGTAATATCACTAACTTTGTAGTATAGAAATCTTGATCTATATATCTGGTAAACCATGCAGCTACAAAGGCAAAAACAATACCTGCAATGAATCCTTCTATTGATTTTTTGGGGCTACATTTAAAGATATCTCTGCGTTTGCCTAAAGTAGTTCCTGCGAAATATGCGCATGTGTCCGTTATCCATATCAGAACAGCTAAAACAGGGATTAATGTATCATGAAAACTACTTAGTCGAAATAATAAACTAAATCCAATAGCAGGATATAATACTGTGAGTAAAGCTCCAGAAATTCTTTGTGTTGCTCCGTCAATTTGACTTAATAAAACATCCCTTAGTCCATTGAAAAAAAAGATAAAAAAGAGTATATATAATGCGTGAATATCACTCCAAATTATGCAATAATAAAAGAGAAATGAAGAAACTACATTGAAATATAATAATTTGACACCTTTATTTTCATACATTTTGATTATTTCATAACTCGTTAATACTGTCAATAAGCCCAAAATTGCTTTTAAGGGCATGCCGCCTCTATAATAAAACCATAAAAGAATAGGTATAAAAACTATACCTATAATCACTCTTTTTATTAAATTCATTAGACACCTCCAAATCTTCTATTTCTATTTTGAAAATCAAGAATAGCTTCTAAAAAAGCTTCTTTTTTGAAATCAGGCCATAAAATATCGGTGAAATATAGCTCTGTATAAGCTGACTGCCAGATCAAGAAATTTGATAACCTCTTTTCACCACTAGTTCGAACCATAAAATCAGGGTCTGGTATATCTGATGTATAAAGATATTTTTCAAATATTTTTTCATCAAGATTATCTTTATTGATATCTCCAGATATTATTTCAGGCATCATCTCCTTTATAGCATCTATTAACTCTAATCGTCCACCATAATTCATAGCTATATTGAAGTTTAAACCAGTATTATTCCATGATTTTTTGCATTCATCTTGTATTTTTTTTTGATATTCAAGGGAGAGATTATCATTACTCCCAATAAATCTGACAACTATATTATTTTTGGACATTTGGTCTATTTCATTGACCAAAGAGTCAAGTATGAGCTTTAACAAACCTTTAACTTCATCTTCTGGACGAGACCAATTCTCTGTAGAGAAAGCATAAATAGTCAAATATTTCAATCCTATCTCGACTGATGCTTCGACAATAGCTCGGACAGATTCAACACCATTTTTGTGACCATAAAGCCTACCAGCTCCCTTTTTTTTTGCCCAACGACCATTACCATCCATGATTACTGCTATATGATTTGGAAGTTTTTTAGGGTCAATTTGAGATTTCAGTTTTTCAAATCTGGTCATTTTCTTCCATATTTTATTTCAAAAAACCATATTTATAAATCTTTGGTTCTATCTGTTTTGTGAGAAATATCAATTCAAGGTTTAGTTCTGCAAGTAATTTATTATACATTTCATCATCACTATGGCTGTTCATTCTACCACTAGCATTGCGATCTTGGAAATAACCTCGTATGTCATAAAAAGAAGCGTTTACATCGTATCTTGAACTTTCTATTTCGTTTTTTTTCGTCAACTGGAAAGTTGACGGTACTTGTGAATGATAATATCTCCACAACTCTTTACCCGCTTTAAAAACCTCTTTTGCTCTGTCTGAAAATTGTAGAGGCAAACCTTGCGGTTGCCAGTTGTTGTTGCGGGTAGGGGCAAGCTTTACCCCTACAGTATTATCTTCAAACAACGGCAAGGATGCCGTTGTTACAGTAGATGCTACAGCAAAATCAATATCTTTTATAATTGCACTACAATCAAGACCTTCAAAAAAATCTTTTGCTACAAGGTTTTTTAGTTCTTCTTCTCTGAGATTTACATATTTCATAAAAACACCTTAACTCTCTACTGAATACTTCAACCAAGCATTCATAAACCCGGCTATATCCCCATCCATGACATTGGCTATCTGCCCTGTCTCGAAATTTGTTCTATGGTCTTTAACCATCTGATAAGGGTGAAAGACATAAGACCTTATCTGATTACCCCATCCAATTTCCGTCTTAGTAGCTTCTAATTTTTGTTTTTCTTTTTCCTTTTCAGCCTCATAGTGCATATATAGCTTTGCTTTTAGTATTTTCATTGCGGATTCTCTATTAAGCATTTGAGACCTTTCATTTTGGCATTGAGCGATTATACCTGTAGGTAAATGCGTGATTCTTACAGCGGAATCTGTAGTATTGACATGTTGTCCACCAGCCCCACCAGATTTGTATGTATCTGTCTTTAAATCACTGGGATTGATTTCTATTTCGATATCATCATCAAGTATAGGATATATGAAAATAGAAACAAAAGAAGTTTGTCTTTTTCCCTGAGCATTAAAAGGTGATATTCTGACGAGGCGGTGTATACCAGCTTCACCTTTTAAAAAACCATAAGCAAAATCACCTTTTATCTCAACTGTGACAGATTTTAATCCAGCCACCTCACCAGCTAAATAATCAACTATCTGGAATCCGTATTTCGATTTTTCCGCCCAGTATTTATACATTCTGAGGAGCATTTCTCCCCAATCTTGAGATTCTGTGCCTCCTGCACCGGGATGTATGGTCAGCAGGGCATTATTAAAATCATGTTTTCCATTCAGGAGAAGTTCAACTTCAATTTGTTCTATATATTCTTTTTCTTTTTTCAAAAGGGTTACTGCTTCATTCAAAAGATTTTCTTCAAAATCCTCATTGAGCAATAGAACATAAGTCTCCATGTCCTCTTTTATTTGTTTGATTTTTTTGTCTTTTTCAAGCTCATATTTAAGTATTGAAAGCTCTTTGCCAATTTTTTGGGCTTTCTGTTGGTCGTTCCAGAAATCTGGGGCTTCCATTAGTTTTTCTAGTTCAGAATGTTTTTGACTTAGTTTTTCAAAGTCAAAGTAACCTCCGAATATCGGTTATTTTTTCAACGAGATTATTTATCTCTTTTTCAAATTCGTATAATTCCATATATTTTCCTTATTTATTTCCAAGGCAGTAAATATTCCTTTACTTCTTCATTAAAATATCTATCTGTCATTGTAGCTATAAAATCTCTGACTTTTTCAGCATCAGTAAATGATTTCAAATATTTATCAGTTTTATTCATTAAAAACTGTTTAAATATATTTGACTCTATATTTTTATTTTCAATGTCATTAAGATACTTTTCAAATAAAAATTCCATACATTTCTCTATTTTGGAATTTGTTTTTTTTATATTAATATCAGTATATATTTTTTCATAATTAAAATTTTTCAATTTTTTTAAATAATATGAAGTTTCTTCATCAAAACTGATAAAATCTTTTTCAAAACTATTCAATACAACTGATCTGACAAGGCTATCAATAATTCTACTATTTTTATCTCCTAAATATTTTTTGCAATCCTCTGGTATATCATTTCGCCTCAGAACACCGCATCTGATAGCATCCTCGATGTCTTGTCCTATATAGGCTATTGTATCTGTAATCCTAACTACACACCCCTCCAAAGTGGAAGGCATTATTTGTTTTTCATTACCTTCTTTTTTACTTTTTATATATTCCTGCAAATCATCCTCAGTTTTTTTCCTTTCAGGTATCAGTTTACTATCATGAACTTCTCCATCATGTGACAAAATGCCATCTCGAACTTGAAAAGTCAAGTTTAATCCATTTCCTTTTCTTGAAATAAAATCTACTATATGAAGACTTTCGATATTGTGATGAAAATAACCTATTTTATGTTTAATACAGAGCTTAGATAATGCTTTTTCACCATCATGTCCAAAAGGAGTATGCCCCAAATCATGTCCAAGAGCTATAGCCTCGGTAAGTTCAAGGTTCAGACCGAGTATTTTGCTGATAGTTCTCGCTATTTGAGAAACATAAGTCGTATGCAAGCTACGATTAGTCATCTCTTCGTCAATTAAATTACTAAAAGAAAATACTTGTGTTTTACCATGATACCTTCTATACGCACCGCTATAGAGTATCCTATCTCTGTCTACTGCAAAAGCTGTCCTGAGTTGTTGAGGGTCATCTGGATATTGCCTAAAAGCATCTATATCTTTACAAGCAAAGGGACTTAACTTGTAGGTATTGCTATCATTTGATAACGATGCCAATCCGATCCGAGGGTCCAAAATTCGTGAGGGTAATTTCAATAAACTCTGTTTTTTCAAACTCTGTGTCCTCAATCTCTGTGCCTTTTCTTAAAAAAATCAGTGTTAAAAGATTTATAGACCAGATACTTTCTTTTTATAAAGCATAAAACAAGGCTCATAACCCTCTTTTGATTTAATTTCATCAAAGTAAGTCCACAGATGATCGTCTGGAACTATCATTGAATATCCCTCTGGATACATGCTTTCAAAATCATCCCTTTCATTAAATAATCTAACAATCCAATCTTTGTAATTCAGGTCATCGGTTGATATTCTTATATATCCATCTATTTTTAAAATAGGATATATAGAATCTAAAAATGATTTTTGGAAAAGTCTATGTTTATGATGTCGTGTTTTAGGCCACGGATCTGGATGATAAATAATTAGTTCATCTATAGATTCAGGTCTGATATACTTAACTATATCACTATCTACAAATAGTTTCAAAAGTCGGACATTTGAATTATTTTCTATATCAAGTTTTTTCAATGTGGTCATGATCCTCTTGTCTTTCAATTCTATACCTATGAAATTTTTCTCAGGATAAAACCTTGAATAAGTAGCTATAAATTCTCCCTTTCCAGAACCTATCTCGATTGTTATTGATCTATTATTTCCAAATATTTCATAAAAATCAAGCTCTTTAAATTTATCATATTTTATTTGAAAAAAACTATTTTTATCTTCTATGTCCACCTTCGTAAGGTGAGGTTGGGGGGGATTTAAATTGCCCCATTTCTCATAAGATGAATTCAAAAACGGCATATTAAAGGTTACCTTCAAGAATCAAGCTCATTCTTCAAAAGATTTTACCAATATCCTCCCACAGTTTTCACAGTAAATCATTTTTACAGGGTTGTTTAGCTCTATCAGTATTTGAGGTCTGATATGAAAACCACAACCACTACAAGCACTGTTATGGCTAAACACGACTGCTTTTCGATTTTTATTCTTTATCAATTGGATATATTTTTTAACATTGGGTTCAGAAACTTGTTTTGCGAAAGATAATCTGTTTTCTTTCAATTTATCTATCTCTTTATTAACTTTTTCGATTTCCTTTTTGAGAACATCTTCGTTTGCTTTTAAGTTTTCATTTGCTTTCTTATTGAGAGTTAATGCTTCAGTTTTTTGTTTTTTGAGAGTTGTTTCTTCATCAAGAAATTTCAAAATATCTGTCTCAATCAATGCGTTTTTGTCTGTCAAATTGCAGATTTGTGAGTTTAAGGCTTTATATTCTTTGTTGTTTTTGATACCTTCAAGCTGATGTGAATATTTCAGTTTTATCTCATTGTTGGCTTTAATCTCACTTTCCTTAGTTTTTTGCTGCAAAGCATTTATTTCGAGCTTTTTATCCACTGCTGCCAACAAATCCTGAGTTTTTTTTACATTTTGAACAAGTTGTTCAAGCTGTTTTGGTAGTTTTTCTTTGACGATCTCAAGCTCTGTGATTTTGTCATCAATTTTCTGCATTTTTATCAAAAATGATAATTCCAATTTCATATTCCCTCCATAAATAATAAACTTATATCCATCGATTTAAATGAATGTGTCAATGATCCAGATGATATATAATCTACTCCTGTTGATGCTATCTCATTGATGGTGTTGAAGTTGACATTTCCAGAGACTTCAAGCTCAACCATGCTTGAATAATTCTGAACTGCTTCTCGTATCATTTCTATATCCATATTGTCGAGCATTACCCTATCTACGCCACATTTAACTGCTATATCAAGTTCCTCAAGGTTTGTAACCTCAATCTCTATTTTGTAGCTTGTATTATGCTTTTTGACACTGGATATCGCTTCTGATATAGAACCAGCTGACCGGATATGATTCTCTTTTATCAATATCATATCATATAATCCAAATCTATGATTGTAGCCACCACCTGTTTTCACAGCATATTTTTCTATATCTCTCCATACAGGGGTTGTTTTCCTTGTATCGAGTAATTTAGCTTTGTATGGTTTGATAGCTTCTACAAAAAGTCGTGTCATTGTAGCTATACCTGACATTCTTTGTAAAAAATTTAAGGCTACTCGTTCTCCTTTTAATATTGAGCTGGAATAACCTTCAATCTTCACAAAGGTATCACCTTTTTTTAACCAATCTCCGTCTTTTTTGTATGCCACACATTTTATTCCCTCATCAACCATTTTAAACACCATAAATGCGACATGTAATCCGCATAATACACCACTTTCCTTAGCTACTAAATATGCTGATACATTCTTTTTAGCTAAGTCTAAGTATTCCGTAGTGATGTCGCCACTACCTATATCTTCAATGATAGCGAGTCTTATCTTTTCTTCTAATCTCATAAATCCTCATTAATAAAAATTTTATCAAAAAAAGTGTGCTTTTTTTTATTTTAAAACATGGTCGATAAAACAAAAAAAAGCACTTATCCCTAAAAAGATAAATGCTTAAAATATCTTGCTTTGCTGCAATTTTGGCAGTCAATTCATATCTTCCATAAAACTTTTCTTTATACATCATGTTTACCATAAAAATTAAAAAAGGTTTTTTGTCAAATGTTTCTTGAATTTTCAAAATATTTATTTATTTTTATTGTAATATCAATATTATTTAAAGATTGAGAAGCTGATAAGCCGAATTCTGTTTTTTGCCTAAAAAGCAAAAAAATGTCTATTCATCTATTCCGTATATTGCTATGCTCAATGGAGCTTCTATAAAGTGTTGCTCTCTGAACTACACTTCAGAAACGGATATAGCTGCCTACCCGAAAGATCTCCCGACCGAGCAAATCAGGATATGCATTGCATATTGACTTTCCTATTTGGCATTGCACCGGATAAGGCTTTCCTAGCTCAGAATATCACTACTCTGACTGGTTGTCTCTTACACTACCTTTTCACCCTTACCTCACATCGAAACATAAGGCGGTCTGTTTCTGTGGAGCTAGCTCTTTGTCACCAAAGCTTCCTTTTCAGAAGTATCCTGCTCTAAGGTGTTCGGACTTTCCTCCTATTTCTTGTATGATTGCTGATTACAAACATAACAAAAAACAGGCAGACATTTCAGCCTCTCAATCTAGTTTTATTCAGTTTAAAGAATTGCAGACAATTTTTTATGATGATGTTTTCTTGTCAATAATTATTTTTTCTACTATTATTTCTATATATATACGAAACTATCATTTTTTTTTTTAGTTTTAATGAAAAATGTCGATATATTTAACGGAGGCATAATGAAAATATTCTTTTTGATTATTATTATTTCTTTTTTCATTTCTTTACAAGCTCAAGAAAGAGAAATTTCATATTTATTCGAAAGCAATTGGATAAATACTGTAAATATTTACGGAAACTTTGAGACAAAAATATCACAAGTCGATGATGACTGGGGTGTTTTTGTTGGTGCCAAAGGTGGTATTATGGTTAATGATACATATACATTGTGCTTAGCTGGATATGTATTGTTTCCGCAGCCAACTGATTTACACTGCACAAATTATGGTTATAAAAATTTCAAATTCAATGAGTTAAGAGGTGGGTACGGAGGTCTTGTTTTTGAATATATTTACCGTTCTTCAAATCTATTTCATGCTTCTGTAAGCACTCTCGTGGGTGTCGGTGGGATGAAAATTAGCCATGAAAGCAAATATTATCATACTTATTATCGTTATAATGATCATCCATTGAGAAGTTTTATGATTTTTGAACCAGGTTTACATGCAAATCTAAATCTTACTAGGAATTTCAAAGCAACAATAGGTACAAGCTATCGAATTACCCCAAATACAAGCCTAAAATACCATGGAAGAGAATTTGCGACTAGCTCAGTCTTCGATGGTCTATCTATAAATATGGGTATTGTATTTTATGATTTCTTCTGATAACATTAGAGTCTTATTATCAAATCTATAGCTCCTCCCTGACTTCCCACATTATAGGGTATGATGGGAAAGCATAAGTGTCAACTTTTCACTATTTTTGTCTGTAGCTTCAATCTCCGATTGACAATTTACAATGGTTTATGATAATCAGAGATTGCCTCTACGAATAAAAGTTGACACTTATGAGTCACCTCTAAGATGGTTCGAACCTTGGGTATCGGAGACTCTGTGTTAAATATTTGAAGACATAAACTGGGGAAAACAAATTATCCCTTCTATGGTTCACCCCAAGATAGAGGAAGATCGGTGAAAAAAACTACATCCTATATATCAATGATTTACTGTATCTATTCGCGTGATTGCCCTTTTCAAAGCGATTTCTGCTCTTCTAAAATCAATTCCAGTATTTCCTGTATCTGCTATTCGTTTTTCTGCTCTGATTTTTGCTGCTGATGCTCTCTCAAGATTTATATCTTTTTTACATTCGCAGTTTTCGCTTAGAACAGTTATTTTATCCTCTTCTACTGTCACAAAGCCATCATGAAGCGCAAAATACTCTGCTACTTCTCCTTTATATACTTTCAAAATTCCCGGTCTCAACTTTGTGATAAATGCCGTATGCCCTTCCAATACCTCAAAATCACCTTCTATTCCCGGTAATATGGCTCTACTTACAATGTCATCGAGCTTTTTATCATTAGGCATGATTACTTGTATATGTATCTTGCTCATTTTTTACCTATCCTTTAGATAAATTAGAAAATTTATAACAGTTTATGCAAATAAAACTATTTATTATTTTCTATTTATTTTAATTTGAAAGATTCTTTGCTCTTTCTTCTGCTTCTTCAAGTTTACCTACATACATAAAGGATTGCTCGGGCCATGTATCACAGAAGCCCGTTATGATTGCTTTGAAACCTTCTACAGTATCTTTTAACTGAACATATTTACCAGGCGTATTGGTAAATTCTTCGGCTACGAAGAAAGGTTGAGAAAAGAATCTTTCCAATTTTCTGGCTCTGTTGACTACCAATTTGTCTTCTTCTGACAACTCATCCATACCCAAGATTGCTATTATGTCTTGTAAATCTTTATATTTCTGGATGATTCTTTGGGTTTCCCGAGCTACGAAATAATGTTCCTCACCTACTACCTTAGGGTCGAGTATGCGACTAGTTGAGGCTAGTGGGTCTACGGCAGGGTAAATACCTAACTCTACTATTCTTCTGGAGAGCTGGGTGGATGCGTCTAAGTGAGAGAAGGTCGTGGCTGGTGCAGGGTCGGTAAAGTCATCGGCTGGAACATATATCGCTTGAACTGATGTGATAGAACCATTTTTCGTTGAGGTTATCCTTTCTTGCATTTCACCCATTTCTGTCGCTAAAGTCGGTTGATAACCAACTGCTGAAGGCATTCGGCCTAGTAAGGCTGATACTTCAGAGCCGGCCTGAGTAAAACGGAATATATTATCGATAAATAACAATACATCCTTTTTCGCTACATCACGGAAATATTCTGCTATGGTCAAACCTGTCAAACCCACACGCATACGAGCTCCAGGTGGCTCATTCATTTGTCCAAATATCATTGCTGTATTTTTTATTACCCCTGATTGTTTCATTTCTAACCATAGATCGTTACCTTCACGCGTTCTTTCCCCAACTCCACAAAATACAGAAAAACCACCATGTTCGGTTGCTATGTTTCTGATTAGTTCCTGAATTAGAACTGTTTTACCAACACCAGCACCACCAAAAAGTCCTGTTTTACCACCTTTTAAGTAAGGTTCTATCAGGTCTATTACTTTGATGCCAGTTTCAAGGATTTCTTCCTGTGTTTCCAGATCCTCAAAAGCCGGGGCTTGTCGGTGGATTGGATATCTTTCTTCATGAACTACTTCGCCTGCCTCATCTATTGGTTCGCCTACTACATTTAAGATGCGACCTAAAACATTTGTGCCTACAGGAACAGATATTGGCGATCCGGTGTCTATTACCTCATCACCACGCACTAAGCCATCTGTAGAATCCATTGATACTGCACGAACTGCATTGTCTCCAAGATGCATTTGAACTTCAAGGATTAAGTCGGATTGACCATCTCGCTTTATATTCAATGCATTATGTATCTCTGGAAGATGACCTTCTGGAAATACTGCGTCTATAACCGGTCCAATCACTTGTGTAACCTTTCCTATTGTCATAAAAACCTCTTTTATTTTATTTTTTTTCTTATTATTAGCCAATAATTCCACCTTTCTGCCCACATTTATAAGAATGCGTTTCGACAATTCCGTAGCAGAAATCTCCGATTTCATTCGTAGGGAACGCATGTATGCGTTCCACCCCGTAGCAGAAATCTCCGTCCCTCATTCGTGAGGGTGGGATGTAGATATGTGTTATATAGCTTCAAATTCACTTATTACTTTAGCTATATCATCAAATTTATCTATATTAAATGTCTTTATATTTTCATTTATTTTTGCTATAAATTTGGATACGATTATTTGCGGTCCAAATTCTATACAAATGTCTACTGATTGCTCCCCAAAATATTTCACAGTATCCACCCATTGAACTGGGGATGTTACTTGATGTATCAATTTATTTTTAATCTTTTCGGCTTCCCTTTCTGGACTTGCATCAATATTAGATATTATTGGAATTTGTGCATTTTTAAACGAAATTCTTTCCATTTCTTCGGATAGCCAGGTTGCCGCATTTTTTATTAATGGACTATGAAAAGGTCCCCCAACTGGCAATAACATGATCTTTTTTGCCCCTCTTCCTTTCGCTATACTTCCAGCAAGTTCCACACCCTCTTTAGTTCCAGAAATGACCGTCTGAACTGGAGAATTATAGTTTGCAGCTACCACGAGATGTTGTTTGGAGGCTTCCTCACACACTTCTTTTATTGTAGCTGGTTCCATTCCTAAAACTGCTGCCATGGCAAATGGGGTGTTATCGTTTGCTTTTAGCATAAATTCACCTCGTTTATATACTAAATACAGTGCATCTTCAAAGTTCAATACTTCGTTGGAAACCAATGCCGAAAACTCTCCTAAGGAATGACCTGCTACAAAATCAGCTTTGAGGTCTATTGCCTTTTCTTTTAAAGCTTTTTTAAACATTTTTAATGCCATTACACTATGAGCTAACGTAGCTGGTTGCGTAAAAGTTGTCGTTGTCAATAAACTTTCCGGTCCTATCCCCATTATTGAAACCAAATCATGACCTGTCTTAGTTTGAAATAAATTAAATACCCTCAAAAATTCCGGATCTTTTTCTAGCAAATCCATGCCCATTCCGATATATTGAGAACCCTGTCCAGGGAACACAAAAGCAATCTTTTTCTCTTTATACATATTCTTTCCTTTTCTGACTGCTGTCATTATTATTTTTTATTTAATGGCATTTTAAATAAACACAATCCAATAGAAGCGACAAAAAAATATTTTGGTTTATTTTGTCAAAGTTTATTTTAAATTCGATTTTCTTGTCATCAAAATGAGCCAGAATACTATCATTAGTTAGTTATCCACATAAAATTTACTCTATATAACTCTTTTCTTTTCAAGATATTACAAGGGTACGATAAGGGAAGTATACAGGAGGGGAAAGATAGTTGCAGATATAATATTGAAAAATAGAGAGATATATTAGTTAATTTTTTCATTTATCAATAAGCTATCCACAATTTATTTTTATTAAATAGGCGATTGGTGCTTAGAATAAAAAAGTAAATTATTTTATCACCACCATCCGATTGGTTCCCACTATTTCTCCGTCTACTATGGCTCGATAGAAATAAATGCCAGAGCCTACTAATCCCTTGTTATCATCTCTCATATCCCAAATCACACTATAATTTCGAGAGTTTATCAAATCAAGATTTTCTTGGGCTAAACCTGCTAACACGGCGAGGTCATAAAAACTCATGCCTGTTCTGAGGGTTCGGATTTTTTGTCCTCTGATATTATATATTTCAATTACTGGTTCTGAAGCCGCTTTAGTTTGTGTATTAAAGGATATTAAAGTGTTTGAACTTCTACTGATATTTACAGGATTGGGGAAACTTTGAAGATTCACACCCGTAAAAGGCAAAACAGTTTCATCGTCATCGCTGACAGTAGAATCAATAAAATCTTGTTTTGTGATGGTATCCTCACCGTTATTTATGGTTAAAGTTACCGTGTAAATACCCGAAGTGAGATAAGTAAAAACTGGATTTTGCTCTGTAGAATCAACAGTTCCATCATTATTGAAATCCCATTCCCAGGCAAAAACACCAGTGGATAGGCATGTAAATTGAACTTCCAAAGGAGCCACTCCCATCGATGGTTCCGCAGTAAAATCTGCTTTTGCTGGTTGTGTTACAACAATAAAATCTGATTTAGTATTAGTGCTTTCTCCGTTGTTGATTGTTAATGTCACGGTATAAACACCCACTTCTTCAAAAATGAAAATAGGATTTTGCTCTGTAGAAGTTGTTGATGTAACGGGGAAATCGGAGATTTCTGCTACGGATATGAGGCTTGATCGCGATAAAGAAGATGATGTTGATATAATTCCAAAATCCCAAGCCCAAGAAAATGCTCCAAAAGACCTATCTGTAAACTGAACTTCAAGAGGTGCATGACCAGATAAAGGCTCAGCACTAAAATCCGCATAAACAGGTGGAACTACTAAGATAAAGTCAGGTTTTGTAATACTACTTTCACCATCGTTGATAGTCAAAGTTATTGTATATTCACCTTCCTCCTCAAAAATAAAAACTGGGTTTTGCTCTGTAGAAGTAGTTGATGTGACGGGGAAATCGGAGATTTCTGCTACGGATATGAGGCTTGATCGCGATAGAAAAGATGATGTTGATATAATTCCAAAATCCCAAACCCAAGAAACAGCACCTATAGACAAGTCTGCAAACTGAACCTCGAGAGGTGCAACCCCTATCAACGGTTCTGCTGTAAAATCAGCAGTTATAGGAGGCATGACTACAATAAAATCATTTTTTACGATAAAGCTTTCTCCATCGTTGACAGTCAAGGTTACAGAATATATACCACCTTCATTATAAACAAAGATAGGATTTTGTTCTGTAGAAGTTGTTGATGTGACGGGGAAATCGGAGATTTCTGCTACGGATACGAGGCTTGATCGCGACAGAAAAGATGATGTTGTTGTAATTCCAAAATCCCAAGCCCAAGAAACAGCACCTATTGACAAGTCTGTAAACTGAACCTCGAGAGGTGCAATTCCTATCAAAGGTTCTGCAGTGAAATCAGCATTTACAATATCGCCAACAATGATAAAATTTGGCATAGTAATACTCGCTTCTCCGTTATTGATAGTTAGTGTAACTGCATAATTTCCATTTTCTTCGTAAATAAATACAGGGTGCTGTTCTGAACTATCAACATTTCCATCAGAGTCCAAATCCCACGCCCAAGCAAAAACACTACCACCTGATGACAAATCTGTAAATTGAACTTCTAAAGGAGCAGTCCCTGTTCTTGGCTCTGCTGTAAATCTTGCCATGAGACCTTGAAACTCAAAAGCGCCTAAATCTATGGCATTACCAAATATTCTAGGATTTCCTGCTAAATCGATATCTAAAAGCATCATATCTGACACATCTATCCCAAAATCGATAACAGGAGAACTTTCGTGTAAATAATAGTATTCCCACATATCTGGAGTTAGATTACTATTATGATGCCCAGCTAATTGAGGGGCTTCCCAGATAACATCGTTAAGTATAGGGTCTGGATTCTGCCAGCTATTAATAGCTGCAAAAAGCAATGAGTTGTTTATTGTTAACTGACCTGTAATTAATTCTCCTTGAACAACATCGTAATCCATAGTGGGGTTATAAATTAGCATGTTGTTCATAGTTATATCATTATGTGTTACGAATGTTCTTTTATCATGTAGACTAGCATTATTTACTACCGTCCAATTATTTAGTATCGTATCTCTATAATATCTTCCCATATTAATTAAACCGAAATTTCTTAGAAGATTCGTTGTATTATTATTTGTTATCAAAACATTGTTTAGGATAGCAGTTCCATATTGAATTGGTAAAAGACTATAAATGTCATCCACCTTTAATATCTGTGACTGTCTAGTAGCTCTGTTGTTGGTGATAGCAATATTATTAATATTTAAGTTTGGTATATCTCCAAGAAGTAGAAATGGAGGTTCTAAAGGTATATAATTGTTATTAATAATTAAATTCTCAATGTTTACATTTTTTATTGTTCTTATATGGATACCAGAATCTATATTATTTTGAATTATTACATTTTTTATATGTAATGTATCTTCATTATATGAGTTATATGGAAGTCCATCAAAAGCAAAATGTAAAACATGACGATATTCATTATTAAGGATTTCTATGTTGTAAATATTATGGTAAAAAGAAAGCCCGCTTATTGCTTCTCCTCCATAAAAATGACCACTATTTCTAAAAGTCATATCACTAATTTCTACACTTGCATCAGTGTTTTTATAGGCAAAATAAGACGAAAAATGATTTTCAAAAATAGTCTCACCCATACCAGCACCTTTAACAATTGTCCATCTTGGGATAAAAATAGGAAATATCTGCCCACTCTCTCGTGTATAAGACCCAGGTAAAAGGTGTATTGTTTTAGGATTTATTTCATCTGAATAAATAATTGACGCCGCATAATAAATCGTTTTCAAAGGGGCTTCGGGGCTTAATCCAGAGTTATTGTCATCACCCCATGGGGCAACAAATAGATCGTTATTTACAAAGGGCGGTAAACTTTCTCTTAAAATATTTACTGATATTGTTGGGTTATAAAATAAACCAATGATACTAAAATAGTTATGGTCGATTTCTGTGACAATTCTACTTCCTAAATCCAAATATATTTCGTAGTTATACATAGGATAAGCAAAATGTATGTCTTGACCGCTTAATCCAATATTGTTGTATATACTATTTCTTTCTTCTTGCGAAAAAATAATGTTAACATTACCCTCAAAACCTAATCCTCCGCCGGGTGCACTATAAGCGTAATTGTCAAATATTTTATTATTTTTTAGGACACATAAAATTGGTGGTCTGCTTTCTGGAGAAAAGACGGTAAGACCGCTCCCCCAGCCAGTTGATAAGTTATTACGAAAAATATTATTTTCAATATTTACATTAGTTCTATATACTCGTATCCCTCCGCCAGAAAATCCATCGTAATATGAAGCCATAACATTATCTAGATTATTGCTGACAGTAAATCCATTTATATTTACATAATAATCATCGTAAGGTCCTGAAAAACTTGTCGGTGGTCCTATCCACATAACCATTTCAGGAAAATTTGCTAATAATCGAGTATTGTGAATGTATAAAGTGTCGCCAGTAGTTGCATAAAGACTTTCTAATGTCAATGATTTGTAGGGGGGTATAGTTAGTTCACCGTAATAATCACCAGCATATACCCTTACAATAGCGTTATTTGGAGCTGCGTTTATTGCATCTTGGATGCTAGTGTATGGCTTTTCGCCACTAAGGCAGACTTCTAAAATCTGCGAAAAAATCGTAGTTACATAAAAAGTAAATAATATTAAGTATAGGTATTTTTTCATGGTATATATCTCCTATTTACTCTGGCAGTATATCACTAAACATTATGATATTTACTGTCATTTTTTGAGCTTCTGTTAATTCTTTCAACATACCTTTTTTTAGTAGTTGTTCTAAAACTCGTGTTCTTACTTCTGTTCCTGCTAATACATCTGTGTTCCATGAACGACACAAATCGTGCATGTGTGATGGGAATTGGCTTTTATCTACATTAAAAATTTCTTCATCAAGTTCTTTACTAATTGTTTTTAACCTAACAACCATTTCTGGGAGCATTTCTAAAAGAACTTTTTCAGAAGGTTTTACAATAACCATATTTACATAATCTACATGTTTGATACCAACCAAAAAGCATTTATCGTAAAGTCTCTTGTATTTATCTGCATGGTCAATTGTTTTTATTATTTTACCTGTTAAATGGTCATGTAATAAACCATAATCAAGTCCTGAATAGTCATGCCAATCTATTTTCCTATCATCATAATAAGTGTTAAATTGCCAATGACGTTTTTCATTTTGATTATAGCTGTTAATGTCTTCTAATACATCATAAAGATGCTTGAAATAACTTAGTTCTTGCCATTTTAAACTTGCATCTATCCATGCAAAAGCGATATTCTCACTGCCATCTTTACGCTTTACGTGATGTTTTTTCAGGAAAGAACTTTTGTCATGTAAAGTAAGTTTGAATTTGGTAGCATAAGAAACAATAGACCACATCAGAAAATTTAAATCATTTTTAGGAGTGTAAATTGTTTTGGGGTCATATTTTTCCATAACTTTGAATAATTTTGGTACATATCTTTCACAAACTATTTTAGCATATTTAGTGTAAATTTCGTGCTTTTCTTCCAAGACTCTGTTGGAATTTTCTATTATCAGCATGTTTGTGAGATATTTATTACCTGCTACTCTGTCGATATAGCCATATTCAACAAGTGTTTTAAGTTCGTTTTCTACATAAATTGCAGGAATACAAAGCTCCCTTGCAATTTCTGTTATGGTTCTTGCTTCATAATATGCTGCATAAGCTATATTTTGAGCTATTAATTTGTTTAAGTAGGTATCTACGTTTTCACCATTGACTCCGTCTGTGCCGTGCTGACCTACTCCTTTGAATTTTATTGAAACCGCTTGTTCGATATCAAAATCTTGCATTGTTATACCCTCTCTTAATTGTTCTCGTGCCTTGAATAGATGCTTTTTAATATATCCCACAGATAAATTTAATTTATGTGAGATATCTACAATACCAATTTTATTGAAATAATACATAGTGATTATTTCTCTATGCATTTTCCCAAGATAAGATATTTCTTTTCTTAATCTTGAATAATCCTTTTCAAGACAATACGAGTTATAACTCTTATCTTCGATATATTGATTTTGACAGTTTTGTAGCAGGAGTTCGCGTTTCTTTTCTTCAGCAACAAATTTGGAATAAACATTAGAAGAAATCTTATAAATATAACCCTTGATGTATTGTACCGATTCAACGCTCAAAAGCGATATATAAACTTCAAAAGCTATACGGGCCGCTATTTCCTCAACCTTGTCAACATTCCACTCTTTCGAACGAGCGAAACTGTATATTGTACCAAAATTGTTGATAACTATTTCCTCTGCTACTTTTTTATCCATCCGTAATCATCCTTGTGGATTTTTTTATCTTATACTATATGGGTGTCAAGTTTTTCAAAACGGTTACTAAAAATCTTCATTTTTTGACAAAATTTAGCAAAATAATTTTTAAAGTTCATTAATTCACAGGGACAATCTAAAATATTTCGTTATCTTCGTCAAGTAAATTTATCGGAGGAACGCCGTTGACTCACCCTCAATTGATAACATCGCCCGATCCCGTAGTCGAAAAATAACCTATTTCTGTAGGGAACGCATTTTTTCGTTCCTATTTCTGTAGGGAACGCATTTTTTCGTTCCTATTTCTGTAGGGGACGCACCTGTCCGTCCCGCATCCGACAAGTCAGCCCCCCGCCCTCAATCGATCAAAAGCCCGATCCCGTAGCGGAGATCTCCGATCTACGACAAGTCAGCATCCCCGCCCTCAATCGATAAATTGGCACCATCCCGTAGCGGAGATCTCCGATCTACGACAAAAATCAGTACCCTTTTTCTAAATCGAGAAAACCGCACCCAATCTAGTTTTCTGACACCTTCCCTGTACGGCTCCTGTACCGATCCCTAAAATAAGCAGGATAGATGCGGGAAAAGCACAAGGGGGGTACGGCATTTTGTCGTTGATGTCCCGTTTCGATTAAACGCCACACGACTTCTGCGTATGTAAGGCATATTCATTTTTGTGCTGTTATTTACAAGAAGGCTTTGTGAATAGCAAGCATGCGGGATAAAATGGTTACGGGTAAAATACGAGTGAACAGTCTACCCGTTACATTTTTATGTTTAGATGAACATATCGCTTGACAAAATGACATTCCTCAACATTCTGGTCTCCTGAAAATGCACGGAGATAAAGGAGTGTCGATCATGAAAAAAGAAATGAGCTTAAAAGAAGGTCTCTCGAAACTATTGACAATGATAATGACAGAAAAAGGTCTTTTCTTTGGTGGGTTTTTATTTATGTCTCTGACTACTGTTGGTAGACTGATGGATCCTATTATAGTCGCTCATATCATAGATCATTCAGTCCCAAACCATGATTTAAGAAATATGTTCTTTTGGGGAGGGACATTTACCATCGTAATTTTATTATCTGGTTATATGTCATATTTACAATTTATTTGGATGGCAAAACTAGGTATCAAATTAATCACAGGTTTAAAATCAAATATATTTAATCACTTACTATTGCTACCTATAGCTTGGTTTGACAAGACACCAGTAGGAACATTGATTTCGAGAGTGGAGTCTGATTGTGAAAGAGTAAGAGATGTATTTTCAAACTTTAGCGTTACAATTATTGGAAATATTTTATTTTTTATAGGTATGTTGATAGTATTACTTTCTAAAAACTGGCAAATCACTTTGATGCTTTTAATACCCATGATCTTTGTTTTTATCTTGGCTATTTTTATGATAAAATATCTTTCTAAATTTTATAAAAAATCTAGAGAATTAAACGCAGACATTACAGGAAGGTTGACAGAATATATCCAAGGAATAAACACCGTACAGGTATTTAATCAACAACAAAAAGCAGAAGATTATATAAATGAAAAAAGCAAGGAAAAACAAAAACTGGATACTAAAGCTTCTTTCATAGAATTTGGAACTTGGGGAGTTAATGATTTTTTGATCAGCTATATTTTGATCATAGTCATAATATTGTTTTTAAGTCCTAAAATAATTAGTGAACAAGTATCTATAGGAGTATTGATTATTTTTCTACAATACGCTGTGAGGTTGGTGTGGCCGATAGTGCAAATAACTGAAAACTTAAATCAATTTCAAAGAGCCTTTGTTTCTTTGAAAAGAGTGTTTGGCTTGCTTGACGAGGTCACAGAGTCAAGGATGGCTCTCGAGCATCCAGAACAAACAAAACTACATGAACCAGAGCTGTTGTTTTCTGACCTTATTGAATTTAAAAATGTCTGGTTTAAATACAAAGAAGATGAATGGGTTTTAAAAAATGTTAGTTTCTGCATAAAAAAAGGTTCCAAAGTTGCCTTTGTAGGAGCCTCTGGAGGTGGTAAAACTACGACAATAGCTCTTTTGTGTAGATTCTATAATATACAAAAAGGAGCAATACTCGTAGATGGTGTGAGCATATATGACTATCCTCTAGAAAAATGGAGAAAAAAGATAGGCCTAATATTACAAGATATCATTTTATTCCCTGGTAATTTGCTTGAAAATGTTAGAATATATAATGATGATATTACCATAGACAAAGTGCAAAAAGCTATAGACATCTCCCACGCGGATGCTCTTTTAAAAAGAGTGAATAATAATCTAGAAAGTGAGATTAAAGAGAGAGGTCAAAATCTTTCAATGGGTGAAAGGCAGCTTGTGTCTTTTGCTCGAGCAATATGCTTCGATCCAGAAATAATAATCATGGACGAGGCTACTGCCTCTATTGATGCAAAAACAGAAACCTTGATTCAGCAATCCATGAAAGAAATGTTGGCAGGAAAAACAGCTGTTATTATTGCACACAGATTGATATCAGTCATTGATAGCGATAAGATATTTTTCTTTGAGAATGGTGAGATTATAGCTAGTGGAAAACATCACGAACTTATGGAAAAATCAAAAGAATATAGAAAATTAGTGGAATTGCAATTCTTAAAAAAAGACGAAACATGTGAGTCAATTGCTGAGGATAAATTTAGAGGAGATGATGAAGAAAAATAAATCTATATCGCCTAAAACAGATCAAGATGAAAATGAGAAAAAAGATAAATTTTTTCATATAAAATGGATAATCAGCGAATGGAGACCATATAAGTATTTTACCATTGTATTATTATTATTAACTATTCTTTCCTCTGGTGTGGCAGTTGCATACCCTATATTATTAAAAGAATTAATCGATAATCTTAAAATGGTGCTGGTAGACTCTGATGTTGAAAATCCGATGAACCCTGTGTATAAAGTATCGTTCATGTTATTAATGCTGGGAATTGTTCGTTTAATTGTTGCTTTATATCCTTCTTTCAGGGCATACATGAATCTACTCTTTGAGTTTTTATTAAGAAAAAGATATTTCAAAAATATTTTAGAAAAAGATTATAGTTTTTTCCTAAAGTTTAGAACAGGTGATCTTGTGACTAGACTCACTGCGGATATTAATGATTTTCCAAAAATTGGATGGTTTCTCTGTTCTGGTATATTCAGGGCTTTTGATTCTCTCGTAAAAATTATCTTTTGTGTCAGCATCATGTTCTTTTTGAGTTGGAAGTTAACTATATTTGTGCTTCTCCCAATACCATTTATGATAATAGCCTTTTATATAGCCTCGGATATATTGCATAAAAGATTCAAAAAAAATCAGGAGGCGATTTCTGAAATAAACAATCAATTAGAGATGACTTTTTCTGGTATAAAAATCATAAAATCATTCGTATGTGAAGATAAATATAAAAGATTCTTTGATAAAGCATTAAAGAACCGATTTGATACAGAGTTCAATCTTGTAAAAATAGGGACTATTCTACACCTTATCTACGAATATATCGATTTCCTTGCGTTAATAGCAGTTATCCTTTTTGGAGGGTATTTGACGGTGGTCGGCAGTATCAGCATAGGTACCTTTGTGGCTTTTTATGCATACTTATCGATGCTAGTATACCCTATATTAGATTTGCCTCAATTGTTTATTTCTGGAAAACAAGCTTTTGTATGTATAGATAGACTGGAGGAAATCAAAAATTTCCCTACAAAAACATACCACTCAGTAGAAAAAAACAGCAAAAACTATATAGAAACAAAAACTGTGCTATGCGATATTGAATCTATCAGATTTGAAAATGTTACTTTTAATTATGAAGATACAAATGCCAATATTTTTGAAAATTTAACTTTTGAAATAAAAAAAGGTGAGAAAGTTCTCATTTTAGGTAGATCAGGGGTTGGTAAAACAACGATGTTAGGACTACTAAATGGTTTATTGATTCCACATGAAGGTACTATTTTCATTAACAACATTCCTCTTTATAATATTGATTTATTTAGCCTGAGAAATCTTTTAGGCTTCGTTCCACAAGAGCCATCTCTATTTACAGGGACAATAAAAGATAACGTATTGTTTGGGACATCAGTGGCAGATCACTCAGACATAAAAAAGAAAGACTGGTCTGGACAAGAGTATTATGAACGGATTATTTCAGCAATTCAAATGAAAGATGAAATATCACAGTTTATTGAAGGTGATCTGACAGTGCTCGGAGTAAAAGGACTGTCTCTGTCTGGTGGACAAAAACAGAGAATAGCAATAGCCAGAGCCCTACACAAAAAACCACAATTATTGATATTGGATGATATTACCGCAAGTCTGGACGCAAAAAAAGAAGAATTGTTATGGGAACAAATTTCATTGATATTTAAAGATTTAACAGCATTTATTGTTTCACATAGACTCTCTTCTTTAAGATATGCAAATAAAATAATTTTTTTAGAAGATCAAAAGCTATGTGCATTTGGAAATCATGAAAACTTGATAAATGAGAATCAAAAATACAAAGAGTTTGTGCAGCACCATTATAAGTGAGAAAAAGCTAAACCTAAAATAATGACAATATATATGATTGCATATCCATGCTAACACGATTACTCGTTTAAATAAAGACCGCTAAATAGTTTGAGAAAATACGAAGTAAAGTTTGAGATTTTTCTTAAATTATTTTACCTGCCAGAAAATTACATTGACAGAAAAACTTGATTTAAATAATTTGTTCCTTTATGAGAAAAAATTATTTTAAGGATTTGGCATGAGTGATTTGCAAGCTATAAACACATCTTTCTATTCAGAAATAAGGTCAATTATAATAGAGGCTCGAAAGCAAGCTGTTCGAAGCGTAGATTATGAAAGAGTTAAAATGTATTGGCATTTAGGTGAAAGGGTCTTTGTGGAAGAACAGAAAGAGCAAGATAGAGCGACTTATGGAGAATATTTGATAAAGAAGCTTGCTGAGCAACTTGAAAATGAGTTTGGGAGCGGCTTTTCTTATCGCCAGCTAGCACGAGCAAGACGGTTTTATCGATTATATCCAATTGTGACCGCACTGCGGACACAATTGAATTGGTTTCAATATCGTTTACTTATCGCTATTGAGGACAATGATAAAAGAGAATATTATGAGCTTGAGGCAATCAAAAATGCTTGGACTGGGCGAGAACTTGAACGCCAGATTAGTTCTTTATTGTATGAGCGTTTGTTATTGAGTAATGACAAAGAAGCTGTTTTGGCTGTTGCCCGAAAAGAACGTATCCCTGAAAAACCTTTTGAAATAATCAAAGACCCGACATGTTTAGAATTTCTTGGTCTGAAACCACAAGCAGAATATTACGAAAAAGACATTGAATCGGCATTAATAACCCATTTACAAGAATTTTTGCTTGAACTTGGAAATGGTTTCAGCTTTGTGGCTCGTCAGAAGAGAATTTTAATAGAGGATGACGAGTTCTTTGTAGACTTAGTATTCTACAATCGGTTACTTCGTTGTTTTGTTATTATTGAAATTAAAACACATAAGCTAACCCATGAGTCATTGGGTCAATTACAAATGTATGTGAATTATTACGATAGATATGAAAAATTACCAGAAGAAAGTCCAACTGTAGGCATATTATTATGCACTGAGAAAAATGAGCTTATGGTGAAAATATCTCTTCCAGAAGAAAACAAAAGCATTTTGACAAGCAAGTATCAACTTTATTTACCATCTGAAAATGACCTGACTGAAGGTATAAAGAAAATATTGGGAGATTTTGATAATAGAGAAGCTGATGAAGTATAAAAAAATACGATTTATTTATTCAAAATATTTAATTTTTATAATTCTATCAGTAACTATATTTGTATCATGCACAAAGCAGAAATATCAACAACCTTTCGAAACCTTTGGAAATTATTTGTACTACTTTGAAACTCATTTGACAGAAAGACAAAAAGAAATGTATAATATTGTTTTAGCAGGACTTTTATCATTGGTAAATGAGATTGAAGTTCCTTATGGCAGCATAGATGAGTATTCTGATATTTTAAAGTTCATTAGACAAGATAATCCGATTATTTTTTATGTTTCAAATTTTTCTTTAAGAACGTTTGGAAATGAACAAAAATGTGTCTTTATTCCTCAATATACCCATAATAACAAAGACATTAGCAACAGTATGAATCACATTCAAAACTTTTTAATTTCGTTTGATGAAATAAAAAACTACAATGACCTAGATAAGTTGTTCTATGTTTACAAGTATTTTGTGACAAATTATACTTATGATTATAGCTTCCATCAGTATTCATATTCTATTTTGGGACTCATTTATAGACAAACTGCGGTTTGTGACGGAATCGCAAGAACTATGAAACTGGTTTTGGATTATCTTAATGTGAAATGCATTTATGTTGCTGGCCGAATAATTGATCCAGCCGCTGAACTCAGGACAGATGGACATGCATGGAATATAATCGAATTAGATGGTAAAACATATCATATTGATACCACTTGGGATTTACCCAAAGAAGGTGAAGTTACAGAGTATTTCAGAAACTTTAATCTAACTGATTCTGAAATTAAACAAACTCGTATTATTGAAAGCAGAGTACCTGCTTGTGTTACTTATGGTAAAGACTTTTTTACATTAAACAATATGGTTGTGAATAGATTAAGCGAATTTCATACTTTTGTCCGAAACAATTTATTAAATGATAATAAAAGAATTGTTGTTAAATTTAATAATTTAAATTACTCCCAGCAAATTTATGATCAAATTATTGAAATAGCAAAACATCAATATTTAGAAACGTATAATTCAATAGCATCTGCTAGTGTTTTGTATTATCCTGAAGATATGGTTTTTGATATTACTTTGGAAACTCAAGGTAAAGATTATAATTTATTAGGAATAAAGATAGTTAACAACATGGATGAATACCGAAATCATGTTTCAGACAACTTAAAAATAAGCAATAAATTCATTGTTGTAAGATTCAGGAATATTAGATATTCTCCGCAAATAAATGAACAGATTAGAGAAATAGCAAGACAAGAATATCTTGAAATATTTAATTCCATAGCTTCTGTAAGTATCTTATATTATGACGAGCAAATGATATTTGAGATAACCATCGAAACACAGGGTAAAGACTATAATGCACTTGGTATAAAAGTAGTAAACAACTTAGATGAATACAGAGAACATGTTCAGCAGATTTTGAAGAGCAGTAACACAAATATGGTGGTGCGTTTTCGAAATATGATATACTCAGAACCTCTCCATGAGCAGATTCGTGAAATAGCTATGCAAGCATACATGGATAATTTTAATACAGGTGTTTCTTATAGTGGAAATTATTTTAGTGAAGCGATGATTTTTGAAATAAATTTGAGTCCGAGATAAGCAAATCAGAAATTGAGTATATCTTTTAGTCTTTTTATTTCGATTTCATTTGAGTGAGTTTTTTCGAGACAATCTACATAATTCACCAACCAGCTAGGTCTGCCATTTTTCTTTAATAAAACCAAGTATTCATTTAAAGAGTATTTTAACTTCATTCTGTTTTTACAATTTATTTTATAGTTCATTTGTCCTAATAAATCCAAAATAGAACAAATATATTTTTCAATTTGTAATCTATGTTTTTCGTTTTTTATCAGATTTTCATATTTTATTCGAGTTGGTTCTGTTAAAAATAACCAAGGTACCTGTAAATCTAATATATTCAATTTTTGTTCAAGAATCTCTTGCTTTTTTTGAAAACTCACAAGTCTTTCATTCCATTCTTTATACTTTGAAACTTCAAGATAGTCTTTTGGAGTTTTGAAAATTGGTTCTACGCCTTCAACCTTCTTAAAAAGTAAGCGTATGGGTAAGTGGTGGGAATAATAGTCAGTTTTGTGAGTTCCGTGAAAATACTTGTCATTCAATTCATGTTCCCATCTATCTTTTTCTCCTGTTTGGAGTTTTCCCGCCATACCTAAAAATTTATATCCTTTAAAACGAAAATATGCATTCTGAATTATATGTGGATTATCATCATAGTGATACCGTTCTGCCTCAAAATGTCCACTTTCAAACACGCATCCACGTCCAGATAAAATATATTTTGCGTTATTCAATGGCTCTGGCAAAGATTCATGTAGAGTGTTACCTGAATCACCATCATTAGATTCATATAAACATAGAACATCAATCTCTTCTTCTTTCATAATCCTTGCTAAATAATGGGTGGGAAGATTAAAAAGAATTATGTGTGTAGTGTTTAAAATATCAATATTTTCTCTGCGGTAAGAAAATCGGTCACAATTTGATATATCTGGTTTACTTTGAAATTTAAGGGTTATTAGGAAAGCTCTGGGTTTATCAGGATTCATGAGAGATAGAAAATAATCTTCAGAATAACAACCTGTCTGATCAATATCTTCTTGTGATAAATATTTTTCGCTTCCATCGAAGATATTCAAAGGTTCAACATCAACAGTTGCACCATCATCGAATATATCTTGATTATAAAGACATTGCTTAAAAATATAGAAAGGTGAATCGATATAACCCCGTAGAGCAGCGTTAGAACAAAACCTAATTTTTTTAGGTAGTTTTTCTTGTGAGAGTTTTAAAAGTCCATCAAAAGCATGCCCAACATCAGTATGAAAAAACAAACCTGACAAAGATTGAATTGCAAATTTTTGAATCTCATCACATTTTAGCCACTGAGGACAAGTTCGTTCATCAATAATATCTCTTAGAATAGCTATGTTCGTTAAATCAAAATAGCTGCCGTGATAAAAATTAACAGGAAATTTTTCATCTAACGAGTAAATCCGTTTTTTGATTTCTTGTAAATCTATTTCAAGATTCAGTTTTTCTATTTTATTAATAAACGATGATATTGACATTACAGATTGTCCCTATTTTATATTCAAATAGGCTTAGATAAATCCTTTACCCGATTTCCATAAGTGTCAAATAAATACCCATTGGAAACAGTATATTTCCAGTTTCCGTAAGTATCATAAATCCTGTCACCTCTTATCTCGTATTTTCTGTTTCCATATACATCAAAAATGTAATTTCCATTTCTTCTGTATATGACATCTCCATAAGCATTGCGAATGTCTTCTGACATATTTCTTTTCTCCTTTAATACATATCAAAATGAAATCTAAACGGCAGTGAAAAGGGTAAACCAACAATAGCTTCGCCTACTTTCAAACTATTTAAATCCCAATCTTCTACGGTATTTCCATTTCTTTTTTCTTCAACAACTTGGTTATCAAGTCGTTGGTATCTTTCCAAGACAATATTTTTCCCAAATATTCCTGAAACATATTCTCGTGTAGCTGTGTCATTTGAACGAAAAGCATAAATTGAAGAAAACCCAGCGGCTATATTTCTACCACGACTTTGACCATAGATTTCATATAATTGCTCGATACTTTGCACGCCTGCAAACACTTTTACACCAAGACTTCTTCCAAAATTTACTCCATCATCTATATGTCTGAGGTGAGGGAGCAATTTAAATTCATCACAGATAAGATAAATATTGCCTTGTGATTTATTTCTGCCGAGAGCCTCTTTTAAAGCAAGATCAAACATCAGCCGATATACTGGCGTAAGCATACTTCCTATAGCCATATCATATTCTATAAACAAGGTTTTACTGCTTTTATTACGAACAAAATTTCGCATAGAAAAAGCACCTCTACCAGCAAAAATACCTATTAATATTTCTCTGACAATCGAGTACATTTCAGATAAAACGCCTTGTGATTGAGCGTTATCTCCTTTTATATATGATAAAACAGCATTAGCATCAGGGCTATCTCCCAGCAAGTCCATAATCATTTGCATATCGGATAAATCAAGAAATTCTTTTAATTTGTTGTTGTAAAAGAAATCTTGTTTCACCTTTGTATCCTTTTTACCTTCACGAATGAAAGCAATAATGATTGCAGCTAATAAATCTCTTGCGGCATTGGGAAAAAAAGCATTTGTTGTGTTCTTGGTTCGTTCTTCAAAAAAAGATTTGCATATTTCCTGAGTATTTATGATAAAATCATGTTCTTCCCAGCCATCAGCAAGTATTTCTTTGTAAATGTTCCAAAGTTCTGACTGGGAAGAATATTGCCTTGAATTTCCTATCACCAAATCTGTATTTTTATCATAAAACTTGTAATAAAAATCACCTTTGCTGTCAAATATAATCATAACATCATCATTTGACATATTTTTCTTTATTTGAGAAACAAAATGATAAAAAAGGGTAGTTTTTCCACAGCCTGTTCCACCAATCAGCATTGTATGCTTGCTTAAATCTGTATTATTTAGAGTAAATGCTGATTGTCTTCCTGCATAAGTTCCTGTAAGTTTTACTTGATAATCATTATTTCCTATTGGCGGTTGGTTATGGGATACACTGTTTCCAAATAATAATCGTGTTGTTGGATTTGATGTCATAAAAAGACCTTATTTATAAACGTAACCACATAGCTGGTCGTACACCTGTTTTAACAGAATCTGTACCTGTATATGTACCTTCATGAAAAATGTAACCTGGTACGATTGGATTACCTTCTTCATCTTCCGCTTGGCTACCGTCTTCTTCTTCGGCAAAAAAGTTTATTACTACCATTGCTTGACCTTCGCTTTCTCCACGAGTCCGTAACCACCAGCCTTGATAGTCATCGTCAGAAAAAGATTCAGGTAGTCCCCTATCTTTATCATCAGAAAAATACTTTTTAGCTTCAGATTCGCTCAACAAAAATATTTTATCATCTGTTGCTCTACCACTTTGGGTTTGATATTTTGAGTTGGGTTCGTTAGAGTTATTGACAGAGATTATACGTGACTTATCATCCTCTTTAAAAGATTCATAATATTCCGTATTTAAAAATTTTCTTAGGTCACAATTAGCCCAAGTAACATCACCACTAGATTCATGATATTTTTTTTGCTCGATGATACGGGTACAGATTATTAGGATTCTATCTGATTTGACATCAAGAACCCTCCACATTTCATCTCCAAAAGGAATAACACTTCCTATTTCAATTTTGTTTTCAGAATTTGTAAAACTCATTTTTTACCTCTTTGTTTTGTATTTATTTTTTGAAAGTCATTTTTAATACCATCATCTTTTTACCTACATAGAAATATTTCCTATCACATATTTTGTCCACTTCCGCTAGCCTGACCCATATCATTTATAGTTCCTGAACCACTATCCGCACTTGATTTCTTATCTAGAAAGTTTTGGATACCCTTGTTAGTTTCAGAAGGCTGATTGGGTTGCCCAGAACTTGATTTATCATAAAAACTTTGAATGCCTTTATTAGAGTATCTCTGTATTTTCTGCTCTGCTTGTATTTGCCTTGTAGTGATAGCGGCATACTCGCGGGCATCGGCTTCAATAGGCTGACGATAATATCCCTTGATGTTTTGTTCTGGTGAAATATAATTACCCGGTTTCATGTTATTTTGCCAAGATTTTAGCTCAGATGGCGGATGATGATCTATATTCCCTTTAACAGCACTATTTTGATATGCATGCCTACCTTCGTGTAATATAGTATTTAAACATCGGTCAGAACTTTTTTCGGCTAAATGATAAGTATTCATTTCTATACTATCTCTTTGAGAATTATAAGCTCCGCAAGAGATACGACCTTGATTATCAGGAGCTTCACTATATAGAGAAACATTACAGGGTGGTCTTCCATGTCGCCGTGCTACTTCATTTTCTATTGACTGCATTATAGATGCTTTATTTTGGATAGAGAGCTTATTCCATTCACTATGATTTAACAGATGCAAACTATCTTGATATGAGTACGAAACATCCATAAATCACCTTCTGTATTTTTGAGATAATTCGTTCATGGCTATCTCGGGTTCTGTTAAAAGCCAATCCATAGCGATAAGAGCAGATGGAAATGTGAAGTTTCTTTGAGACATTAATTCATCAATAGAAAAGCCTAAGACCTCAAAATTTGTAATTTCTCTATTATTTAACCATTTTTGTAGTATTGGTTTAAGCTGGTTATCTATGCTGGCTAAATCAGTTGCAGTTTGCTCTGCGACAAAGTCTGAATAGTTCAGCTCTTTGATCAATATTTCCATAATTTTTTCTTTCATAAAATATATCTCCACATCATCGTTTTTGCCCTTTACACCTTTTTTTATCAAGTTCCATCTGACTAAGGGCTCTCTTTTTTAATACCACACTTAAATTTGATTTATCAATTTCGGTTTCTTTTTTTATACAGTTACTGCAATTGCCTTTGTTTTTTTCATAATGTTCACACCAATGATCTTCGCATTTCGACATATTTTCTCCTTTATGTTATTATTGTATTTATCAAACTACCATTAGTATGGTCATATATAAAGGCTTCATTAGGGGCTAATTTATTTATCTCTTCAGGTTTTACTTTAAATTCTCTTTTATAAGTTTCCGTTTGTCCATCATTTGTGTTATAACCCCATCTACTACTTTGACTCCAGCCAGAATTTCGATTTGTAGTAACATCCAATTTCTGATATTCTCCAATATATTTCGACCATTTTTCACAGCTTATATTTGAACTATGAGCAAACAAAACAGTCTTTTCCGCTTCTGCAACAATCGTAGAAAAAATATCTTCTTTGCCACCTGTGAGAGCGTATAAATCTTTGGAAACAATAATATTATGATGATTTGATTTCTGGCAAACAACATTTCTAAGCAAATCATTATTTACAAAAGCAATATCATCTATCATAAGTGTAAAATCAAGCCCTCTATTCATTGCTATAATCAAAGAATTTACAATCAGTTCTACAAGCATCACATTGGACGAAGACCTCAAATCTATGCATAAAATCTGATTGTTCTTGATAACCGATAAAATACTTACTGCATTTGCACTTTGTGAGTTTGGAGCAGACAGATATTCAATTTGAGACTTTATATCACTAAAGAAAGTATCAATTTTAGGAAGTTCTGATTGTCCGGTTATTAGTAATGAATTTAATCTATTAGCAGTGTCCTGTGTAATTGCATTATTATTCAATCTCGATTGTATCTGGTCAAAAAGTTTGAAAAAAGGACAGCTTGCAAAGTTTGAAAAAGTAGCGTTCATATTTAAAACCCCCAATAATTCATAAACTACTTGTAAAATATATCTTCCTGGGGGCTTAATGTCATATTTATTCTTGCAAGTATCTGTAATGATTTGCACTATTTCATTGAAATCAAAAGAAAGAAAAGGATCAAAAAGTTTATGATTAATATTAACAAGAGTTCCCAAACCGTTATTATTAACCATATTTTCCATATCTTTATTTGCAGTATGTAAGATAATAACAGGATGATTGGCTGCCTGAGCATTTTGGAGTGTTTCTTTGCAAATGTTAAGCCTCTCGTTTTGATTCCCACCAGAAACCATGATATTATCTTTAAAAGTATTTGCTGGAAATAACAAACTCGCAGATATATTTTGAAAATTATTTACACCACGAGCTTGTTGATTATATTCCCTGATTTTCTTATTTCTTCTTATGTGGAAGATCCAATCAATCAGAAAAAGTAGGCATCCACCACCAGAATCATTGTTGTTACTCATAGTATATCCTTTAACGTAGGGAACGCATGCATGCGTTCCCTACAGTATATTTCAAGCGGAAATGCTATATTATTATCCATTCTCTTTAAACTCAGAATATACACTTTGTAATAGCTCGTTATTATTTGTTTCTTTTACGATTTCAATTAACCGATCTAAACAATTATAATATTCTTGTGTGGTTTTGGTGTTGAATTTTTCATCGGTTTCTGAGTCATCAGGTGATTTTGTCTTTATATCGTCTTTTTGCATCCTGAGGGTTTTACGATAGTCCTCTATCGCTTCAAGAAGTTTTCCTTTATCATAAAGTAGTTCACCTCTGACAATATAAGCATTTTTTATATCATGGTCTACACTACTAATTATACCTTTGATATAATATTCTCCTAAAACTTTTTCGTATAACTCAAGACCTCGATTTATGTCCGAAAACAAATTTTCTTCCATTTGAAGATCAAAGAAATATTTTGCCCTATCCATATATGCCGCAATGAAATCAACCGGTCTGAGACCATCACGAAAACAAAGCATATCATCTTTCAATATCATTTCATATAATTCAATGCACAAACCCAGATATTTATTTGAGTTGATTAAATCTGTTTCTGGTTTTAGTTTATAACAATTTGATATATCAAAGTAAATCATTGCTAATTTATTCACAAAATATATATTTTGATTATTTTTGAGTATTTCTCCAATCTCAATACATTTTTGATAATCAATTATAGCATTTGCATATCTTGTTTCCTCTGATTTTTCATCTTCATCTCTCAAAAACGTTGAAGAATAGATTTCTGCTCTAATTCTATAAGCTTCGAATAATCTTTCCTCAACAACGTCTTTCCTATCAGGATCGCTGTGATATTTTTCATAGATATTAATCGCTTCAGTGATTAATGCTAGTTCATTATCGCGGTTTTTTTCTAAGAAAGACCAAGAACTCTCTGTTCTAATAGAAAGAAACCAAGCGTAATAAAAGATTTGAATAGGACGTTTCTCGTCAAGTAGTTTCCTATATATCTCAATGGCTTTATCGAGATCTTTTTTAGCTTCTTCACTTCGTATGTAGTTTATTGAGAGATAGTAACCTCTCAAACCATAACATTTGGCAAGTTCTTCATCATTGTTTTCTTTAACGTGAAACTCGATAGCTTGGCTTAAGCACTCTCTCGTCATATTCACTGGGAAAAAATCTTTTTCTAATAGCATAAAATGCCTCCATAATTTTTTTATTTTTCATAGAATTCAATTGTCCCACGCACCACTCCATGATGGTGGATCGGTGGTTCCATCCCATGTTAAATTAATTAAATGATCAGCAGTCATATTTTTATTTCTAATTATTGACCCGCTATATTGTCTAGCTCGAATTGCATGACCTCGATCAAATAAAATTGTTCCAGAATCATCTCTTACAATATTACTGTTTGTATTGTCCTCAGTGTAACCATAAATAATTCCTCCTACTTTTGAAAAATAAGCTTCTTGCACATAAACACCAGCACCTTGACTTAAAGCTGAATTGGATGTAATAATACCATTAACCATATGAAAACTACCACTAAATAATCCTACACCACCTCCAATAAAATTTGATGAATTATTGGATATTGTCCCTCCATTAAGAGTAAAAATCCCATCATCTTGAACATACACACCTCCGCCAAAATAAGAGGTTGTGTTATTAGAGATAATACCTTCATACATAATAAAGGTGCCAGTTACATAAACACCACCACCCCAGCCATTTCGTCCTATGCCAATGCTATTCCCTTGTATAGAACCACCATTCATAATAAAAGTTCCGCCAGTTTCAATACAGACTCCTCCGCCACCACCACTCACCTCTGCAGTATTGATATTATTTCTAATAGTTGCGCCATTATTCAAAACAAGTGTGCCTCTTCTGTTTACTTTAATCAAAGAAGCGATGTTATTAGTACGACCATCTAAAACAATATTCTCATTTAAAACTAATGTAACACCTGAACCAATAGTAAATAATGAACCGTTTTCTGAAAGACAAATTATTCTTGAAGTACTTGTACTTCTTAGAGTTATCGTTATATTATTTCTTGTACTATATGAAAGTGTATGAGGTGTTATACTTTCATTCGAAAAAATATCAAGAATATAGTTCCCATTAATTCTTGCATTTGAATTTATCCATGCTAATTTTTCTGCAAGTGAATTTCCTTGCACAATAAACGGTGTACCATCTGTACTTCCTGGACCGCCACCCACTATATTATATTTGCTTTCGCAACCAATAAAATTCAAAATAATCATCAAGATAATTATTAATTTTATATGAAGCTTAGATTTATCTATCATATCTGACTCCTTGTTATTAAACTAGTTTATTGGGATTCCAATACCTATTGTTAATCTAAAATTCCTATTTTTATAACCATTTATTATATTGTGGGTTCCCCAATCATGCCCTATATCAAAATTTAACCTATAGTCATCTAAGATAGGTATAGTAAACATGGCTCCACTTAAAAAAAGAATATCCTCCTTTTTAAAAAGTGCATTTTCCTCAATTTGAGCAACAGAAAAAGCTATACCACCATATAAATATCCATATCTATAACCAACACCACTTTTAGTAGAAAAATCCAAGTAATTTATTCTTGCGTTTGATGATGTTATATTATCTTCAAAACCTCTCAAAGTATACATTATACCAGCTTCAAATAACCAAACTTCATATATCATATTGAAAGATACACCAATATTTTGCCCAATTATAAAATCTAATTTATCATTTGTTGATGTATTCACCATTCTAGGTACAGAAATACCTGCATTTAAATTTATACCTAAAAACTCATCCCATTTAGAAATAGGTTTCCTAATGTATACTTGTATTGTGTCTTCTTGGTGGTCAGATACAGTTCTAACAGTTATATTAGTAAGTCCATGTTCTATTGCTCTAACTAATCCTGTTGAACTTACAGTAGCAATTCTATTGTTATCACTAGACCATATAACATTTCTATTTGGTGCGTTGGTAGGTTCAACAGTTGCAATTAAAACTTCTGTCTCGCCTGGATATAATACTAAGAAGCCCTGTTTATTAAGTGTAACACTAGTGACTCGAATAGTTTCACTGCCCAAACCCTCCCCAACAATTTCTGGTTCTCTTGTTGGAACTATGATAGTATTTGTTTCATGTATAGTTGGATCTATATATTCTGTTTGATTGCTGTCAGGAACACTACTAACCGTAATAGGATTTACAATAGAGGGTCTTGTGTCTGATGTCCATGGAGCCAAATTGAATACCCAGCCTTCAACGTCATTTGATCCCATTTTTGCTCTAATTCTATTCCACGTACCATTACTCTCTAATATTTCCATTTCGGTTTGAAATGGAAGAGTTCGTACTATATTTCTGTCATTATTAGAGTTTGGTGCATTTCTGAGATTTAAATTTGCTACCGCAACATATATTATCTCTCTAACTGGCGTTGTTATTAAAGTTTCAGGTGTTCCAATCGGTTCAATAACAGTAATATTGCATATAGCAGTATGACCCCCGTCATCTGAGATAGCAGTTATCGTAGCCTGACCTGAGGCTATTCCTGTCACAACACCATTATCATCAACATCGGCAACATTTTTATTGTTGCTACTCCATCTCACATTGATATTTGATGTGTTTTCCGGTGTAAATTTTACAGATAACCCCCTTGTATCCAGAGATTGTATTTCTATTCTTCTTGCAGATATAGTTATACCTGTTGCATTAATAGCAAAAGGTCCTCTCTGTGAACTCAATCTAGTAGACTCATACATAAGATATCTTGAATTCGAATGTGATTTGAATATTTTGTGAGAACCAAACCACAAGGCTCCATCATTATCAATATTTGTTATTGGATTTTTAAAAGTTGAGCTATTCCAAGAAATGATAACAGTACTCTTTTCTAAATGTAAAAAACTATTTCCTTCGTCTCGCCAAATTCCTTGCCAGTCTTCATGTATCGGGTTCAAGCTATTCCTTATAAAAGGACCACGCGTAGTTGTTGCGGTGTGATAGAGTATTTCTTGGAAATCACCTGATTCGGTTGCCGTTACCTTATGTCTATCAAAAATAACAGAACTAACTGATTCTATTTGTGAAATAATTATATCATTTTCAGAGAGCCAGGAAATACGAATGGAATTTTGGGTAACAGTAATGGTGTTATTCGAGTTATCATTCCATGTTCCTTGTAACCATAAAGGGACAGTCAAATTTGAATTTGATGTTTGTCCCCAGATTAGATTTATCGATAAATAAAATATAAACAATAAAAAAGTTTTTTTCACATTGTTATCTACCTTTGGGAATATAAAAATATCTTATAGGGCGCACTCTGAAATCCAGAGAAGAATTATTTTGCAATGTTTCATTTGTTGGACTTTCTTCTTTACCTGTTCGAAAATCAAAAACTATCACATCACCATTTTCTTTATAAGAGACAGATATGTATTTAAGATTAGAAAAATCCCCAATAGTATTAAGATAGAGGTTTTTACGCATAAGAGCTAATTCAAAAGCTCTTGGCTGATACCAATCACCTTTATTTAAATTGATACAGAGATATGGAGATGTTCTTGATATGTCCAGCTTACCAATATATGCTAAAACACTCGGTGAAGATAATATGTTTAAAACATCTTCGTTTTGACTAACTCCAGAGGATAATCTATTTATGCCTTTATTTGTTCCAGAATTCTCATAAACTTCAAAAATTTGATTAAAATCGCTATGAGATAGATTTGGTGTAAAGGTTTCTCTTAAATCATTGGGAAAGGCTTCTAAGAAATGCCAACCTTTTACTTTACTCCCCTCATAATGGAAAATAATTCCATTCATAGGACCGTTTTCTCCTATTTTATATGGAGGAACATTCAGAATGAAAATACTCAAAACATAAATACCATATAAAAGAGCACATACTAAGCCCCATTCGAATACATGGCGAAGAAAATGCAACACTTTGCCCCAAAAACTAACACTATGAAAAGCACACTTTCCAATTTTATTATCAACAGCAGGTTTCTTACATTTTGGTTCATTACAAATCATTATTATTTCTCCTTCGTGGCAATTTTAACATTATCAACTATCATCTTTTACCCCAATCTGAAGGTCGATAAAAATATCTTACGGGTCTTACTTTAATCTTATCTAAATCTTCATTAGATATCATCTCGGTCTCACCTGTATCAAAATTAAATATCAATACATTACCTGCTTTATCATATGATGAAGATAAGTATCTATTATTGATAAAATTACCTTTTTCTTTTAAATAAATATTCTGATACAAGAGTTCAAGTTCAAAGATCCTTGGTTGATAAAAGTTATTTATTTTATTACAACCCCAGATAGTTGTATTTGGCTGTCCTAATTCAGACATCAAATCATGTAGTCGTTTATTTTGCAAAAGTCCAGAACCTATTTTGTGTGTTTCATATAGACTTTTTTCTAGTTCATATATTTCAACAAAACGGTCATCAGACCAGTTTGGGATATATCCTTTATCGAGGTCATTCAAATTAAATTCTAAATAATGCCATCCGTATGTATCGTCTTTTTCAATGTAAAATATAGTACCTCCTATGGGACTAATATCGCCAATTTGATACATTGTTGAGCTCTCTGATGAAGTTCGAAATTTGCTTATAATTCTTTCGCTCTTTGTTGATAGCCACATTTGAATGCTATCAACAAATGATATTTTTTCATTTTGATCACTTGTTGATAATGAACCGGCAGTTGTAAAATTATTATCATCGCTTCGAGTTTGATCGTTTGGATTCTTCATATAGTGCATTTTGGCGATAAATAAAATACAAGGAAGTATAATTATTACACTTAAACATAAAATTTTTACATTCTTATCAATTGAATTATATAATGTTAATAGATAATCGTATATAGACCTAAAAGGTATTTTAAAATCATTTTTTATATTATCACGAGCTATTTCCTTATTCTCAAGAGGAATAGTAATTATTTTATCCTCTGCAGGACATGTCAATTGTGCAATGAAATTAGTAATAGTTGAATAATCTAAGTTTGACTGATTCTTTTCAAGACATTTAAACAGTTCCTTTGGTTTTATCATGTTCTGTTCTACGATTATTGATTTTATCTCATCCCTTATAACTTTATTTTGCTCTTCTTGGAGATAGATAATATCCTTGAAGTGACTACAGTAACGATCTATCAGTAGTAATAAAGGTGTGTAATTATTGTCTTTTTTTGATAAATGACACATCTTTTTAAAAATTTCTTTTGCTAAAAATAGTTCTTTCTCGCTAAATAGTTTATCTTGCAAATCCCAGTATTTACTATAGTAGATTATAAACGTTAAATTACAAGCAATTTCCTTAAAAAAATCTTCTTTGGATTCTATATCCTTTGTGTTTATTTTGGGTTTACTTATCAAATGATTAATCAAATGCTCAAGCTGTATATCTTTGATTTTAGGATTGGATTCTATTTCTAATTTAGCTTCTGTTAGGTTAATATTTAAAACAGCTAAGGCTAATCTTGGTGGATATTCTATTTTTTGTTTTCTTTCGTTATTAATTTTATTTATTAAGGAATCAAATTTTTTGATAGTACTTATTGTATTTTGATTGGTTATATTTGTTATAATGAATTGATTAAATATCTTTGAGGATATTTTTGATAGCTCAACTCCATTGTTATAGACATACTCAAAAATATCATATGATTGTTCAGTCGATGAATATGGTTTTATGTTACATTCAATGCAATCAAATAATAAGTCAGCACCACAATCTTTAAAATAGTTTGGGCACAATTTATTAATTTGTTTTACAATTTCAAAAAAGTTAAAGCAATTTTGTCGCAAATAATTAATGAAAAATTCTACATCATCTATTTCATTTTTGTTATATAATATTTCTATATAAATAATATCATTAGGTGAGAAAAATAATGCTCTTAATTCATCAAAAACATTTATTTGTTCATTTTTATTTAAAATGTTTTTTATTAAGAGATAGAATTCTATTAAGTTCTCGTTTTTTACATTATTTTTTTTATATGTATTTATCAATACATGAATTAATGACGAATCTGATACATTCTCAAGATATCTATCAACGACTATATTAGCAAACGAATTTTTATCTAAAAATTTTCTCAGAAAATCATTATTAAAATTGGGTATCTTTAGTATAAATTCCGCTTTACATCTTTCATTTTTAAGAGCTGTTACTACTTCATCGCTATCGAGTATTACATTTTTTAAATCATATTTTTTAGTATCATATTTTTGAAATATGTTTCGGTATTGTGTTTCAAGATCAGATTCGCTACAAAAAAGTTCTACAATCCTCTCTTTTAATTTGCCTTTTATATTATAATTACTTTCAATCAACAAGTCAGTTAGGTTTTCATTATAAAAATTATCTACAAACTCTTTATTAGAGATGTATTCTGAAAAATAGTCTATAGCAACAATATTCTGATTTTCATTCACTAATTTGTATATTATTAGTCTGTCTGCCAATGTCAATGAATCTAAAATATTATCAACAATATCTTTTCTTTTACATTTGATTAGTGTTATGCAAGAGGTTTGTATATTTTTGCTGTCATATTGTAAAACTTCAGATTCAAATCTACTTTTTAAGATATCATCTATGAATAACAGTTTGGCAATGTGTTCTGCGTCAACAATAAGGTTATTTAGCAAAAGATAATTTAACGAACTCAGTATTGTATCAGCTTGTTGCAAAGCCATAAAGCTTCTGTATTTTTCTCGCCAATTCCCAATGGTTGATAATTTTGATCTGATTTTACTATAAAGTAGATTCACAAAATCTAAATTAACTTCATAATATTTCAGAAAAATATCTTGAACGCTAGATTCAATAATTGAATATGATTTTTCAATTATTCCCGAAAACATAATAAATATAGCATCAAAATTCGCAAATAGATATTCAAGATAATCTTTATCTACAGTAATAGGTTTTATAATAAACAACACTTTCCACCAAATTTCACTAATCGAAGATTTTTTGGGATGGTCTATGTATTTTTTTATAAAGTCATATTTTAAATTTTGAACCAAGTCCGTTTTCTTATCAAAATATTCAAATACCTGATAAAAATGATCCTTTTCTTCAGTTAGAAAAACCTCAACACAATACTCAGTGATAATGTCTGATATATTAGCATTGGAATTAATTAAAAATTCTTTTAAAATTGCCGAGTTAGAGCTTAATCCATCAGTTTGAAATGGAATGTATTTTAAGATAGAAATAGTCAGTTCTTTTATGATGTTTTCGTTTCCGTACTGGGTAGCAAAATCTAATATATTTTTTAAATCATCATAAGTTAAATCATTAAGTTTTTTCGTCCCTTCAGATAGAGTATAAATCCTATATGGTTGATTAATTCTAGTGTCTATGTTATACTCTGGAAAGTTTATTAGATATGTATGGAAGTCCTGCAGTTTATTATATGAATTAATGATACTGTCACCTACAAATTCACAAAACTCGTTCATTTCTGATATGTCAAAATCATTTATATCATTATCAAATACATCAAAATGATAATCATTACTAGCATAATTTTCCTTTTTATATTTTTTTCTTTCTACTACACCTATAATGGTATAAGGTGAGGTGAAGGGATTTTTTTCATAGGTACTAAACGATATTGACAAAGCTATTTTGATAGGGAAAGCCAATAAAAGAGATGATATCCAAAGAGGTAGATTTTCATGATGATCATATATGAATATTTTCCTTTTATTTTCCAAGTTTTTTATCAGACAGTAGAGTAATTTTTTGTAAGTACCATATGTGATTCTATCTGCCATAAAAGTTTTATTTTTACTTGCAATTGATATTTTCTCTTGTTCCATGAATAATTGATCTAAATACTCAGGTTTATTGGGACTACATACACTTTTTTCATCTATAGAATTTAAAAAAACATTATTAAGCATTAGAAAACCTGGATTTATGAGGTAATTTTCTTTGTTTAAAACAATACCATGTGAAATGTAATTACTATATCGTGATTCGAATGGAATTGCACCTAAATAAATACATTGTGACATAATATAAATATTATTGCTATCATACTTGGAACGAATCCGTATAGGAAGTTTACTCTTATTCTTCTCAATTATTTCGTTTATTTCATTTTGATTGTTATTTATAAAAATAGGTCTAAAAATGTCTTCAATGTAAAATGGTAAATCGTATTCATTCAACAATTGTTCGCTTTCCAATATATTTATATTAAAAAGACTTTCAATATTTTTAGAGTAGGAATAAATACAAGAGCCAGATCCGTTAATGCCTTTTTTGCAAAATGTTTTTATTATTTGTTCAACTTTCATAAAATTTCCTAACTCTTTGGGTAAAGACCTAGTTGTGTCATTATCCATAAAAATGCATCTTCCAATCTATGTGGCTGTTGATTTACACTTGCATTTTTACCTAAAGCATCATATGCAAAAAATTTAGGCTTTTTATAATTATAAGAGATAAATTCAGTAATTGCATGCATAAATACAAATTTAAGTTTTTGTTTAACTTCGGAATCAACAGAGTTCCCATCTGATTCTAAAAATCGTTGATTATCTGTTGATAAATGCGGTGAAACTTGGTCGATTGAGGTTCCTGTTATATCTATGTTATCGTCCGAATAAATTTTTGAAACAGCTATGGCATAAGGGATATTTCTGTTAGGTAATAATTGATGTAAACTCTCTATGATAGACAAAGACATAGGTTTTTCATCGGGATCTGCAATATGTTCATATGGGGCATACTCATCTCTTTCTTCTTTTTCCCAACTTATGATAGAAAAAACTGCATTTGCTTTCGTGCTATATGGTAAACTCCTTTTCATGTTTCTAAAATTCTCTAAATCCTCTCCTGCTACGTCATAAAATGCAATAGTAATCTCTTTATTCTTTATGTATTTTAAGCTAAGCAATATTGGTCTAATATGTTTTTTATTCAGTTTCCCATTGATAAATGCAGATGAAGTTGTTTGTTTCAATTCGAGACTTTTTACAACCTCCTCATTAATTGAACTATCTATATTAGTTTGAAAATTAATGGTGTATGGCAAATATGATCTTAAAGTTTTATCTTTAAATATTTCATTAATTAGCTTATTTCTATATGTAGTTTTGCCAATACCCCTTTGCCCTGCCATAATTATAATTTTTATATTATTTTTTACAATATTTTCATGTAATTGATTATGGCAATGAGGACAAACCATTTTTCTTGTTTTTTTACCACAATCAGCAGTTGGGCATTTTACTTGTTTCTTAAAGAATATAAAACGTAAATAGAATTCTATGTTTCTCGCAAAATGAGTTATACAAAATAATTTTGGTGAAAAAACTATATTTTTCTCTGGCGCTTCAGCTAATGTTAAATCATATTCTTTAGCAACTTCATCTAGGACTTTAGGACATGCTTTATCATCACATATAAATTGAATGTGACTTACTGGTACAGTTTCAAAACAAAATGGACAAAAATAGTTAAACCTCATACAAACTCCTCATGCTCTGATACATCTATTTGATTTAGTAGTTGTTTTGTAAAACACTTTGTATTCTTCATCTACGAATACATCTAAATAATTTTTTTTGCTGTTAAAAAACTTTATAGGTAAATCTATCTTAATTTCTTGTGAGCTTATTTGCCCTGAGAAACTATATATTTCGAATCCATTATTGTGGGTTGGTAACATGTTTTTATTCCCTCTTACTGTTAAAGGTGGTATATTATCATCTGATGCTGGATAGATATTTAATACTATTTTCGTTAGTTTTCCCAAGAAAAATCTCCTTTTAGGTGTGATAGTATAGTTTATCTCTAATTGTTTTTTAGGATAAGTATCTTTTAAAGGCAAAGCATAAATAAATTCTTCTGTGTTTTTTAATCTATAATATAAATTAAAATAGTATGAATTAGCTTTGGGTATCTTAAGACCACCCTTGGTCATATATTCTTCTCTACTTAATTCAATAGAACATGATCCAGAGCTATTATCTTTTATGTCAATATGTCTTTCTGTATCATATAACAATATAATTCTATCTATATACTCTGGATAGCTAAACAATAATGAAAGTTCATTATTTAATTCTTGAATTGGGATGCTTGATATCAGCGGTTTGGTTGTAGCAGGCAGAAGTTTCCCAATAACAACATAGCCATTTTTTATTTTTATTGGAAAAACATAATATGCTTTTGAATCTGGTAAATCAAAGCTATTAGTATGTAACTTAATTTTAGTAAAACCCTTACTTTCAAAATCTTGAACAGTTAAGATATCACCTTTTTTGATATCGATTCCTTTTTCAACTTCGTTACTATATAACTCAACCTCATTTGTGGGATCCCATGATATTTCAAATTTATTATCTGATAAATGTTTTATTTCAATGTTTTCCACAGGAGCTGGTGGAACATATAAAAGATACTTTAAAACTTTTGAAAATATGTTTTTATTCCCTTGCTGGTACTTTAAATAAATTCCATAAAAATAGTTTGTATCATAATCTACATTTTTATCTATGAATTCATTATTTTTAGCAATAATCTCAGTCCCCTGTCCTTGTTCTGCTATGTCTGCATGCAAACCTTTCCAAACCTCAATATCCGAATTTTCTGGTTTATTTTTAATGTAAAAGGAAATTTCGTTATTACCCAAAGAAATGTCTACATCGTCATTTTTTACCTCAAATAAATTTATATACTCAGCACTTTTAATAAACCCTGAAGTCTTTGGGCTTATAAAATCTTCATAATAAAATAATGTTTCTATACCATACACATATACTGTATTTGGTTTTAAATTATAACTATCAATGTAGTAGCACTCAGGTACAATACCTAATTCTTCAGAAACTATATCTGCAGATGAAAAGGATTTTTCTTTTCTGACTATCCTATACTTAGCACTACTTTTGTAAGTAGATTTCCAGCTTATCCTATTTTCCCTTATATTCGAATCACAATCAACATCGATATCAAAAACAAGTTTTGGTTGTTCCAATAATTCCCAAGCACCCGGTAAATCTGAACATAAAAAATAAGCTTGTAATGAATATTCTATTTTTGCAGCTATATCATCTTCCTTTCTAGCTGTCTCTGCTTTTTGTAAAGTTTCTTTTGCTATAGATAATTTTATATTTATTTTATCTTCTATCTCAGGGTTTGAGTATTTAGGGAAGTGAGTTGCCTTAAATATATCCAAACAATTTTGAGCCTTGTATAATAGACCATTCTCTATATGCAATTTAATCTCATCTTCAAAACTATTTCTTGCTTCCTCTTTGTTTGTTAAATCGTTTTCTATTTCTTGAATTATATCTTGGTTCGTATCGTTTTGTTTAATATTGTTAATCAACTCTTGAGCTTTTTTGAAATTCAAATGCTCTATTTCATTTTTAATTTCGTTTAATGATATATTTAATTCATTTTTTTTTATTTTTATTCTGAGATATTTAACTCTATCATTATTGTTGTATTTCTTAAATGCAAGCTTAAGCAAAGACTTTGCTACAGCAAAATCTTGATTAGATATTTCTATTTCTGCTTTATCACATAAAGCATTGGAGTCTTTTTGATCAACTAAGCCATTCAGAAGATTTCTCAACGATCCAATATTTTGTTCACTCGGATTTAATAATTCTGCTTGATTTAACAGAATCTCAGCTCTAGTAAAATTATTTTGATTAATTTCGGAAGCTGCTTGATCACAGATATTTTCAGCTTTTTTTGCATTTAATTTAGTTTTAAGATTGGTAATTTCTTCATTTGACTCATCTATTCTACCTGCATCTTCAATCAATCTTTCAGCTTTATCAAAATCATTATTCTGTATATCTATAGAGGCTTGACTACATAATATCTCTACTTTCATTTTATTTATTGTCGTTCTTAAAGATATTAATTCATTAGTCAAAATTCCATATAATTCAGCTTCTAATAATAATCTTTCAGCATTAGGAGTGTTCTTTTCATATATGTAAGTAGCAACTTCATTTATTAACTTTTTAGATATTTCCAGATATTCTATTTTGTAATTAGCGGCTAATCTGCCATTTAACTGTCTTTCCAAATCTAATAAATCAGTTAAAAAGGGATTAATCTTAATTATGGAATCAAAAATAAGTTGAGCAGATTCTATGTTGCCTTCTTTTAATGCTGATTTACATTTTATAATCTGTTCTACTTTTTTTTGTTCTAAATAATTATTTGGCTCTGAGTTAAAAATCTCTTGAAAATCAAAACTTTCATCAAGTGTTCTGACAATCCAAAATATAATCTTTTGAGCTACATTGATGTCAGGGCAAATCTCTTTTTTTATTCTTTCGATTAAATGGATTATCTCATAAATTTTGTCACTAGATTTTTTAATAGCAAAATAAATATCAAGTTTAGATACAGCAAAGTCAATCATATTTTTGTACAAAATTACTTCTGGCTGAGGTAAATAATCTGCTAAAAGTGGACCAATTACTACACTTTCTTTATTACCATTTTTTTTAAAGATATCTTCATCAATATTCTTGATTTTCTTTAAACCTGAAAGTATTATATTATCAAATTCATTAGATATGTCTGACATGTGTAATCCTCAATTAATAACATTACAAAAGGTTAATAAGAGATATAACAATTTCATAACACCTCAATTTGCAAGCTTTCTGGAATGAATGCTATAATGCGTTCTTTTTTTAGTTGTATCACATCGCCAGGTTGAACAGGCTCGCTTTGTTGCATAATTGGGTCTTTATACCTCCATATCAAACTTGAAAGATTTTCCATTCCATATGCATTTATCGTAGGGTTAAAAACAATCTTTAAAAAAGGATCGTATTGATTAAGCAAAGCTGATATTTGACGTCCACTTAAAATGTCTCCATTTTTAATGTCAATAATTCTATCTAAAGCTTGATGCCTTTCCATTATAGATAGTTTTATTATAGATTGCATTAGAGAATTTAGGCATTTAATACATGTTGTAGAACCATAAAAAAAGTCACTACCACATTTACATGATATTATTTTTCTAGAAAGATCATTAAATAAAGTTGCCCATTCTAAATCATTTGTACGTTCAGTTGCCATACCCACGGGAAGTCCCCGAACAAATGTTTTCTCAAATTTTTCTTTTAACTCATTGGGTAATATATTTTCCCAACGTGTTTTTATAGCATCGAATTTTGCATTTATTTTTTCTATGTTATTTCTTTTGTCTGTAGGGTGAAAAATATACAGAGCGCCACTCCCGTAATTTTTTTTAAAACCTTCATCATCAAGTCTATTACCATGTGCTTGTTCATAATCATACCGTAATCGTCCATCAAACGGGTGATGTCCAACAAGTAAATAAAAAAACCATACTGCTAAAGAAAATCTGTCTGCGTCAGTATTGGCAGTCTTCAGTCCTAAAACAATTTCTGGTGATCTAAAATATCCAGTACCATCTACCTCACCCTTTTCTTCGTTGACAACTACATTGTCTATATCCATAATCAAAACATCACCATTGTTTATGTTCATAACCATATTGTTGTGAGAGATATCCTTATAACAATACCCCATAGAATGAAGATTATGAAAAGCTTCAGCAATATTCATGCAAATTCTACATAAGATGCTCGTTTTAATACTTTGCTTAGTATTGTATAAATCATCTCTTATCCAATGCACATTGTTATACTTTTCCATATCTATATATTTCATAGTGTATCCAACACCATCTTTAGTAGATATTATATCCTCTGCCCAGACAAATCGTTCATCTTTTTTTTCATCCTTAGTTTTGGGCCAATTATTCTTAAGAAGAAGAAATTTTTCTTTTGTTTCTTCTTTGAAATTTGGATACCATTTCAAAGCTAGTTTCTTTCCTGCTTCAGATATTTCGTAAACATCTCCTTGTGTACCTGAGTCAATATACTTTGTTATAGTGTATTTTTTGTTATTCTCACTTGTTAATACAAGTCCGGGTTTTAACTCGCCCATTTTATTTATCTCCTTGCTTTATATATTGAATTGTATAATTCTTTCCATATATAGTAAAAGAACTACATACAGATATATCTATGATCATATCTGGTTGAACAGATACTACAGTATTGTCTTTTTTAGTTGCTGTAAAAGGTGATTTTGAAATGTTTTGAAAGCCTATTTTATTATCGTCATGTACTATTTTTATTGGATATTCATATCCATTATCAGTGAATAAAGATATAAAAGTATTTTTTGACAAAGTTGAAACTGCTACTTTGTTTATAGATTCAACTAAATATCCCAATATATCAAATGATTGTTTACAAACACATACAGAATTTTTATCTTCAATAATTGAAATTCTACAACAATTAGAGCAACAAATATATTTACTATCAATTTCTTTAACTTCTTTTGCTATTTCATTAATCGTAAAATTACCTTTTCCATTTGCCATTACCATTAGCGTATTCACTAAATTAGCAGGATATGCTTTTTGCTTACGGTAAAAAATACTGTCTTCATCTAATTTTGAATAACTTGATTTTTCATCGTAATACAATCTACCAATACTTATAAAATTCAGAAGATATCTTGCTATAACTACAGAAAATGTTCCCTTGCTAATATTGTGTTCTTTTTCTATTGGCGCAGTCCATAAAATCCTAACACCAGCATTTTTAGGTGAAAACTCAATAACATTTAACAAACAATCAAGAGAAATGCTTAAGTTCTCTAAAGTACTCCAATTATGCTCTAAAATATATATAATATTTCTTAATATCCTTCCAGACATTAGAACAGTCATATAATCTTTATATATCAACCCATATTCAATATATTTATCTAATGTATAATAATCAACTTGTTCATTTCTTTCTTGATAAATATAGTATTTTAAACCATTTATGACTCCAATATTCACTGGGTATACTATGTTGTTAAATTCCTTTGTATTATTACTTACTGAAAACTGAGTTAAATCTTTATTCGCAAAGCTGTTAAAATATACAGCATTATAAAAAAGACCCTTGGCATTATTAATGGAAAATGTGGTTCGAGTGCAAGAATTATAGATTTTTGTAATTCTTTTATCATAGCTATTTTGTAAATTTCGATTTCTTTTAGATAAGACACCTATTGAAATATCGTCATTTACGCCGTCAGAGGCTTTATTGTATTTTTGGATGAAATCACTTTCAGTTTCCACATTTGACTTGGCTAATGAATCTAAAAAATATTTAGAAGCTTCCATAAGTCCCTTCTCCGATCTCCAAATATCATAATAACCATCAGTCATTAATACTATTCCAGATATATCGGTATCTAAGTAGTTTTTTATGTGAAATTTAAACTCTGCATTCTCTTCACATAAAGAGTCTGTTTTGCCGCCTATTTTAGGTTCTGGAAATGCTTTATGTTTTCTGTTAAATTTGTCATTATTATTCAAAATTACTGCTGTTCCATCCCCTATCTGACCAACAATATAAAACTCTTTATAACCTAAAGCAAAGATAAGTGTTGTTCCATAACGTCTAATAATTTTATTTTTTTCGATTAAGTTTATTGGATATTCTTTATAATGAATTTCATGATATTTTAAAACTTCGTCTCTCCATTTGTTCACTATCATACTCTTAAAATCTATACTTACGAAATAGTTCATATTTAATAATTCTGTAGCGTCGCAGATTATCTCTTTTAAGCATGATGTTATATTTTTACAAGCTATATCTGAACCAAATTCACTTAAATCATGACTCTCGTCTCCGTGCCCATCAGCAACTGATATAATCATAAAGTCTTTTTCATTATCTTGATATATAAATACACTGTCTTGGAGTGGGTGGTTTTTATTAATATGTTTTATCCCTATACGTCTCGAAACACACCCTAAAAATTTTGTGCCCTTATCTTTTTTATCAAAATGAATTGGTGATTTTAACCATGTTTCTGTGCTTTGTTCCCATCTTTTTTCTGCCTCAGCAACAATATCTACGTTGTAAGTTTCTTCAGGTTCTTTTGAAGTATCATTTTTTTTTAGATCACCATTCTTATTAGTATTATTTTCATCTGTTTCTTTGTTTGTTGAAAAAGATGGTTTTTCTGTATCTTTTTTATGTAAATCATGAACATCAATTGAAGTGTTATGAACAGTCGATTTCGTACATTCACTCATTTTACCTTTATCATTCAAATCTGAAGCTACTATAGTTTTATGCATTTTTGTCATCGAATAACCCCATTCTATAAATTTTCTAAGATAATCCATTTTGCATAAAATCCAAATTATCTTCTGTTAGTTGCATTTTCATTTTTTTTACTCTTTTGATTTATGGAATCCATCTTCCAGGATCTGGCAATGCGTTACCTGTTTGTTGATTTTTTCCCATTGGAGTCTCATCTCCAGCTCTTAATTCTACAGTATCAACCCATCGGATTAATTTTATTATGTCAGATGCATCTTTAGGATTATATACCATGGGTTTATTTAATTCGATATCTTTTGAAGCAAACGCTTCCAGTTCTGCTATACTAGAACCATCAAGGGCTATAGCCGCTCGTATCACTTTTTCACCATGTTTTGAGACTAAATGTTGGCATGCTTTTGTATATTTTGGTTTACCCTCAGTACATCCACCGTTTGAAACCAGCATTACAAATGGTTTTAAAACCCTTTCACCTAGATACTTCCAATCAATTGCATTTGTAACCATTTCAATTGCTGATGCTGTTGGTCTATTATTTCCACTTTCTAAATTTTCCCATTTAAATTCTTTTATGTTTATACCAAGATCAGGTGTACCTACATACCAAGATGCTTCTTCACTATTACCAAATTCTATTACCCTAATAATAACATCAACACCTTCATTTTTGGCTTCTGCTTCAATCACCTTTAGATTTTGCATAGCATCATTCAATTGTTGCATTTTAACACCATACATAGAACAGGAAGAATCTAATAAGAAATACATGTTTAATCTATCTTTTACTATTGTTTCATATCTATCTGCCATTTCCCTACCTTCTTTTTCCCCATCTTAACTTTAATGATCAACAAATCACATCAGGGACAAACAATTCAGTCTGTCCCTTAATGTAATATATTTTGATATGCCTCATGACTTTAGGTAATCCATTTCCCCGCACCTGGCAATGCGTTACCTGTTTGTTGATTTTGTCCCATAGGGTTCTTTGAAGCAGTTTTTATCGCAGCTTGTGAAACCCATCGGATTAATTTAACCATGTCTGCAGCATCTTTAGCTTTAAACACCATAGGTTTATTCAATTCGATATCTTTTGAAGCGAATTCTTCCAGCTCTGCTATATTAGCACCATCGACTCCTATAGCGACTCGTATAACATTATCGCCATGCTTTGTGACTAAGTCTTGGCATGCCTTTGTATACTTTGGTTTACCATCAGTACATCCACCATCTGAAACCAGTATAACAACAGGTCGCAAGGCTCTTTCGCCTAGATACCTTCCATCAATAGCATCTGTAACCATTTCAATTGCGGACGCAGTTGGAGTACCTCCAGTAGCCTTTAGGCTTTGCCAAATGAAATCGTTGATAAGTTTACCGGTGTCCATATTACCTGTATGCCAGGTTGCTTTAGATGTACTTCCAAACTCCAAAGCTCTGATTACTACATCAACACCTTCATTTTTTGCTTCTGCTTGAATCACAGGTTTTAAGGTTGTCATACAATCATTTAATTGCTGGATTTTAGCGCCACCCATTGAACCTGAAGAATCAAGCAAAAAATACATGTTTAGTCTTTCTTTGACTATTCCTTCTTCTTTGTCTGACATTATTTTGTCCTCCATATTATTTTTATTTTTTCACGTTCTACTGTAAAAATATTTCAAACACCATTTGTGATGGATTATAATTCATATTTATTGATGCTCTATATTTTGAATTATTCAAGTATTGTGTTTGAGATATTTCTTGAATTTGTTTTAAAATACTTTCACTAAAAATTAAATTTTTAATTTTGAAAGTAATTTGTGTTTCTTCTCTTTTTAAACGGTAATCAATATAATCTTCTAAATCTGATGGTTCACTTACTATCATTGAATGCAGAGAATAATAATCCTTATTATCTGTAGAACAAACAGGTATTACATCGGTTATTACATGATCTTTTTTTATATCATTATCACATAGATTAAAATAGTCATATCGTTTTGTATTTTTCGTTAAGCATATGTCCCAAGTAACGTCGAGATGATATGTTTTGCCATCGATCAAAACAATATTCCAAGCATGACCTTCCATCTGTGATCCATGAAGTGGGTTGTTAGCTTCTCCCGATACAACAAGACTGGTTACGCCTAGATAATCAAAAATGAGTTTCGTGCATTTAGCAATTCCTTCACAAACAGCTTTTTTATTTAGTATTGGCCCTAAAACAGAGTATGAGTAACCATCGAAAGAATAATCATAGGTAAAGTTGTTCAAGCAGAAATCATGAACATATATTTCTTTCTCTATATCACTTTTTGTTTTAATTTTGTCAAAGACATGTAAAAACTCATTAATAATCTTAATGTTCTGAAGTATAAACTGCCTGTCATACTTATAGTTAGGGATAAAGGAACAGTGTGAGCTATACATACCGCTTGACAATGAGAATGCAGACACATAAAAAAGCATCGGGTTATCATGAGTCACTGCAGAAAAGGTCGTTGATATTTCTTCTATTGGCAGCAGAGGTATACTAATCTCTTTTTCAATTTTCAATAACCCTGCAAGAATTATGCTATATACAGTCTTTTGAGGTTCAGTTAATCTACTGTAATAATAGTTGTCTTCATTAAATGAAAGAAAAGACAAAGAATTATCCTCTGTTGTAGGCATTAACTCTGCTTTTAGCATTTGCACAGTCTTCCGAACTTTAGCAAGAGCATCATTAATCATAATTCCCCCATAGAAAAAACTCTTTCATTGAGATGCAATCTGATGACAGGTTATGCTCATCAACTTTAATCGCTTTATAATTCAACTTGTTATATATAGAAACTCTATTCATTCACTTCCCCTACAAGTGCTAACGATTAGAAAAAGCTAATCGTTAATTAACCTCGTATCATCTATTTCTTTTAAAAGTAGTCTTCCACCACATGATGGACAGGATGGTCTTTCGCCTTTAATGCCTTTATAAAACTTTTGTCCGCATCGGTCACATTTAATGTTCCCAATATATTCGCTTAATTTCTCGCTCATATAGCTTCTCCTATATATCTATATTGTTTGATTTTTGTATTTGAATAAGTTGAATCATTGAACATAGCTTGGCTTATGCTCATAAGACGTAATTGAATCCTCTTTAAAAGAGTTTGTAAAAAAGAAAAGACACCTTTACAGAAAGAAACACAAATTCTCTCTGTAGAGATGTCTTTGGAAAATAAATATGTCAGGAACGATAGTTTGAGAAAAATTCTCAGATAATCGTCATAAGTGCTTATTTTACAGCGTGTTCGGGGGGGGGGGGGGGGGGGGTGAGTGTTGTTTATTATAAACATTTATCGTAATATTACATCGTTGTATGCATGT
>Ga0099364_10000497_pt1 | contig 66424 bp, 87 predicted proteins | sample TergutTh196P3_FD_73070 | JGI IMG/M metagenome (GOLD analysis project Ga0099364, IMG submission 73070) | Microcerotermes parvus P3 segment gut microbial communities from Pointe-Noire, Republic of the Congo - Th196 P3 | ecosystem: Host-associated > Arthropoda: Insects > Digestive system > Gut ... | reverse complement strand
AAGGTACAATTCCTCTGCAACGTCCCGGAGCTTGGCAAAGCGAGGGGGAAGAAGGTTTTTCTCTGTGGCGACAGAGAAAAACCATTCTGTTTGCAGAGGAATTCCGTACCTGATGAGGCTTTTGCTAGAGCGTATCACTGGTTGATACTACCCCAGCATCTTCAAAAACTCTTCCTCACTCAGCAACGTCGTCCCCAGCTTCTCCGCTTTCTCCAATTTACTCTTCCCCGTATTCTCACCCACCACCAAATAATTCGTCGTCTTCGTCACCGCTTTCTGCAAGTTCCCGCCCCGCGCCCGGATCGCCGCCTCCGCCTCTTCCCGACTCATCGCCATAATCGTCCCCGTCACCACAAAATTCATCCCGCTAAAAGTCCCTGTCACCTCCTCATACTTCGGCACCACCCCCACCGCCTTAAACTCTTCCAGCAGCTTCTGATTGTCCCCATCTTCAAACCACATCACCAAACTCTCCGCCACAACCTTCCCAATCCCATCCACCTCCGCTAGCTCTTCCTCGCCCGCCGCTGCCAGCCCCTCAATACTCTTAAACTTCGCCGCCAAATCCCTCGCCGTCTGCATCCCCACATGCCGAATCCCGAGTCCAATAATAAACCGATGCAATTCCGGCTGCTTCGATGCAGCAATCGCCTCCACTAACTTCCGCGCCGAAACCTCCGCAAACCTATCCAACCCAAGCAGCTGCGCCTCCGTCACTTTATATATATCAGGCGTCGCCCCCACCAAGCCATTTTGCACCAGCGCCTGCACATTTTTCTCCCCCAACCCCTCAATATCCAACGCCCCCTTGCTCGCATAGTACTCAATCTGCCGTTCCAACATCAGCTGCGTGCTACCCTTCACCCGCCACGCCACCTCACCTTCCTGCCTCTCAAATTCCAAGTCCGGAAATTGCACCGCCAGCGCCCCCGCAAAATCAAAAGCCACCGCAGAAGTCTCCCTTAGCGGCAAAATCACGCTCTTAACCTGCGGGATAATATCCCCCGCCTTATAAATAATCACCGTATCACCAATTCGCACATCCAACCGCCGAATCTCATCCTCATTATGTAGCGAAGCATGCCGCACCGTACTCCCGTCCACCACCACCGCATCAAAAAACGCCACCGGCGTCACATTTCCTGTCCGCCCAATCGACAGCGCAATATCCCGCACCACCGTCGTCGCCTCTTCCGCCGGATATTTATACGCCACCGCCCCCCGCGGCGCCTTCCCCACCACACCAAGCGTCCTCAGCAAATCCAAATCATCCACCATAATCACCGCCCCATCCGTCCCAAAACGCAACTTTTCCCTCGCCTCTTCCATCGAAACCACATAATCCATCGCCTCACCCAGCGTCGCAAACCACTTCTCTTTCCCCGACGTCTGCACCCCCACCTCACGCATCGTCTCGTACGCCCCACTCAACTTCGCGATACTATCATGCATCAAATCATAACCCAAAAACCTGAGCGGTCGCTTCGCCGCCACCGTCGGATCCAGCTGCCGGATCGTCCCCGCCGCCAAGTTCCTCGGATTCGCGAACTCCGGCTCACCTTGCGCTCGCTGCTTCCGATTTAGCTCCCTAAAATCTTCCTTAAATATCACAATCTCCCCCCTCACCTCCACCCGCCCCGGCAAATCCTTCCTCAGCCGAAGCGGCACATTAGCAATCGTCCGAACATTCTGCGTCACGTCCTCGCCAACTCTACCGTCCCCCCGCGTCACCGCCTGCACCAACATTCCGTCCTCATAAATCAACGCGCACGCCAACCCATCCTTCTTAATGTCCACCATAAACCCGCCCTTTATCTCTTGCAGCTTGCCGATTCTCACCAGCCACTCATCCGCCTCTTCCCGATTAAACACATCCTGCAAGCTCATCATCGGCGTCGTATGCTCCACCTTTTTAAACTTATCAAGCGCTCGCCCCGCCACTCGCTGCGTCGGACTATCCGGCGTTATCAACTCCGGGTATTTCTCCTCCAATTCTTGAAGTTCCCGCTTCAAACTATCCGCCGCCGCCTCACTCATGGTCGACTCATCCAACACATGATACCGATACCGGTAATTATTTATCTCATCACGCAGCTTCCGCGCCCGCTCTCGTGCCTGCTCTATATTGTTCATACAAACCTCTGTATTTGGATGCGATACAAGGAAAACCCGAAGGGCAGACCGATGCGTGCTTTACGGCACGTTGAGGGAGCACTGGAGGATTTGACGCAGTAGCGCGCCAAACTACAGAGGTTTAGGCTTAAATTCATCAATTAGTTTCCTGTAATATAGATACAAATACGCCGCCACAAACACCACCGACCATAGCGACATCACCAAGAACGCCACCGGCACTATCGGCCAACCGTCAAAGAGCTCCCACCTACTTAGCCCATGATCTACCAAAATCATCGGAATCATCACCCCCGCCCACATCACTACAAGCGCCACCAACCCCCAAAACAGATGAAACAAGAACTGCACCCTCCGCCCTCGCATCAAATCATCCGCGTTCGATAGTGCCTGCAAGGGGTACAGCCCCGGCGCCGTCACCGCCACTAAAGCCACCACCGTCGGCACCAAAAAGCTCAGGCTCAGCAGTATCAACCCCACCGAAAACAGCCAAAACAAGAGCGCGTGAAACGGATTACCCAAGAAACCAGTTTCCGTCGCCGCCGAGAAAATAATCAAAAAGATAAATATCGGTATCGCCTGCACCAGCGCCACTAACAGCACCAACAATGTCGGCACCAGCGGCCCAAATGCATTATATAGCGCATCTCTCAGCCGGATTTTCCGCCCTAACAGCAATTGTCGCATCGCCCATATCGTCGCCAAAAACACCAAGACCATCAAAAACACGTTCAGCAATTGCTGTTCCGCCGTCGGCGCTTGATTCAACCCGCCTGTCGCTAGCGTCGTCACGAACACCGCCCCCGCCCGCGCCACCGCACCAAACTGCCCCTCAGCAAACTCTTCTCCAAAATCATCCAAGCTAGACGTCACCTCTGAATACCGATCCTGATTCATCAGCCCAACCAACACGACCGACGCCACACCCGCTATCAATATCATCCCGAGAAACACCCTTTTATGCTTAAAAATCATCCGCAAGGTATCAATAATCGCCCAGCCATAATGGTAAACCGGCGGCTCATACACCTCATACAGCTTCGTCTGCCGAAACGACCGGTGCACGCTCGGGTTCTGCTTCACGCCCTTCTTCGACCAAATCCGCCCCCGCGAACGCAAAAACGCCTCCCGAAACCCCTGCCGAAATCCCGGCGCCTGCTCTCCCTCTTCCATTTCCTCATTATACCATGTATAATACAGATATATGAGCGAGTTCTTACAGTGGTTGATGATGATTTCAGCCGTCCTCCTAATCCTGTTGGTTCTATTGCAACAGCGCGGCGCCAGTCTCGGTGCCGGTTTCGGTAGCAGTAGCGAGCTTATCACTACTCGTCGCGGCCTCGAAAAGAGCATTTTTAACGTAACGGTAGTGGTGGCTGTCGTCTTTGTCCTGTCCATCCTGGCAGGTTTCTTCCTGCCAGCCTAGGGATGAACAAAGATTATGAAACTTTTTTCTAAAAAAACCAAACGAGCCCTCGACGACCTGCAAGAAAACGTCGGCGAAGCTTCCGTCAGCGTCTGGCGCCATTTCGTTCGCCACTTCATCAAAAGCATTCGCGGCCTCCATCTCGTCCGCCTCCAAGTCGTCGTCTGGTTCCTCCTCCTCGCCGTCCTCCTCGGCGCCGGCAGCCTTCAACTCACTTGGTCTCGCGCCGGCTTCCAAACCAACGCTTTCGTCCCCGGCGGCACCTTCGCCGAAGCTACCCTCGGCGAAATCCGCACCACCATTCCCTGGTTCGCCACTACCAACTCCGAACGCACCATCGCCCGCCTCATCTATTCCACGCTATTATTCTACGACGATTCCGGCAACATCCGCGGCGACGTCGCCTCCGGCTGGACCAGCAACGATTCCGCCAACATCTGGACTGTCACCCTCCGCGAAGGCATCTACTTCCACGACGGCCACCCTCTCACCGCCGACGATGTCGTTTTCACTATCCAAATGATCCAGGACCCCGAAGTCCGCGCCATCGGCGCCTCCGGTTGGGCCGGTACCGAGGTCGCAAAAATCGACGACTACACTGTCGAATTCACCCTCCGCTCCGGCACCGCCGCCTTCCCCGAGCATCTCATCTTCGAGATCCTCCCCAAACACGCCCTCGACCAGGCACCCAAAACCAACCTCCTTGAAGCCGCCTTTAACGGCAACCCCATCGGCTCCGGCCCCTTCACCTTCAGCTCCATCCAGCGCACCGCCGGCACTGCCGACGCCATCGTTCACCTCTCCGCCAACCCCCGTTATCACCGCGGCGCCCCCTTCCTCAACAGCTTCCTTATCCACGCCTTTACTTCTCACGGCGACATCCAAAACGCCATCTATCAAGGCCGCGTTACCGCCACCGCCGAGCTCGGCCACCCCCACGTCACCGACCTACCCAACCGCCTCCACATCCGCCAAGCCCCCCTCAACGAAGGCGTCTTCGCCTTCTTCAACACCGCCCAAGCCCCGCTAAACAACCGCGACATCCGCCGCGCCCTCGCCTACATGACCAACAAATCCCTCATCATCCAAGCCACCAGCGCTCAAATAACCCTGGGCTACCCCATCCTCCCCACCCAAATGGCCCTCGATTTCCCTGAAGTCCCCACCTACGATCTCTTCGCCGCTGAAGAATACCTCGAAAACGCCGGCTTTGCTCGCGACCGCCTCTGGTATAGCTCAGCCAGCGAAGACCCCCTCACTGTCACCATGGTCACCCTCGACGAGGGCGGCCTCAGCGCCGCCGCCACCGATCTCGCCCGTCAATGGGAAAGCTTCGGCGTCACCGTTGACCTCCACATCTACACCGACAGCCAAGCCTTCACCCGCGACCGCCTCATCCCCCGCCTCTACGACGTCCTCATCTACAACATCGCCATGGGCTCCGACCCCGACATGCAGCCTTTCTACCACTCATCTCAAGGCAACGGCGTCGGCCTCAACTTCTCCAACTTCAACAACCCCACCGTCGACTCCATCCTCGCCTCCGCCAACGCCACCACCAACCTCATCACTCGCCGCGACCGCTACAATGATTTCCTCAGAGTCTGGGCCACCGAACTCCCCAGCATCGGTCTCTATCGCTCCAGCCTCTTCTACGTCGTCAACCCGAACGTCCGCACCTTCCCCGACCACACCACCTTCGTCACCCGCTGGAACCGCTTCAACAACATCCCTCAATTCGCCGTCAACACCGAACCCCGCCTCCGCACCCCCTAACCCCTCTTAACTCTTCTTCACGTCTCCACGGTTTTCCGCAGTTTTCCATAGTTTATCCATACGTTATCCACAGCTCGCACCCCAGTTATCTCTCATCCGGGTACAACCTCTATTGACTTTTCATCCCGCTTGTGCTATACTGTACAATAGAGAGAATTATACCCAAAGACCTAACCCCCTCAAATAAAATACAAGAAAAATCTGAGCAACAAAAAGCCTGACGCAGAAATTCGCTAAATGGGTGGGCTACCGAAAGAGCGGCCACAGGCCGCTCTTTCTTATCTGATACACCGCTCACCCTTTGACTTAGGGGCACGTATTTTGTTTTAATCTGCTGTTTGTTTTCTCCACACGACTCTACGTTACCGCAGAACCCCGCAGGAGTATCAGCTACCCTTATTCTATCTGTTCATCTTGCTTATGTCAAGTTATTTTGCTAAGATTACCTTATGGAAATACAGGGAGTTATAGCCAGGCAGGTGTTGGATTCACGCGGCAATCCGACAGTTGAGGCAGATGTTCTATTAACTAACGGCGCGTGGGGAAGGGCAGCCGTGCCCAGTGGCGCATCCACCGGCTCCGGCGAAGCACTCGAGCTCCGCGACGGCGAGAAGGCTTACGGCGGCAAGGGCGTCCTAAAAGCCGTCCACAACATCACGAGAGAAATCGCCCCCGCCATCGTCGGCAAAGACGCCAGCAAACAAGCCGAACTCGACAAAATCATGATCGACCTAGACGGCACCGAAAACAAAGCCCGCCTTGGCGCTAACGCCATTCTCGCCGTCAGTCTCGCTGCCGCCAAAGCCACAGCCGCGGGTCGCAACCAAGCCTTCCACCAATATATCGCTGAGCTCTCCGGCACCAAAACCCAAACTCTCCCCCTCCCGATGATGAACCTCGTCAACGGCGGCGCCCACGCCGACTGGGGCACTGACTTTCAAGAATACATGGTCATTCCGGTAGGCGCCAAAGACATCTTCCAAGCCGTCCAGATGGGCGCCGAAGTCTTCCACGCCCTCAAAAAAGTCATCGCCGATCACGGCTACGCCACCCTCACCGGTGACGAAGGCGGCTACGGCCCCCGCGTCAAAAACGGCAACAACGAACCCCTCGAAATGATTACCGAAGCCATTAAGGCCGCCGGCTACCAAGTCGGTAAAGATTTCGGCCTCGGCATGGACGTAGCTGCCAGCGAGTTCTATGACAAAGACGGCAACTACCTCCTCAAAACTTCCGGCGAACACAAATCCAACTCCGACCTCATCAACTGGTACACCGCCCTCCGCGACCAATTCGGCGTCATCAGCGTCGAGGACGGTCTCGGCGAATCCGACTGGAACGGCTGGCAAGATCTCACCGCACGCCTCGGCCAAAACCTCCAAATCGTCGGCGACGACCTGCTTGTTACCAACGTCAAGCTCCTCCAAAAAGCTATCGAAGAAAGAGCCTGCAACGCCATCCTCATCAAGCCCAACCAAATCGGCTCTCTCACCGAAACCATCGAAGCCGTCCAGCTCGCCCAGAAAAATAATTTCCGCGTCGTCATGAGCCACCGCTCCGGCGAAACCGAAGACGTCACCATCGCCCATCTCGCCGTCGGCCTCGGCTGTGGCCAAATCAAAACCGGCTCTCTCTCCCGCTCCGACCGCGTCGCCAAATACAACGAGCTCTTCCGCATCGCCGAAGCCAACCCCGACCTAAAACTCGCCAGCCCCTTCGCCTAAATCCGCCTAAAGCAATTCCGAACCAAGCCCAAAATACTGGGGTCAAAGCCAGAGTTATCCACAGCCAGCCAAATAAATAGTTGACATAAGCACGATCCCGGGCTACCATATGAATGTAATTCAATTGTGTGGAAACAAAGATTACAAAAGCAAATACAAAATAAAGTCATAAGGAGAGATACTATGACAAAAATATCAAAGGCTATTGCTGCCCTTAGCGTGGTAGCGGGCCTGGGTGTCGCGGCTATGCCGCTTGCAGCGTATGCAGACATCCCGGTAACTGTAGAGGTCCCCGAGGCGATCGAGATTGTCGACCCCACGGATCCAACCACGTTCGCTGAGATCAGCCCGGCCGCCTTGAACTTCGTGTTCGATGGTACTACTATCGGCAGCACGTTGACACAGCCGCTCACCATCACTGGTAGCACGACAGCTGCTAACGGTTTCACCGTTTCTATGTCAACTGCAACCGACAACAACGCCCTGGTAAACACTGTTAGCTCTGTCAACACGATTCCGGCAACTGCTGGCGGCGCCAGCCTTTCAGCTAACACCTGGGGCTACCGAACCACTGGCAACTACATGCCGGTTCCTGGTCTAAGCACGCCTGTAGGTGTCTTCGTAACTGGTGCTGCTGGTGAGGCAACTGAAACCCTTACCTTTGGTGTCAATGTTGACTCGACCCTCCAGTCTGGTACATACGCAAACACTGTCGTCTTCACGATCGCGCATAACCTATAAATAGAGATTCTGAGGAGATATAAACATGAAAACCCTAACAAAGATTCTCGGATGCTTGACGGCCGTAACATTAGTTGCCGCAAGCGCGGGCGTGGCGTATGCCAACAATGAAAGTGGGCGAAGACTGCTTATGTCTCCGATTGAATCACGATTTACTCTCGACCCTGGCATGCAAACCGCTGGCGAGTTTACCATCAAGAACAACGGCAACCAAACCCTAACTTTCGACGTCCGAGCTGAGGCTGTAGACGTCAACGTTCCCGACTATTCCGACATCTTCGGTGATGCGGCTAAGAGCAGTCAGACGCTACTAGCCAACTGGATCACCTTTGATAACGGGACGGAATGGACCTTACAGCCCGACGAATATGTCCAAGTCAAATACAACATCAACGTCCCAACCAACGCCCCGGGCGGTGCGCAACGAGCAGTCATCCTGGCCACCATGCGAGATGAAGGCGCCACCATCGACGTTCATCGTCAAGCCGCTCATCGCGTCTTCGCGACAGTTACCGGCGACCTTCGTAGTAGCGCCAGCGTAACCCGTATCCGCATCCCTTCCCTACTCTTCCGAGCCCCCATCCGCTCCCACGTCAAGCTCGAGAACACCGGCAACACCGATGAGTGGGCCAGCGGCACCATGACCATAGAAAACTTCTTCGGTGGCCGCGAACGAGCCCGCATTGAAACCAGCCACGTCGTCCTCTCCGAGCGACCACGTGACGTCGAAATCCGCTGGGAAGGCGCGCCGGGCATCGGTATCTTCCGAGTCACGCAAGAAATAACCCTTCTCGGCAAAACCACTAGCGAATCCTCCGTTGTCTTTATCATCCCACTCTACCTCATCGTCATAGTTGGTCTACTCTTGGCACTACTCATCGGCAAGATCATACTCGACCGCAAGCGCTAAAAAGTCATAAACATTAACAAACAAATAAAAATAAAGCAAAAAGGGTGAATATGCTTAAAACAAAATCAAACAAACAGTGGAAAATCGTAGGTATCACATGGGTCGCGGCTTTCCTCCTCAGCATCGGAATCGCGTTGCCGCAAGCCGGATACGCGTCAGAAGCAGGGGCAACCGGCCTCTCAGTTGAAATCGGAGACGAGTTCACTGTCCAGCTACCAACCGAGATCGAGGTTACCATGCTAGCAGCTGAGTTCAATACCGTAGTTACCAGCACCGTCAACGTCAACGTCAATAGTAACGACCCAGCCGGATGGTCTATGACTATCTCGATGATCGACACCGACACCAGTGACGGCGCTCTCATCCACGAATCTCTAACTAGTAGCGTTGCTCGTATCCCTGCCTCCACCGGCACGCTAACCAACCCATCCATCCTGACCCAGAACTCTTGGGGCTACAACATCAACAGCTTCGCCGCCGGCACCTTCGCTCAAGTCCCAGCCGCCACGACTCCTGACCTCATAGCTAATGAAACCGGATCTGGCAACTTCGACTTCCCTATCCAGATCGGCGTATGGGCTGGGTTCGTACCCACCGGTGTTTATAGCAACAGCATTACTCTACTCGTAACCGCCAACTAAACTGCCTGACCAAGCTGTTGTAGCGAGAGATCAACTAGACCGCCCCTAAAGCGGTCTATTTGATAAACAAATAATACCCAAGGCCTAGCGCTACTGCCCCAAATACTATTATCAGACCCACGCAAAAAATCAGTAAGTTCCTATTCCCGGCATTCTGACGGTTCAATTTCTTCGCCGGCTTCTTCGAAAGCGCGATCTCCACCTCCCGCTCCAGCATAACGTCACCGCCATCCTTGATCGACACCTCTTTCGTCAACGCATCCGACACCTTATCTTTGGCATAAATCGCCCTAAGACGCGACTTCTCCGGCTGCGCTTGCGGCTTCTTTGCCATCGGTTTCGGACCAACTATTGGTTTTGCCCCGCTTGCCGCCGCTCTCGATCCGACAATCATCGGCGCCGTCGATGCACCATCCCGTATATCGCGACTTAGAGGCCGCTTCTCGACCCGCTCAATCGCATCCGGCAAAAACGGATTCGGCGTATCCCCCAAAAACGTCTCCGTCACATCCTGCTCAGTCGGCGTGTCTTCCTCTTCAATAATCAGCTTCTCCAGCAAATCAGCCGCATCGTCAACCTCATCTCGACCGCCCTTCACGCCCCCCTCTTCACCTGTCGTCACCGCGCTCAGCTCCTCATCAGGAATCACCGCTACCGTCGTCTCTGTCATCACCACCGCCGTTGACGTCTTGGCTGGTGCAGGCTTCACGGACGTCACCTGCCCAACCTGCTTCTTCGCTACCGGCTTAGCCGTTGGCTTCTGTCGCTTCATCTCCCCGCCCGGACGCACTACGTCTAAATAGCGCCCTTGCGGTCGTTCAGCCGCACGCCGCGCCCGCCACTGTTGGCTCGCCAGCATCTTCTCAATATCATCGTAATTCAGTCCGTCCATTATCTTACCGCCTTAGTTGCTTCAATTATATCACCAAACTCTTTTAGCTGCAAGCTGGCACCCCCCACTAACGCGCCATCCGCCTCACCCTTCTTCAGGTAGCTCACTATATTATCTGACTTCACGCTCCCTCCATATAACACTCTCGCGGTCTTCCCGTATAATTCTTTCAACTGCTGCCGAATAAACGTCAACGCACTTCTGGCATCCTCAGGTGTACACACCCCGACATTCTTCGCTGTAGATATCGCCCAGCGTGGCTCATACGCAATCACCACGTCTTTCAGTTGCGTCGGCGTCACATCCGCCAACCCCGCCAAAAGCTGGTCTCGCACCACGTCATCTGTTTCTTTGTTCTCTCTTTCCATCGCCGTCTCACCCACGCAAAGTATCGGCTTCACGCCCACACTGAGCGCTGCTGCCACCTTACGCCTTGTATCTTTATTCGTTTCCCTAAAGTACTGCCGCCGCTCCGAATGCCCAACCAACGCATAGTCCGCCACCCCCACCAGCTGACGTACCGCTGTCTCCCCCGTGTACGCGCCATAATCCATGTGATAGAAGTTCTGCGCCGCCAGACTAAACTGCCACTGCTTGATCTTGCTCAAGCTATACAACGCAAAATTACTCGGCGCAATCACCACCTCCACGCCACCCGGTGTCACCTCTTTCATTAGGTCCTTAAAAAACCTCTCACTCTCCGCCCCCGACATGTGCATTTTCCAGTTTGCGACCACCATTTTCATAAGCACTATTATACCACACCCATCGCCATTTATTTAGCCCCTCGCATCAGTAAGACCATCTTTATCGTTCTAATAATTATCTGCAAATCCAGCCAAATCGACCAGTGCTGCACATAATATATATCTAGCGTCCGCCGCTCCTCAAAGCTGATATTCTTCCGCCCCGACACCTGCGCCAACCCAGTCAACCCGGACTTTACCGTCAGCACCATCGGATGCCTCGGATACGCTTTGATCTCACTTGGCACTAACGCCCTCGGCCCTACCAACGAAATATCCCCTCTAAGCACATTCCAAAATTGCGGTATCTCATCTAAGCTAGTTGCCCTAAGAAACCGTCCGAAAATCGGCAACTTAACCTCTTCCGACGGCTTGCCAAAATCGGCCGGCCTCATCGAACGGAACTTGTAGATCACAAACGTCTTACCAAACCGTGTCACCCGTTTCTGTCTATACAACACCGGAGCCGTCGGCGCCAGACACTTCTGTACCACCGCTATTATCAACATAAACGGCAGCGACAACAATAACGCAATCGTGCCAAACACCAAGTCAAACGCCCGCTTTAACAGCCTCCCCTCGTTCACCAGCGGCGTCGCCTGCACGTCGATTACCGGTTGCGTCCCAAACAACCGGAGCTCACCCGCATTCTGCGCAATCGTCTCGTTGTCCGGCACATACATATATCCCACGTGACGATTCAGCGCCCGCGCGTAAACATCCGCCGCGTTGCTCGACTCCGTCTGCACCACCACGTCCACCTCTTCATCATCCAGCAAAGTCGTTAAACTACGATACTGCGGCACCTCTCCCAACACATATTTCTTTTTCGCCACTACCCCAATTATCCGATACCCCAGCTGCGGGTTATCCAACACGTACTGCGTAAAGATCTTCGTATTTTCATGGTCCCCATACACCGCCAGCCTCTGGCATCCTAATCCCCTTCGCAGGATTCCGCGATACACCAATCCCGCAAACTCCCTGAGCACTACCAGCGCCACAAAACAAATCACCATCGCGTAAAACGCCACCGATCTAAGCGCTAATATGTCAGACCCGCTAAAGAAGTCGACTGCAATCAGCCCTAACACCGACAACACCGCCACCACCGCCAGCCTCGGATACAGCGCCGACCTCGTGCTCAACTGCCTTCGCTCATAAATTCCGGAAATCAGCAGTATTATCGCCCAAAGCGGCACAATCAACAGCATCGCACCCAAAAACCCTCTGGTATCTCCCTCAAAGTAAAACGGTCGCGCGTCATAATGCAATCGCACATAATACGCAAACCCAAATGATAACGTAATCGCCGCCAGATCCAGCCCAAACAACGCCACCTTAAACAGGAAAAACGGTGCCCGCTTCACTAGCTAAGTCATCTCCTCGAGGCTATTTATCAACACTTTGCGCGGCCGATTGCTCCCATCGCTCGGAGCCACTACCCCACGCTCCTCTAGTTCCTCCATCAAATCAGCCGCCTTGTTATAGCCAATCCTAAACTTCCGCCCAAACTTCGAGATCGTTGCGTTCTGCGAGTTCTCAATCACCAGCGCCGCCGCATCCCGCACCAAGTCCCCCGTATTCGGAGCCATGCTATTATCCGCCCCGTTCTTGCCCGGCTGTGCTACCTCCTGCTTCAACACCTCTTCATTGTAGTCAGGTTGCGCCTGTTTCCTCAGGAACTCCGTCACCCGCTCCACCTCTGCATCGCTCACGTATGCCCCCTGCACTCGCTTCGGTTTACCCATCATCTCCGTCGTCAAAAGCAACGCATCACCCGACCCCAGCAACTTCTCCGCTCCGGCCTGGTCGATCATCACCCGCGAATCCGTCTGATTACTCACCGCAAAAGCAATCCGCCCCGGCACATTCGCCTTTATCAACCCCGTCACCACTTTCACCTCCGGCCTCTGCGTCGCCAGTATCAAATGTATCCCACTCGCTCGCCCCTTCTGCGCTATCCGCACAATCAGCGCCTCCAGCTGCTTCCCAGCCTGCATCATCAGATCCGCCATCTCGTCAATCACCACCACAAGATATGGCAGCTTCTCGTATGCCTCAGTTATACTCTCGTCTCGCCCTTTGTCCTGCTCCCCTTCCGCGTGCTTATCTTTGATCTCCAGCTCTACCTCATCCAAGCTAGCACTCTTATCTTTCTTCGCCGCCGCCTCAGCTTTTTTCTGCTCTTTCTTCGCCAAGTTCAGCATCTTCAGATTATAATCCCCGATATTCTTCACCCGCGCCTCACTCATTAACGTGTAACGACGCTCCATCTCCTTGCCCGCCCACGCCAGCGCGCTCACCGCCTCCACCGTCTGCGTAATCACCGGACACAATAAGTGCTTTATATCGTTATATTGACTCATTTCCACCTGCTTCGGATCAATAATGATCATCCTAAGCTCCGACGGCGTATTGCGAAATAGTAGCGACGTAATCAACCCATTCGTCATCACGCTCTTACCGGACCCCGTCGTCCCGGCTATCAAAAGATGCGGCATCTTCGCCAGATTCGCCACTACCGTATTCCCAGAGATACCCTTGCCCAGCACAAACGACAACGGCGACGTCGCCTCTGCCCACTCCGGCGACCCTAAAGTAGCCCTTAGCCCCACACCCTCGCTCACTCGATTCGGCACCTCCACGCCCACCAAGCTCGTCCCCGAAATCGGCGCCTCAATCCTCACCTTATCAATCGCCAGATTCAAGCTCAGCTCTTTATCCAGCGCCACAATTTTACTCAAGCTCACCCCATTCGGCGGCGTCAACGTATACTGCGTCACCCGCGGCCCCACCTGATGATGCCCCATCTCCACGTCAATCCCAAACTGCGCGAACGTATTCTTTATAATCTCTTTATTATTGATGATATTCCCCGCATCCGGCCGACTACTCTTATTGTCCAGCAAATCCAACTCCGGCAACTTCCAGTTCGGATCAGCCATCGCCACTAGCGCATTCGTCGGCGGCGCCACTACCACCGGCTCCACCGGCGGCACGCCCTTCTTGTTCCTGCCAAACAACCCCGCCTTCGGTGGCTTCGTCTTTTCCGGCTTCCCTATACCTTCCACCCTCACCTCTTCCTCCGCCATCCTTTCCGTCTTCGGTGCCTTTTTCAGCTTCTCCGCGATCTCTTTCGGACCCTGTTGCAACATAATCATCAGCGTCACGATTATCAGCACTATATATAATATCGCCATCACCGTCGGCGTAAACCACTGGCTGTCAATAAATATCTGCGCCAACCATTTACCAATCACCCCACCCAAATCTTCATTCGCCCCACTCAGCGCCCCAAAAAATCCCGCCAAGAAGAATATCACCAGCATCGACCCGCTCACCATCCGTCTCTGCCGCGGATCCGCCCGAAAAATCGAAACCCCTACGTACAAGAGTAAAACCGGCACGATAAACCACGCCACCGGCCCAATCAAAGCTTGTCCCAGTCGCGCCATCCCACCAAACACCGCCCCCGTCGCAAAGAAGTTCGCCGCGCCAAGCACCAGCGCAATCGCGATTAACAACAGGGCGATTACCTGCCGCCCGAGCGTGTTCTCCTGCACCGCTTCCTTTGGTGCTTCCTTCACACTCCGCGTGCTTTTAGCCTTTTTGCTACCTCGCTTCTTCTTGCTCACCCCATAATTATAACATAGCACCACACAGCGCGCCAGGGGACTATCCGTATAAAATGTGGTAAAATTAATCTGTTGGCACCATAGCTCAGCTGGATAGAGCAGAGGACTTCTAAGCCTAAGGTCGCAGGTTCGAATCCTGCTGGTGCTACCACAAAACATCACCAGAAAACATGGCCGGATCTAACCATACGTACAATAGCCGAAAGAGCATGGGGCCTTCGCCACTGTCTCGACCGGCTGGTTTACTACCAGCACTCTGTCTCAACCCAGCAACGAAGCACATTGGTGGAACTCATCTCTGCTATCGACCGCCACAGCACCCTATCTATATTTAACCGAAACCTTCATAGCCCATAGCGCAGCCAACGTCGGCAAACCTGCAGGCTTTTCCCTCCGCTGTGTCTACCCGTAGGGGGTGGGGAGAAAAGCGCCGCCCGCTTCCACAACTTCCCAGTGCCCGCCATTATCCGGGCCGATGCGCCTAATCTTACCTTCTTCACGTAGCTTGTTAAGATTCCACTTCACCCCATCTTCAGTTAGTCCTATAATCTCCGCCATTTCTTTGCGAGTAGCTGATGGATTATTCACTAAAACATCCAAGACTTTCTGGGTAGTTTTCTGGGTAGTTTTCTGGGTAGTTTCTGAGTCAATTTGCATGTCTCCGTTACGCAACCTATTCTTCTCGCCTAGCAACAAGTTACCGAAGAACATACGTAAATACTCCGTATTCTCATATACACCCTTTTCAAGATTATTGTAGTTCGCCCGGACAAGAGCATTGCGGAAGTAAACAGAGTTTTCATCAAACAACTCGTTATTCGCCTTGAACCCCAACGTTCGAAGGTACTTAATAACAAACACGGCTATAGTACGAGTATTCCCTTCAGCAAACGGATGAATCTGCCAAACGCCAGACATAAACATCATGATATGTTCGACTTTCTCCTGCTGCGTCAAACCCTTAAAACTAAACTCTTTCTCCCGACTGAAGTCATAATCCAGCGTTTCTTGGATACTATCTGCTCGACCGTAACTCACAGTATAGCCGTTCAATATGGGCTCGTCCTTGCTAATGTCGTAGTCGCGAATTTTGCCGGCGATTTCGTCGCTCAGCACACCATTGAACAGGTATTTGTGAATTGACACCAGTTCGGCCGGACTAAGAGCGAAAGTATTGCTACTCAGCAGCCTAGTGATGCGAGAAGAAACTTCATCGGCTTCCTGCTCGCCTCTCTCTATTGGAGTTTGAGCCGGGTTCTTCTTGTAATACTGGGCGATTCGTTCTGTTGCTTCATCAATCGAAATCTTGCCCTCAATGTTGTCTTTCGCAAGCTCAATCAGTTGCTTAGATGGCGTCAGCCCGTCAATTTGTTGCAGACCAATACCGACCCGCCAGTTCTCAACCTTCCTTAGTTTATCCGGCTCACCAAGTTTTTTGTATTCTCCGAAGTTGTCAGACTGGCTCACTACGCCCCCTTACCATTACCAGTTGAGACTCCTCGTTCATGAGGTAATTATACCATATCCTCCCCACCCCCTACGGGTAGACACAGCGGAGGGATTCGCCAAAAGCTCTGACATCATCATGAGTTCCGGCTCTCATGAATGTAGGTGCTAAATGTGCGAACGTTGTTCGTGTTGCCGACAAGAGCGAAGAAGTGTACCAGGTAGAAACTAAAGATTGACCCCATAGACCAAAGGAAGCATTGAACGCATCCGATGTGACAGTGGCGAAGGAGAGCCGGAACTTTATAAAGCCGGCGCTATAACAGAGGCGAGAAACTTTATAAAGTTTCTCCTCTCGCACTCACCCCTGTCAGATCGACCCAAATCCAAAACTTTATAAAACTTCTCTAAGGATAAACACATCGGACAGTGAATCCGGCGGCCTTATTGTTGCCGTTCGTGCCGGGGTTGACGTTCGTGCTGTTCACGGCCGTGTCCCAAGCGTTGGTAGCAGAGCTTAAGGAGGATGTCCACCAGTACGCGTACGAGGACTGACCGTTGAGATCGCCCGCCGCACTAGTGACGCTGCCGGCTGATACTGTACCAAAGGCCCCGCCACCAAGCTGGATACCACCCGAACCTACTGATGTACCAGCCGGCTGCCAGTAACCCATGAAGCCAGCATCAGTTGAAGTATTAGGGGCTAAGTTTGTCCCGCCAGTATTGAATGCTCCACTGAGTATAGCCCATTCATTGTTGCTGTCATTGCTGGCGCCGACCCGTCCTACAGGTATCCTCCAGCCAGCAGGGCAAATGGAAGTGCCGCCGGAACCAAGGCTCTCGCCACCTATGCCGCTTCCTGTTGCACCGACCACACCGGTAGATGCCATGTTGGTACCGGTGGTTGTGTTAGAAACTGCACTACAAGTAGGAGTGGTAGAATCGTCTAGCCCCATAGCTGCGCAGAAGTTGTAGAGCACCTGGTCGCCACAGATAGATTGCATAACACCAGTGCCGGTTGGAGTATCTGGTAGACAGGACGTGTTATTAAAGCCGGCACTGCTGTTGTTAGCGAACTGACGAACAGTTTGTCGGTTAGCGTTACTGCCACCTACTGGCCAGTCACCACCGCCTGGGTGTTCAATCAGGACACCAGTACTGGATGTAGTGGGAGTGCTGCCACTGAAGGCCGGCACCACATCCCCATAGGTATTATCCCCACCACCAGTATAAGCCAGATTATCCATCATCCAGCACTTGTTGTCGGGCATCTTTTTGATACGGTACTGTGTATTGTCTCTAGCATCAGGTAGGGTGATGATGTCTCCTACTGCAAGCATGTTACACTCTGCAGTAGTGAAGGTCTGCATAAAGACTATAGGGGCTTCATTGATGCTAGCAGTAAAGGTAATGGTGGAGGAGTAGGTACCAGCTGCAGTAGCTCCAGTAGGACGAACCCCAAACCTAACTGGAGTGTTCTGCTGGGTGTCGGTAGTAGGTAGGGTCTCTACGGACTTGATTAGGGTCTTACCTACAGGTACTCCGGCAAAGCCTATCGCACTAGCTGTGTTACCATTAGTACCACCACAGGCTGTAGGGCCTGTGTTAAAGCCATTAGCTATACCCTGCATCGTATCACCAGGTATACAGAAGCCCCAGGTGTTGTTCTGGGCTAGGACTGTACTAGAAGGAGATGCTATAGAGCCTGGCATTCTAGCTATCGTAGCACTAGCTGCACTATTGTATAGTCCAGTGCTGTCTCCCTGCATCGAGAGTGTATAGCCTAGGGTGCTGTCGGTAGTGACGTTGACGTTAACGCAGGCATAGTAGAGATTGCCGTTAGGTGCGACACTGCCTAGGTTCAGGCTGCCTCCGGCTCCGCCGGAGGCTGGGCAGTTGTAGGTACTAAAGGCGTCCCCTACGGTCATAGTTAGGCTGAAGTCGACCGTGGCACCAAAAGCTACTCCGAGTTCTGCAGGGCTCGCGTATGAGGGGACTAAGCGGCTGGCGATGCCAGCCGCTAGGGTGGTAAAGACTGATAGTATTACTAGGCCAGTTAGTATCTTAGTAGGCTGGAGGGATTTGGTGAGGAGGTTGGAGGAGAGTGTAGGTATGGAGGTATTATGCTTATACTTCTTGTTATACTGGTGGATTGTTCCTTTGGGGGAGTTGGTAGTATGTTTGTATGATGGGAGTTTGGTGGAGTGTTTGTTATTAGTAGAGTATCTAGCTAAACCAAGCTTAGAAGGACCCCCCCCCCAGTTGGGTGGGGGGAGGTATTATTAGAGTTAAGCTGTTTCATATTTAGAGCACCTCGTTTAGACCTTGTGTTAATCATTAATGCTTTAAGTTTAACATTAGCATGAGGGTTAAAGCAAGGGGGAGGGGGAAAGTTCCAAACCAAGTTGACTCTTTCCCTAAAACGTGTATAATAATATGTATTATCATAGGAGAAACATTGAACCATGCCAATCATTAAATCAGCCAAAAAGCAGGCGCGCGCAGACCAGAAAAAGAAAGCTAAAAACGATCGTATCAAGAAGCAGATTAAAGCTGCTTATAAAAAGCTAGTCAAAACTCCTTCTGCCGCAGCCGCTCAGGCGCTTCAGAGCGAATACGACAAAGCTGTCAAGAAGGGTCTGATCAAGAAGAACACCGCCAGCCGCAGGAAGAGCACCGCTGCCAAACTAGCGAGAACCGCTGGCGTCAAGGTCGAAAAAGCCACCAAGGCCAAGGTCGCCACTCCAAAAGCTCCAAAAGCCGCTGTTAAACCAGCCGCAAAGACAACAAAGCCAGCAGCTAAAGCTCCGGCCAAAACCACCACAGCCAAGAAGTCAGCCGCTAAAAAACCTGCAGCTAAGAAATAATCGCGTTCACGCGGTAAAAAAACTTACGCAGTAGCAACCACGCATCAACACCGGCCGTCTTCATCAGGCGGTCGGTTTCGTTTGCCATCTCCACCATCTCCCGCCAACCCTCCTCTGTCACCTTCCCGCGAAACTTCGTCAAATTTGACAACGCGAACGGATGCACCCCCAAGCTCTTCGCCAATTTCGCTGGCTGCTCATTCGTTAACACCACCGCACCCAAGTTATATAGCTGCCCACTCACCAGCGCCATCACCGCCACCGGCTCGCCGCCATTCATCCGCACCGCCTCCAAATCCTTATCCACTTGCGCCAGCCTCCCAAAAAGCGCCGACTCAAACAGCCTAAACACTGCCTTCTCATCTACTTTCGGCAACGCACACTCAGTAAACCGCACCGCCTTCGACAAGTCCTTGTACAACTTCCCCCGCTTGTCCACCTTCTCATCCCAAAACACCACCGTCTTCCCAGGCGACCCTAGCGAAGCCCACTTCAACAATTCCGCATGCAACTCCGGCCGCTTCATCACATCCTTCACCACAACCACCTCTTCCGCCGCAAACATCGACGGCATCATCAGCCGCGCCCAAAAATCCTGCTCGCCCACCACTTCCGCATCCACCACCAACTGCTCGCCCTCACCCACCAACCGCTCCACCGCTTTCGCGATTCGCACCCGATCATCCCCATAAAACCAACTGATCATTTCTGACAACAAGGACAGTAATGCGTTCCTCGCCCCGCGACTTTAATCTTCACAATCTCGCAACCGTCCCGCTCACACTTCGCCCCCGCCCGCCCATAAACTTTCGCAAACAGATCCAAATAATCCCCATAGCTCCCGTCCGACCGCCGATAATTCTTCATGCTCGACCCACCCGATTCCAAGCTCGCCTCCATCGACTTTTTCGCCCCTTCAATAACCCGACCAACTTCCGCCCGCGTCAAACTCCCGGCCAAACGTAGCGGCGACACCCTCGCATAATACAACGTCTCATCCGCATAGATATTCCCTAAGCCCGCCATAATCGTCTGATCCAAAAGCGCCGCCTTAATCTTCATCTTCTTGTGCCGCTGCAACTTTTCCGCCAGCTCCCCCACACTCATCACCCACGGCTCCGGCCCCAACTTCTTCACGAACGGTATTTCTTCCACTTTATCCGTCTCCACCCATTCATAAAACCCAAACTTCCGCTGATCATTAAAAAATAATTTTCCGCGTTCGAATTCAAAAACCGCCCGCGTACTTTTATCCGGCAACTCACCCACCCACGACGCCGTCGGATGCCCACCCGCCACCGTCCTTTTCTCAACCCCCTCGCTCCCCGAAACACCCAAGCTCTCCGCCCTATACACCAACTGCCCCGTCATCCGTAGATGAAACGTCAACGACCACCCATTATCAAAATCAATCACCAGCAACTTCCCAAAGCGTCTGAGCCGACAAACTTTTATAGGATTATTTTGAGGAGACTGGGGGGTCTTGCCATTGTCAAATGGCAAAGAGGGGGTCTCCCCCTGGCTGTTGTCTCCGAAAGATAAACCTATAAAAGTTTGCCCAATCAGCACTTCCGCCAACCCCCTTCTTATCGTCTCCACCTCCGGCAATTCCGGCACTACACATCTCCCCAACTGCGCCCGGTCTTCACATCCACCGCGAGCCGCACCTTCAGCTCTTTCGCCACCCCTTCCATCTCTTCTTTCAAAATCTCCGCCACTTTTTTCACTATCGCTTCCTTGCACTCCACCATCAGCGAATCATGTATCTGCAGCACCAATTCCGCATCCAATCCCTCCAACCGTTTATCCACATTTATCATCGCCCGCTTCATCAAATCCGCCTCCGTCCCCTGGATCGGCATATTCAAAATCGCCCGCTCAGCCGCCGCCCGTACCATCGCTGCCGGCGCGTGCAAGTCCGCCGCCATCCGCCGCCTGCCAAAATACGTCTCCACATACCCGTACTCCTTCGCAAAAGCCAGCGTCCTGTCCAAATACTCCCGAATCGGCTTCCGAATCTCAAAATACTTATCAATAAACTCCTTCGCCTCCGCCACCGGCACATTAATCGTCCGCGCCAGATTCTGCGGCCCCATCCCATATAATATCCCGAAGTTCACCACCTTCGCCACTTCCCGCTGCTCCTTCGTCACCTTGTCCATCGGCACGTCATAAACTTCGCTCGCCGTCTTCGTATGTACATCCAAATCTTTATTAAAATCAGAAATCAACGCCTCGTCATTCGCCAACACCGCCGCCAGCCTTAGCTCAAACTGCGCATAATCCGCCGCCACATAACAATACCCACTCGGCGCCACAAACGCCTCCCGCACCTGCCGCCCCTGCTCCGTCCGCACCGGGATATTCTGCAAATTCGGATTGCTCGACGCCAGTCGTCCGGTCGACGTCGCCACCTGCGAAAACGTCGTATGGATCCGCCACTCCTTATCCGCCAGCGCCGGCAACGCGTCCACATACGTCGAGATCAATTTCTTCGTTGCCCGATACTCTTCTAGCAGCGGAATTATCTCATGCGTGTCGCGCATCTTATCCAGTGCGTCCTTATTTGTACTCCTACCAAAATTCGTCTTCCGCGCCCCCGCCGCCACCAGCTTCAGCTTCCCATACAAAATCTCCGCCAACTGCTTCGGACTATCGATATTAAACTCTTCCCCCGCTTGGTTCTGAATCTCTTCCGTCAGCTCCGCCACCCGCTTCCCGAGGACCTTATGCAACTCCAAAAACTTCTCCGGATCAATCTTTAACCCCTTCCGCTCCATCTTGTACAACACCGGTATCAACGGAAAATCCAAGTTCGCCGCCACCCACTTCACCTTCGGCAGATCATTAAACGCTTCCCGCTGCGCACTAAACACTTCTTCTAAAGACCCTTCCGCCAGCCGCACCCCAGAATTCTTCAGCAAAAACCCCGCCACCGTCGTATCATAAAAGTCCACCCCACCACCAACCTCAATCTCTCCCAAAAGCTCCTTCACATCCTCCGCCACCACCAACCCATTCGCAATCTTCTGCCCCTCATACAGCTCCCCCCTCGGCGCCTCCACTTCCTCTGGCGCCTCCACTTCCTCTTCAGCTCGATCCACCTCGGATGAGGCACTAGAAGATGACTGAGAAGCGGAATGAGTCGCACTTGCTGAGGGTTGATGCCACTTTTCCGATAACTTCCAAAACGGCTCTAAGAGCGACTTAAACTGCAACCTCTCCAACTCCGGTATCACTTTATTCACATCCAGCCGCACCGCCATCGCCTTCTCATCAAACTCCACCGGCGCGTCAAACTGCAACTCCGCCAACTCCCGCGACACATGCGCCAACTCCTTCCCCGCCGCAAGTTTCTCCGCCAACTTCCCCTTCTGCTCCCCCGCGTGCGCCAACACCTCCTCCAGCGTCCCATACTTTTGCAGCAAACTCACCGCCGTCTTCTCCCCCACTCCCGGCACCCCCGGAATATTATCACTCGAATCCCCCTGCAAAGCTTTCAAATCCAAGAACTGCTCACATTTCAGCCCATATTTTTCCTCAAAAGCCTTACAATCAAACCGCTCCATCTTACTCAGCCCCGTCTTCTGCGCATAAAACTCAATATTATCACCAATAATCTGCAACATATCCAGATCCGACGACACCAAATCCACCTTCACACCGTCCGCAACCGCCCGCCTCGCCAAGCTCCCCATGATGTCATCCGCTTCGTAATCATCCAGCTCAATCAACGGCACGTCAAGCGCCTTCAAAAGCTCTAAAAGCACCGGGATCTGCGCCCGCATTTCATCCGGCATCTTCTGCCGATTCGCCTTATATTCCGCATAAATCTCTTTGCGCCGCCGGATATTCGTCCCCGATTTATCCCACGCAATCGCCCAATAATCCGGCCCCAGCTGCTTCAGCACCTCAATCAACATCATCGCCACGCCATACACCCCGCCCGTTGGCGTCCCGTCCGGCAAACTCAAACTCCGCATCGCGTAATACCCCCGATAAAACACACTCTTCCCGTCGATTATCACCAGCCGCTTCATATCTTATTCTACCACATTAGAGGCAAGAAAATACCCCTGTCAAACAGAGGCAACCCCCTTAAGTAAAGCCGCCCATATGGGCGGCTAGTGTAGCTGTTCGTTTTCTCTAAAACATCGTTTGCGAGTATCCGACACCACGAAGAAAGTTGCTGAGTGCTTGCTTGCGGTCAAAGTTTAGTTCGGGTAGCCCGTCAAGCAAGTCGAGACTATGGACATCCATCCACCGCATTTCTCCCATTTTTTCAGGTTCGCAAATTTTAGGTTCGCCTCCCCACCTGCGAATAAAAAAGTGGGCGGTGACATATTGTTGACCCGTAATGTTGTGCTTGCCGACATCGATGATAGTAGCAAACTCGACATCAACTTCGTCAAAAGTTATGCCGTATTCTTTTAGGGCAACGCGCTGAGCGGCTTGCATCAGGCTCTCGCCCTCTTCACGATGACCCCCTATCGTGTCCCACAGCCCGCAATCTTTTCGTTTGTAAAAAAGCGCTTGCCATAGTCGGCCGCCACCCTCGTCACGTATCAGATAGACCTGCGCCGCCGTGCGTACTGTAAACTTATCTGCCATGATCTCACCTCCAAAATGCTAATCAGGGCGTTTGCCCGACTCTAATGTATACTATATCATATTTATCAGATAGTTACTAGCCGCACTCCTCCTCCCCACCCCCTACGGGTAGACACAGCGGAGGGCTAGACCACTGAATTTGCCATGATCGGAACGTGCCAGGTCTGTCAATGTAGGACTGATCCACGAATAGCCGGGCCATATAGTTGATACATTAGATGACGTCCACCATATTGATCGCTCTGACATTACATGAAGCCCTGTGAGGCCTTGATTATGCAAGATAGCCGATCCGACAGTGGCGAAGGAGGAGCGCGGAGGCAGGTTCACACCAAAATAGCGGATGTTCTATATGCGAAAGGCGTGCGAGATACAGTTTCATTCGGAACGTCCCGGAGCTTGGCAAGCCGAGGTAGAAGCACATTTTAGTCCGTGGCGACGGATTAAAATGATGCTGTGTCCGAATGAAATTCTGTGCTCGGCGAGCCTTTCGCTAATACGTGAAGGAAGTTATTTTAGTACCCTTGCTTTCTCCGCCACTTTGTGCTATACTATATAGTATGCATAAGCAAAATCAGCCAGAGGTCCCCAACAACTCCCAAGCGCTAGCCCAAGACTACCGCAAAAAGGGCCTCCTCTCCCTCTCCGCTAAGTTCGAAAACGCCCGATATACCACCCCCGCCGCCTTCCTCAAAAAACTCATCCTCACCTACCTCCGAGGCGTCGCCAAGAAAAACGCTGCCGACTACAATCGCGCCCGCGTCTTCCTCTGGATCGTCCCCCGCAGCCATACCGCCCTCCTCGCCCTTCGCCTCCCCCTCCTCACCAAATGGCTCGCCATTTCCGAAGCCGACCTAAAAAACACCCAAACCCAAATCTACCAACAACTCATCAACCTCCACCTCTACAACGGCAAAATCTCCCACGCCCTCCGGCTCGCCCAAGACCTAGGCGAAATCCTCGACGAAAACACCTCGCACACCAACCTCCGCCCCTCCAAATTCATCAACAAAACGAAGCCCACCGGCAACACCGAAACCCTCTTCGCCTACTGCTTGGCCTCCGCAAAAATCTACCACCACCTAAACCAACTCGAACCAGCCGAACATTTCGCAAACGAAGCCACCGAAATCCTCAAAAATTCCCCCACCACAAACATCAGCCATAAAGTCGAACTCCAAACCCTAAAACTCATCCTCCTCATCACCCGCCACACCAAGAAACCAAAGCCCGCCACCAAAGCCCAAATCACCACCCTCATCAAACAAAACCAAAAAGACCTCGTTCACCCCGAAGTCACCGCCAGCACCAGAGTTTGGGCCGTCATTTGGGAAACCCAGGTAGGCATCCTCGAAGACCGCGCCGACTACGCTACCCTCATCCCCGTCCTCGAAACCCTCCCCAACCTCATCGCAAGCGAACGCCTCAAATACTACACCTGCGTCATGGCCTGCAACCTCAAACTCCTCGCTACAAAGGCCACCGAAACCGCCGGAACCAACGAAGCCACCGCCGCCCGCTTCGAGCTCAAAACCCTCCGCGAATTCCTCCGCCACCGCCCCGTCACCGACAGCTCCTACCTCTACGCCGAAGCCGACGCCAAAAACTTCAGCGCCGCTTACGTCGCCGTCGGCGCCGTCCTTGCCGCCCTTGCCCGCCTTGCCTTCAGCGAAATCCTCTCCTCCGCCCCCGGCATCTTCGCCACCTTCGCTTTCATCATCGCCAGCGCCCTCTTCTTCACCTGGCTCACCAAACACGCCTACCTCCGCCTAAAAGCCGCTCACTTCACCCGTCTCAACACCGACTACGTCCACTGGATCAGCCTCCAGCTCGCCCTAGAACCTATCCTGAGCAACCAACCTCTCTCCCCCGACACCGAGAGTCAGCTCCGCGCCGCCCGCCGCCACTTCAAGAAACACGGCTCCCTAATCATGGTCGACCGCTGCAACCTCCTCCTCACCCAAAAACCATCAAAAACCGCTCGGAGAGACCCCTCCCTCCACCTCATCACCCTACCTCAATAATTAGAGCTTCCAGAGCGAACTACCTCACCCGCCGCCCGCGGCCTTTTTCAACCGATCCATAATAGCAACCCCAAGACCTTCCTCCGGCACCGCTTCCACCACTACCGCCGCATAATTATTCGCATCCGCATACCGTAGCGCCGCGAATATATTCCGCGCGTACGCCTCCAAATCCCCCCGCCCAGCAACCAAAAACACCTCCAACTCATCCGGCCACGGCTCATCAGCAGATCCCATCACAATACAAAGCGGCCTCTCCCCATACTTAGCCTCCAGCTCCCGACCTTGCTCCAAAATTTCCGCCCGATTCCCCGCCAACCGCACCTCCCCTTTCGGCGCGTAATGTTTATATTTCATACCCGGCGCCGCCGGCCGTTCATCGCCCGCCGCCGACGAACAACCCGCCGACGAACAACCAACCTCCTCACCCAGCACCTCCCCAATCTCCGCCCCCGTAATAAACCCCGGCCTGAGAATCACCGGCCGCTCCCCCGACACATCCACCACCGTCGACTCCAACCCCACCTCAGTCGCCCCGCCATCAACCACCATCACTTCATCCCCAAAATCTTCCACCACATGCCTAGCCAAAGTCGGACTCGGCCGCCCCGACAGATTCGCACTCGGCGCCGCAATCGGCCGCCCAGCCGCCTTTATCACACCTAAAGCCACCGGATGAGCCGGAAACCGCACCCCAACCGTCGGCAGCCCTGCACTCACAATATCCAAAACCCCCGCCTTTTTCGGCAACACCATTGTTAGCGGCCCAGGCCAAAACGCCTCCGCCAGCTTCCGCGCGCTCGGCGTCCACTCAGCAACCCGCTCTAAATCAGCCAGATCCGCAATATGAATAATCAACGGATTATCCGCCGGCCGCCCCTTTAGCACAAAGATTTTCGCTACCGCCGCCTCATTCAAAGCATCCGCCCCCAGCCCATAAACCGTCTCCGTTGGAAAAGCCACCACCTCGCCACCCCGCAGATGCCGCCCCGCCTCTCTAGTCACGGCGCCAAACGTCTCTGTATCACGCGCGTCGGCCTTCACTAGCTCCCTCTACTAAAACTAAACAAACTTCGCATCCACTGCAACAGTAAACTACCGGTCATCTTTTTACCAAACAGTCTCGTCAGCTCGCCAGTCATCGCCTCGCTATCTTTACTTTCAGCAGTCCTAAGCGCCAAATCATAAATCTCATCCGGGCCTAGCTTCAGCCAGTAACCGTTTTCAATGAGCAACGCCAACACCAGAATCACCGCCGTCCGCTTGTTGCCATTCTCAAACCGATGATCCTTAATCGTCTGGTAAAACAAAACCGCTACCTTTTCCGCCGGAGTCGGATATAGATCCTGCCCACCGTACTGCTGAAAAGGCCGCTCTAAAAGCGTGGCCAGCTCTTTTACCGAACCACCATTGATTTGCCACATCGGCTCCTTACCCAAGCCAAGCATAATCGGCATCCCCTGTAACGCGAGTAGCGCAATCTCCAGGTCGAGCGGTTTCATGTGTCAGCGAGCTTCTTGATAGCCGAGCCGAAATCTTTGGCGATTTTTTTGACAATCTTATCCGCCCGGTCCTTTTTTTCCTTAGGAATTTCCTGTTCAGCCTTCAAAATCGCCGGATCTACTTGCGGCGCTTCCTTGACTCCTTGCTCAACTTCTGTATGCATACTTGAATTATACCATTATTACCTCTCCTCTACCAGATCCTCCCCACCCCCTACGGGTAGACACAGCGGAAGGTAAAACCATGTTGTTTCTGCTGTGTCGAGCTGATGTTTATGGCAGATGTTGACATCATATTCACCCCACCAGCATGTATGGCGGATACTACGGACGAACTGCTCCACCATACAAACAGGGACTGGTCTCTTAGCCCGCCACTAGTTGTATCAAAGATTCCCATAACGACAGTGGCGAAGGAAAACTTTATAAAGTTTCCTACCTCTGTTATATCGCTGGCTTTATAAAGTTCCGGCTTTCCTTCGCCACTGTCTCGTCGGGTCGCTTCGGTCCCGCGGCTGATAGTGGTTCAACCTACCAATCCACACGCATCGATCAGTGGAACTCTTCTCTCCAATCAAACATATCGGGAGGCTCCATAATTACTAGCTTAACGTCTAGCGGCCCTGGCGGCAGCGACTTTAAACGGTATGGTCTCTCCCTCCGCTGTGTCTACCCGTAGGGGGTGGGGAGTTAGTGCTAGGTTGGGAGGATATAGTTAGGTTGGGATAGGATAGGTAGGGGTAGGATAGGTTAGCAGCATCAAAGTAAGACTGGATAGAAGTATCTAAAACCCCCGTAGCAAGATTCGGAATCATGAGGAACGTCCCGCAGGCTGGCAAGCCGAGGGGGAAGAACGGATACCTCTGTGGCGACAGAGGTAGACGATTCTGTGTCCGAATGAGCCGAACTTGATGAGGGGGTTTTAGGGATCACTGTAGAGGAATTCTGTACCTTGGTGAGCCTTTTGCCTATCTAGCTTACACTTCGTGAGTGATTCTAGGCGAGTCTACGATTGCATATGTTATAATACTTGCAAGAAAGGGGTATTTATGAGCGATGCAGTGCTTATCACAATCATCGTCTGTATTACGATATTCTTGACAAGTTGCGCGGTAGCTGGTATCATTACCGGCACCAAAGTTGTCGAGTTCGAGTACGACAGCAAGAAAAAATCCAAAAACAAGAAATAAACCACACCCCAAGACCAACCAAGAACCCTGGTATAGCCCCGGCAACAACCTGGGCTACACTTTATTTATCTCAACCCGCACCTGCTCCATGGTGTCACGATCACGCACCGTCACCGTCCCATCCTCCAGCGTCTGAAAATCCACCACCACGCACCGCGGCGTCCCAATCTCATCCTGCCGCCGATAACGCTTCCCGATGTTCCCATTGTCATCCCACGCCACAAAACCATATTTCTTCTTCATCTTCGCAAACACTTCCTGCGCCTTCGCCACTAGTTCCGGCTTGTTCTTGAGCAGCGGCGACACGCACATCTTATACGGCGCAATCTCTTCCGGCAATTTCAGCACCACCCGGTCACCCTCCTCCACATACGCACTACACAAAATCGCCATAATCAGCCGCTCCGTCCCAATCGACGGCTCAATCACATGCGGAATCAGCTTCTCATTCGTCCCCTTCACGGTATATTCCATACTCTTACCGCTCGCCCGCTGGATATTCCCTAAGTCAAAATCCGTCCGATACGCTATCCCCATCAGCTCCGCCCGCCCCGTCGGATAATCAAACTCAATATCTATCGTCCGCTTCGAATAAAACGCCCGATCCGCATCCGGCACCTCGAGATCATGCGTCTTACTCTTCGGCAAGCCCAAACTCTCCAGCCACTTATGAAAATCCGCCACCCACGCTTCAAACAACCGCTCCCAAGTCCCCGGATCACAAAAATACTCAATCTCCATCTGATTAAACTCGCGGCTACGAAACACAAAATCTCGCGGACTAATCTCATTCCGAAACGCCTTCCCCACCTGCGCAATCCCAAACGGCAAATCCGGGTATATCGTATCCACCACGTTCTTATAATTCGTAAAAATCCCCTGCGCCGTCTCCGGCCGAAGATACGCAATCGACTCATCATCCTGCACCGGCCCCACATGCGTCGTAAACATCATGTTAAACATCCGCGCCTCACCCAGCTTATTTCCGTCCGGGCTCTTCAACTTCCGCTTCTGCACCACCTCCACCATCTCATCCATCGTCAACCCCGCCACGTCATCCACCCCAGCATCCTCGAGCAGATGATCCAGTCGATACCGCTTGCCATTCACCACGTCCTCAATCAGCGGATCCGCAAACGTCGCCACATGCCCACTCGCCTCCCACACCTTCGGATTCATGATAATAGCCGCATCCACCCCATACATGTCAGTCCTACTATCCACAAAAGTCCGCCAAAAGCTACCCTCAACATTCCGCTTCAACATCGCCCCGAGCGGACCATAATCCCACGTCCCGGCCAACCCCCCATAAACTTCACTACCAGCAAAAATAAACCCCCGCCGCTTGCACAGACTAACTATATTCTCCATAATACTCATAATTATACCACGAATCCTCCTTCGCCACCGACGAGAACGATGAGGGGGCAACAAACCTGCTATACTTATGCTTATGGATGACACAACCAAACCACCTCCAGAAGGTCTGCCCACCACCACGCCCATCAACACCCCCGTCCCAACAGCCTCGCCGCCAACACTCGAGCCACCGATCGTATCTTCCACACCACCAGTCAAATCCCATAAAAAACTCTACCTAATCATAAGCACCATAGCAATAATACTGTTAGCCGCCGGCATCGGCGCCTGGTTTTGGCTAGACAGCCGCGACAACGACTCACCAAGCAACAACATAGTTAATGGCAACGGAGATGACCCAGACAACGGGGGCGGATCAAACACAGGCGGAGGACCTGACATCGAAAACCACGGCTGGTACACCCTGACTAAGACTGCCGACTCCACTATTTTCACCTCTACCGCCCTTCGCATCTCCTTTAATTTTCCAAACAGCTGGACCGTATCTGATGTCACAACCGGCGCAGGTCACTCTCATTTAGAAATCCGACGCCCTGATGGCATAGAAATCTCCTACTCCGAGTACCCCGATGGGTTTTGGGGAGGCGGCACCTGCGCAGACGAAGAAGAATTCATCTTTGATTACTCTCCCAAACGACCTACGAGTATCCCAGGCTTCAACGTCGTCCTCGCAACCGAGCCAGAACGAGAGCCCTTCCTCATAGTGCTACCTAGCGAAATGACTGATACGCCTTACCTAACATGCCCAGGAAACATATATTCCTACTTATTCTCCCCGCACCCCGACACACACGTCAGTTTCGGTTCCGGCATACAAGACGGCCTACCAACCGACATTCACATCACCAACGAAATCATCAGCATCCTAGCCTCCCTCCGCAAAAACTAACCTCCTCCCCACCCCCTAGCCCAAGGTCAGACTCTGCCCATCTTATGTATCCTATCCAAGCCTGCATCCTCCCCACCCCCTACGGGTAGACACAGCGGAGTAGATAGCTACTTGATGTTATGCCTTCATGTGTGCCAGGCAGAACTTCCGTAATTGTACGCAACCATATGGAGGACGGAGCAGGAGGCACATTCAAAGAAGAAGCATGAAACACCAACAACATAGACATACTCGATGCCCCTCCCGGAGGATGAAACCACCCGCCCGAAACAGTGGCGAAGGAAATAAGAACGACCCCTGTTATAACAGGGGTGGGAGGATTAGAACATAGTTCTCTCTACTCTACAGTATAGCACAAGCGAAATGAAAAGTCAATAGAAATCCTCCTTCGCCACTGTCTCGAGCGATTATTTCTTCCCATCCCAGGGGCAATATACTCGAAACGATCGTAGCTTTTGGTACACCTCTTCAGTGCTCTCGGGGATTCAGTCGGCCTTTACGAGCTTACGTGGTAGCAGTGCATCCCAAATCTTTTTTGGCACAGATGCTTCATCTAGGAGGGAGGGCTTCTCCCTCCGCTGTGTCTACCCGTAGGGGGTGGGGAGGATAAGTTTACGCCGCTAGGCGACAATAAACAATTAAAAAGTTCGGGATTTACTCCCGACTTTTTAATCAAGTTAAGGAAGGAAGAAACCTTGGTTTCTTAGGGAAGCACCCTTCTCACCGCCGTCTCCGTCTCGAAATGCGGAATCCTCTCCGGCGGGAATCCATCCTTCACCCCCGGATTCATAATATCATTCGGATCAAACACCTGCTTTATCTTCTTGTTCTGCGCCACGATCGCCCCGTCCACCAGCCGATTCATAATCCCCGCCCGCGTCCTACCTTCCGGAACCGCCCCGCACACCGCCCCGCCGCACATCTTCACCAGCCGCGCATAATGCTGCAAGAACACCACCCGCTTCCGCTCATTCATATCCGGCCGCACCGACCACTGCCGAGTGAGCAGCGACCCAAAAAACGGCATCTCTGTCCCCACTTGCGCCCCCAGCCGGCTAAGCGCCCCCATAAACCGCTCCGTCTGCTCCCGCGGTATCACCACGTCATCACATATCGCCACTCGATGCCGCCCCGTCTCATTCAAAAACACCCCCATAACCTCACGCAACTGCAAAAAATCCTCATAGTTCTGCTCATCGCTCACTACCTTTTTCACGCTCTCCGGCGCCAACTTCGCCGCCTTTAGAGCCTTCGCCATCCGCTTATGCCGCTTCTCCTCGTCAAACCCGACCACCATCAACACGCCCTGGCCCCCAAGCTCCAAAAACTTCAGCGCCTTCCCCATCCCGTCCGCCAAATTCAACAACTTCATATCATACACGTCACCCACGCTCGGCTGCAACGGCACAATCCTCTCCGTCCACTCCAGCGCCTCCGCCCAAGTTTCAAAACTAACCGCCACCATCGTCGGCAACTCCTCAAAGTACTCCGTCCGAAAAATCACTTCCGTCATCACCCCCAGCGTCCCCTGCGATCCCAAAAGCATCGGCAATATCGAAATCGTCTTCTCCCGCTTCGGCACTTGATACCCAAAAGTCGTCTCATCATCCGTCCGCGGCTCACAATCATTTAGTAGCACCTTATAAATCTCCGCCAGCAGCCCCGACCCCGAAGCTATTTTTTCCGCCCTCCTCCGACTCACCGGCGCCGTACTCGCCACCGTCCCGTCTGCTAGCACTACCTCCACGTTCGTCACGTATCGCCCTAATCCGCCGTATTTCGCGCTCATCGGCCCGGTAAAGTTCTTCGCCAGCAACCCCCCCACCGTCTGATCATCCGCCGCAATCGGCAACGTCATCCCGTGTAGCGCCAACGTATTGTTCAGCTCCCGAATCGTCACCCCCGCCTGCACCCGCACCAACTTCTGCCTCGTATCAATCTCCAGAATCTTATTCATCTCCTCCCGCATACTCACCACAATCCCCTGCCCAATCGCCGCCCCCGTCTTATCTGTCCCGCTCCCCCGCGGCGTAATCCCCAGTTTAATCCCTTTGCCCGCCAACGACCCAGCAAACACCACCAGCTTCTGCACATCCCGCGTCGAAGTCGGCACCGCCACCATCTGCGGCAACATCTTCATCCCGCTCTGATCAGTCGAATACGCCTCGCATATCCGCCGACTCACGTACACCGCGCCAGTCAACCGTCTGTTCAGATACGCCGCTAGCTTCTTCATTCTGCCCAACCCATAAATCTACCTTATTATAGCACACCTCCTCACCCAAAAACACGCCTTATTTCTCCGCATCCACAATCTCTAGCCTCAAGTATTTATTGTACAGCCCCCGCACCACCTCTTGCTGCATCTGTCCAATCCGCATCGCCCGCTCCTCTTCCATCGCCCCAGCACTAAACGCAGTCATCGCCAGCACCGCCAATTTTTGCAGTTCCGTCACCACCGACCGAGCCTGCACCGCGCACGCCTCCATCGTCTTACAAGTAATCTCCAGCTCCACATAATGCCCCAGCGCCGCCTGTGTCGTTCTCAGCATCTCACTCCCCAGCACCGTCCGCATCTCCGACGGCATATCATCCCGAATCGTCTGCATCAGCGCCGCGTTCAACGCCACGAACTGCCGCACCAGCGTCCGATTACTCAGCCGATCCGGATAAAGCGCCGCCTCCACATCGCTCACCTTCTCCCCGCGCCGCTCCCACGCTTTAATTTCCTCTTCCTTCACCGGTTTCGGCAAACGCAACACCAAAAACGTGTCCTTCTGCACTATCGCGTCGCACTTTTCCAGCAATTTCTCCCGAATCTTTCCAAAGTTATCCACATGAAACACCACCGACCGCACTTTCCGCTTCAAGTTCGCATCATAACGCATCTTTATCTCTTTATTTCTTATCCCATACAGCTCATCCAAAAACCAAGCCGTCCGCTCATACCCCGTCCAGTAAACCCCGCTCCTCCGAAGCACGATAAACCCCAAGTTCGTCGCCTCAAACTTCAACAAATCCTGTTGCGTTTTCACCCGCGACAAACCTTCGGGAAGTACTTTTAGCTCGCTGTCACTCTCATCGTCCACTCGCCCTCCCCCTTAGTCCGCCGCTGTCGCAAAGAAAATATCGTAGTAGGCGCTCACAACACCCGCTATTACCACGAATTGGATGTTTGCATTCACCCACCCCACGATCTCCTGCGTCAACGCATCAAATGTCACCCACTGCCCGGCTACCGGCGCCGCCAAAAGCACCAGCACCGCGGCAAATATCACAATCTGCACCAGATGTATCAGCCCCACCCGTCCCGATTTCGACTTAAAATAAAGCAGCAAAGGCACGCCCGCCACCAGTATCAAGAAGATCACGCTCGACACGATATCTTGCGCCAGCCCATCGACATTTTTCATCACCGTCTCCGTCAGCCAATCACCAAAAGTCTGATGTACATACCCACCGGCAATCACTGCCAGCATCGCCGGTCCTGAATGCCGGTGCGCAAAAACCATAATCGCTACTATGATAGCCAGCACCACAAAAACCGTCATATTCTTATCTTATCACAGCTAATGCACCAAGCACAACTTGCTTTTGCTTCAAGCCTGCGCTATAATAGATGTATTACACCTGACAATTCCGGCCGAAAGGGCGGATTTTTCAGGATTAATGTATAGGTATAATCATTACACGAAAGGAACAAAATGGAAACACTAGATTTAAAACAAATGATCCCTATGGTCAAAATCCTCGCTGACGAGAAGAACCTCAGCGAAGAGATTGTGCTCGCGGCTATCGAAACCGCCATCGCCGCCGCTTGGCGCCGTGAACACGGCGAGCGCGAACAAAACGTCCGCTCCATACTGGATGTCAACAGCGGCACCGCCACCGTCTACGTCATGCGTGAAGTCATCGAGGACGAAGTCGGCTACATCCCGGCCAAAGAAATCCCTCTCGCCGAAGCCAAAGCTCTCAAAAAGGACGCCGCTATCGGCGACATCGTCGAAGAAAGCCACGAAGTCTCAACCCTCGGCCGTATCGCCAGCCAAACTGCCAAACAAGTTCTCATGCAAGCCCTCCGCGAAGCCGAGCGCGAAGCTGTCCTGGCTATGTTTGAAGATTCCATCGGCACTATCATCAACGGCCGCGTCACTCGTGTCGAGCCCAAAATCATCCGCATCGACATCGGCGGCAGCGGTAGCGCCATCATGCCCATCTCCGAACAAATCGAGGGCGAAAGGCACCGCGTCGGCGAACAACTCAAAGTTTACCTCAAAGGCATCGAACGCGACGAGCGTGGCGTCGATATGATCGTTTCCCGTGGCGCCAAAGAATTCATCGACCTCCTCTTCCGCCAAGAAGTCCCCGAACTCTCCAGCGGCAGTGTCAGCGTCAAGGGCATCGCCCGCGAAGCCGGCCGTCGCACCAAAATCGCTGTCGCCAGCGAAGTCCCCGGCGTTGACCCGGTCGGATCATTCGTCGGCGGTCGTGGCGTCCGCGTCCAAGCCGTCCAAAACGAAATCGGCGACCGCGAGAAGATCGACATCATCGCCTGGAGCGACAACGTAGCTGAGTTCATCCGCGCCGCTCTCCAGCCCGCCGAAATCAGCAAAATCGACCTCGACGAAAAAGCCAAACGCGCCAAAGTCTACACCACCGAAGACCAGCAAGCTATCGCTATCGGCCGCCAAGGCCAAAACGTCCGCCTCGCCTCTCAGCTCACCGGTTACGACCTCGACATCGAAATCCTCGAGAAAAAGGCCAAGCCCAAGACCAGCAAAAAAGCCGAAGACTCTCTCCTCTCCGCCATCGCCAGCGCTAAATAAATGCTATACTAGCTAAATGAAGAATAAGGGGCTAGCCTACAAAATCGTCGCGTTTACCGCCGGCTTCGTCCTAATGATTTTCGAGCTAGTTGCCGCCCGCCTCCTCGCCCCCACTATTGGCGCTTCCATCTTCGTTTGGACTAGCGTCATCGGCGTCATCATGGCTGCCCTTGCGTTAGGCTACTGGTATGGCGGTCGCGTCGCCGACCAGCGCAACAATCCTCTCGACATCGTCTGGCTCCTCCTCGCAGCAAGCGCCGGCATCGTCTTCGTCCTTATGGCCGGAAGCCTCATCATTGACCTTTCCGTCGCTATCTTCAAAGACGCCCGCTGGCAAGGCCTTACCGCCGCCCTCCTCCTCTTCGCCCTACCCAGCTTCATCCTCGGCATGGTCAGCCCCTATCTCGCCAAAATGGCCATCACCTCCACCGAAACTTCCGGCAGTTCAGTCGCCAACCTCTCCGCCATGAACGCCATCGGTAGCATCCTCGGCACTTTCCTTACTGGTTTTGTCCTCTTTGGCCTCATCGGCGGCGACGTCACGCTTGCCTTGCTCGTCGCCCTCTCAGCCGGCATTAGCTGGCTGCTCGTCACTAAAGACCTCTGGGAAGTTCGCCTCGTTTTCTCCATCGCCCTCGTTGTTGTCGCCGGCTTCCTCGTCTGGCGCTCCAGCGATTCCGATACTATAACCATCGACACCGCCACCGCCCGCTACTTAGTCGTCTCCACCACCTGGGAAGATCGCGACATCACCGCCCTTCTCAGTGGCCCGCACGGCATCCAGTCCGCCGTCTTCACCGACGGCTCCGGCGAGCTCGTCTTTTGGTATCAACATCGGGTCGCTGAAGTCTTCCATAGCAGCATGTCCGACATCGAAGCCCCCCCCCGCATCCTTATTTTGGGTGGCGGCGCTTTCAATCTCCCTGACTACTTCGCCAGACAATACCCCGATTCCACCATCGATGTCGTCGAAATCGACCCCAAGCTCCAGACCATCGCCGAAAAACACTTCGGCTTTGTCCAACACGATAACATTAATATCTACGGCGAAGACGCCCGCAGCTTCGTCCGGAGTAAAGCCGACACCAAGCAATACGACTTCATCATGGTTGACGTCTCCAAAGACATCGCCATGCCCTGGCAGTTCGTCACCCGCGAATTCGGCGATCGCCTCAACCACCTACTCGACGACCAAGGCGTCATCGTCGTCAACCTCATCGGCGCTCAAGCCGGCAATTGCAGCCGCCTCTTTGATGCCGTCTACGGCATTTACGCTCGCCATCTACCCAACCGCTACATAGTCCAACAATTCCCAGGCGATCATACCATCACCAACATCGAACTTATCTTCTCTCGCCGCGCCCTCACCTTCGACGAGACCAGCAGCATCCAGCCGCTCCAGCGCGCTATCGGCCGCGTCTACACCGACCGCTTCGCCCCCATCGAGCACATGCTCCTCCAATGCAAAAACTAAACAGCAAAAGCGAACGGTCGTCTTAATCCCGTTCGCTCTACATCACAATGTATTCATTCTAGCCAAGCTCGCCTTCTGTATCCCGGGTTCGTCACCACTGTCACCAGTGCTTCCACCCAGCGCTCGCGAAACCTGCCTTTCCGTGCTTCTCCTCTCGCTATGTCAATCGCCTCGTCCTGAGATCTAGCCTTCTCATGTGGCCTGTCGCTCGTGATAGCATCGTACGTATCTGCAATACCGGTAATTTCTGCCAGCACATCTATTTCGTCTCCCTTGAGCCCCTTCGGATAACCTGACCCGTCTCTCCGCTCATGGTGCTCGCCGATGATGCTTATAGCTCTCGGGCTCACATCGTCCAGCATACTGGCTCTTGCCAGGTACACGCCAAACTCCACATGTGTCTTAACCTGGTCCATTTCCGCCGCCGATAAATGCCTCGGCGCGCTAATCAACTGTTGGATTCCCTCACGTACTTTGCCAATGTCGTGCGATCCGGCTCCTACCGCCAAAATCTTAATGTCTTCGTCTGGCAATCCGCCCACTATGCCCATACAAACCGCCAGGATTTCTACTTCACGCATATGGTCGTGCCAGGCCGACATCCCTTCCATTACTTCTTGATGTATGCCGTCGCGCCGATTCAAGAATCTCTCCAAGCATCCACCGCTAGAGTACATTGCCATAAAGGTCTCTGCCAGAGACAAACTACCCACATCTTCCACCCCCTTCCTATAGGATATTTTTGGTCTTTATTGTAGTCGATTGTGTTTATGTTTGCTTTGCAGCTACTCTCATTATACCAGCATTAGAGCGTAAATCAATACCTCGCACCGTGGTAAAAGCGATATGCGATAAAGGCGATATTTTACAGCGGGATCAACCAATACATAACCAGCGCCACTATCAAACCAAGAATACCACCGGCCACGACTTCAATCGGTTGATGTCCGAGGAGCTCCTTGAGATTATAGCCGAGTTTGATGCCGTGTTTTTTCTCGAGTTTACCAGCAAGAAAGTTGATCGCCTCGGCCTGTTGGCCGGCGGCGCGACGAATCCCCACCGCGTCATGCAACACCACTAGCGCAAGCACCGCACTCATCGCAAACAACGGTGTCCGAAAGCCGTCATACAACCCCACCGCCACCATCAGCGAAACCGCCAGCGCGCTATGCGAACTCGGCATGCCGCCGGTACTGTATAGCAACGTCTTTTTCCAAGATTTCGTCCGCCAATAGTTGTAAAAGGTCTTTAAAACTTGCGCCAAGACCAGCGCGACCAGCGCAATCATAAAATAACGGTTGGCCAGAATGTCAACCAAAATCGAAGGTAGCATACTTGCTAGTAGTATACCACACCCCCCAGAAGTAAAATTATTTTGGTGCCCGGAACTGGACTCGAACCAGCACATCTGTAAAGACACTAGCACCTGAAGCTAGCGCGTCTACCAATTCCGCCATCCGGGCATGGCTAGACTATATCACATTGTCGGATGTTTTGCCAGCCCTTCGCCACCGCTGGGTACATCAGCCAACATGTCAACCAACGTGATATAATCAGTTCAAGTATGAGCGATTTAAACATCTTCTACTCCCGCCTCGCGATGGTCGGCATTATCATGCTCCTTGGTCTCTTCCTCGGCAAAATCAGATGGATCTCCGAAAGCACCAACAAACAACTCATCAATATCCTCCTGCTCGTTGCCATGCCGGCCGCCCTCTTCAGCGCCTTCCCCGCCGACTTCGACCAAGCCGCCCTCAGCAACTTCCTTTTCGGCCTCGGCGCCGGCGCCCTCGTCCTCGGTGCCCTCGCCATCCTCGGCAAACTCCTCTTCAACAAACACACCCTCAAAAACACCTCCCGCTACTCCCGAAACGAAAGCCAATTCGCCCTCATCTTCAACAACGCCGCCTTCCTCGGCCTCCCCCTCGTCCTCACCATCTTCGGCCCCGAAGCCATGATGCCCTACTGCGGCTTCATCATCCCCTTCAACCTCGGCCTCTTCGGCTACGGCGTCTACCTTATGCAAGGCAAATTCGATCGCAAACTCTTCATTAGCACCCTCTTAAACCCCAACATCATCGCCGTTGCCCTAGGCGCCGCCTTCTTCATCCTCCCCGTCGCCCTCCCCGAAATCCTCACCATGTCCGTGTCCTCCGTCGCCGGCATGATGACTCCGCTCTCTCTCATCTGCATCGGTTACATGCTCTCCCGCGCCGACCTCAAAAAACTCATCAAAAAGAAGCGCCTCTTCATCACTGCTCTCGTCCAACTCACCATCGGCCCACTCGCTACCTTCGGCATCCTCTATCTCCTCGGCGCCCCCGCCGACGTCAGAAACATCCTCGTCCTCATCCAAGCCCTCCCCACCGCCACCAGCCTCGGTCTCTTCGCCGAAAAATACGGCGGCGACCCCATCTCCGCCTCCGAACTCGTCGTCATCAGCACCATCCTCTCCATCGTCACCTTACCGATCATGCTCGGCTTCCTCATGACCTGGTAAGTTCACGGCAAACGCTCCCTCCCCACTGCTGTTGGTGTAGAGTAGAGTTATGCCCTCCTGGCCTCCTTGTCTGTCTTGCTCATGGTTACTTAGTGGGGATGGTCTAGTCCTTTTTGGCTTACTTAGGGTTAGTTAGGGAGGGAAGGGTCTTTTTCTTTACTCTACTTCTTGTTCCTTTTGGTTAAGCAAATGACTAAGCAGATCCTCCCCACCCCCTACGGGTAGACACAGCGGAGGGAGAAGGCAAAATGTCTTTGGCCGTTGGCGTGTTGGCCCGGTCCAGATTGCGCGTTAAACACATTCGTGAGGGAAGCGTTGTCGGCTGTGCTTAGTGACGCATCCCACCAATATGATTGCATGGACTGCTCACGGACGCCAGAAAAGGGCTGAAGCCATGCCGACGTGACAGTGGCGAAGGAGGAGCGACTTTATAAAGTCCTGGCTTTCCTTCGCCACTGTCACGGACGGGATGCTACGTCCTGGTAATGGCCTAGAGTACCTAAACGAACGAGCTCACTGGTTCGTTCCCTCTGTCGCCTCTGGAACGGTTGCTTCATATACACGCCTGCTCCACAACACCATAAACCCCGGTACACGTGACGCTACAGCAAGCTATCTTGGTCTCTCCCTCCGCTGTGTCTACCCGTAGGGGGTGGGGAAAATAAGCATGAGCCGTATAATATAACTTTTTGGTGGACATTTCTTGTCACCTCTGTTGATAAGATATTCTTTTTTCACTTTTTCTGATCTGAGCAAACAGGGGTGAAAAATCAGAAGGGTTATGCTTTTTCTCTAGAAAATTGGGTGTATAGTGGGGTCATGGTTAGTAAGATTCGGTCGGCAATACCGCTGGGATACGGCGGCAAGATCATCGAGATAGAGGGCGATGCCAGTAATGGCCTGCCCGGGTTTAGCATAGTCGGAATGGCTGCTAAAACTGTCGAGGAGAGCCGTGAGCGAGTCAGGAGTGCTATAAACAATTCCTTGCTCGACTTCCCTGCTAAAAAGCTAACAATAAGCTTAGCGCCGGCCGAACTAAACAAGGAAGGCGCAGGGCTTGACCTCCCAATAGCTCTCGCCATCCTAACCATATCGGGACAGTTACCGGAGGCGGCGACTTCCGGTAAGTTGTTTGTGGGTGAGCTAGCGCTCGACGGCCTAGTTCGCCCCGTTCCAGGTATCATAAACGTCGTGGAGGTAGCTCGAGATGCGGGTATAAAAATTGTATACATCCCTACGGAAAACGTTGAGGCGGCGAGTTTGGTCGATGGCGTTGAGATCAGGGGTGTAACAGATCTAAAAACATTATTTCGGGAACTGATAGGAACGCGCGTAGAGACGGCAGACATGAACGCCAGAGTGGATGCAGGCAGGGTGATAAAACCGCAAGAGAAGAAAAAGCCGCATGTATGGCTGGACAACATCCATGGGCAGGCGGAGGCGAAGCGGGCGCTGACAATTGCGGTAGCAGGAAGACACAACATCTTGCTATCAGGGCCGCCGGGGGTAGGGAAAACCATGCTGGCGCGGGCGGCGCTAGGGCTACTACCTCCCCTGCTCCCACAGGAAGTAGTTGCCGTATCGAAGCTTCACAGCCTGATAAGGCCACAGCCACTATCTACGGAAAGGCCGTTTCGGGCGCCGCACCATACAGCAAGTGTGGGGTCGCTGATAGGCGGCGGAGCGAAAGCAATCCCAGGTGAGATAAGCCTGGCGCATTTGGGGGTTTTGTTTCTTGACGAGCTACCTGAGTATCCACGTGCTTTGCTAGATACACTGCGACAACCGCTGGAAGACAAGGAGATAACGATAACAAGGGTGAGTCAGAAGTTGAATTATCCGGCGGACTTTATGTTGATCGCGACAAGAAACCCATGTCCGTGTGGGTACTTGGGTGACCCAGAGCGTGAGTGTAGGTGTTTAACAGGTCAGATACGAGCGTATCAGAAGCGGGTTTCGGGGCCGCTACTGGATCGGATTGACCTGTTCGTCGATGTTGAGAGGGTGGATACGAACGAGTTGGTTGCAGCTACTAAGAAGGCCGGGGGCGGAGAAGAGGCGCTCGAACAGAGGCGAGCGGAGACTCTAATAGCGCAAGCGACAGCAAAACAAAGGGAGCGACACCCTTATCTGTATAACAGCGGGGTACCTAGCCACTCGATAAAAGAGCTGGGTGTGGCGCCAGGAGCGCTAGATTTACTACGAAGAGCAACAGAGAAGCTAAAGTTGTCGACTCGAGCGTATTTTCGGGTACTTAGGGTGGCGAGGACGATTGCGGACTTAGAAGCAGGAGACGAGATTGGCGACGAGCACCTGCTAGAAGCGTTGCAGTATCGAGAAAAGACGGGTGGGGATGATGGTTAAACGGTCCATGGCTATGGGTAGACTTGCCAAAATACCCCTAAGAACCCCTTGTTTTTCTGGAATAGTCTGCTACAATAATAGGGAGCAATGGAAAGGATCAGCAATTAGCGACCGGGTGCGTATCAACCAGGATATTAGGTATCCTGAAGTTCGTGTCATCGGTGCTGACGGCTCGCAGCTTGGCATTATGAGTTCGCGTGACGCCTATATGATGGCGCGTGATCAGGGGGAGGACCTCGTTGAGATTTCGGCGAACGCTAAGCCTCCGGTGGTGAAAATCATCAATTACGGGAAGTTCCAGTATCAAAAGATGAAGGAACTATCCAAAGCGAGGAAAAATGCTAAGAGTAGCGAGTTGAAGCAGATTCGGCTGGGGCTCAGGATTGGGGATAACGACCTCAACATTAAGATTAACAAGATTCGCGAGTTTCTGGCGGATGGCGACCAGGTGAAAGTTACCCTGCTCTTCAAAGGGCGGGAAATGGCACACAAAGAGGTTGGCATGGCGCTGGCAGAGCGGATCATTGGAATACTAGCTGACGAGGCGACGGCCGATAAGCCAACGCAGGCAGGTAGGAATCTGAGCTTCGGACTGCGAAGAAAGAGTAAATAAGGAGAGAAATGCCCAAAATTAAGACCCATAAAGGGACGGCGAAACGGATCAAGGTGACCGCTAGTGGCAAGCTGGTGCGAGAGCGGGCGTTTGGTAATCATATTTTGTCAAAGAAGAGCCAGAGGCGGAAGCGCAATATGGCTACGCCGGCGGTGGTTGGTGGGAAGAGCCGCTTGAATATCAAGAAAGCACTAAACATTTAAGGAGACATCATGCGCGTTAAACGAGGAGTACCGGCACGCAAGAAGCACAAAAAGATTTTGAAGGCAGCTAAAGGCATGCAACACTATCGCACCCGAAGTTTTCGCCTAGCGAAACAGGGTGTAATTAAGTCTCTACGATATGCGTATCGAGACCGACGAAACAAGAAACGCGACTTGCGCTCGTTATGGATTACGCGAATTAACAACGCGGCACGCGAGCTAGGCACTACCTACAGCAAGCTGGTGGATGGTCTAGATAACAAGAACATCGCTCTAGATCGCAAGATGCTGGCTGAGCTGGCGGTGAGTGAGCCGAAAGCGTTTGAAGCCGTGGTAAAAGCGACTAAATAAGTCATCCGTTAGGATAAAATAACCCCGCTTCTGGCGGGGTTATTTGGTGGGGTTATTTTATACCTTGTGTGATATATGCTAGTCGATTTTTGTGTAATCTTTGTCGCTTATGGTGTAGCGGCGGCGGTTACCGATGGTGCGCATGGCCCAGTTGGCAGCGAAACCGATGCCAGCCAGAGCGAGGAAGTATAGCACTCCAAAGGTGGTGAATTGTGGCAGGGTATCGGTGGTGATGAGGGCGATGAGAGACGCGCCTACGCCCATCGAGGTTATTACGGCCAAACTTTCGACTGAGCGCTGGGTTACCTCTTGTTGCAATCCGCTGAACAGGGAGCGGGCGTCGGCGACATAATTGGCGGTCATCTTCCAAACGTGTTGTATATAGGATAAAGTGTTGGCTAAAGCTTCGTAGCGATATTCCATCACATCAAGTACGTCTTGGAAGTCGGGGTCTTTGAGGGCAAGTTTCTCGCGCGTGCGGAGATAAGAACCCATTTGGTTGATGCGGCTGTCTACTAGATTGATGGTTTTGGCGATGTCGTCTAGCTCGGCGGAGAACTCGACGATCTCACGACCGCGGATGTTCTGTTTTTCCTTGAGCTTGGCAATCTGACTCCAAATGATGCGGTGAAGATCTAGATAGCGATGCAACTGGCCTTTAAACTCGCGGATGAAAATCTGCTCTTCGATGTAGTCCTCTACCCTATCCTCAGACTTGATCTTGTTGTTGATGAAGTAGTATTTTTCACCCCGCAAGATGTCAAAAGACTTGCCGGTATGGCTATAATAGCGCTGTTGATCGATGCCTTCCATGAACTTTTGCATGGCTTTTGGCTTGGCGTCGTTTAGGACGATGAAGTAAGGGTAAACAGTCTTGATGTTGGCCAACTCCTTGGGGACGGGGGCGCCGAGGCTGAAAATGTAGCTGAAGGCCGGTGAGAGGACATTCTCGTAGTATTTGGTCAGGGTGGTGATTTGGGCGTCCATAGACTTGGCGTCTTTTGGCTTGCCAGAGAGTACGATGAGGCCGTCCTCAAAAATCTTGACGGTGATGTCGTCCTCCGTGGTGAACTCGACACGTTCGAAGCCGTCTACGATGTAATCGAGCTGCTTTACGTCCAGTGATTGCTGTAATTTCTTAAGCTTGTCCGGATCTAGGGCTTTAAGGAAACTCTCGCCGTTCTTGAGAAGGTTATAGACCTCGGTGAGGTGTAGCATAGTTCGCTGGAACCATCCACCTATATAGATTTTTTCTATTTGCATCGCGCTCTTCACCTCCTAGTGCTTTTGGTTATTTTAGCACATCCGACGTGGGGGCGGAAATTAGAGAAGACCAGCGGGGGCTAGTCTTCTCTAATAAGTTCGCCGATAAGCCGGGTTCTGTCGTGAGCGATCATCTATCTAGGCCTAGGGTTGCTCCTAGGCTCGAGCGGTGGTCGAATGCCAAAGCGGGCCGCCTGTTGACACTCTCCTTGCAGCGGATAGGGTTTACCATTCACCTATGTCACCATAAGCGATTGTGCGCTCTTACCGCACTCTTTTCACCCTTACCTCGTAGTCTTACTTTCGCAAAACAGATGAGGCGGTATAGTTTCTGTGGCACTTTCCCTAAGGTCGCCCTCGGTCGCCGTTAACGACTATCCTGCCCTTTGCTGCCCGGACTTTCCTCTTGTAAAAAACAAGTGATCGCTTAGCGAACTCCCTGTAATTATACCATGTCTAGCTCGCTAAAGCTCGCAATAAAGCAGACAAAATGTCATTTTGATCTGCTTTATGCCTAACGGCGTTCGCTAGCGTTCACGAGAGAGTACTCACTAGGGTTTGCTGGTGCGGGCGTCGAGGATTTTGTTGACCTCAGAATCGGCGGCAGCGTTCTGGCTACGGGGGATGTGATTAAAGATGTGGTGCTGGAAGTGATGGAGGATTTCGTCGATCTCGTCGGTGATTTCCCAGAGGTCGCGGTTTTTGACTTGGTAAACGCCGTTCATCTGTGAGACGACCATGAGGCTGTCGCAGAAGAAGCTAACACTCTCGGCGCCAAGCTCGCGGGCGACTTGGGCGGCTTTCTTGACGGCGAGGTACTCGGCCTGGCGGGAGTTGGCCTGGCCGATGAATTCGCCACCGCGAGCGAGCTCCTTGCCGGTGTCGCTGACAATGTGCCAGCCGATAGCGGCGGGGCCAGGGTTGCCGCGGGAGCCGCCGTCGGTGTAAACCATTACGCTCCGCTGCCCCCTCGGTTTGCTAACCTCTGAGGCGTTCCGAGGAGATTGACCGGTATCAACCGCTTTGTACTTACCTTCTCCTGACAAGATGCGGAGGAGAATAGAGGTAGCTTCATCGAGGTTGGTACGTGGGAGGTCGTGCTCGGGGACGAGTTGGTAAGAAGAATAACGAGGGCTGAGACGGATGGCTTCAAGAGGTGCATCGACACGATAGACAATGAAAAGGTTGTAGGCGGAACTGCTGGTGCGGAGATCGCTGGCGGCAACGACGTCGATAAGGGCTAAATGCTCGGCTGTAACACCGAGTGAATCCGCGAGAACCCGAACCATGGCGTCTTCGGGCTGTTCGCCGAGGAGGATTTTGCCCATGGGGAGTTCCCAGCTGGGTGGCTCTTCGAGGCGACTGGGAAAACGCTCGAGCAAGAGGTGCGTGTACTCACGCTCCTCGCCCATAATCGCCACCACCCTAATGCGCTGCTTCATAATAATAACAAGGGGCTGACTGGCAAGGCGTGATTTTCTCCGTTATAAAACGGTGGGTATGTTTGCAAGTAGTCCGAGGACTGCTATATTAAACCCCCTGATCACGAATTACTGAGAAAATCAGTAAGCCAATCAGCTTACTTTTATCTTACACAATAAGCTGAAATAGGTCAAGCATAAGTTGCATGACCTGACCGATAACGACCCAGAGAATGCCCCCGGCGAGGAACACAATGAGGAGGAGAATGATGAAGCCATAACGCTCGAATTGTTCCATGCCACGGCGGACGAAATCGGGGGCGATGGCGTAGAGAATGCGGGAGCCGTCCAGGGGTGGGATGGGGAGGATGTTGAAGGCCATGAAGGCAAGGTTGACGCGGGTAAAGAGGACGAGAAACTCGCCGAGAAGGGAGGGTGCGCTAGGGTTGGCGAGCCAGGAGCCGGGGAGAAAGGAGAGGAGGAGATAGCCGATGAAAGCTAGGACGAGGTTGGTGGCGGGGCCGGCAAGTGCGACGAGGGCGAAGCCCCATTCGCGGTATTTGAGTCGGGAAGTGTCGATAGGGACGGGCTTGGCGCCGCCGAAGGCGACCCCTGTTGTTAAGAGCATGATAATGGGCATAGCGATGCTCATGACGGGGTCGAGGTGGCGGCGAGGGTCGAAACTGAGCCTGCCCTCCTCTTTTGCGGTGTCATCGCCGAGGGCGTAGGCAGCGTAGCCGTGAGCGATTTCGTGCAACGTCATACTGATGAGGATGACGAGAAGAACTAGGAGAATCGTGAGTGCCATAGCATCTAGTATACTATACAATCGTATGCTCGCCCAGCGGGCTCAGGCATTATCCTGCCATGAAGATGCCGATGACGGTCATCCCTAGGCCGATGCCACCGAGTACGATACCTAGCCATGCCCTGTTCTTGTTTTGGCCCTTGGAAAGAGCGATCACACCTAGTACGACTGCTAAGATCTCAAGAACGAACGATGCGAGGTACATGTTCTCATCGACAGAACCACCCAAGATATCCGTACCGATTGATATTAAACCGGCTCCTGCCGCGAGGTTGGCAAGCAAATCGTCCTTAAAGCTCCTCTTATCTTTGGTTGATGCCTCTGATTGTTCTGCGTTTTTCATGTCTTGCTCAGCCATTTCTTTATCCCTCTTAATTAGTTGCTAGACCCATTCTACCACATTTATGGATTAGAAGGGGTGAGAAGGTAGTTTACTCTTGACTTTATGGGGAAAATCAGATAAACTTTATCTATTATGGCGATATGTGAAATTACGGGGAAAGGCAAGCAACACGGACACAACGTGAGCTTTTCGCAGCGACGGACCAATCGAGTGTGGAATCCGAACATCCAGAAGAAGACACTGATTGTAGACGGGCGCAAGGTGCGGCTGAACGTGTCGGCAGCGGCGATTAGGACTCTGAAGAAAAAGGGTCTGCTCGGCAAGAATATCGAGACTAAACCTGCTGCAAGCAAAGCGGCTTAGGCTCTATCAGGCTAAAAGAAAGCGACGAGGGTTCGTCGCTTTCTTGGCTTGCACGAAGTGGGGTCTTTAGTGGTCGGGGTCTTTAGTGGTCTCTACGCCGATACGGAGAGCTTGTGGATTTCAAGTTCGGACGGGAGAGGGGCGCCGGACTTGAGTTTGAGGGATTTAGCTTCGATGACCGGGGCTTTGAGGCGGTCGATAAACTCGTCGGCGGTGTCTTGCGCTACTTCGTAGTTGAGACTAGAACCAGCGTAGTGAACCGGGATGACGATCTTGGGGTCGATTTGGCGGGTGAGAGCGACGGCTTCTTCGGCGTCGAGGGTATAGCCGCGACCGCCAACAGGGAGAACGAGAATATCGATAACACCGATGCGTTCGAGCTGCTTGTCGGTCAGCTTACCCCAGATGTTGCCGAGGATGGCGAGGCGAAAGCCGGCGACGTCCGCAGTGTAGATAGTGCTGTCGGTTTCCTTACCCTCGGGGTCGTCGAGGTGCTGCTTGGCGGCGATACCTTTGATGATGCAGGAGCCGACCTCGTATTCGCCGGGGCCGTTGATGTTGAGCTTGTAGTTCTTGTCGCCGAGGTAGAGGCGAGATTCGGTGGCAAACTCGACCCCACCGGGCACGACTACGTCTTTGCCGCCGAAGACACTGCGCTTAGCGTCGAAAACTAGGGTTAGGCCTTTGGTGGTGACCTTGATATTGTTGCCGCCGCCATATTCTAAATCAAACATCAGACTCCTTACGTCCTTCAATTATACCTACATCAAAAACCAGGTTATGCCCAACAGCGAAAAGCTCCTCGAGGAATTCATCTTTGATGCTGCGGCGATAGAAATAATCTTCTTTGGAGAGGATGACGTAGTTGATGGGGCGGCTGAGGCGTTTTTCGACCACGTCGGCCCAGTTGCTGAGGCGGCGGGTGCGATCGTCGCCGACGACGAGCATTTCAACGCCGTTATCGCCAGGGATGCGGCTAATAAGCATGACCGCGGAAAGGATGTCTTGAACCGGGCGGGCGAGCTCCTGCCAGATGTCGTCTTCGCTCTGTTTCTCAGGGACGGAGCGGCGCGAGAAGAGGTCGGTGAAGGGGCGGATGTAAGGGTAGGAGCGGTCGGTGCTGTAGAAGATCTTGTTGTCCTCGGTGGTTTTTTTGATGACGCCGAGGGTTTCGAGGTTGGCGAGTTCGCGGCGGACAGAGTTAACCTGCTCGTCAACGACGCGGGTGATTTCCCGGACGAAGAATGACTTGTATGGGTTCTCAAAGAAAAGTCGCAAAAGCTTGACGCGGGTGCGAGAGCCGAAGAGCTTTTCGAGATTGGCGATTTGAGTCTCAGTCTGGTCGGCTGGGGTCTTTTTGGGGGGCGCCTTGCTTTTAGGCTTAGTGTCCGGCTGTACGTCACCGCCCTGCTCCGCCTGTGCATTTTCCGCTATGGTTACTTTTACCTCCGACATATAAATAGTATACACGACGCTAAGTAGGGATGCAACAATTTTATACGGCGCTTCTTACTTATTGTAATGGTTGAGCACGGCCTGAACAATATCCGCTCGCTCGTGCCAGTGGATGCCCGGGTTGCGCTTGAACCAGGTCATCTGGCGACGGGCGAGTTGCCAGTCGTCGGTGATGAAGAGCTCGATAGCTTCATCTCTGGTAATTTCGCCGTCCAACAGGCGTTTGATGATGGGATAGATGTTGCTGCGCATGGCTTGGAGACCCATGGGGTATTGTTGCACAAGCTTCTTGGTCTCCTCCTCGATGCCGGAATCGAACATGATATGGGCGCGGGCGCGGATGCGATCACGGAGTTCATCGCGTGGGACGGTGATACCGACTGTATAAAAATTTTGCTCAGGGCCGCGAGCACGGTCAAACTGCTGTGCTTTATCTTGAACACTAAAATTATAATTGTAAATGACGGCATCGACATACAGGCCACTGCCGCCGACGAGGATGGGTAACTTGCCGCGTCCAGCTATGTCGCGGATTTTAGCATAGGCGTATTCCTGGAAGTCGGCGACGGTGAAGCGTTCGTCGGGATTAACGAGATCGATGCCGTAGTGCGGGATGCCGCTCTGCTCTTCTGGGGTAGGTTTGGCAGATCCGAGGTCGAGGCCTAGGTAGATTGCGCGGCTGTCGGCGGAGATAATCTCGCCGTCTAGACGCTTGGCGAGCTCGATGCTGGCGGTGGTTTTGCCGCTGGCGGTAGGGCCGACGATAACGAGAGTATGAGGGAGGTTCATAGTAATACATTATACTACAATCTTATGGCCACCCAGCGGGCTCACGGGGCCCACATCCTCCGTCTCCCCACGCATACGGGCTGGGAGGGAGCGCAAAGCTTTAAAACCAGCTGCCGGGCATAGGATTTCATTCGGACACAGCATAATCATACATCCTAGAGCCGCACGTACAAGGGTAGATCTTCTCCTCAAGGCAATCGCAAGGGAGAGGACTCCCTCTTGCTCCTACGGAGCAATTCACCCTCCAGCCTTCCGGAGAAGACTACCCTTACGAGTGCGGCTAGTAAGTATCATGATCCCTCCCCACCCCCTACGGGTAGACACAGCGTCCAGCTAAGAGACACCTAGCGGTTTCTCTTCCTCTTCCCTTTTAGGTAAAGTCAAAAAGGCAGGAGTGAATCCTGACCTTTTTGACGAACTATTACTCGATGAGGTGGTGGCGAAGAGAATAAGAACGACCCCTGTTGTAACAGGGGTAGGAGGCTTGGGACATAATTATCTCTATTGTACAGTATAGCACAAGCGGGATGAAAAGTCAAGAGATTATGCTTATTTTGGGGCAACTTGAAGTTCTCATCGCCCTCCTTCGCCACTGTCTCGAATGGGTACTTCGTTCCGAATAGAGGCTTATATGCTCAGTCTGCAGCTGCACAATGGTGGGTCATCTCCATGGATTCAGCGACAAATCCACCTCACATGAGCGTAGCCCCCAACACTCTGTATCCACCGGGCGCGCACAGTAATGTTGGTAAGTCCTACGGCTTCTCCCTCCGCTGTGTCTACCCGTAGGGGGTGGGGAGGAAGTTGTGGCTAAAAGGAGCTAGTCGCGGAAGTCGAGATGGATGTTGCCGGAGGTGGTGCGGAATTTGATTTCGCTGAGGTCGGAGCTGCCTGATGGAGGCCAGGCCGAGCGGGCTGGACTGCCCATGCGCTGACCGCCGACTCGGATTGTGCCGGAGGTGACTTCGAGTTCGTAGACGTGAGCTTCGGGCGAGCCGGTGAGGGTGGAGGTGATGTTACCGGACGTGGTTTTGGCGTGGGTGCGGAGGGCGGCAGTGCCACCCAAGCGGATATTGCCGCTGACTGCTTCGGCGTCAAGCTCTTGCCAGTCGGCGTCGATTACTGTGATATTGCCAGAAGTGGTGTGTAGGCCGACTGCCCTGCTCTGCCAACGCTCAGTGCGGATGTCGCCGGAGACGACTCGGGCGCGGATGCTGTCGGCTGAGATGTCGCTGAAAGTGATGTTGCCGGAAGTGGCGTCAAAAACGAGGTCGGCGAATTCGGCGCCTTCGGGATAGAAGATTTTGATGGCGTTGTTGCTGCTGAAATTGAGGCTGAAAAGGTCGATGCGCCAAGAGTCGTTGTGGCGGCCAGCTTCGATGGTGAGTCGGCCGTCTTCGAGCCGCCATTCAAAGCTGTCGTTGTTGTGAGGTAGATGTGCTTCAAAGCCGAAGTGGTCGGAGGCGATGAGCTCAATGTCGGTGGAGCGGGTGGAGACGGTGATGCTGGTGAAGGCGTCGAGGTTGGATTCGGTGAAGGTGGTGTCGGTGTTGTCGCGACCGGAAATGTGAACGCCGCGGCTGTCGATATAGATGCCGTGGCCGAGCGCGCCTAGTCCGACGCTGAACGCCATGAAAACTAGGCCGACAGCGAGGAAAATGCCGGCGGTGATCCACCATTTGCTTGTCCAGGTTTTCATTTTGACTCCTTATCTTTTAAGATTACTTTGCCGACGAAATTAGCAATGCCTCCGAAGCCGACGCGAGCTAAGACGGTGGCGCCGCCGAGAAAAACCATGCCGAGGCCGAGAGAAAAAGCACCGGCGCCGAGCGTGGCGAGACCGAGCGCGCCGTCTTGGATGAGCACGATGAGGGCGATGGGGAGATAGGCGATGCCGGCGAGGATCATGGCAACACCGCTGGCGCCAAAGGAGACGATGAGGGCGATGAGGGTGATGAGGAGGGCGAATGCAACGGTGAAGACGGCGATGGCGAGCGGGAGACCAATGGGCGCGGCGAAGACGGCGAGAATAACGGCGAGAGTGGTGCTCATGCCTTTCTTTTTGGACTCGTCGGTTTTTGGTGCTTTTTTGATGGAGAATTCGGCGAGGATTTTGGCGGCGACTTCGGCGGGTGTGCCGAGTTCTTTCATGGCTTTTTTGCCCTGACCTGGAGCGTCGTCTAGATAACCTTTGTAGTAGTCGAGAGCGTCTTGTCGTTCGCTTTCCGGTAGAGCTTTGAGACGTCGCTCGAGCTCGGCTAGATATTCTGCTTTGTCCATTATTTTTGACTCCTTTCTATGAGTTTGTCGACTTTTTGCCGGAAGATTTCCCAATCCTTGAGGCAGATTTTATACTTGGCGAGACCGATTTCGGTAATCTTGTAATAGCGGCGGTTACGACCGTTGTGCGGCTGGTCATAGGTCGCCAGGCAGCCCTCAGTTTCGAGCCGGCGCATGACGGGATAGAGGGTAGACTCGGAGACGTCGAGCGTTTGCTTGATGCTCTGAGTCAAGCTGTAACCATAAGCGTCTTCTTGACGGAGTGACGCTAGCACAAATGCCTCTAAAAGCGCGCTCGGGACTTGAATTGTCATAGATTAGCTCCTTTGCTATTAGTATGTTTACGAGTATATTATATGTCGTATAGTATGTAGATGTCAAGGGGGGTTTAGCGAGAGGTGGGTGTGTGGAGGTTCGGGGAGGACTGGTGTGAGGGTGGGATTTGGTGGGGGGTTATTTCTTTTGGGGTTTCTTTTTGCGGAGCTTGGAGGGTCGCCTGCCTTCGGCTTGGCGGAGGAGCTCGAGAACGCGGCTGAGTTCGTCGCGATCAAGGGGCATTTTGGAGGAGTTTTTGCCGAGGTGTTTGTAGAAAGTTTTGAGCTGGTCGCGTTCGAGAATGACGGTGTGGCGCGAGTCGTAATCGACGTGAAGTGAGCGGAGGCGTTCGGTGAAGATGATAACGGAGAGGAAGCGGACGTTATGACCGTGAAGATAAAGCTGGAGGGCTTCTATATGGCGGTCGTTTTGACGGATCGGGTTTGGGAATTTGTAGATGTGACGGCCGATGGCGTGGAACCATTTCCTGGCCTGCTGATCGCCGCGGACGAAGCCGCTGTAGTTTTTGGATTCGAAGACGAGGAGACCGTAGCGAGTGACGGCGACGACGTCGATTTCGACTACCCTACCCTCCATATCTTTGAGGTAGAGGTTGCGGAAGAGGTGTTTTTCGGGGATGTGGCATTCGTCGAGGAGAGCGCGATAAAGAGCGCGTTCGCCGGAGTTGCCGTTATTGTTCCATTCTTTGTAGTGGGTGAGTTGGTCGAAAAAAGTGAGGGCGCGACGGATCCAGCGGCCGCTGAGGGCGAAAAAGATGACGACAAGGGCGATGACGAGGCCGAGAAGTTGTTCAGGCGTTAGCATGAGATGATTATACTACGTGCAGCCGTGGCGCGTGCTAGAATAAAAATGGAAGACAGCCTCAGGCTGCAAGGACGAAGTTTTTGAGAATAGTATTCTTCATCCTTGCGGCGCGAGGCTGTCGTATTACTACGCGCTGCCCTAGCCGACAGACTATGTTGTGGTTGACGCTGTGTTTGCGATAAACAGGGCAATAGCGCCAGCGAGAATCGCTACGGCGAGACCGATACAGGCATAGAGGATGGTGTTTTTGGCTTTTTTGACCTTCTCGGCGTCGCCACCGGAAGTGATGTAGCGGATGCCACCGACAATGATGAAGATGACGCTAAGAACACCTGCACCCCAGGCCATCCAGCCCATAGCGTTAGTGACTAGTGTCTGCACGGGAAGCGCAGTGTTGCTCGAACCGCCAGCAGAGTTAATGCCGCCGGTAACTCCGCCAGTCCCAGGGGTGCCTCCGGTAGCAGTTACAGCCAGGATTTTTAATATGTCCATATTTTCCTCCGTCGCTGATTAGTATTACGTTGTCGCCCAGCAACAAAAAACGACACCGCAAGGTGTCTTAATCCATTCACAGAAACGGTGTTTATCCCGAACTGCTTATGCGGTGCCGTTTATTGGAATAAACTGAACCGCATGATGTTCACACATCGCTTCTGTGGCTGTATGGATTAAGACAACTATATTATAGCTGGTTGTGCTTGAGATGTCTAGGGCGGCTCGTCTGCCCTAGGCTGAACTTATCGAGGCGATTATCTAGGCGAGTAGCCGCGGGCGAGGAGACGCTGGTAGGCGGCTTCGGCTTCAGGGCTCACCGGTTGGGGGGTTTGCCAGCCTTTTTCGGCGTAGGTGGTGATGCGCTCGTAGTCACCAAGCATGGACCAGAGCATGCGGTCGTAGAGGCCGAGGCCCTGGTCTATTTCGTAGTATTCGCAGAAGTTGTAATCGGCGGAGGTGGCATAAAACTTGGGTTTAGGGTCGGATGGCCACTGGGCCTCGGCGGTGGCTTTGAAGCGGCGGGACATGAAGGGACGATGGACGAGGATGACGGTCTTGGGGTAAATGCCTCGGTCGGCAAGGAGAGCGGCGGAAAAGAGGATATTTTCGCCAGTGTTTGCGGCTTTGGGGTCGCGGAGGATGGCTTCGGCTGGGACGCCGAGTTCGAGGAGCCGGTCGCCGAGGAGGTTGGCCTCGGCTTCCTTAAAGTCGGGGTGGCGGAAGCCGGAGACGACGATGATGGGACTGAGACCAAGAAAATAGAGCCTAGAGGCGCATTCGGCCATATCGACGCGGGAACCGGCACCACCGACGACGATGGCGTCGGCGTGCTCGGGTAGCTCGTCGCAGAGATTGAGATAGCTGTAGACGGTTTGGAAGTCTTGCCAGCCGGTGGGAAGATCAGCGTCAATGCTGTCTTTGGGAGCGACGGGGATGGAGTTTAAGCTTGTTTTTTCAGCCATTCAGATAGATCTTTTAGGGCGACTTTTTCTTCGCCGTCACGGGTGCGGATGGTGACCTGTTCGGCTTCGGCGTCTTTGGGGCCGACGAGGATTAATACTGGTATCTTAAGCTCTTCGGCGCGCTTAATTTTCTTGCTCAAGTTGTCTTTGCCTGAATCAATTTTGTAGCGGAGGTCGTTGTGCTTCAGAGGTTGCTCGAGAGTGATGCCGGCGAGGATGGTCTCGATCTTTTCGGCGTATTCTTTGGTTTCGCCGATAGTGAGAACGCGGACTTGTTCCGGGGCGCACCAGAACGGGAAATGGCCAGCGGTGTGCTCGATGAAGACGGAAAGGAAGCGCTCAACGGAGCCGAGGGCGGCGTGGTGGAGCATGACCGGGGTTTCTTTTTTGCCCTCTTCGTTGGTGTATTCGAGGCCGAAGCGACCGGGCATATTGAAGTCAAGCTGGACGGTGGCGACTTGGAACTCACGGCCGATGGCGTCTTTAGCCATAAAGTCGATTTTAGGGCCGTAGAAGGCGGCTTCGCCTTCGGCTTCGTAGTAGTCGAGGTGGTTTTCGTCGGCGAGAGCCTTGAGCTGGGATTCGGCCATGTTCCAGAGTTCACGATCGCCGAGATAACCATCGCCGTCATCGCGATAGGAGAGTCGAGCGCGGATGTCGGTCATGCCGAGAGTGCCGTAGAGTTGATGGATGAACTTGATAAGAGAGTCGACTTCGGGTTTGATTTGGTCTTTGCGGCAGAGAATGTGGGAGTCGTCTTGAGTGAAGGCGCGGACGCGGGACATGCCGCCGAGCTCGCCTTTTTTCTCGTCGCGGTAGACCATGGCGGCTTCCACTAGACGGACAGGGAGATCACGATAGGAGCGAGGTTTGCTGAGGTAGATTTGGATGTGGTGAGGGCAAGACATGGGCTTCATGACGAATTGGTCGGAGGTTTCTTGGCTTTTGACCATAAAGAGCTCGTCGCCAAACTTGTCCCAGTGACCGGAGAGTTTATAGAGGTCGGTCTTGGTGATGTGAGGGGTGCGAATGCGTTGGTGGCCGATTTTTTCGCGGAGAGAGAGGGAGAGCTCGGAGAGTTTGTCAAAGAGGATGGTGCCACGGGGGGTAAACATGGGGAGGCCAGAGCCGACATCGGACGAGAAGGTGAAGAGGTCGAGCTGGGCGCCGAGCTTGCGGTGGTCGCGTTTTTCGGCTTCGGCGAGCATGGCCGTGTAGTCGTCGAGTTCTTGCTGAGTCTTGAAGGCGATGCCGTAAACGCGAGTCATTTGGGCGCGGGTTTCGTCGCCGCGCCAGTAGGCTCCGGCAATGCTAGTAAGCTTGAAAGCGCCAACTTCGGAGGTGGACTTGAGGTGGGGGCCGGCGCAGAGATCGGTGAAATTGCCGATGCGATAGAAGGTCAGACTGCAGGATTTAGCGGAAGGGTCTTCGCAGACTAGATCCTCGACTAGTTCTTTTTTGAAGGGTTGGGAGGCGGCCCATTTGAGGGCGTTGGCTTTGTTCCAGTCGCCCTGCTCTACTGGTAGGTCTTGGACGATGATTTCGCGCATTTTCTTTTCGATTTTGGGGAGGTCGGCTTCGGAGAGTTTGATGTTGGCAAAGTCGTAGTAAAAGCCGTTTTCAATCGCCGGCCCGATGCCGAACTCGACCTTGGGATACAGCTCCTGGACGGCGGCTGCTAGGATGTGAGCGAGGCTGTGGCGCATCGCTTCTAGATTATCTATATTGTTCATTTAACCTCATTTCTTAATAATTTGACTTCCATCTATGCTAAAAAGCAACAAAACTACTAACCCCGAAGGGTTGTCGTCAATGTGGTAGTCAGAATTATGTAATTCATAGGAATAGTATAACATACTGTACTCCTTAGGTGTTCACTAATCGTCCACCTTGTGGTATAATACCCCTATGGGTCGTTAGCTCAGTTGGCTAGAGCGTCTCGTTTACACCGAGAAAGTCGGGGGTTCGAGTCCCTCACGACCCACCAAACTTATTTTATTTCGCTGATTCGCTCGATGTCCAAGATTATCGCGCCTTGTGGCGTGTCGGTGTCCGTTTTGTACTTGTCTATCGTGCTCGGACAATAATGTAAAGCTTTAAACAAGCTGCCGAAGGCAGCCTCGGCGCGTTTGTTTTAAAGCTAGTGCCTTATGCCCCACCCCCTACGGGTAGACACAGCGGAGGGAGTAACCACGGTACTTGTTTGCAATCGCATCTGGAAAAGAGCCAATGCCTGACATCCAGATGTTGGCAGCATTAGCTACCGAAGCAATAGACGATGAATACCAGTGTGGGCCTTCAGACTGAGATCGCAACCCAAGAGTGGTAGTAAACAGAAAGTCTCCACCTGAGACAGTGGCGAAGGGAAGTTGGGACTTTATAAAAGTCTCCCCTCCTTCGCCACTGTCACGGCTGGTGTCATTCATGTAATTAGCACAAACATTAGTTATTCCACAACGGCAACTTGGTGGGTATCGTCTGTCCTTTCGGGAGCTGGAACTAATCTTTCAGATGTGAACGCTACTAGAATTCGTTCAGGATTCGGTAGCAATCCACCTAGAGACGCTGGTTATGCCCTCCGCTGTGTCTACCCGTAGGGGGTGGGGAGGAGATGATATCTGCAAAAAGAAAAACTCCCGAAATAGGAGTCTAGCAGAGACAAAACCGTGGTGGGCGATATAGGACTCGAACCTATGACCTTGTCTACGTCAAAGACACGCTCTAGCCAACTGAGCTAATCGCCCGCCTCTATAATACTACCACGAAACGCGCAAAATACCTACCCTGACCATCGGCCAAGCTCTTCTCCCCACCCCCTACGGATAGACACAGCGAAGGGAGTTACCATAGGCTTTGTTGTTGGCACCTTGAGATGGCTGTGCATTCTCGGAGGATATATTTATACGGTTGGCACTACTAGATGATGTAGGTGAGCCAGTCCACGATTGCATGAGGCTGGCTTGATTACGAACGCCTGACTGAAAGCTACCTGCCGAGACAGTGGCGAAGGAGGATTCGGTGGCCTCCAGAGAGGGTCGAAGTTTTATACAACTTCCCTTCGCCACTGTCTCCATAGGTAACTTTAGTCCATTAAATCCTGGCCTAGGCAGCCAGTCATCAGCGTTGTTTCAGCATGCTTCGTCGTTGGCCTCGGCCTCAAATGCGGCGCGCACAAACACAAATAACGCAAGTAATAATCCTGGTACAGATAGCAATCATAAACGGGCTGGTAACTCCCTCCGCTGTGTCTACCCGTAGGGAGTGGGGAGGTGTGGTAGAATAAGGCATAAGGATAATCATTTAATATGAAAAAGTTAGCTGAAGGTGTAAACGACAAGACCGTGATATGGATATTGGTGGGGATTGCGATTTTGGTTGGGGGTGCTTTTTTGTTACGCGCGTGGCTAGGTAACAGTACGTCCGCGGCCGTGCCGGAAGATGTGGCGAAATTATACTGTGAGGCTCTGCGGGCCAAAGATGAAAACGCGGTTGTAGCGCTGTATCCGGCATTTAGGCGGAATGATTTGAAGGAGACGGTAACAGCAGACTGGATAGCGGGGTTTGAGATTGATTCGTGTGACGTGGGTGAGAGTACGCAGATGACGGCAAAGGAAATAGATAGCCTCAACCAGGAAATGATGTATAGCTATTTTGAAAAAGAGGACGTGACGGCTGGGTATACAATTACCTTGAGCGGTGTGACGCGCGATTCGGCGCCGGTGGAGGTGCAAATCGTGAAGATTAACAACGTTTGGTATGTGTTTTAGGTCGCGTGATGAGTAGGCGTGAGGTTGTCAAAGCGGTTTTGCTAGCCGCGCTTTTATGTTTGTTGTTGGCCATGGTGATACAGGTGTTGCCGCTGCTAGAAGACGTGGTGAGAAGTGGGTCTAATGATGCGACCGTGGCTACGCAGGTTAAGTTGCTGGGTTGGCGTGGCGTGATTGCGATGATTGGGCTGACGGGGTTGGTGGCGATCACTCCCCTGCCGTCCGCGATTATGGGGGTGGTGATTGGGCTGAGTTATGGGGTGCTCTGGGGGTCGCTGATTTTCTTGTGTGGTATCGCGACTGGGCAGTTATTGGTTATGGTTTATGCGCGTGAACTTCGTAGCTTGTTTCCTATGCTTAGGCGGAGGCGAAAGGCGAAACGTAAGGATGTTAGCCTAAGGGGGCGGTTGGATAGGCTTAGGAAGCCGGAGGTGGCGGCGTTTTTTCTGGCGCTGATACCGTTTATATCTGGGACTGGGCCTTATTTGTTTGCTGGGACAAGGATTTCGATTGCTAAATACCTTTTGGCGGTCGTGGCGGGGAGTGTGCCGGTGACGATTTTGTATGTTTTCTTGGGGGATCGTATATCGCGCGGTAGCTATGAGGTGGTGATTGTCTTGGTGGCCGTGATCGTGGTGGTGGCGCTGCTGGCGTTGGCCTTTAGAAAGAAGATTATAAATAAAATTATGAGTGAGTAGGTTTTCGCTAGGGGGCCGAGGATGGTATACTGAAAGATAGAAAAGGAGGTAAAATGGCGAAAGAACGGAGGAATCTGATTATCGGGCTATCGGTGGTGGCTGGGATGGTGCTGATTTTGGTGGCGATATTTGTATTTCAGGGGTCGGGGTCGAGCGGGGAGGATAATAGTTATAGCGGGGGGGATGGGTCGACGAGCGGCTCCGGGAGTCAAGATGGGCAAGGCAGCCAGGGGGGCGGAGATGCGGATTTGGCGCTGATGTCGAAAATTAGCGGGCAGGACGTGATGGATATTTTGGCGTTGGGCGAGGCGAGTTTTGTGTATATCGGGCGGGATACTTGTCCGTTTTGCGTGCAGTTTACGCCGCGACTGGGGGCGGCGATCAGGGAGACAGGGGCGACGGTGCTGTATTTTGACATAGATGTGGATGTGGGGAGCCAGGTGAGAGTGAGGGCTCTCGAGTCGCTAGGGGTGGACGGCGTGCCGCATTTGGTTTTTGTGGATAGAGGTGGGGTGCAAGCGGTGTTGCCCCTGGAAGATACGCAGGATACAGCGGCGATAGCGCGATTTTTGCGAGCGAATCAGTAGATTTAATCGGGTTTTGGGCTGGATTTTAGCCGGTTTTTAACTGGGGTGGACGGTGGTTTTAAGCATAAAAGGTATTGACTTTTGGCGGCTGGTGTGCTATAATGGTTGAGTAGGTAAATATATCATGCCTACGAGAGGTCAGCGACCTAGCAGCTTTAAATGGTTAGTTTGACCACCACAATTATCCGTATGGAGGGATATCATGAAAAAATTCTTGAACTGGCTGAGGAGCCCTATTTACCGCTTGGCCAATATCAATCTTGGCCTTACCCTGTTGTTTGCCATCGTTGGTTTCGGTCCGTGGTTTGTCCCGGGGTTAATTACGTTTGAGCCAACGCTTTCTCTGTGGGCGTATGTGTCCTTCACGGCGATGTTTCTGGCCGGGATAGGCGCAACGCAGTTCGTATGGACGTATTGTGTCGCCTGCGAGCAGGAAGGCCAGGCGGCGGCGGACGCGCGTTACTATGCCTATTTGGATAGGTTTATGGAAAGGAATCGGGTCGTACCGAAGGTGACAGTATATCACTCGAACGGTGTATGGCAGTTTACTGGCACAGCGGAAGAATGCGCTGTAATCGCAAAAGATTGGTAACCAAACTAAAACTAACTAATTAAGTCACCCTGCTCTTTCGAGCAGGGTTTTGACTTGTGATATAACGCCCCCGATTTGGTCGGGGGTGTTATGCTTGCATCAATCGATCTTAAGCTTAGCGCTGTGGCTTGGGCTGGGCGACAGAGATCTTGATCGGTCGGCCGTCAAGTTCCTTGCCGTCAAGTTGGTCGATGGCTTTTTGGTTGTTTGCCTCGTCGGCGAACTCCACGAAGCCAAAACCACGGGAGCGGCCGGTATCTCGTTCGTTGATAACTCGGGCGCTGGTCACTTCGCCGATTTGCTCAAAGAACTCCTTGAGACCGTCGTCAGTCGTCGCAAAAGCGAGGCTGCCGATAAATAGATTTGCCATTTTTCCTTTCTAATACAATTTGACAATACTATAATTTACCACTCTTTGGTTGAGAATGCAAGAGGTTTATTGAACCATGTCGGGGGTGATGACGACGGTGCCGCCGGATTCGACTTGGCCGGCGAGGACTTGTTTGGCGACTTGGTTTTCGACGATTTTTTGGACGACGCGGCGCATGGGGCGGGCGCCGAGACGGGGGTCGTAGCCGAGTTCGACCATCTTTTCGGCGGCAGCGGGGTCGACCTGGACTTTGACTTTTTGGTCGGCGAGGGTTTTGTTGACGCCAGCTATGATAAGGTCGAGGACCTGGAGGAGTTCGGCCTTGCCGAGGGGGACGAAGGTGACGATTTCGTCGAAACGGTTTAAGAATTCGGGCTTGAATTCGCCGCTAGAGACGAGCTGGTCGGTGATGATTTCTTGGACTTCGGCGAGGTCTTTGCCCTGTTCTACGAGGTCGCGGATGTGGAGGGCGCCGGCGTTAGAGGTGGCGATGACGATGCAGTCGCGGAAGGAGACTTCTTCACCGGTGGTGTCTCGGAGGATGCCTTCGTCGAGGAGCTGGAGGAGTGCGGTGAGGACGTTGGGGTGGGCTTTTTCGATTTCGTCGAGGAGGACGACGGAGAAGGGGCGTTTCATGACTTGGGCAGTGAGGGACTGGGGGTTGGTGCCGGGGTCGGCGGTGAGGTCGGCGACTTTGTCGGCGGTGACGAATTGGTTGAGGTCAGCGCGGACGAGGTTTTGTTCGTCGCCGTAATAGACCGCGGCGAGGGCTTTAGAGAGCTCGGTTTTGCCGACGCCGGTGGGGCCGAGGAAGAGGAAGGTGCCGATGGGGCGGTTTTGGTTGCGGACGCCGGCGCGGGCGCGGCGGAGGGCGTCGGAGACGACTTGGACGGCGCGAGTTTGGTTGATCATGCGCTGGTGGAGGAGCTGTTCGAGGTTTAAGAGCTTTTCTTTGTCGGCTTCGTCGGTGGCGACGCCGACTTCGACGCCGAGAGTGCTAGTGACGCAGGCTTCGACTTCCTTGACGTCGACGATGCCGCCTTGGGCGTAGTTGGCGGAGGACTCGAGGAGGGAGACGGCTTGGCCGGGCTGGACGCGGCCGCGGACGTAGCGGGAGGAAAGTTTGATAATGGCTTTTAAGGCTTGGAAAGTCCAGAGGACGCCGAAGGTTCTTTCGAGTTGGCCGGCTCGGTCTTCGATGGCGGCGAGGGTTTCTTGGTCGTCGCTGGCTGTGATGTTGATGCGGTTCAAAGCGTTCATGACGGCGGGGGAGTTTTGGCCGATTTCGAGGAGTTTTTGTTCGTTTAGGGTGAGGATGAGGCGGAGGTTGCCCTTTTCGAGGATGGGGAGGAGGACGTTTTGGAGGTTGACGCTGCCGGTGCCGTCGGCGAAGAAGAGGTGGGCGTTGTCGAGGCAGATGATGACGTTTTTAGAGTGGGAGGCTTCGGCGAAAATGCGGCTGATGAGGTTTTCGAGGTCGCCGCGGGCGGGGCTGGCGGCCATGATGGCGGCCGGGTCGAGGAGGAAGATTTGACGGAACTTGAGGTGGGTGGGGATGTTGGCGTCGGCGTCGATGATGACTTCGGCGAAGTCGTGGACGACGCTGGTCTTCCCTGCCCCGTCGGGACCGACGATGGCGACGTTTTGGCGACCGCCCTGAGAGAAAATGTCGAGCATGCGGCCGACAATTTTGCGGCGGCTGGGAAGCATAAGCGACATAGTGCGGCCGCCGTGGGCGGCGACTTCGGCGGAAATGTTGCGGCCGAATTGATCGAGGAGTGGGGTCCAGCCGAAGCTCCAGTCGCGTGCGAGGCCGCCGGTGCGGATGGGTTCGGCGGCTTGGCGTTCGAGGTAGTAATTTTGGTCTTGCCAGCGGATGCCTTCGAGGAGGTCGGGGAGATCGAGCTGGTATTTGGCGAGTAACTTTTCGTAGTCGGGGGCGGACTTGATGAGAGCGGCGAGGACGAGGCCGCCGGAGATGACGTCTTGACCGGCTTCTTCGCGGAGCTGGTCGGCGGTGGTGAGGACGGTTTTAAGGTCGAGGTTTGGCGCGATGCTAGTGAAGAAGTCGGCGGGAATCGCGAAGCGGCGGATGATGAAGCGGCCGGAGCTGGCGGTAGTGGCGGCGCGGGCGAGATCGAGGGCGGTGGGGTTGGATTTTAGCTGGCCGAGGATGCCGGCGGTGAGGCGTCCGTCGATGCTGCCGGGTTTGGTTGGAAGGCGGCGCCAGTGGTGTTTTTGCCACATGAGGAGCATAAAGGGAATGCCGAGCGGGGAAAGTAGGATGAGAATCGGGCGAAGTCGCTTGAGCTTATAGCCGTAACGGGCCTGTTTGCTGCGCCAGCTGTGATAGTTTAAATCCATATGAAAACTCCGATAATGACGAGAGGGAGGAATGGGATGATGAGGTAGATGACGAGGGCGAGGACGGTGGCGAGGATTTGAAGGGTGAGGACGACGGTGCCGATGATGAGCATGATGGAGCGCATCATGAGGCCGATGAAGCGGGAGATGAGGCGGCTGACGAAGATGTCGATGGAGCGTTCGAGGCCGGTTTTGTCGCTGCCTTCATTGCCGATTTGGCGGAAGGGGGCGAAGAGGGTTTTAAGCATAAGCCCGAGGGAGAACATGTCGGCGGTGCCTTGGAGGCGGTTTTTGAGCCATTTGACGAAGGCGGCTAAGCCGCTACCGTACCACCAGCCGAAGACCCCGAATAACATAAGTATATTGTACTATACAATCGTCTACCCGCCTAACAGGCTCGGACAATAAGTAAAGCTTTAAAACCAGCTGCCGAGTACTAAGCTTCAGCGAAAGGCTCGCCGAGCACAGTTTCATTCGGACACAGAATAACCCTCGCCCGTCGCCACGGGGAGGGTTTTCTTCCCCCTCAGGCTGCCGCCTTCCGGGACGTTCCGAATGAAACTGTATCTCGCACGCCTTTCGCATAATCTTCTCCCCACCCCCTACGGGTAGACACAGCGGAGGGAATAGCCAAGATTTCTATCGTCGCTGGTGTTGGGTTGGATAGCTGTATTGCTCAAGAATATATAGGACGGAGTTATTGCCCCTACTAGTGAAGAGGTCCACCAATGCCCATGTGAAGACTGCCAATATGCACCAATAGCCGGGTAGAAGAATGCTCCTGAGACAGTGGCGAAGGCGCGCTTTTGATCAGTCAAAAAGCTTGCTTTTATGTGTTGGCTTGTTATAGAATGATACTAACGAGGCTTACCTAGTAAACCTCTACGGGTGTTAAGTGTACCGCAAGGTACACTTAACTATTTCTTACGAAAATCTACGGTTACTTCTAGTAGGCCAAACAACAAACGTAGTTTAAGCATACGCACCTCCTTTCTATCGAGAGTAAGCCCTCGACTAGCAGAAACACTGGACTTCTTAAAGTTCAACTAGGATTAGATTTATGAAGTCCATTGCAGGAGGGTGGATAACACTCCTAGCACTCCACAAATCAGCCCAAAACCCTAGAGAATCTTATCAAATCCACAAAATCAGTACAAGCATAACCCTTGTAGCGTTTTGTCTCTGAGGGCTCAGGGGCGGAAAACTGCAAAAAGAATCTTACAACCACTAAACCACCAACTTGCAAGCATAAGAATCTTCGCCACTGTCTCGATGGGGTTGTATCGTGCGCCGCAGGGGCTATATGACCAAGCTCGAGCACTGTGGTGGGGGTCTTCACTACTATCTGGCGCAATGGTCGCCTTTGCAGACGTAAATGCTGAACTTATCCGTGCTGGCTGGACTCCTAATATTGCGTACGAGATAAAGCGCTATGGCCACTCCCTCCGCTGTGTCTACCCGTAGGGGGTGGGGAGGAAGCTCGTGCTATACTGAAAATAGTTGTATTGTTGCCGCAGTCTGGCAATGCATATTTTACTTTGGAGGTGAAAGACGTGAGTGCTAAGTTTTGGAATCTAATTGACAGCAGGAACGGCAGCATCCGTGGTCCGGAAGTGGATACTTTGGCGCGCTCGCCGGAGGTAGACGCTTTGGTTGCGCGGATTGCGCAGGCTGTGCCGGCATTGTCGCCGTACGATCCGTCATGGAAGGGGCACGAGGAGTATAAGGGTACCATTGGCTTCGTGTTAGCGAAGAATGGCGCTTTTATGCGGTACAGCAGGAGCGACTTCTGCGGCGGCGCGGATAGCGGAACAGGCGAAACATCGAAAGCATTGGCCGAAGCATTGTACAAGGACAGCTTGGGTAACCTGGGCGCTTCAGCGATTCGGGTGCGTTTTGAAGAGGAAGGCTTGCTGATGGAGCTGCGAAAATATCACTGCGGGCAACGCTGGCTGATTTCTTTAAGAGGGAGGGATGACTTGACGTGATTCACCGAAGATTGGCGAATGGCCCCACACTAAGTGGGGTTGATTTGCCTTCGCCACTGTCTCCTGCTAAGAAAACCAAGGTTTTCTTCCTTTCCTTGCTGGACACTGTGTCTACAGATACTCCTCCTACTCGCCTTGCAGGCTCGGACAGGACGCCCGAGGCAGGCGGAGCCTGACCTCGGGCTAGGGGGTGGAGAGTGTGGTAGACTAGGGGGTATGGAAGAGAGTGTTTTTACGAAAATTATTAAGGGGGAAATCCCGGCGTATAAGGTGTACGAGGACGAGGCGGTAGTGGCGTTCTTGGATATTATGCCGGAGACGGCGGGGCATGTGCTAGTGGTGCCGAAGGTGCAAGTGGACAAATTTTATGAGCTGGCAGACGAGGACTACGTAGCGCTCTGGCGAGCAGTGAAGAAGGTCGCAGCAGGGATGGAGCGAGCGTTTGGGGCTCGGACGCTGGTGAAAGTGATTGGGACGGATGTGCCGCATGCTCACGTGCATTTGATGCCGTTAGACGAGACCTGGGAGCATGGGCGAAAAGTAGAGATGACGGCGGAAGAGATGGCGGGGGTGGCAGAGAAGATTCGAGTAGCGCCGATAGACTTGGCATAAGCGTTACGCCTCGCCTGCTCTGCCCTAAGCGGCGCGGTTAATTTTGTTAAAGCTTATGCTATACTTTTAGTATGCGATTTGGGAGGCTTCTAAGCGGGCTGGCGGCGGTGGTTCTGACCGCTGTTCTGGTAGTGTCTTGGAGTGGTGCGGCTGATGTGGCAGCGCGAGGCGCGGTGAGCGAGCGGTTGGCGGTGCAACAGACACCGGTCACGTCGGACCCGCCCGTATCTACAGAGCCACCATTTGATGTACCAGAAGACGCAGAGACAGCGCAGCTAAGGGAGAATCAGCAGTGTGACCTGGGGCGATTTGGCTGGGCGATCTGCGGGCTGGTAAATACGGCGAATAACCTGCTCGGTTCGATTTACGAGAATGTGATTGAGCAGATGTTGGTGGTGCCAGCTGGGTTTATGTGTATAGGGGGGCCGGAGTGCGGAACGTACGAAGCGTGGACGGTGTTTAGAGATATAGCTAATGTGATCTTTGTGCTTATGTTCTTGCTGGTGATTTTCTCACAGATTACTAGTGTGGGGATAAGTAACTACGGGATAAAGAAGATCTTTCCGAAGCTGCTGATTACGGCGATTTTGATTAACCTGTCGTTTTTTATCGCGCAGGCGGCGGTTGATTTGTCGAACATTTTGGGTAGCCAGCTTAATTCCCTGCTCTCAAGTATCATGCCGCCACCGCCAGCGACGGGAGGAAGCACAGCTGGACCGGGGTTTTTGGGTATTATTTTGCCGATCTTAGGGATTGGTCTGGCGGGGTTTGCGTTTTTGACGTTGGCGGGTGGCATAGGGGGGGTGATGGCCGTGTTTATCATGCTGATTATCTCTGGCCTGATAGCGGTGGCGTTGATTTTCGCGGTGTTGGTCTTCCGGCAGGTGGCGGTAGTACTATTAGTGGTGATGGCGCCTCTGGCGTTTGCGGCGATGCTACTACCAAACACAGAGAAATTATATAGGAGTTGGTTTAACGCGTTTAAAGCGATGCTGATGGTCTACCCGGTCGCGGGGGCGTTGATGGGTGGAGGGGTATTGGCGGGGCGAGTTATCGCGACGTCGGTGGCTGGGTTGCCGGCAGACGATCCGAGGAGGACGCTCTTTGCCCTGATCGCCGCCGCCGCTACGATACTGCCATTCTTCTTGGTTATTACGGTAACGAAGACAGCACTGCTAGGACTAGGTATGGTGGGTGGAGCGCTAACGGGTAAGATGAACCAGCTAGGCGGCGCAGTAGGAGGAGCCGCTAAGAAACCAC
>Ga0099364_10000496_pt1 | contig 66498 bp, 55 predicted proteins | sample TergutTh196P3_FD_73070 | JGI IMG/M metagenome (GOLD analysis project Ga0099364, IMG submission 73070) | Microcerotermes parvus P3 segment gut microbial communities from Pointe-Noire, Republic of the Congo - Th196 P3 | ecosystem: Host-associated > Arthropoda: Insects > Digestive system > Gut ... | reverse complement strand
GTTGAGAAAAATTATTTACGATAATTGTGAAATTCTTGCACTTATTGGACTGCCCAAAACAGCTTTTCATCATACAGATTGTGGAATTTTAGGTGATTTGTTGTTTATTAAAAAAACAAAATCTCCTAGAAAAGATTATAAAGTATATATTTCTTGGGCTGAGAATGTAGGATATAACACACTTGGACACAATATAGAAGCCAGTGATTTTCCGGAATTAATACAAAACTATAAAAGAATGAACAATAATAATATGTTTTCTATAAAAAGACTGATGAAAAATGATAATATTTGTCCTTGGACCTATCATCCTCAAGCAGAAATTTTAAGAAAAAATATTTCGGCAATTCAAGAAAAAAGTGTACCGCTGTCTGAACTTGTAACGGTCCATAGAAAACGTATTTCCAGAGCAAGATTAAGGGAAACACCATCTCGGACACTAAAATATGTTGAAGTTAATAATTTTCATCCTCAAACAGGAGCATTTACTTATCGAGAAATGAACATCGGCACATTACCAAGTAGGGCAACTTACGAAATGGATGGTGAAGAAGTTATACTTTTGCCAAATGCTAGAAACTCTCTTGAATCTGAACGGAAAGTTATTAAAATTGGAGGAGAATTAAGTGGGATGATTCTTACGAATAGATTTTTGCCGTTGCACCCTAAAGTTAACACGGATTATCTTGTAATGATGTTAAATAGTAGTTTTGTAAGAAATCAGTTGATTGCTTCCTGTCGAGGCGCTGGATCACCGGATTTTAAGGAAAATAAATTAGATCAAATACTAATACCTGTCCCTGACCCTAGCAATTTTTCTTCTATAGATATTTTCATGGAAAACATTTCTGATAAACTTGCACAAAAGAATAATCTAGAAATGGAGCTTATGAATTTAACAAACGAACTAAAAATAATATTTGAAATGAAAAACTGATAAATAGCAAAAATGAAATTAAAGAAGGAATTGTTTTGGATAAACCTGTAACCACATTATTTATGCTTATGTCTGTTGATGGAAAAATATCTACTGGAAATATTGATGATCGTGATGTAGATAAAGATTTCCTTAAAATTATTGGAATAAAAGAAGGTATAACTCAATATTATGATATTGAACAGACAACAGACCTTTTTTCTATGAATAGCGGAAAAGTAATGGTTAAAGTTGGTGCAAATATTGAAAAAGTAAATATTTCCAAAATACCTGTTAGTTTTATAATTATTGACAACAAGCCGCATTTGAATAATATTGGTGTTGAATATTATTTAAAAAGGGCAAAGTCACTATATATTGTTACAGATAATAAAAATCATTCGGCATTTAATTATACAAATGAAGAAAATTTATATATAATATATTACGAGAAAAAAATAGATTTTGTTGATTTATTCAAACAGTTAAAAAATAAACACGGAATAAAATCAATGACAATACAAACAGGGGGTACATTAAATTCAATTTTATTAAGAGAAAAGTTAATTGACAAATTATCAATTGTTATTGCTCCTGCATTAATTGGCGGAAAAGAAACTTCAACATTAATAGATGGGTATTCATTACAAACATTTGAAGATTTAAAAAAAATAAAGGCATTAAAATTAATTGAAAATAATACATTAAATGATTCATATATAAATCTAAAATATGAAATAATAAATGAAACAAAGATAGAATAATCTCTTAAAACGCACGCCCAGCAAGCACTTATTAAATAACAATTGACAAAACAGTAAAAATAATATAAAATTACAAGTCAGGAGCTAATATGAATATAATTGAAGCAGTTGAAAAAAAAGAAAAGAAAGAAGGAAAAATCATATATTCATTCTCAATAGAAAATGAGATGTTTGAAGCTCATAATACATATGGACAAAAGCCAATATTGACATTATTTCATCATGGAACAGAGTGCGGTAAGCTTGAAATACCAAATAAAAAAGTACAATTGACTATTAATACAGAAAAAACACCAATAAATATTACTGCATGGATTGAAACTGGCATTTTAACATATTTATCCGGAAGAACAATAGGTGGAGCTGGAATAGAGATTAATGGTAAACCGGTTCAACATACACTTGCTGACCCAAACACGCATATAAAAAGCGGAAAAACCGGGCTGTTTGCTTTGTTATTTTTATACATCATAAATTCTATTTTCCAAATTGTTACTGGTGGTATTTATACAGGAATTTTTTATTTATTGTTAATAATTATACTTCTTGTAGCAATTCTTAAATATAAAAAATGGCAAACATTTTCCTTAATTGCAGGAATTATATTGGCATTATTACAATTCTTTGATTATATAATAGGAATATTTTTCATGATTCAAGCTGGAGAATTAAATCCTAATATATCAATGTTAATTTGGATTGCAATAAGGGTAGGCATATTGGTTAACCTATTCAATGCATTTAAATGGAAACTTAAATTAAAAAAACAGTGAGGTGATGAGATGAAAGATTTTTTGTGTAGTAAAAAGGGCAATACCATTTTAGGAGTGGTATTGGCAGTTATTGTTTTTGTAATTTTAAACATAGCCTTTGGCCTGGGTGGTGCAATAGGCGGAGCTATTGCCGGCGCTGTTGGGTTTGGTATAGCTGCTGTAATTAAAATGGTCTTGAATCCAGCTGAAAAAAATCCAGAAAAAACAGATGGCAATGATACAAATCAAGTATCATAAAAGTTAAAGCACGCTGCCAAATAAACTCTATTTGCCTTCCAGTACAACTTTAAGCATTTCATCAAGAGCAACAGTCGCCAAGGATATGCTGGTGTCGCAGCAACCGTAATATATGTATATTTCCCCATTGTGAATAAGGTTTGCGGTTGGGAAAACCGTGTTATTGATCACAAGGCCGAATTTTTCATAATACTCTTCAGGCTGCATTATGGGGTTCTTTGTTCTGGCAATAACCTTGCGCGGATCAGCCAGATCCAGAAGCATGGCCCCCACTCTGTAAACAGACTTGCTGTCTACGCCGTGATAAAGCAATAGCCAGCCCTTCTCTGTCTTGAGAGGCGTTGCTGCAGCGCCTATTTTCAATCCTTCCCAGCTTGGGTTTTCAGCTGTTGCCACAAGCTCAGGGGTCTGCCATTCATGCAAATCATCAGAAAATGATATCCAAATACCTGGTTGATCTGTGCCGTATTTTTCACCCACATACTGCATGGGACGCCGCACAATAGCAAACTTTCCATTAATTTTTTCAGGAAACAATGCATTGTCACGATCATCTATCTCGGGCGGTGTTGTGTAACACAATTGTTTAAAATCTTTTCCATCTTTGGAAATCGCAATACCGGAACGTGTAATCATAGGTTCGGTATTGTTCTCTTTCCACTGGGGATAATGTTCAGGATAGTAATCAGGTACAGCTATACCTGTAGGCCAGCAGTCAAAGGCATATGGCTGCAGGGCATAACACATATAGAAAACATCATTGATTTTGACTACTCTGGCATCCTCTACAGAACCATCAGGAAACCCGAGCATATCCCCTGTGAATACAGGTTTATCCGAAACAAGAGTAAAATCAATACCATCCTTACTTTTAAGAAGTCCAATGCTTGTTTTAAATGGACGCAAGCTGCCTGCTGCCCGTTCATACATTAAAAACTCGCCATTGTCGTAAATAACACCTGGGTTAAATACAGATACACGTCTATAGTCAGCCAATCCTGGAACTACTATAGGATTTTTTGAGCATCTTTTAACTACCATAATTATTTACCCTCCATGCAATTTACCTGTTATCCGGACAAAAAAAACGGCGCAGCAAAAAGTTTGCTAAACGCCGCTTATTATCAGACTAATTATTAAACACCTGCGGTAAGCCTTTTGTAGATGCTGGCTAAAATTCCAATCATTACAAAACTATAGAAAAGTACAAGTGCAAGAATGAGGAGGACTCCCAAAACAGGGATTAAGGCAAATATTGCCACTAAAATACAATATGCAATAGCAGGTAAAAGATAAATGCCAAACATTCTTAATTTATTGCCATAAGTGCATTTGTTACTGAGTGAAATTGCTTCTGTGGGGTTCTTGCTTTTATCTACTACCAGTAAAAGCGCCAGGCTCCATGCAAAGGCAAGTACAATGCCGGGGATAATAAATAAAACCATCCCAACACCAACGCCCATACCAATCAAGCCGGCTGTAAGAAAAAATTCTCCCATGTACTTCCGGTATTTAGGATCAAAAATTTCTGTCATTGGGATAATCTCGCCCTTGCTGGCTTTTGAAACAACTCCTGTCATTAAACCAATTGTTGTTCCCACATTAAGATATGGAATCCAGCAGGTTAATGCCCAGAGAATGATGTTTACCAATATTGAACCAATATTTTTGGTTCCAATGGCAATCCCTTCTTTAATTGTATCAATTACATCTAATTTTTGTGTTGTAATTTCAGACATAAGTCCCTCCGTAATAATTTGTAATTTAATTATCTTATAGGAATTTGTTCCTGTCAAGCACAATTAATGTGCTGAAGGGTATTTCGCAGTTCTTCTCTGGCAATGCCCCAATTACAGCCAAAGTGTTTCAAGAGTTGATCTGACAATTCCATGAACTGCAAAAAAACCGGCTCCCCATATTTAATAAAACCAGAAATCTCATCAGAAAAATTATTGCGGTTTACAAGGATTTCCCAGAACCTTGCAAAATTTTTAATGCGCTGCATTTCAGATTCAGGGATTGCTGCTGTTTCAATAATCTCGTAAGGAGGCTCTTTATCATAAACCATGCCAAAAGAATCAGTATGCTTTGACATGGGTGTTCCTGGCAGGAGTTTAAGAATGCCAGGCTGTATCTCAAAAGGAGTTTGGAGGCTGCGGGTTTCCGAATCTCCAGGATTTTCATTTGTCATGCTTATCCATAATTGATCAAAACCTTTACCAAAAGACTCAATGTCTTCTCCCGGAAGGCCGGCTATTAGATCAACATGCAAAATAGCATTGGTTTGCTTCCGGAGGTTTTCAAGGACTTCCAATACATTGTCCGGATTAGCGCTGCGGTTGATGGTTTTAGCTGTCTTTGAATTAATCGTCTGTACTCCAAGTTCAAGCCGCAGGCTGCCTTGAGGAAACAATCCAAGCATATCGATCATATTAGGCGGAATATTAAAGGGTACCATTTCAAAATGAACACAGAGGTTTTTATTTTTATCAATATGGTCTAAAAAAAACTTAAATATTTCCAAAGCCCTTTCAGAATTTATATTGAATGAACGATCAAGGAATTTAATTGTATGCTGTTTTTGTTTACGCTTTGATACAGCTTGCAGCCTGAATAAAAGTTTATCCATTTCTTTTAAAAATGGTTTAAGCGGAAACTCCCTTGTTTTACTGCCCGCTGTTTTATCTCCAGTAATATAATTGTCAGTGCTGCTAAGGCAAAAATCACAGTTAAAAACACAACCTCGGCTTGACTCAACATAAATAAGCTTCTGCTCAATGTCTTCTTCTGTATACAGGTCATAGGCAAAAGCCAGACCAGGATCAGTTAAATCCGGCGATTCAGCTTCGATAAATTGCGTGCTTATAGGAAGCCCAAATGGCTTGGCAGTTTCTGCGCCCTTTTCATCGAAAAGTTTGTCGCACAATTCCCTGAAAGAGATCTCTCCTTCGCCCCTGATAACATAATCAGCATAACGAAAAATCTCTGATTCAGGAGGCAGCCAGGAAACTTCAGGGCCGCCAAGAACCACCCAGGGCCGCGGGCAAGGCTGCTGCTTGGATCGAGGGTAAGCTGGCCGCGGGCAAGGCGGTCTCGCGCAAGCTGGCTGCGGGCAAGCTGGCTGGCCGGGTTGTAGGCATGGCTGGTTGGCCCTGTCCCATTTTTCGTGCAAGGTTTTTAACAAATCAAGCGTTGCTTTGTGATTCCAGATATAAACAGAAAGGCCCAGTATCTGAGGAGTGGCAGCAAGTATGGCTTCAACTTTTTCTTGCATGGGCTGACGCAGGGCAAATTCCAGAATCCTGCAATGCTGCTCCAGTTTTCCAAGGTTTGCTTTTAAAAGCCTTAAAGCCAGGGACGGGTGTATCCATTTTGCATTTATGGCAGCAAGTATTATACTTTCATTGAATTGCAATGCTTGTATTTCCTTTCCTTTATATATATGCTTATTATATGGCTGATGCCGAACTTGTCAAAACCCTGGATTATATACTCAATCGCTGTGATGCAAAGGCCATAGAGGCAGTGGCACAGGCTGTTGTCAGACGCCGCAAGGATCTTGCCTTTTTTGGAAGCATGCCCGTGGCTCCAGATGCAGGCAGCCTAGCCAGAGAACTTAGCGGACAGTTAAATATCGAAGGCAATATAGAAAGCCTAAAAAAAAGCGTGCGGGATTATGCCATAAGGATCATCAGGCAGCAGGCGCCGGAACTTACTGATGCACAGATTGATGAGCTTACAGGAGCCTGGATTCCGGAAGCAAACCCTGCCTCATCAAAAGGCGCATCAGCTAAATCAAGCAAAGGGAAGCTCCCAAAAAATGTTTTAGGCAGCATGATAGATCAATTTGTTTCTTTTTCCACGAATAAAATGGAAGAAGAAGAGGACATGGCTCTGCGCAATGAGATGGGGCCCTGGCCTGACAAATACTGGAAATCCTTCCCCCAGGTGATTCGTCTTTTAATAAAAGATTATATTAATGGCGAGATATCAGAAGCAGATTTTAATACCCGGATTGGCCTGGCCTTATCAATGCAATAGCCAAATCAATCCGGATAAAAAATCAAAATCCTATTCGGATGGAATTAAACCATGCATCATTATACAGGTTTAAAGCTTCTCCTAAATCGTATTTGAATTCCAAATCATAAAGGTCTTCAATTGTATAAAGAGAGATGCCCTCTTTATATGCCCTTGCCGGAATATTGACTGTTGCAGGAAAACCAAACTCATCACAGAACTCAGCATAAATATCCGGACGGTGAATAAAATCAATAAACTTATGTGCAAGTTCAATATTTTCTGAACCCTTAAGAATAACCATGTTGTCGATATAGGCTGAACCGCCCGGCGGGATAAAGAAAACAAAATCCCTTAAGAGCTGCGGGTTATCCATGATTTCTTCATAAACAACTTCCGGGTAACCATGTACTACCCAGAACTCACCGTTGGCAAAACCTTTGCCAAAAGCTTCTGCGTCAAACTTTACAAGGTTGGGTTTCCATGCATTATTGATCAAGTCCCTGGCTTCATTTATTTCTCTTGGGTTTGTGCTGTTAGCTGAATAACCCAAAAAAGCCAATGCTGCGCCAATTACTTCTCTCATGTCGTCAAGCATTGTCATTCTGCCCTGGAGATCCGTACGGCTGAAAATGTTCCAGTCTCTGTCAAATACCGGAACCATGGCTGTATTTACAGATACGCCAGCAGCTCCCCAATAATAAGGAACAGCATAAATCATGTTGGGATCATAAATTGCTTTTTCTAGGACCAGAGGATCGATATGTCTTAAGTTTGGAATAAGAGAGTGGTCAAGCGGCTCAAGCAAACCCTGGCTAATCATAATAGCGGTATAGTCTTCTGAAGGGAATACTATATCATAGCGGCGTCCGAATAAATTAAGGAAGCGCCCAAAAAAGCCCTCTCTGTTTGTTGCCATAATCTTGGCAAACATTTCTTCGTTACTGGCATATTCATCATAAATAACCCTAACGCCGTATTCTTCCTCAAACTGTTCAAGTACAGAATCAGGAATATAATAACTCCAGTTATAGACATATAACCTCTCAGAGCTATTACACGAACTGACGGTTACAAGAAGAACTGCCAGTACCACAAGAAAGACTAGATTCCTTTTCATATCTTTCCTCCTAAAAAAATATAAGGGAAAACCCAACCGGATTTTTTTCTACCCCATTATTTTGCTGCAATGTGTTTTAAAAAATTTCTTAATAAATATGTAAGTACAACAGTACCCAGGATCATTACAACAGAGAGAGCGCTTATTACCGGCGTTATGCCGCCCCTTCTTGTAATTGCAGAAAAAATAAAAATCGGCAGGGTTGAAGAACCCGGGCCGGCTACAAAAAATGTTATTACAAAATCTTCAAGTGAAAGGGTTACTGCTGTAAGAAATCCGGAGATAATGCCGGGCATGCAGACAGGAACCGTTATCTTGAAAAAAATCTCGCGCTCGGAAGCACCAAGGTCCTGAGCAGCTTCTATTATGGATAAATCAAATTCATCAAGGCGTGCCATAACAAGCAGAAAAACAAATGGCACATTAAATGAAGTATGTGCAATAAAAATCGAAAAAAGTCCAAGCGGTATACCAAGCCCTGCAAAAAATATTGCAAGAGAAACTCCCATGATAATTTCAGGCAGGATCATGGGAAGGAAAGAAATTGTCTGTATATAATTCCGCAGCTTAAACCTGTACCAGTTGACTCCAACAGCGCCCAGGGTTCCTATTATTGTTGCTGTAACAGCAGAGCTGCCTGCAATTAATATGCTGTTCCAGAAACTGCGCCACAGTTCCCGTTCAGTAAAAAGCCTTTGATACCACCTTAAGGAAAAACCTGTCCACCTCATGCTTGTAGATTCGTTAAACGAAGAAAGAATAAGAATCAAAAGCGGCAAAAAAAGAAAAACTATTGTAATCATAAAAACCATTTGCGAGAAAGAAAACTGTTTTCTTAATGCGCGTCTTGCATGACGGGAAGCTTCGTTTGTGTTATTGTTATGGTTCTTTTTCCTTGTACTTATATTTGTAATTACAGCCCTAAAGTTCATTGCAGCCCCCTGTTTTTACGGGACACATCAATAATACTGGAAGCTTCCCTGCGCTGAACAATCATCATAATGATTACTCCGGCAGTTGTAGCAGCTGTCAATACCATGGAAATTGCAGATGCCAGAGGCCAGTTTCTGGATCTAAGGATCTGGTCAGCAATAACATTGCCAAGCATATAGGAATCAAGGCCGCCGACAAGCTGCGGCACAGCATAAGCACCGAACACAGGTATAAATGTAAACAGTATTGCTGTATAAATACCGCTCTTTATATTTGGGAAAAGCACTTTGATAATGGAGCTTAACTTGGTCGCTCCCAAATCCCTTGCAGCTTCAAGCAACGAGAAATCGAATTTGTCGATTGTGGAGTAAAGGGGAAGTATTGCATAAGGCAGATACATATAAACAAGCACAAGGGTAACAGCCCTCTGGTTATACATTAATGGAAGATGCTCATCAATAATATTAAAGCGAAGAAGGAATTCATTTATAAAGCCATTGTTCCCCAAAATATTTATCCAGGCAAAAACCCTGATCAAAAAATTTGTCCAGAATGGAATAATGATTAACAAAAGAAAAAATGTTTGATACTTGCTGCGTGCCATAAAATAACCGCAGGGAAGGGCTACGAGTATTGTAATTACTGTAGCTGCCACAGAGACAATAATGGTTCTTGAAATAATTGAAATAAAAACAGGATTGGCAAGGTATCTATATGCATCAAGAGAAAATTCCCAGACAACTCCTCCGTAAAGGCCCCTGGAAAGAAAGCTGTAAATAAAAATGATGATTATGGGAGCGAGAAAAAATATGGTAAACCAAACAGCCATTGGAGCGGAATAGGCAGGGCCTAAATTCCTGCGGATGGCCATTTAAACAGGTCCTCCGCTGTCAACGCCTACAAGGTAGCCGTCATTTGCACTCCAGGAAAGATAAACCTTATCCTTCCAAACTATGTCAGGGCCTTCATCATAATACTGCGCATGCTGCTTTATTGCCTTGATCAGAAAATTTTCAGCGCACTTAACATAGAACTTTGTAATAAACCCGGAATAAATCGGTTCATCTACATCACCCTGCACAAGATTTATATCTTCCCTTTTTGTGTCAGGCTTTTCTTTGGATATACGAATCTTCTCCGGCCTTATTGTAAAACTAACGATCTGGCCTTCCTTTACTTTATCTACAGTGGTTACCTTGATACGTCCAAGCTCTTCGATATCAAGTTCAGCCATAAACTCCACTTCTGTGCCAAGCGCTACGGGTTTACCGTAATTGTCTATGGGTGTAACACTAATAACCTTGGCATCAAAAAGATTTGTTTCCCCTATAAAGCGTGCAACAAACTCGTCATTGGGGCTTTCATAAATTTCATGGGGCGTGCCAATTTGCAAAACTTTTCCAAGGTTCATCACAGCAATACGGTCAGAAACAGAAAGCGCTTCCTGCTGATCGTGTGTTACATAAATAAATGTAATGCCGATCTGATCATGAATTTGATCGAGCTCAATAAGCATGTGCTGACGCAGTTTGGCATCAAGTGCAGAAAGAGGTTCATCCAGAAGCAGGACATTGGGTTCGTTAATTAAGGCGCGCGCGATTGCTACACGCTGCTTCTGCCCGCCGGAAAGCTGGTTGGGTTTTTTATGGGCATGGTTTTCAAGCTGAACAAGGTTAAGATAATCATTGACACGAGAACGCAGTTTATTTTCCGGTGTGTTTGCTACTCTGAGTGAAAAGGCAACATTCTCAAAAACAGTCAGATGCGGGAAAAGCGCATAATTCTGGAAAACCGTATTGGACGTACGCTGGTTTGGAGGTTGAGGCAGAACATCAATCCCGTCAAAGGTTACCTCCCCTTCATCAGGATTTTCAAAACCTGCAATAATTCTAAGAAGGGTTGTTTTGCCGCAGCCGGAAGGTCCCAATATGGAAAAAAACTCCCCTTTTTTAATTGCCATATCTACATCGATTAAGGCTTCAAAGCTGCCAAAAGATTTGGACACTCCTTTGACAACGACATCGCTCCCTTTCAATCCTCTTATCCCACCTCCTGAAATGAAGTTTATTTATATACCATGGTGAATATTATGTCAACCCGCTTTGCGGGTTGGCTCTTTTAAGGAATGGATTATATGCCCGCTAGCGCGGGCGGACGAGTCAAGTGCTTCGGGAGAATTATTCCGGGAGGTCTTTCAAATATGGTGAATATTTCTTGTCTGAATTGGCAATATGATTCAAAATCCAGTCAAGAAGGTATTTATCAAAACCTGTGGGGTCAGGGTTATCCTCTTTTTCAAAACTTTGTATTTGATGGGTCACCTCATTGATAAAGTTTTCATGCTCTTTTTTATGCTCATTAAAAAAAGGAAAATTGGCCTGCTCCATTAGATTTTCTTCGGTTAGAAAGTGTGTTTTAACATACTTAACAGCGCCTTTAATTGTCTGAAGAAAATAAACTTTAGATATCATACCGCCCTTTTGAATTCCTTCATGAAAATCATTGACCAACTGGACAAGTTCCATATGCTGTAGGTCTATACCTTTATGACCCACAGAAAATTCATCACTCCATTCAACAAGCTTCGAAGACATTTTTTTCTCCTTTTTTATTTATTATGCAAATAAATCTCAGGAGATTTCAAAATCCCCTGAGGCCAAAAACAGTATTCGTAAGACCATTGAGGGCCTTCACTGCGCCAGGAATTGGGCCCCCACCAGGTATAATTGTCATGCCTTTGGTTATTGTGCAGCTGACCAAAGGTGTTTATGCGGCAGCCATAAGCTGTAAGATCAAGTTTATGTCTGCCAGCCTCAAGTCCGTCAATTACCAATCTGTAGGGTGAAAATGCAATTACACCACGATCAATTCCATCAACAGCTGCCTTAAGCAGCATAAACCTGTATGAGCTAACTGCTATGCTTATAGAATCGGCATTACCGGTAGTTTCAAGTTCCAGATGGTAAGTCAGGTTTCCGCCGTAAAAAGGCAGGCCCTGATGGCATATATCTCCAAAACCAAGTGTTTTTACAGGTTCACCAAGGGTACAGCATGTCCCTTTAACATTAACACTAAAGTCTCCCAGGAGGAAACAGGCTTCTGCATCAACTTTTTTTCCATAAGGCAGAATCAGTTCCAGAATATTATTACCGGCTTTTACGTCAGGCAGCTTTACCCTGCCCATGCACTTGTCTACATACCAGCCCTGGGTTTCTCCTGCTGCTTCTCCGTTAAGCGTAACTTTAGTTACAGCGGCATTTTCCAGCGCAAGCTCTGCGCCTTTAATAACAAGCATGCTTTCAAATGTATAGCGCAGACGCAGTGTATGCGGTGTTGAACTGTCATGCTCCACCCAGGGCTGGGCAACATGATTACCGCGAAGCGGCCAGCCAAGCTCTTTTCGCAGGATATTATCAAGACGCAGGATTTCTTCTCCAGGCCTGTATGCATTGTCATCAAGCGCAAACTCTGCAATGTCAAGGACAAGGACATTTGGCTCATGCAGGGTGACTGGTACTTTGGTTCCATAATTAATCTTATTCAGAGGCATGCCTGGAACCGCAGACACTGTAAAACGCGGTGTTCTTGTGGCAGCTTCTATTTCAGGCTCTTGCAAAACAAGCGCGGGCTTAATTTCAGGTTTTGTGTGATTAGCCTTATCAGCCGGAACAAGTTTTAGAAGCAGGCTGTCATGATCCCAAAGCCTTTTTTTTACTGTAGTCCAGCCGCCTGAAACACTTGAATCTATTTTGCCAGAAACACCGTTTATTGTATCGCAGAGTATGGTCTGCCATTCACCGCGTATCTGTATATTGTAATCATCACAAAGAGGCATGTCTTTGTAATATTCCCTGTCAGCCTGGCAAATAAAAAGCCAGCGTACAGGGTTACTGTTGTTATCTTCTTCACGCAGCTGATATATAAAGTTTTTAGAAAGAGCCCCGGAGCTGTCACGTATGCGGATTTCCCTCAATTCTTCAAGTGAATGAAGTATTTCCAGCCTGTCAAAGCCCAGATGTTCGCTCTGCTCCCACAGCCTTTGCCCGCGCTCGTCCGGAACTGCGTTTACACAAAACGGTGCAGGTCCCAAAAAGACAAGTTTACCTCCCTGGCTGCGGAAAGATTCAAGCCTGTCCAAGGTACTTGAACGTATTGTTTGCATTGCAGGAACAATAATGGCATCATACTTCATTTTTCCAACAGGCATTTGTTCACTTACATTTATAAGCTCACATTGATCCGCAAGGAGCGATTCAGAGATATAGTCAAAATCAATAAGGCCGCGCAAAAGCCAGTCGCATAATAAAAGGAATTTTTCATCCATTGATGCCCTTACAGCTTCTGTACTTTCACGTGGACCCCAATGCAGCCAATAACTTTCAATGGGGTGAATTACTCCAACCCTGCAAACTGCCCTGCCTCTTGTAAGAGCTGTATTAAGACGGGCAAAATGATCTTCAATATAAGGATATTCCCTGTACCATGCTGCCTGGTAATTAAATGTTCCTGGATAATCCCGCTTTGCCTCCCCATTCATGGAGACCCAGGAAAGGTGGGGCACCCGTACGCTTACACCTAACGCTGCCTGCCAGTCGCCCTGGAGCTTGTGTCCCCTAAAATCAAAGTTCCAGTTTGTTACACCGTACAGTTCCGAAAGAACACCAGGGCAGCCGTATTGCCGCGCAGCTGACTGTGCCTGCTTGGCAGTGGTAAATTCCCTGCGATCGCAAAGCATATCAATACCAGGCAATTGAAAGGAACGGTAAGAACGCATGGCTTCTCCAAGCGCATGAGTCTGGCTTTCCAGGGTGGGCTCTTCCATCATGTGGCCTGTAAGCATTAGATTGTGCTTTGAGCACCAGTCCCCGCACTGATCTGCAAATGCCTGGGAAAAACGCTCGGCAATATGGTCGTGATAGTGATAGCGTATAACAGAAACATCGCCGCCAGGAAGATCCCAGAGCAATTCTGGAAGCCCTGAGATTATATCTTCTCCATTATATGCCTTGCTGTAAGTTTGCGGCAGATCAGCTGTCCAGGGCAGTGCAATGTCCTTGTCCTCGTGTGCATAGTTCAAGGTCTCTTTTTTGGCAAACTGGGGTTCGTCAGTAAATATGGCAGGAATAAGTCCCCCAAAGTCTTTTAAAAAACGCTCTGCATAACGATCGTAGGTAACACGGATAAATTCCATTATGGCTTGTGGGTTTAAGGTATCTATATAAGTCTGATTGTTAAACCAGGGGTTTGGCAGCGCGGTTTCAACATAGGCATAAAGTTTAAAACCGCGGGGTTTATCATGCTCGCTGATTTTTTTATATGCAAGCAGACTGCCTTCTCCATCAAGTATTATATCAAAACAGGCAAGGAGCTCTCCGTTTTCGCATCTTCCAGCCCCTACCCAGCTAGGTTTTTTTTCAGGAAGCCCTTGAGTTCCATATGAATGTCTGGTTAAAAGAAGGTGGCGTATGCGCAAGGCCTTGTTTTTGGTTATAAGTCCGCCTGCAGCTCCGGAAGGCCAGCGGTCTTCATCATAAAGCCAGCTTAGCATATGTTCCTTGCGAGCCTTTTCCACACAGGCTGCGATCAAGTCCATATATTCATCACTTAAATAATCCGTTGCCATGCCTGTACGAACATGCATATGGAAACCGCCAAAGCCCATTTCTTTAAAAATCCCGATCTGCCTGATCAGCTCATCCTTGTCAAGCCTTGTATTCCAGCCCCAAAAAGGTGTAGCCCGGTATTCATTGCCGGGATTTTTAAAATCTTCATCAGTTAAGGGAGAAAGATTTTTTGGGTATAACATGGCTAGCTCCTGTAATATATAATAACATAAGAGCCAAAAAAAAATAAGCATATATTAAAAAATATTGACACCATGGCATGTACTGGTTTAAACTATAATATAATCAGGGGATATTAATTTAAATAAATGAAGGTAAATAAAAAAATAATCCAGGATAATTTATCCTCTTATGCTTTTCTATTGCCCTGGCTGTTAGGCTTTTTCCTCTTAACCATTTACCCGATGATTCATTCACTTTACCTTTCCTTTACAGAATACAATATTATTATGCCTGCCATATGGGTAGGCCTAAAAAATTATATTGTAATGTTTACTGGAAATGCAGAATTCCCAAGAGATGAGAGGTTTCTAAATTCACTTTTTGTAACATTCAGATTTGTCTTTTTCTCTGTGCCGCTAAAACTGATATTCGCCCTTGCAGTGGCAATGCTGATGAATCAAAAAATAAAGTTTATTCCATTTTACCGCACCATATATTATATCCCGACACTGCTTGGAGGTTCGGTTGCCATTTCTGTACTCTGGCGTCAGTTGTTTGCAGGAGATGGTGTCATAAACCAGATAATAAGAATGATAAGCAATAATCAACTGAATCCCCCTTCATGGATTTCCACACCTGAGTATGCTCTTTCTACTCTTATAATTCTTTCTGTATGGCAATTTGGATCTCCCATGATTATATTTCTTGCAGGACTTAAACAGGTTCCCTCTGAATATTATGAAGCTGCAAGTGTTGATGGAGCAGGAAAGACAAAGCAGTTTTTTTCCATTACATTGCCATGCCTTTCGCCGATCATTTTTTTTAATCTTGTTATGCAGATGATCAGTGCATTCCAGTCTTTTACCCAGGCCTTTATAATTTCCGGCGGTACAGGAGGCCCCATAGACTCCACAATGTTCTATAGTCTTTACCTTTACATACGTGGTTTTGGTTACCTGCATATGGGTTATGCCGCAGCAATGGCATGGATACTGCTTATTATAATCGCTATACTGACGTTTTTTATATTCAAAACTTCTGGCAATCTTGTAACTTACGGGAGTGGTGAATAATGAAAGAAAATCCATTCTATAAACATTTTATCGCTCATATAATAATCCTGGCCCTTGGTTTTGCGATGATATATCCGATCCTATGGTTAATCACAGCTTCATTTAAAGAAGGGAATGTGATCTTCAGCGACCCAAGCCTTTTCCCGGAAGTATGGACTTTAGACAATTATATAAAAGGATGGGAAGGAATAGGAATTGTACACTTTAGCACATTTTTTCTAAATTCATTATTTATCTGTATATTATGCATGATCATCAATTCACTTTTTGCTTCTCTTACAGCTTATGCTTTTGCTCGGCTTAAATTCCCGGGGAGAAAAATATGGTTTGCAATTATGCTGATCACGCTTATGCTTCCAGGCCATGTTACAATGATCCCCCGCTATATTATATTTAATATGTTCGGGTGGATAAATACATTTTATCCATTTATTGTTCCAAAGTTCTTTGGCGGGGATGCATTTTTTATTTTTCTAATGGTACAGTTTATACGCAGCCTGCCAAAAGATATGGATGAATCTGCGCGAATTGACGGGTGCAGTAAGTTTGGCATATATTTAAAAATAATTTTACCTTTAAGTATGCCGGCAGTTATAACAACCATGTTATTTACATTCCTTTGGACCTGGGATGATTTCTTTAGCCAGATGATCTATCTTAATTCACCATCCATGTACACAGTTCCCATGGGTCTTAGGTTGTTTTTGGATTCTACAGGCATTTCTTCCTGGGGGCCGATGTTTGCAATGTCGGTTGTATCATTGCTCCCATGTTTTATTTTGTTTTTCTCCCTACAAAAATATTTTGTACAGGGAATTGCAACCACAGGCATTAAAGGGTAGTTTACCCTAAAATATATTTTGGAGGGTTATATGAAAAAAACTATTTTGTTTTTGACAGTACTGATTATGGTTTGTACTGTAGTTTTTGCAGGAGGAGGCTCGCAAGGGTCTTCGGTAGTTCGCTGGTCATACTGGGGCGGTGAAAATCGTATAAGGATGACCCAGCTTGGTATCGATGTATTTACAGAAGAAACAGGTATTATTGTTGCAGGTGAACCTGCTCCGGGAACAACAGAACATTTCCAGAAATTCCTGACACAGCTTGCAGGAGGCAATGCCGCAGATATTGTTCAGCTTGGCGGTTTTTTCTCCAATCTTGGTATCGATGATAATGGCAGAAGCTCCCCTAATTTACAGAATTATCTTATGCCGCTTGATGATTTTGTAAGAAGAGGTATTATAAATACCTCACAGCTTGATGCTGCAGCAATTCAGTTGGGAACAAGAGACGGTGTTCTTTATGCACTTCCTTTAGGCATGAACATGCCCGCATTTATCTACAATAAATCCGCACTTGAAAGGGCCGGTGCGCCATTGCCAAATGTGTCAATGTCCTGGGCTGAATTTGAAGCATGGATGAGACAGGTGCAGCCAAGGCTTCCTGCAAATACATGGGTTTTAACAGACTACAGCGCCACACTGGGAGGATCATTCTTCTTTGGTTATTGGGCTGGAGATAATGGAACACCATTGTATGACGGAACAAGAACTCACTTAACAGCAGCAGATGTTACAAGATACTTTAATCTTTGGGATGGCTGGCGCAGTGCAGGATTAATTCCTCCTGCAGCTACATCTGCAACTTATTCAGAACAAAATGAATCACAGGCTGCTATTATTGCAGGAAGAACAATTGTTACAGCAATATGGTCAAACCAGCTTATAAATTATCAGAATGCAACAACTGATGAACTTGGTTTAATTGAATTCCCAAATGCAGCTGTAAACAATGGCTTATGGAGTCAGGCAAGCCAGATGATGGGAATAAGCAGGGCATCAAGGAACGGAGAAGCTGCAGCAAGGTTTATTAATTTTAGGGTAACTGATCCAAGAGCCTGGTCTTTCACAGGCCCAGATCCAGGAGTCCCAAGTACACCGGCAACAAGAGCTGCTGCTGCAACAGATCCCATTGGACAGAGAATTGCAGAATACCTTAACATAGCAGGAAATCATTCATCCCCTGGCACTCCCAATATGCCCAATGACACTGAGTTTAACAACAACCTTCACCTGATTGCACAGAATGTGGCATTCGGAAGAACAACAACTGCTCAGGCAGGTCAAGAGGTAATAAATCTTATTAACAGACTTATTGCAGCAGGCCGCTAATTTTTAAAAAATTTATAACTTTTCCCGGCATCTTTAAACAGGTGTCGGTTTTTTTTGTCTTGTCAAAAAATATCCAGCATCATTAAAGCCATTACTTTTGCGTCTCCAAGAATGTTATCGATAATGACAAACTCATTGGGCTGATGCGCGCTTTCAGTTGATTTGTACCAGGCAGCACAATCAATGCCTATATTCCGCAGACAGGCTGCCACGGTTCCTCCGCCAACGCCTATTGGTTTTGCCTTTACTTTGTAAACAGCTTCAATATTTTTGGCAAGACATTTAACAATGGGAGCATCAGGAGAAGTGGATTTGGATTCAGTGTTCTGTAAAAGGGAATATTCTATATTGACTTTGTATCTGGCTTCTATTTCTGCTTTGATGCTGTCTACTTCCTTCAATACTGTATCTATGGGATAACAGGGAAGGATTCTCATATCATAATAAATAATATCTTCGCCGGGAATGGTATTGACGTTTGGGATATTGGCTTCTTTTTTTGTAGGTTCGAATGTTGATAAATCAGGCTCAAAAAGAGCATCTCTTGCAGCGAATTTTTTTGCAAGCCCGTTATGCAGTTGAATTGCAAGGTCAGCGCCGGCAAGGTGGGCGTTTGCCCCAAGCTCAGGCCGAGAACCATGTGTCTGTATTCCATGTGTTACAAAACGCACCCAGGCAATATTCTTTTCTGCAACTTCAATGGATGCCCCTTGTGTATCGCCAATGTCAGTAACCAAGGCAGTGTCAGAAGAACTGAAAAGATCAGGATGATTTTCTATCAGCCACTGGGCACCAAAGATACTGCCGTTCTCTTCGTCAGACACAAACAGGAGCTTAACCGTACGTGCTGGTTTAACATTAAGTTTATTGAGCGCTATAACAGCCAATACAGAAGAAACAAGTCCCTGCTGATTATCCTCTACACCCCGGCCTATGATACATTTTTTGTTGTCTGCCTGCCCAAGAATTGCTTTCCATGGATCGCTGTGCCATAAAGAAATTTCACCTGGCGGAACAACATCCATATGGCTCATGATCCAGAAACAGCCTTTTTCAGACTCTGTCCCTTTGGATTCTACCCCTTCAATCGTGGCTATGAGGTTTGGCCTAACACCTCCTTTGGCTCTTGGGTCAGGCGCATCAAAACGCTGGAGTTCTGTTATACCATGATTTTTTAACCAGGCCTCAAGAAAAATAAATTTGTCCAGCTCACCTTCACCGCCTGAATCCGGAGAAATAGCAGGCCATTTGCATAATTCTGTTTCAAGTTCAATGGCAAGCATTTCAAGTGTATCTATATAGTTAAACAATTTTTCAGAGTTGTCAGTTTTATCCATGCTTTTTATAAACATCCCAGCTTGTTTTAATTATTGTATCAATATCAGAATACTGGGTCTTCCAGCCCAAAAGGTCAAACGCTAGCTTTGCAGTTGCTGTAAGCCTTGCAGGGTCTCCGGGCCGCCGGCTGCTGACAGGCGCGTTGATGGGCTTTCCTGTTATGCGGCGGCTAGCTTCGACAATTTCTTTTACAGAAGATCCCTGTTCACTTCCAAGATTTACAGCAAGGTTTTTATTGTTTTTTATAATATATTCCAGGGCAGAAACATGTCCTGTTGCAAGATCGCTTACATGAATATAATCCCTTATGCATGTGCCGTCTGGAGTATCGTAATCATCACCGTAGATATTCATTCCCGATCTCATGCCAATAGCAGTTTCCATTATTACAGGAACAAGGTTTGCAGGATTTTGCTCAAGGCCAAAGATACGCCCCTTTACATCATAACCTGCGGCATTAAAATATCTTAACATGGCGCAGTTAAGTCCCCTGATTTTATTGTACCAATGCATAATGCGTTCAATTTCCAGTTTTGTGAAGCCGTAATAATTTTCCGGGTTTAACGGGTGTTGCTCATCTATGGGAAGGTATTCGGGCTCGCCGTATACCGCGGCACTGGAAGAAAAAACAATGTTTTTAATATTTGTTTCAACAAGAGCATTCAGAATATTTACAGTCCCGGAAATATTATTGAGGGAATATTTTTCTGGCAATAACATTGATTCACCAGCAGCCTTGAAAGCTGCCAGGTGTATGGCTGCATCAAAGGCCTCGCTTTTGCAGGCTGCCAAAAAAGCCGGGTAATCCAGTATTGTGCCATGTATAAACTTTGCTTGCGGAAAAAGATTTTCCCTAAGCCCAAAACAGAGGTTATCAAAAATCGTTACATTATGCCCATGGTCAAGAAATTCCCTGGCAACATGACTGCCAATATAACCAGCGCCGCCTATAACTAAAATATTCATTATTAGAGTATATAAGAATTTTAAATAATTGACGAGTCTCTGTTTGGTTTATATTAGCCTTTTAATTGCTCAAGAGCTTTCGTTATATTTTTTTCCAGTTCCACAAGCTGCTCTGTAAAACTCCCCAATCTATCGTGGAGAAAACCAGTATTCCCGGCCTTGCCTGCAGCTTCAAGCTCTGCTGCTCTGGCTGACAAATCATCTGCTGCTATAGATCCGGCAGTTCCTTTTAAGGAATGAAGATGATTGATCAATAAAGATATTTCTGTTGAAGGTTGCAGCATAGGCAGTTTTTCATTTATTTCTTTACAGAAAAGCCCAAGAATTTTTATGTAGAATTTAATTTTATTGCCGGTCATCTTAATACCCTTGGCAGTATCAATACCAGAAATTTCGGGCAATGTTGTTTTATCCTGGCTTGCGGGGGATTCAGGAGGAAGTTCTTCTGGTTTTTTTTCAGCCTGCTTTAAGGTTTCCGGGCTCTGCTTATCACGTACCCATTTATTCAGAACCTCATCAAGTAATGAAAGATCAATGGGTTTTGAGATAAAACCGTTAAAACCTTTTGACAAAAACATCTCGATGTTTCCAACCAGGGCATTTGCGGTCAGTGCAATTATCGGGACTCCCATTGGTCGTCCCGATGATTCTTCCCACTCTCGGATATTATTGACTGTCTCAATGCCGTCCATTCCAGGCATCATATGATCCATGAATATCAGATCATATTTCTTGTCCAGAGATAAAGAATTGATTTTAAATAAATTAATAGCTTCAGGACCTGATTCAGCAATATCAACTTTAAGGCCATAGGGTTCAAGCAATCCCTGGGCTACCTGGAGGTTTACTGGTGTATCATCAACAACAAGAACATTCCCGTAAGGCATCCATGAACGGGAAATTTCTTTTTCTCCTGGACTCTTATAATGGAAAAGTCTGAGTTCTTCAGCAGTTTTTTCTCCAATAGGGGCTGAGTCTGCAATGCCCTGTAAAAAAGAAACAGTAAAGGTTGAACCAGCGCCGTATTCACTTTCAACAGTGATATTACCACCCATCATCTGAACAAGTTTTTTGGTAATGGTCATGCCAAGACCTGTACCTTCGGTATTACGATTTATCATAACATCAAATTGAGAATAATCTGTAAACAGCTTACTTAGATCTTCCTTGCGTATGCCTATACCTGTGTCCTGTACTGTAAACAAGAACTGCGCGTTTTTTTGAGCTGCATCATGTTGTATTGTTTCTGAGTCTTTGGTCATAGCACATTCCACTTTCAGAATGACTTTGCCTTCATGAGTATATTTAATCGCATTGGAAAGAATATTACTCAACACCTGCCTGATCCGCAGTTCATCCCCATAAAGCTTCCTTGGGAGATCTGCTCCAAGTTCAAGTATAAAAACTATGGGCTTGGAACCTATGCGTACACGGTTAAGGTTTACTACTTCATTAATTAATGTCGCTGTCTCGTATTCAATCGGTAAAAGCTCAAATGCTCCGGCTTCTATTTTTGAAATATCCAAAAGATCATTAATTATTCCCAGGAGGGTAGAGCCTGACTGGTGTATTTGCTGTATGTCGTTTTTACTTTCTGGCAGCAGCTTGCCCCGGAAAAGAACAATGTCTGAAAGACCTATCACTGCATTAAGAGGTGTGCGAATTTCATGGCTCATTGTTGAAAGGAACTGACTTTTAGCTTTGTTTGCGCTTTCACTTTGAAGCGCCTTTTTACGGTACGATAACATACCTAAAATTCCTGAAAGGACTGAAAGAAACAGGGAAGCAATCAGCACTGTCCGCATATTCCTGACATTGTTACGCTGGATTATTAATATCTCGTCGCTTAAATCAACCCCAGCAGCGCAGTAGATTGAACCATCAGCATTAAACACAGGAGCAAGGCCGGAAATAAGGCCATCCCAGGATGTTGTATAGGTGCCAAGGTCCGAAGCCCATCTTTGCCCGGTCATTATAAGGGGAACCGCAGAAGCAGTTGCAGGGTCATCATCAATATCAAATATCAATGATGGGGTGACCATCCATTCTTCGTCTTCATCATTATCGATAATATATTGAATTTCACCGTCTCCGTATAAGCGCCAATAGTACACATAGAGTACCTGGTAGTCTTCTGCAAATTGCATTAGTCTTGCTCTTATGCTCTCCCATTCGGGTCTTTCCATATCATCTTCAGTATGAAATAAATCCAATTCCTCCACGGTCAGAAAAGTCGAGGCTGCCTGGGCTGCTGAGAGCAAATGATTCTGAATACTGTCTTCAACAACCTCTTCCATGTGTCTTATATAAAAAGAAACAACCATTGTAACCACCAGCATAAGAGTGGCGGTTAAGAAAAAAAGAGAAATCACAAATGATAATCTGTTTGTTGTATTTATAAAAAATTGTTTCATATAAATATTCTATATTATATATATTATACATTTGTATAACTATTTCCAGCAAGATATATAAAAACTATAATTATTTTTAAACAAAGAGTGTGAAATTTATACAATATAAAACAAATTTAAAAAACCACTTTACATTGTGTTTTCTTTTGTATAGGTAATCAATTCATCAACAGTTGTAAAAGCAAGTCCGGTCACTGAATCAGCACAGCCGTAGTAAATGGCTATGCGGCCAGTGTCAGAGTCTGTCAAAGCAGCGCAGGGGAAAACAACATTGGGAACATCGCCAACACATTCATAAAGCATATGTGGAGCGAGAATATAGTTTTTGGAACGATATTTCACTTTCCAGGGTTCATCTATATCCAGAATTGCGCTCCCCATACGGTACACAAAACCATTACAGGTGGTTATAACGCCATGATAGATCATCAGCCACCCTTCATCAGTTTCAATAGGAATGGGACCAGGGCCAACTTTAGTACTTTGCCAGGGAGAAGTATCATTTCTAACTGTACCCATCATGAATCTATGCTTGCCCCAGAATGTTAAATCAGGACTCTGGCTTACAAAAATATCTCCGAATGGCGTATGTCCTGTATCACTGGGACGGCTCATCATCATATACATGCCCCCAATTTTCCTGGGAAACATTACACCATTGCGGTTATAGGGAAGAAATGCATTTTCAAGCTGAGTAAAAGTTTTAAAATCTGTGGTATAAGCAAGGCCAATGGTAGGACCATGATAGCCATTGCACCAACTTACATAGTACTTACCGTCCATAAAGAAAACTCTTGGATCATAGCGGTATTCGAGTTTTAAAATCTCATCTTCGATTCCAGTAAACTTAATGGGAGTATCATCAATTTTCCAATTAACCCCATCATCACTAAATCCTGCGTATATATTCATGCAGATAGCACGGTTGTCACAACGAAAAACTCCGGCAAACCCATTGCCAAAAGGAACAACAGCACTGTTAAATACACTGTTGGAAACCCTGTTGCCATCACGTCCAATAATGGGATTCTTGCTATAACGCCAGATGGGATCAAAATAATCTTTGGGTTTATCTTCCCAGGGAATATTTGGTAAAGGATTACCTTTGCATTTATTCATATACACCTTCTTAATATTAATCTATTAATTTAATTGGTCTAATGCCTGATATTAATGAATATATAACAATAACCCAATAACCCGGCCTCGTCAACTTCAATATTGGTCAATTAAACAATCAATCAAAAAAAGTGCCGGAGTCAAAAGTCCGCAAACACACATTTATTGCTTTGCCAATTCCTCATGCTTTGCTTCCCAGGCGGAATTTTTTTCTTCGAGGTTTATTGCAATTTTATCCAGTTTTTGTTTTGCTTCTCTGGCTTTTTCTGCACTGGAATATACTTCTGGCCTTGAAAGTTCTTTTTCCCAATATATTTTTTCTGATTCAAGTTTTTCTATTTCCATGAGCAGGGCTTCTTCCTCTCTTTTAAGCCGTCTTAAGATGGCCTGGCGTTTTTTATCTTCGGTTCTGGTATCTGTGCTGTTATCTGTAATTTTATTTTCGATAAAAGCAGGGGCAGCAGAGGTTTTCTCTGCAGAATCAGGCAGACTGCTTTTTTCAAAGCTGCTTTTTTCAAGCTGCTCAAGATAATACTCATAATTTCCGTAATAAAGGCGATGCTGCCCAGCATCAAGGCCAAGGGTTTTTGTGGAAAGCGCTTCCATAAACCCCCTGTCATGCGACACAAAAATAACAGTTCCTGTGAATGCCTTAAGGCAGTCAAGAAGCACGTCCTTGGAATACAGATCAAGGTGGTTTGTGGGCTCATCAAGTATAAGCAGGTTAAGCGGCTTTAGAAGCATGCGAAGCATTGCAAGCCTGCTTTTCTCTCCGCCGGAAAGAACAGAAAGGCTTTTATACACATCGTCCCCGCGGAAAAGAAACGCACCCAGCATATCCCTTAAACGGGGAATAAGGTGAGTAGGCGCTTCATCTTCCAGGTGTTCAAGTATGGACTGGCTGCCTGTAATACTTTCCGCAGCATCCTGGGAAAAATAACCAGAATTAATGCCTGTGCCATATTTTATATTGCCGTCAAAAGAACTGTCCTCGCCAGCCAGGATGCGCAGCAGTGTTGTTTTGCCTGCACCGTTACAACCAGCTACAAGGAGTTTTTCTCCGGATTCCACAGTCAGATCAAGACCATTTAGAACACGGTTAGTCCCGTAACTTTTTCCAATGCCTTCAAGGTTTAGGGCAATACGGCCTGAGTGCGGCGGAGGCGGGAAAGTGATTTTTATTTTTTTAAGGGATTCAGGAATTTCTATGCGTTCCATTTTTTCAAGGCGCTTTATTAAATCCTGGGCAAAGGCTGCCTTGCTTGCCTTGTAACGGAAACGCTTTATAAGCGCTTCTGTTTTTTCAATTTCCTCCTGCTGGGCTGTATATCGTTTCAAAAGGCTTTCAAGTTCGAGTTCCCTTGTTCTTTCATAAGCGCTGTAATTACCTGCATAACGTTTACAGTCTCCTTGAAAAATTTCATAGACTTCATTTACAGTTTGATCAAGGAAATAACGGTCATGCGATACTAAAAGGCAGCCGCCGGAAAAAGTTTTTAACCATTCCAAAAGCCAGGTGCGGGCTTCTATATCAAGGTAGTTTGTTGGTTCGTCAAGGAGCAGTATATCAGGATTTTCCAGCAGCACTTTTGCAAGGGCAATACGCATCTGCCAGCCCCCGGAAAACTCTTCCACATTACGATTAATATCAGCTGCCTTAAAACCAAGACCTTTAAGCACAACAGAAACAAAAGCATCCCGGCGATAAAAACCAGAGTTTTCAACTTCTTCGCCAAGGCGGTGATGTTCTGCAAGAAGCGCGTCAATGCCGCAACTGCCTGTTTTGTCGCCTTGCTGGGTCTGTGCAAGCTGCTGCCCCAGTTCATCAATGCGTTTGAGTTTTGAAGCAGCTTCTGTAAAGGCAAGTTCTGTTTCATCCTTGAGAGTTCTGCCCTTGTGCACAATGCCTGACTGCGGAAGATAACTTATGGTTGTGCCTTTCTGGACAGCGCGTTCACCGGAATCAGGTGGTAAAATACCGGCGATAATTTTTAAGAGTGTGGTTTTCCCGCTGCCATTGGCTCCTGCAAGCGCGGCCCTGGATCCGGCTGCAAGATTAAGGCTTACATCCTTTAATATGTCCCTGTCAGCAAAGGCAAGGGAAACTTTAGAAAACTGAACAAAAGCCATGTTTTTCCAGGGTCATTCCCAAAAATTAAAAGTGTCTTCATTTGAAAATGACAAATCATCGTCAAAAGAAAAATCAAGGTCAAAATCAGGAAAAACGCGCATATCATCCCTGAAGAAAAAAAGTACCAGAGGAGAGGAAGCGCGGCGGCTTACGACATTTCCATCAAGGCTTGTGTCAGGAACATGTTCAAGTCTAAACCCCTGATTATCTAGAGAATAAAGGAAATCCACATTTGCTCTTGCGCCGCTTAAGCCATTAAATCGCAAAGTCAAAGCTCCGTTATATCTGTCCATAAGGGAAGGGGCAAGAAAAAGCCTCATGTCAACAAAACCGCTTCCAAGTGCGGCTCCGGGAATAATTTGGGGAATAAGAAGATCATAACCAGTCCAGGTAAAACGACCGTCTTCAAAAAAAGTAATTGTACCGTAATTATTGCTGGAGAATTGGGGCCCTCCATAATAAAGAGAATTATACACCCCTTCCCTGCGGATAAACTCCTGGTCTATCAAGTCTTCGACAGAGGTGGGCAGGGTCATAAAGAGAATGGTTCTTAAAAAACCGCTTGCTTCTGTAAATTGCACAGCCAGCGTTGTATCGGTTCTAAGGTTCATTTGGAGTTCAGAACCATCAAAACGCCACGAGCGCGTTCCTATTGGCCTGATTGCGTTATACGAAAAACTTCTGTCAATGTCTCTTGTTCTTATCCTGGCATATCCTGTCTCCTGCCCTGGATCAAAACCCCAATTTTCCATTAGATCTTCCAGGTCAAGGCGCTGTGTATTGATCATTGTGCCGTAACTTTCAGATACCCAGGTCCTTGAAAGCAAACGTTCCAGCTCGGGATCTTCTGCAAGCCATTCCACTTCCCCATGGGCAGTCAGTTCACCGCTAAAATGCTCAAAAACCCTAAGCCTATAGGAAAAACAATACCCTATGCTCCCGTTTTCTGTCATGACACGAAACCATTCACCGGGCAGGGGATCTCCTGTTGCTCCAACTGCAGCAACGCCTTCTACTGGTCTAAGTATCTTTATGACCTCTCCTATTCTTAAACGATAAACCCTGCGTGAAGTGTTGTTGGGACTTTCCCTTATGGGTAATCCGTCCTGTAAAGTCTCTGCATAATACAGGGCATAAGGAGAAAAATCATCTGCCCAGCGCATGGCCTGGCGTCTGCTCCCCACAAGTTCAAGCTGAGGAAGAGGTATTTCAAATTTATCTATGCGGCTGCCGCTTTCCCTATATTGATCCGGAATCCCGGCAACCCAGATCCTTTCAATATTGGACCGAATATAAACAGGCAATACTGTACCTGAAGGAATGGCTGGATCGTCAGAAGACCAGAGCAGAACTCCATAACCAAGGCGTCTTGCACAGGATGAGCCAAGCAAAACCAACAAGATCAGCATTATCCATGTTATAATTCTATGGGTGTGTGTTTTGTAAACTGAATGAAACATGGCTATTAGTATATGGTTTTTTCCGATAAAATATAATAGGAGAAAATGCCCATGAAAAACATATTTTACATGGCAGCAATATTGTCCATATTTGCCGCGCCAATATATTCCCAGAATAATCCGAACAGCGTTATAGCAATCTACCAAACAGGCAGGAGCCTTGAAAGTCAGGGCAGAACACGGGAAGCCAATATTTATTATAATGATGTAATACGTATAAGTAATGATGAAATTTTCAGAAATATTGCAAGTGCCGATACATATACAGCCTTTACCTGGTCATTACAGCGCCTTGGGAGATATAACGAGGTAATAAGCTGGGGAGAAAGGGCTTTACGTCTTTTCCCTGAAGAATACAGGATAGTCCAAACCATGGGAGAAGCATACTTTTATTTGCAAGATTTTGAAAATTCCCTTGCTTTTATGCAGCGATATGTAAATAACTTCCCCGCAGGGGACAGGGTTTCAATAGCCTATTTTTTTATTGGAGAAACATACAGACTACAGAGAAAATTTTACCTTGCTGATATGGCTTTGACAACCGCTGTCAGACTGCAACCGTCTATAGCTCTCTGGTGGTTCAGGCTTGGACAGGTGCGTGAAAATTCAGGGTATAATGCTCATGCAGTAGAAGCTTATACGCAGGCTCTGACATTAGCTCCAGGGTATCAGGTCGCAATAGATGGTCTTAATCGTGTAAGATGACAAAAAAAAGCCATAACCGGGAGGAGGAAAACCGGTTATGGCCCTTACAGGGAGGATACCATTACATGATTTCTGGTTTTAAGTATAAAATTAACAATATAATCGGAAAAAGGTTACAAAAAAAGAGAATTTTATACTAATCCTCTAACCTGTTTTTAAGGACTAAACCCTTATTACAGAATTAACCTCAGGGATTTCCTGTTTAAGATAATTCTCTATTCCCATTTTTAAAGTCATCTCAGCCCTGGGGCAATGCGCACAGGCACCAATAAGTTTTACAGAAACAACGCCCTCTTCATCAACAGAAACAAACTCCACATCCCCGCCATCAGCCTGAAGATTGGGGCGTATATTTTCCAAAGCAGTTTTAACTTGTTCTTCTATCATTTTTATCTCCTAAATATAATATACATAATATCAATTTTTATTTCCAGTAATTTAGGCGTTGACAAATTCATGTTTTATCTTCATCTTAAGTCTATGCTTAATAATCCGGAAATTGCTAAAAAAGCCATTCCCAGAGAATACCGGAATACTGCTCTGGGTTTATTCCCAGAAGACGGATTCTCAAATGGAAAAGAGCCGTCCATTAACCAAATTTTAAGCTTTGGAAAAATCCTTGGTCTGGGAAAGGATAATAAGCGATTTCTTTCTATATTAGAATCCCCGGACGAACTGGAAAAATTACTTCATTCTTTTCAAAATAACCTTGACCTTTTAATTCAAAAAACATGGGTTGATAAAACAGAGGAATCACGCAAAGAGAACCTGCTTGACAGACTCCCGGCTTTTATCAGCATGATCTCAGAAGAAAAATATTTTGAAGCTCTTGAAGAATTCGGAGCAATACTGGAAGAACTTTCATGGCTTTTTTTTGGAGCGCAAAGTCAAAAAGATGACTTTACCGAATATACATTCAGAATAGATAATGAAATAGGTCTTTTTTGGTGGTATGGCAACCAACTAAGCAGCGACAATGTAAAAGAATGGATAAAAAGGATGAATAATAATATCCTCAAAGCCATACTGCTCCTTGGCATTTTTTATCTGACTAATTTCTAGAGGAATAATGATGAAGGGACCTATACTGGCTGTACTTGCAGCAGGCATTGGAAGCCGTTACGGCGGATTAAAACAAATGGAAAAAATCGGAACAAACGGAGAAGTCCTTCTGGATTATTCTGTTTTCGATGCCCTTAGGGGAGGATTTGAAAAAATTGTTTTTATAATTCGCCATGATATAGAAAAAGATTTTAAGGAATTGATTTTAAAACGGATGGAAGGCAAGGTTAATTACGAACTTGCATACCAGGAGCTGGACAGCCTGCTTCCGCAAGACATTGCCCTTGAAATAAAGAATAATGGCCGCACAAAACCCTGGGGTACTGCCCATGCCCTGCTCTGCGCAGCTGATAAGCTGGATGCTCCATTCACAGTGCTGAATTCCGATGATTTTTACGGCCGTGAAGCTTTTGAAATTATGGGCAATTTTCTTGGCAGCGGGGATATTAAAGACGCTGCCATAGTTCCATATAAGCTGGAACCCACCTTAAGCCCACAGGGAACCGTAGCCCGCGGGGTCTGCGAGATAGAAAACGGGTATTTAAAATCCGTAGACGAGCTTGTGGCCATTGAAAAAAAAGACGGAAAAATCATTAACACAGCTCCTGATGGTTCTATCCGCAGCCTTGCCCCACATACCCCTGTATCAATGAATTTTTGGGGATTCCCGGCAAATATAATTCCTCATTTTAAAAAATATTTTGATGATTTTCTTAATGAATCAGGAAAAGAATTAAAAAGTGAATGTTATATTCCCAAAGCTGCTGACTGGTTTATTAAAAACAATATCATTAAAATAAAAAGCCTTGATGTTGATTCCCGATGGTTTGGAATTACATATAAAGAAGACCTTGAAGCAGCAATCACATATATAGAAGAACTAACAGAAAAGGGAATTTATCCAAAAAAATTGTGGTAAAGATTCCAACAATATTTGAGTGAGGGTAAAAAAATGGCATTGCAAAAAAAAGAAAATTATGTGCTTGGTCTTGATTATGGCTCTGATTCCTGCAGGGCAGTACTTATAGACGCAGCAGACGGGACAGAAGCAGGGGTGGCAGTAATGTATTATCCCAGATGGGCAAAAGGACTTTATTGCAACAGTCCGGTTAACCAATTCCGGCAGCATCCCCAGGATTATATTGATGTGCTTATAGGGACAGTAAACGAAGCTGTTGCAAAGGCTGGCAAGGATATAGCTGCCAAAGTAAAAGGCATAGCAATTGACACAACAGGTTCTACGCCATGCGCTGCGGATTCCAACGGAACACCTTTGGCATTGCTGCCGGAATTTAAAGAAAACCCCAGCGCAATGTTCGTTTTATGGAAGGATCATACTGCGGTTGAAGAAGCAGCCAAGATTAACCAGCTTGCTAAAACCTGGGGCGGTGAGGATTATACAAAATTCGAGGGCGGAATCTATTCCACAGAATGGTTCTGGTCAAAAATACTTAGAATTTTCAAGGAAGATGCAAAAATTGCTGAAAAAGCCGTTACATTTATCGAGCATGTTGACTGGATGACAACACTTTTAACAGGCATTAATTCCATTGACAAAATCAAAAGAAGCCGCTGCGCCATGGGGCATAAAGCCATGTGGCATGCTTCTTTTGAAGGCGCATATCCCAGTGATGATTTCCTTTCAAAGCTCGATCCCAGGCTTGTTAAAATTAAAAAAAGTCTTGGGACTGAAACCTGGACAAGCGATCAAAGTGCTGGTGCCCTTACTGCAGAATGGGCAGAAAAACTCGGCATTCCAGCAGGGATTCCAGTGGCTGTAGGTGCTTATGATGCACATATGGGCGCTGTTGGCGGCGGAGTCAAAACAGGTTGGCTTGTAAGGGTAATGGGAACTTCCACCTGCGATATGATTGTAGGCCCAAAATCAAATGAGGAAAAACTTGTTGCCGGCATCTGCGGCCAGGTTGATGGCTCAATAATTCCAGGCATGATTGGTTATGAGGCAGGGCAGAGCTCTTTTGGCGATGTTTATGCCTGGGTTAAAAAACTGATCTCCTGGCCTATAGAGAGTCTGCTCCCAGGCATAGAAGGTATTGATACAGCAGTAAAAGAAAAAATCACTGCAGAATTATCCAATAAAATAATCCCAGGCCTTGAAAAAGAAGCAGAAAAAATCCCCCCAGGCACATCAGGACTTATAGCCCTGGATTGGCTAAACGGACGGCGTACACCTGATGCAAACCAGGAATTGAAAGGTGCAATAACTGGCCTGACCCTGGGAACAGATGCTCCGCGCTTTTACAGAGCCTTTGCAGAAGCAACTGCATTTGGAGCAAAGGCCATTGTAGACAGGTTCCGCAGGGAAGGAGTTGCAATCGAAGGAATAATCGGCATAGGAGGCGTTGCAAAAAAATCTCCCTTGATTATGCAGACACTGTCAAATGTGCTTAATATGCCCATAAGCGTACCTAAAGGTGATCAATGTGTTGCTTTGGGTGCAGCAATGTTTGCCGCTGTAGTCGCAGGGCTTTATCCGGATATTCCCACAGCCCAAAAAAGCCTATGCCCTGAAATAGAGAAAACCTTTAATCCAGAGGATAAAGAAGTACAGATTTATGACAAGCTTTTCAAAGAATATCAAAAGCTTGGCACATTTGCAGAAGGGCTCTGATTATGAGCATATATAAGACTCTGCGGGAACAAGCTTTTGAAGCAAACATGGAAATCCCGCAGAGGAATTTAGCCATTTATACCTGGGGTAATGTCTCTGCCTTTGATCAGGACGCAGGAGTCTTTGCCATAAAGCCATCTGGTGTAAAGTATGAAAAACTAAAACCAGAGGACATTGTTGTTCTTGACCTTGAAGGAAAGATCGTAGAAGGAAAACTAAAACCTTCTTCTGATACAGGAACACACCTTATACTTTATCAAGACTTTATAAGCAGAGCTTCAGGTGTGCAAGCTCCCATAAAAGGCATATGCCATACTCACTCCACCTATGCTGTTTCTTTTGCCCAAGCCCGGCAAGGCATACCAGTTTACGGCACAACCCATGCAGATCACGGGGCCTGTGAAATACCCTGTACAGAGATCATGGGGGAAGAAGCTGTCAAAGGTGATTATGAAATTGAGACAGGCAAATTGATAGTCGAAACATTCAACAAGCAGAATATAAACCCGTTTCATATGCCAATGATACTTGTAGCAGGACATGGCCCTTTTACCTGGGGAGAGAATGCAAGCCAGTCTGTTTATAATGCCGCGGTTTTGGAAGAGGTTTGCAAAATGGCTCAATTGACCCGTTCGCTCGATCCAAATGCCAAAACCCTGCCTCAATATATTATTAACAAACATTGGGAACGCAAACACGGGCCCAATGCCTATTATGGACAAAAATGAGCTTTTGGATAATCTTATTAACAGCAATATTGGCAATAATGCCAATATCTGAACTGCGCGGAGCAATTCCCTTTGCCATGGCTAATGGTATGCCCTGGTATATTGCTTATCCTTTTGCCGTAGCACTGAATATGCTCGTAGGCCCCATATGTTGGATATTTTTATCAACATTACACCGGTTTTTTATGTTTTTGGCAGAAAAACCTTTTTTTTCCTGGTATAAAAAACTTTTTAATTTCTTTGTTGAGCGTACAAGGGAAAAAGTACAGGAAAAAGTTGAAAAATGGGGCTGGCTGGGTATTGCTGTTTTTGTTGGAATCCCCCTGCCAATTACAGGAGCATGGACAGGCACACTTGGAGCCTGGTTACTGGGACTGTCAATGAAACGCACAATGCTGGCAGTTATTCTGGGTGTAATAATTTCCGGGACTATTGTTACTATTGTAATGATTTTAGGCATACAGGCGCTGCATATATTCCTGAAGGAGATATAGAGGGAAATATAGGAGAAGATACTCTATATTCAAATATTGACTTGAATTTAGTAGAAAATGATATTATAATATATATACTGAGGTAAAATATGAGATTACTAACCAGATCCGATTTTGACGGATTAGCTTGCGGTGCCCTGCTTATGTATTTAGGCTTAATTAATGAATGGAAATTCGTTCATCCAAAGGATATCCAGGATGGCGAGGTTGAAGTCAATGAGAATGATATTCTTGCAAATATACCTTATGTAAAAGGATGCAAACTCTGGTTTGATCATCATTCAAGTGAAACAGAAAGGCTTGGAGGAAAAGTCTATTTTGAAGGGGTTTCCAAAAAAGCTCCCAGCTGCGCCAGGGTAATCTATGATTATTATGGCGGGGATGCAAAACTGGGAGGCCGCTTTGCAGAAATGATACGCTATGTGGATAAAGTAGATTCCGGGGATCTTACGCCAGCGGAAATACTCCATCCTCAGGGCTGGATTCTATTAGGCTTTATCATGGACCCACGCACTGGTCTTGGCAGGTTCCGGGATTTTACAATAAGTAATTACGATTTAATGAAGAGCCTGGCACAGGCCTGTATAGACCAAAATATCGAAGATATTCTGGAAATGCCTGATGTCAAAGAAAGGCTTACAGTATATTTTGAACAGACCCCGCTTTTTAAGGCAATGCTGGAAAAGCATGTTAAAATTGACGGAAATGTCCTTGTAGCAGATATGCGCGGTGTGGAAATTATCCATGCTGGCAACCGCTTTCTTATTTATACCCTATATCCTGAACAGAATATTTCAGTATGGATAATAGACGGAAAAAATAAAGTAAACTGCGCCATTACTGTAGGGTACAGTATTATTAACCGTTCCTGTACAGTTGATGTTGGAAGTTTACTCCTTAAATACGGCGGCGGCGGACATACCCAGGTTGGAACTTGTCAAACATCTTATGAAGAAGCAGACAATATAATTAAGGAAATTATAGAACAGTGTAAGGGTTAATACCTTAAAACCCGGTAAAAATCACATCCTTAATAATCCCTGATAATGCTGATGAGTCAGCATTATTGCTTAAGCTTCCGTTAGAGCTGCCCCCTCTAACCCTTCTTCCCATATCAAATAATTCAAAAACTATTTCATTCTCCCTTAAAGACACTGCAAGGGAATAGCGTACATTCCTTGCTGTAGGAGCAATACTGAACCCTGCTGCTTTAACAGCACGGTTTAAGAGCCTTCTTGTTCTTAAATCAGTAAAAAACCCAGAAGCTTCTGCTGGAAGTTCAACATTTAAATTAACTTCCAGAGTGATATTATGCTGCAGCAGGGCGCCAGGATTTATGGCATATAGTTCTTCTGCAGCATTACGGGAAAATCTTCTTTTTCTTGCAAGTTCTGCATATGCAAGGGCAATCTTGTCCTTTTGCCATTCTGAATCAAATGCTTCCAAGGCATTCAATAAAAGTTCCTGGTTCCCAAAAAGCTTGCCTTCTTCAAAATCATAGCTTGGGATAGATTCCGGGATCAGGGGCAGCTCAAAATTACGAGCTTGCCTAAGGTAATTTATTGCGCGGTGTGGATATGGTTCAAATGCCTTATAAAAATACTCCAGGGTATCAAGGTGAATTTCATTAAAATTATTAAAATCATAAGCCTGGGCAGAAAGCAGCGCATACTTCCTAAAAAGATGTCCGTGTACTGCTGCCTTAAATCTATAATTGATAATTCTAAAAGGTCTTAAAAATCTTTCCCAAAGATTGGCAGGCACATTGAAACGCTCTGTGTTTTCAAGGCCCTTATAAGTCTTTCTTAAAATATCGTGAATTTCCATTTGATAACGTACAGGGTCTATGCCAAAATTAACCATCCAGGACAGGTCTCCCAAATTAAGGCAGTCTTCGGCATAAAGCCTTGCTTCTTCAAGCTTCCCGCTGAATAAAAAAATCTCTGCAAGGTTAAGTTTTGATAAAGGAGAAGTATCCATCTCATAAGCTGTCTGGAATTCCTGAAAGCTCCTGCCCAGTTCCATGCGCCTTGAGTATAGTTCCCCGCGTGCCAATCTGCCGGAAGAACGGTTTGCGGCATTAAGGGATAAATTTGTTTGCCAATAAGCTAAATCATATTGATAAAAACGGCTTTCCAGTATGGAAAGGTTATACCGGGCCACAGCAACAAAAATCCAGCTTCCTAAAGTTTCAGCCCTGGATATGGCTTCAAGGTACCATTTTTTAGCTTCATCGTAATTGAACATTGCTGAATAAATTGTCCCCAATGTCATGGCAAAATCCGCATCAAGCCCAATTCTGTCTATGGCTCCAAGCAGCAGTGCTTCTCCGTCATGCGGTCTGTGTATCTTGTAATACATCCAGCCAAGAGCGCTTATGGCTTCCCTGTCATCCGGATAAAACAATAAAAACCTTTCATAATAACTTGCTGATTCATCGTTTAGGTTAAGTAAGGCAGCTGTTCTTGCAAGCTGGTATAAGAGGTCAGGATGCATGGAAGAGATCCTTTCACTGCGCTGGTACTCATTCCAGGCCTGGTGATAAAGTCTTCTATAATAAAAAAGATTTCCCAAAGCCCAGGGGAAATTAAAATCCTCAGGATATAGTCTCGAACCCAGGGATAAAAGTTCTACAGCCCTTTCCCAGTTTTCAGCAGCCTCGGCCCTCATTGCCAGATCAAAAAGTTCGCCAGCGCTCTGAATGTCCTGTGCTTTCCCCGGATAAAACAGGGAGATAGACAATAAAATTATAAGCAGTGTTTTTTTCTTGAATTTTTTTAAAAAATTCTTTATTCCTCCCATTGCAGCAAGAGATGAATTAAACTGACTGTAATTCTCCTTCATTTTTTGCCAGTCCTGTTCTGTAAAAACAGGGGCAAAACAAGCAGCAGCACTGTCCTTATAAAGAGCATAAAGACCTTCAATATTATTATTGAGAGCTAAAGCCCATTCAGACTCTCCAAGGATTTTTAATTCCAGGCGTTTTGCTCCAAAGTGTTGATTTCTTTTTATATTGCGAAATCTCAAGCGTCTTATGGAATGAGCCCAGAGAAAACGAGCTTTTGTTTCAGGGTTTCTTACAATCATGGAAATCCAAAAAAAGCCAAAGCGGAAAATAAAAAATATAGATGCAATAACAAAGACAAACAGCAGAAGGCCGTAATTCCTGACAAAGCGGACAGTTTCCTGCCTGATTTCCTGGAAAATATTTTCCGGGCTTTCAGGATTTCCCTCTCTGGGTCTTAGCCTTGAATGGTTATCAAGAATTTCCCGTAACAGTCCTTCAAAAATCTCTGGTTGGGAATCCTGACCAAAAAAGATTTCTTCTCCCTGGGCAATAATGTTTGTTGTGGGATCATATTCAATCCATCCATATCCTGGATACCAGACTTCTGTCCAGGCATGCGCCATATTTGCACGCACAGGATAATAATCAAAATAACTTGATTCATTATCAATAAAAAAACCTGCTGCCACACGGCAGGGTATTCCAAGGGATCTTAGCATAAGGGTAAAGGCAAAAGCAAAATATGAACAATAACCTTTTTTAGCATCAAAAAGAAAATACTTTAACTGATCCCCGGATGGTGCAATCCCGGGTTTTAGACTGTAGCGGAATTCTCCGTATTTAAGCCATTCATAAATATCCTGAATTTTTTCCCAATAATTATTTGACCTTGAGCTGACCTCACGGGCAAGATGAGCATAATCTTCATCTTCGCCAAAGTCAGTATAAAACTGGTAATCTTCTTCTGAAAGTCCAAGGGTTTGGGCAGAAAAGACCGGGCCAACAGCGTTATAAAACTCCATGAAAAATGCATCAGTTACCTGGCTTAAAACTCTGTAAACAGAATTAAAAGAAGAAGCATCCCATGTCTCAAATGGCGTAACTTCCAAAAGGCTGTTTATCCCGATAAAAGCAGATGTGTCAAAATTTACATGAAAATATTCCTGAGAAATTTCGCGGCCCAATAATCTATCTTCTCCTTTATCAAAGCTTGTATGGCTGTCCGGCAGCCTCTGGGGATGAGCTTGTTCATCGATTACCTCATGCCGGAAAAAACCGCTGCCCGGGCTGTACCCGGATAGCGTATAACGCCTTAACAGGATATTGTAATCCGGGTATTCTTTTTTTACGATAAGGACAAGGTCATTGTTCATGGAAATTTCTGTTTCAAGCTTAAGAAACTGGGAAAAATCAAACTGAAAAAGCCTTGGTTCTAAAAGCCCGCCGCCGCGGTTTATAGCTCTTTCCTGAGAAGGACGTAAAAAAAGAATACTGCCAATAACCACCAAAACAAGGGCTGTCAGGGCAGCTGCGGTTTTTTCATATCTGCGTACGCGTAATTCAGCTGGCAGCGAAAGGATAAATGAAAGGATTTGAAGGAAGAAAACCGTACCAAAAAGGGCTATCATTAAAACCGGCCAGCGGTAAACTTCCATGGACGATGCAGGCACAATGCTAAAGAAAACAAGAAAAAAAACATTTGCAGCTATAATTTCCATCCGCAAAAATGAACGGTTTTTAAGGGAAAAAAATGAACCAAGTGCCAGCCAGTAAAAGGGAAAAATGCTGACAAAATAATTCCTGTCAATAGTTAAAAGAAGTGAATCAAAAAAAATCCAGCTGCCAGGGCCTGTAAGTCCTATAGGGCTTATAAGCCAGCGCGGAATTGCTATTAAAAGCCTTGAAACCCAGGGTACAAGTAGAATTACAAGTATAGCTTCTATGGGCTTGCGGTTTTTGAAAAATAAAAAAAAAGCACAGCCTAAAGCAGCTGCAAGCGCTGCTGAATAAAAGGAAATATCAGCTAAATCACCTGCAGCAATGCAAATTTGTGCCAAAATTATTAATAATGCCAGGGTACGAGGTATAAAGGCATTTACCCAGGGGCAGCGGATTTCCATATAAATAACAATATATATTGAATTGAAGTATTTATATATATCTATTATAATATAAAATTAATGGCATTACATACATTTAAACGAGGATTAAAACTGGAGGCCAGGAAACATGCTACCGCAGACACAGTTGCAGAGCATGTACCAATGCCTAAACAGGTGGTAATTCCCATTAATCAGCATTTTGGCGCCCCGGATAAAAGCATTGTCAATCCCGGCGACATGGTCAGGCGGGGTCAAAGGATTGCTGAAGGTGCTGAATCCGGGCCCATGACTGTACCAGTACACTCTTCCATAACAGGGGTGGTAAAGAAAATCGAACCTCGGCTCATATCCAATAATACAGAAGGACTCTGTGTTATTATTGAAACCCTGGAAGGCCAAAACGGCGATGAAAATGAAGATTTTTTGCCTCCTTTAGATCCTTTTAGCTGCACAAAAGAAGAAGCTCTTAAGCGTATACAGGATTCAGGCATTATTGGCATGGGAGGCGCAGGGTTTCCTACTCATGTAAAATTTAATCCGCCTCCAAACAAGACCATAGATACCATAATTGCCAATGGAGCAGAATGTGAGCCCTATCTTACTACAGACGAAGCTGTAATGATAAAAAAGCCAGAGGTCTTGATCTATGGCCTTCGCATTGTAATGAAGATCACAGGGGTAAAAAAAGCAATAATAGGCCTTGAAGACAATAACAGAAAACTCATTCCCTCATTGCAAAAAGAAATTGATAAAGCTGGCTGTTCCCAGGAAATTTCCATAGGCCTTTGCAGAACCCTTTATCCCCAGGGCGGTGAAAAGCTCTTGATAAAAGCCCTTTTAGGCAGGGAAGTGCCGTCCGGCGGGCTTCCCATGGATGCGGGCAGCATTGTCTCCAATGTAAGAACCCTTGCAATCATTGCCGAGGCATTTACCCTGGGCAAACCTCTAATTGACCGCGTGCTTACAGTAAGCGGCGGCGCATGCAGAAAACCCAAAAATATACGTGCGCCTGTAGGCACTATTCTAAGCGAACTTCCGCCGGATTATCTTGACATAGATTATTCTGCCATAAAAAAAATAATTTACGGCGGCCCCATGATGGGTTTTGCCCTTCCATCACTTTCTGTTCCAATTCAAAAAAACACATCCGGGATTCTTCTTCTTACAGAAAAGGAAGTTAATGCAGAAGAAGAAGAGGCCTGCATACGCTGCAGCCGCTGCTTAAGAAATTGTGCCTGCCGTTTAAGCCCTGTTGTTATGAACAATGCCCTGATTGCAGGCGACTTTGCTGAAGCAAAAGCCGCAGGTCTTTTGGATTGTGTTGAATGCGGAACCTGCTCCTATGTATGTCCTGCACGCATTAAGTTAATTCAGCGCTTCCGTGAAGGCAAACAAAAAATGCGCTTAAAGGAGAGGGCCTGATGTCAGATATTAAGACCAGGGAGACCTTGCCATTATTGGGTTCATCTCCCCATATAACAACTCCAGTAAATACACGTATGATTATGGCCTTTGTTATTATTTCACTGGTCCCCTCTGCCATTGCCGGAGTATTTTTTTTTGGAATCCCTGCCCTGCTTACAATTGTGGTTTCCATAGCTGCAGCAAGCCTTGGAGAGTACCTTTTTAGAAAAATCACAAGGCAGGCTCCCAGAAACAAAGATCTTTCCGCAGTCATAACAGGCCTTATGCTGGCCCTGTGTCTGCCTCCTGCAACGCCCTTGTGGATGACAGCATTAGGCGCAATTTTCGCGATCATTGTTGCCAAGGAGTTTTTCGGGGGACTTGGAGCCAATATCTTTAACCCGGCGCTTGTTGGCCGCGCTTTTCTTTTAATGAGCTTTCCTGCAGCCCTTACTACATGGACACAGCCTCAAACCATTGCCAGAACCACAGATGCCATAAGTACCGCAACTCCTCTTGCTGTAATAAAGGCTGGAGAAGCCCTGGATTCTTTAGGCAGCAGTTATTCTGAAATAATAAAAACGCTTTTTATTGGCTCTCATACAGGAACAATAGGAGAAACCTCTTTTATTGCTATTCTGCTTGGCTTTATATTTCTTCTTGTTGTTAAGGTTATTGACTGGCGCACTCCAATATCCATGCTTGCTGTTATTGCAATTTTCTCATTTGCCCTTGGACGCGACCCGCTTATTGCAGTTCTTGCAGGCGGTGCAGCCTTTGGCGCGGTTTTTATGGCCACTGATTATGTAACAAGCCCATTGACAAAAAAAGGGAAAATCATTTTTGGCTGCGGCGCAGGGATCATAACTGTTCTTATACGCCAGTGGGGTCTATACCCAGAAGGAGTAACATTCAGCATACTTATAATGAACGCAGTTACACCTTTCTTAAACCGCCTGCTGCCCAAAAAATACGGGTATGTAAAACCAGTCAAAGCAAAGGGAGGAACGCAATGAAAGAGAAAAAAAGTTTTCTTGCAATGGCCAAGTTAGGCGTAATCCTTGCGCTGTATGCTGCGGCTGCCTGCGTTGGACTTGCCTTTGTGTATGCCGGAACCATAGAAAAAATAGAGGAAAACCGGCAGCAAACCCTTGATAATGCATTAAGGGAATTGTTCCCGGATGCTGACAGCTTTAATCCAATTGAAGGAATATTAAGCTCTAACCCTGCAGTTATAATCGAAGATGACAACTCATTTTTGGTATTACAAAATAATAATGTAATAGGGATTGCCTTAAGAACAGTCAGAAGCAGCTATTCAGGCCCTATAAAGATCCTTGTAGGAGTTGGAGTAGACAATACAATCAAGGGTATTAAGGTTCTTGAAAATATTGATACCCCGGGGCTTGGCGCCAATGCAAGCAGACCGCAGTTTTACAGTCAATTTGCAGGCAAGTCTGTGGATGACCCCTTTATACCAAGACAGGATGTTGATGCCATTACTGCTGCCACCATTACTTCTGCTGCGGTAAGTGATTCTGTTAAAACAGCAGGGATCGCAGCCATGGCTTGGCTAAGAGAAACAAGGGGTATCAGATGAACAAGTTTTTCAAAATTTTTGCCAACGGTGTTTTCAGGGAAAACCCGCTTCTTATCCTGATGATAGGTCTTTGTTCTGCTCTGGCTGTAACAACAGAAGTTCAAAACGGAATAGGCATGGGGCTTTCCATGACCTTTGTTCTGCTTATGTCTGAACTTGTAATCTGCACATTCAGAAGGCTTATTCCAAATTCAATACGCATACCAATTTTTATTATTGTTGTTGCAGCCTTTACAACAGTTGTTGATTATGTATTAAAAGCCTATGCACCTGAGCTATCAGCTAATATGGGAATATTCATACCTTTAATTGTTGTCAACTGTATTATCATGGGTCGCGTGGAAGGTTTTGCATACAAATCGCGTATATCAGAAGTTATCCCCGATGCTCTGGGCATGGGGCTGGGTTTTACATGGGTGCTTACAGGAATTGCATTTATAAGAGAAGTTCTTGGAAGCGGAACCATTCTGGGCTTTTCTATTTTTCCGGAAGGTTTCCAACCCATCTTATTTTTTGTATTGCCTCCAGGCGGCTTCTTTGTTTTTGCCCTTTTTATATCGCTCAACCTTTATATAAAATCTCATCTTAAACAGCCAGCTGCTTCTGGCTGCGAAGGTTGTACAAAAACTCATTGCGGAATACCTGAACATAAGGAAGAACAGGCATGAACTTATTCAGAATATTTTTAGCAGCCTTTTTAATAGACAATATTGTGCTTATGCGTTTTCTTGCGCTTTGTCCCTTTATAGGTATGAGTTCTGATGAGGATAAATCAATTGGCATGGGGCTTGCAGTAACATTTGTAACAGTGCTTGCAACATGTGTTACCTTTCCCATATACAGATATATCCTTGAACCGCTGGGGCTGGTATTTCTGCAGATCCTGGTCTTTATCCTTGTAATTGCCTCTCTTGTTCAGCTGGTGGAATTTTATCTGAAGAAGATGGTGCCGGCTTTGTATAAGTCAATGGGTATTTATCTTGCGCTTATTACGACTAACTGTGCAATCCTGGCTGTAACATTCGATGTAATTAACAATGGTTTTACCCTTATAGAAGCACTTGTATACGCAACAGGTGCTGCTTTGGGTATAATGCTCTCCATGCTGCTTTTGGCAGGTATACGGCGTAGGTTAAAGACAAGTCCTGTTCCGGCTTTTCTTAAGGGGACTCCTGTATTGTTTGTCGCCACATGCCTTCTTGCAATGGCATTTATGGGTTTTGCAGGTCTTGTAAATTAGAGGTAAAACATGAGCATTGTATTGATTACATTAATATTTGCCCTGGCGCTCGCTTTTGCTTTGGGTTTTGCGCTGGGTTTTTTCAAACAAATCTTTGATGTCAAGGAAGACCCGCTTATAGTGCAAATAAGGGAAATACTGCCTGGCGCTAATTGTGGTGCATGCGGCTTTCCGGGCTGTGACGGGTTTGCAGCTGCCATTGCTGAAAAAAGCGCTGATATTACAGGCTGTCCTCCGGGAGGCAAGGCAGTTGCAGAACAACTGGCAGCACTTGTGGGCGGCAATGCAGATATTGTTCCAAAAACAGCAGTGGTTCTTTGCCGCGGTACAAAAGACAAAGCCCATGAAAGAGGAATGTATATAGGTGTAAAAAATTGCCGTGCAGTAAAAATATCAGCGTGCAGTATCAAGGCCTGTATCTGGGCATGCCAGGGTTTTGGTGACTGCATTGATGTGTGCAAGTTTGAAGCGATCATTATGGGAGATGACGGGCTTCCGCGTATCAACATTGATAAATGCACAGGCTGCGGAGTCTGTGCAGCAGAATGTCCGCAGAATATTATAAGAATGATTGAAAGGGATCTTAAAGGAGCCATAGTCCTTTGCGATAATCAAAGTGTTATAAAAGGTCAGGTTGCCAAAGCATGCAAAGCTGGATGCATAAAATGCGAGATCTGCATAAAACAGTGTCCACAGCATTGCATGAAAATGGAAAATGGCATCCCAACAGTAGATTATTCCAAATGCACAAACTGCGGAACTTGCGCAGAAAAATGCCCAAAAAAAGTTATATGCAATATTCCAGCTGCAAAGCAGCCGTATGCTTGATCTAAATCACGCTCCTGCGCTAAAATAGAAAACATAGCCGACGTGGTGGAATGGTAGACACTGGGGACTTAAAATCCCCTGGCCGAAAGGCCGTATGAGTTCAAGTCTCATTGTCGGCATCACAAATCAGGAGAGAACACAATGAAAACAATAATAGTTTATTATACTTTTGAAGGAAACTGCGCCATTATAGCAAAAATGCTCGAATCACAGCTTAATGCAAAAACATTGCGAATCAGAACCATGGCAGATCAAAAACGCAAAAAGGCCGGCGGGTTTTTATGGGGCATGTCTCAGATGTTTTTTAACAGAAAGCCGGCTCTTGTACCTTATGACTTTAATGTAAATGACTGGGATCAAATTATCCTTGGCATGCCTGTCTGGGCAGGGGATCCTGTTCCGGCCATGTTATCATTTCTTAAAAAGACAAAAATCAGCGGGAAAAAAGTTGCGCTTTTCTGCAGCCATGCAGGAAACGCTGGAAGTACCATGGAAACATTAAAAACATTGCTTGCGGACAATACAATAGTTGGAGAAATTGATTTTAAAAACCCAAAAAAATCCGATCTAGATGAATTACAAAAGAATATTGACGAGTGGGTAAATACACTAAAATAAACGCAAGCGCTGAGCTGCTTTTACCGCAATTACAGTGCCGCATCTGCTGGACACACACTATTTATAGCAAAGGCTGATCGCACTTTCAAGCGCATCAAGATGCGGATCAATAAGCGCAATAGGATTAAACTTTCGTTTTAGGTTTAGGAGTTTTTCCGGCAGCTTTATAAGCTGGCCTGTTGCCCTTCTGACAATTTCCGCTTCTTTAGCCGGATGGCCTGTTGCAAGAATTATCGTATGGCTATGACGGCTGCCTGATTCTGTTAATTTGCGTGCAGCTGCAAAAGCCACAGCACTGTGCGGATCGATCAATGCATTGTAATTTTTCCATGCCCATTCCATTGTACGCAGGGTTTCTTCGTCATCAATGGCTGCAGGAAAAACCATGTTACGCATTACTGCCGGAGCTTCATCATAAAAAGAAACAAGCCTCTCGTAGTTTGCCGGAAAGGAAATATCCATTGCAGGAGAACAGGTAACCTTAGCTTGCTGGGGTTCAAATTTTTCGCCGCGTATAAGATCGCCAAAAGCATCGTTCAAATTCATTGCTGCAATAAAACCATTTACAGGCATACCGAATTTCCATGCATAAAGGCCGGAAATAAAATTCCCAAAGTTCCCTGAAGGAACAGAAAAAATCAGCTCTCTCCCCTTAAGAAGTTTTTTTACTTTTACAAAAGCAAAGAGAAAATAAAATGCCTGGGGTAAAAGCCGGCAGGGATTTATGGTATTGGCGCTTGTCACATTATGGCGTTCTGCAAAAGGCCGATCATTAATAAGCTCTGTAATAAGCCTGTTGCAATCATCAAAGTTCCCCCGGATTTGTATTGGTATGGTGTTTCCGCTATTTGTAATAAACTCTTTTGGATCAAGCCCGGAAACAGGGCCTGACGGATAAATCAATACAGAGGTAATCCCTTTCCTTTCCCTAAAAGCTCCTGTCAGGCTAAGGCCGTTATCTCCCCTGGCAGCGGACACAATCATGGAATGAGCTGCCTCTGTTTCTTTAAGAAGCTCTTCCAGAACTGATCCAAAAAAAGCAACTCCAAAATCCTTAAAAATTCCTGACGGGCCGTTGTACAGTTTAAGCATGGAAAAATCTTCGTCAAGTGTAACAAGCTCCGGCTCAAAATCAAAAGCGCTTTCTGCAACACGGGAGGATGATAAAGGATTTAAATCACCTTGAAGCAGGCTGGGAGTAACAGCTGCCGCTAATTCCGGGTATGTGGTTTTTTCATCCATGTGGAGGATAAACTGCCGCATATCAGAAACCGAAGAAGGCACATAAAGTCCTCCGTCCGGCGGCAGGCAGCGGAGAACAGCCTCTGCAAAGGGAACTTCTGGTATTAATGATCTTGTAGAACGAAATTTCATTGTTAATTAGAGCTTATCTTTTTTACAAGTGCTTTTTCAAGCCGTCTCTCTTTTACTTCAAGAATTTCAACGCGCAGCATTGAAGTCGCTGCTGCTCCCTGCTCATCCACGGCTTCTTCAATATACTCAATCTCTTCCCCCTCAGACTTTTTCCTGTAGCCATCTCCCGGTATATGCCCCAAAAGGCTGAAAACAAAACCTGCAAATGTATCGTACTGAGCAAGCGGAAGCGTGCAGTCAAGCTCCCGTGCAACAAGCTCTAAGGGAGCTGCGCCATTTATATACCAACCCTTGCCAGCATCTTCTTCATCAACAATTTCAATAAGCGGTTTTTCCAGAGGCAGGGAACTGTCATCATCCAGATTCCCGACAAGTTCTTCCAGAAGATCTTTCATGGTAATTATTCCCATCATGCTTCCGTACTCATCAACTGTTACTGCAAAATGATTTCGGCTTTTTTTCATCTGCCAAAAGAGCTTGCTTGTTCTTACAGAAAGCGGTACAAAATATGCGGGCTCAAGTATATGTAATAATGCCTCGCGCGTCTTTTCTTTTAACAGAAAATAATCGCGGGTTTTAAGTATGCCTTTGATATTGTCAGGACTTTTATCACACACAGGGTAATTGTTGTGCCTGTTTTCAGTAATAATCTTCTCCCATTCATGTTCATCATCATCAAGACTAAAAAAAATAACATCCCGGCGATGGGTCATCACTTCACCTGCGGTTTTATTGTCAAATTCAAAAACTTTATGAAGTATGTCTTTTTCGATTTTTTTAATAACGCCGCCAGCGCTGCCAAGGTCTATCATAAGCCGGATTTCTTCTTCAGTAACAGCATGAGCATCTGCTTCCGGGTTAATGCCGATTAACCTTAGAAGGGCATTTGTTGATTTTGTCAGCAGCCACACAGCAGGAGCAAAAATACGCGAAGCAAACAACACAATGCCTGATATGGCAAAGGCCATGGTATCGGCTTTTTTTAAGGCAATGCGTTTGGGCAGCAGCTCTCCCAGCACCAGGGTAAAGTATGAAAGTATGATGGTAATGGTAACAAGGGAAATTGTTGTAAGTGTATTAATTGGAATTGGCGTTCCCAGAGAAGCAAACCACCCAGCAAGCCTTTGAGTAAAGCTTGATGCTGCAATGGCGCTGCTTAAAAAACCAGCCAGGGTAATTACGACCTGCACTGTTGCAATAAATTTAGCGGGCTGACGGGTAAGGAAAAGAATGCGTTTCGCCTGACGGCTGCTTTTGGTTTTGGGGCCAAAGGAGGCCATTTTTTCAAGCTTGTTTTTGTTTATGGAGATCAGTGCAATTTCAGCACAGGTAAAAAAAGCATTTATGCTTATAAGAACAAACAGCAGTAATAGCTGCCATAAAAGCGGGTCTCCGTTACTCATTATTCATTGCCTATGTCTTTGCGGAATGCCATGCCATTAAAACCAATAAACCCTGCGGCTTTATAAGCTTTTTTCCGCGCATCATCCTCATTATCTCCAACAGCACTTATTGCCATAACCCTGCCTCCTGAAGTTCGCAGCCCTGAACCAGAAGGCCCCCCATTGCCTTTATTGGCACCTGCAATAAAAAGATGAGCCTCTGTTTTTTTAAGTCCTGCTGGATTAATTGCTATGGGAAATCCGGTTTTATAGGAATCAGGATAGCCGGAAGATACAAGAACAGGAGCACAGCAATTTTTCTTTTTCCATTTAAGAATGAATGAACCAAGGCTGTGATCCCAAATCGAAAGACAAAGCTCTGCAAGATCAGAGTTCATAAGCGGCAATAGGACTTGAGTTTCCGGATCTCCCAAACGCACATTGTACTCTAAAAGATAACACTGTTCTTGTTTTATCATTACACCAAAAAATATAAAGCCCTGATATGTCATTTTATCTTTTTCCATACCCTTTAATGTAGGAAGAAGAATTGAGGTTTCAAAATCTTTTTGCAATTTATTTGTAAAATCCGCAACAGGAGCAATGGCGCCCATGCCTCCTGTGTTGGGTCCTTTCCCGCCTTCAAAGCGTCGTTTGTGATCCCTTGCAGTAATGAACGGCAGTATAACGCCTTTTTTGCCGGGCTTTACGCTCACTGCTGCCATTATCGAGACTTCCCTTCCTTCAAGAAATTCCTCGATAACAATGTTCTTGCCCGCATCTCCAAGGCTTGCTTTTTTCATAAACAGGGAAATGCAATCCCTTGCCTGGTCAAGGGTCTGGGTGATCACAACGCCTTTCCCGGCAGCAAGACCGTCAGCTTTGATCACAAGCGGCGCTGCTGCAATGCCCGGCTTTTGCTTTTTGCTAAAGTGGTCATTGATATAAGCCATTGCCTTGACTGCATCAGTAAAACTTCTGCGCTTTGGAGACCTTATACCATGCCGGTTCATAAAGGAACTGGAAAAAATCTTACTGGTCTCAAGCTGCGAGGCTTTTTTGTCCGGCCCTATTATTGCAAGGCCAGCAGAACGGAAATTATCCACGATACCAGCAGCCAAAGGAGCTTCTGGCCCGACTATGACAAGGTCTATATTTTCTTTTTTGCAAAATTCTAGCAGCCTATTCTGCCCTTGTTCTGAGGAAGGGTCTACAGATTTTAGGTCTGCGTCCAAAGCAAGGTTTTCTGTTTTTTCCTCATCCGCAGTGCCGCCATTACCAGGAGCTGCCCAGATCTTCTCTGTTTTACCAGACTGTGCCAGTTTCCATACAAGAGCGTGTTCACGGCCGCCCGAACCAATTACAAGAATTTTCATAAATATAATAATTATTTTATTGCGCTTTATTGTATATGTCAAATATATGAATTGCTTAAAAAAAAGTATTAGTTTACAATCCAGTCTATGACTAAAATCGCAACAATAGCTGGCTCAGATGCTTCCGGCGGTGCAGGACTTGAAGCTGACCTAAAGACTTTTGAAGAATACGGCCTTTATGGCATGGCTGCCGTAACTTTAATTGCCACAATGGACCCTGACAAAAACTGGGGCCACAGCGTATTTCCCGTGGATGAAAATGCCTTAAGGGCTCAAATGGAGACCATCTTTAAGGGCGTTGGGGTAAAAGCTGCAAAAACCGGTATGCTTGGGTCAATATATGCTGTGGAACTGGCAAGAGAATATCTAAGTAAATATAAAATTACAGATTATGTCCTTGACCCTGTAATGGTGTGCAAGGGAAATGAAGAAGCTCTTTATCCTGAATTAAACGCTGCTGTTGCAGAAAAACTTCTTCCCCTTGCAAAAGTTGTAACACCAAATCTTTTTGAAGCAGAGCAGCTTTCAGGAATTAAAAACATAACAAGTCTTGATAAGATGAAAGAAGCTGCGAAGATTATCCATGATAAGGGTGCTCTAAATGTGTTTATAAAGGGCGGTGCAAAGCTGCCAGAAGCAGAAAAAGCATTCGATATTTTCTATGATGGAAAGGAATTTAAAGTCCTTGAAGCTTCTTTGATAAAAACAAGCTGGACCCATGGCGCTGGCTGTACAACATCCGCTGCCATTGCTTCAGGGCTGGCACGTGGCTTACAGGTCTTCGATGCTGTAACACTGGCAAAAAAGTTTATCACACAAAGCCTTGAGAACAGCTTTGCCTTGAATCAATGGGTAGGACCTGGAAACCCCAGCGCATGGAGAAAAGAAAAATTGTTTGGATATTAAGTTTCATTTACTCCTCCATTCTAAAATGGCGCTCTTTCTTTTTTATAGCCCTTAAATGTTTTGAACGAAGCCTTTGTTCTCTTGCAGCCCTGCTTGGTTTTGTCGGGCGACGGGTTACAGGCAGTTTTGCCGCGCTGACAATTATATTTTCCATACGGGAAAAAGCACGCTCAAGATTAATGCGGCGGGATCGTTCTTCGCTGGATGTGATTATAATTTCATTGTTAGTTGTAATACGGGATGCAAGTACTTCCCGCAGCCGGGCAGTCTCTGCATTGTTAAGTCCTGCAAGATCATCAACCCTTATGCGTAAAGTAACTTTTGTATTGACCTTGTTTACATTCTGACCACCAGGTCCGCTGGAACGTGAAAAATCCGCTCTTGAAAAAACCCTAATAGCCTGCCGCAGAAGATTAATATTCACGTTAATCCTGGTTAAAAATCACCCTACATTAAATTTCGATATTTCTCCGCTTAAGTCAGAAATATTATGTTTGTTTTCAAAGCTGATTTCCTTTACTCTGCCTGCAATGGAAAAAATCTGTTCTATGCTTTCAGACATATTATCCATGCCACCAGTTACCTCGATGTTAATTCCTTTTAGATTATCGCTTTGTTTTAGAATCTCGCTGGTTTCAGAAGTCATGTCCCCGGACGCGTGCTGTACAAGTTCTGTTACAGTTTTTAGCTGGGTTATTGAATCAAGTATATGACGGCTCCCTATTCCCTGCTCCTCCATTGAGCGGCGGATTTGGTTTTCCTGATTGGATACGGTTTCAACTTCCTGTTCAATAATTTTAAAACGGTCCAATACTGCTGCTGTAGACTGAGTAATCATATCTATTGAAGCTTTGATTTTTTTCAATACAGTACTGATGGTCTTTGACTGCTTACTGGAATTTTCAGCAAGCTTGCGGATTTCGTCAGCTACAACAGCAAACCCTTTCCCGGACTCGCCGGCATGAGCTGCCTCGATAGCTGCATTCATGGAAAGAAGATTTGTTTGACTGGCAATATTCTGCATAACTGTGTTAATTTGTAAAAGTCCTTCGGATTCCTTTGCAATTTCCTGGATATCTCCAGAGACCTTTTGCAGATCAGCACGTCCGGCGCTGGAAGACTCTGTCAAAGAAGAAATATTTTCGGAGTTTTTTACCAGGGTCTGGGTAACTGAATTTATATTTGCCAGCATCTGTTCTATTGCAGAAGAAGATTCTGAAACATGCCTGCCCTGTTTTACAATATGTTCATTTAAAATATTCAGGCTTCCGTTTATTTTATCAATTGAAGAAGAAACACTTTTTACTTCATCAGACTGATTCGTTATATTTTTTCTCATGCTGGAAATAACATTACTTATCATTTCTATGGATGAACCGGTTTCTTCCATATTTGCGTTAAGTTCATTCCCTGTTACAGAGAGTGAATGAATCATGCCTTTAATGCCAAAAAGCAATTCCCGGATCTTTTCAAAGGTAAAATTAAAAAAGTCCGCCAGGGTTCCGATCTCATCTTTCCGTTTTATATTAAGCCGTTTTGTCAAATCCCAATCCTGTGCAATTAAATTTAATGTGTTAATCATATTGGTCATGGGATTTGTAAAAACATTTATAAATAAATTAAAAATAATAAAAATCAGTAAAATCAAACTCATCATTGCAAGGAAAAGAACTGTCATGCTGTTATTAAGAAAATCTCCAATTGTCAGGGGCTGAATCATAACCACAAACCAGCCAAGTGCCGGAACCATGTCTACAACAATTTCTCCTTCAGTGCTGGAAAACACCTGAGAGTTATCCGGAGAATTACTCACCCAATCAAGTATCTCAGGTCCGGCTCCCATCAAATACCGGTCTATATTTACTTTATCTGCAACAAGGCTGGCATCTCTTGCCCCTGTAATTTCTCCTTCCTCATTAATAAAATATAGGGTCGCAGTTCCATGATAATCCCTGTAGATGGAGTCTATAAAAGCCGTAAGATCAATACCTGTGCCCAAAATACCTATGGGTCTGCCATTTCTGTCAAATACAGGGGCATTGATCCATAAATTTGTTACATTAAGATCAGGATTAAAATTTATATTGAAGTTGTATTTCTCTGTTTCATACATGGTCATATAGTACCAGTAATTATTGGGATCATCGATGTCCAGTGTAAAAGCATAGGCATCATCAGAATAGAAGCGGTGGTCAATATCATTCACCCAGAAAACAGTATTTCCCGCAAAAGCCCGGCGGTACCCGGCAATCTCTTCAAAAGCTATTGCCTCAAGAGCAGGATCATAGGGATTTATAAAGTAATTCTGAATCAGGGGTGAGTCTGCCATTTTTAAGGCTATGGCAATTTCAGCATTCACTGACGACTCAAGGGTAATCCTCTGTATTTCTGCCATCTGCTCTAATTCATTACCTATATTATCAAGAGCAATCTGCATCATTGAAAAAACAAAAGCCATGCTTCCGCCAATAAAAAAAATAAGGAACAGAAAAATAGAAAAAACCCTGAACCTTCGTTTTATTGAGCTTCTTTTGAGCTTTTCTACTGCGGAAAAATCTGCCATCTTTGCCTCCATTTTGAATAAATAGATTATACATTATGGTTCTATTGAAGTAAAGATAAAAAAAGTTTATACTGCTTATACATAAGAGAATTGAATGGCAGAAATATCAGATGCAACTGTCCCATCGGGCAGAATCATACCTGTCGCTATAGAAGATGAGGTAAAAACAGACTATCTCAATTACGCAATGTCGGTAATTGTAAGCCGCGCCCTGCCTGATGTGCGGGACGGTTTCAAGCCTGTACACAGGCGTATACTCTACTCCATGGGTGAGCTGGGCTTAAGGCCTAACACAGCTTCTAAGAAAAGCGCCCGTATTGTAGGGGACACCATGGGAAAATATCATCCCCACGGTGACCAGGCGCTTTACGATGCCCTTGTCCGCATGGCCCAGGATTTCTCCCTGCGTTACCCCCTTATTCACGGGCAGGGTAACTTTGGCTCCCTTGATGACGACCCGCCTGCAGCCATGCGCTATACAGAAGCCAAGCTCTCCCGCATGGGCGAAGAAATGCTCCAGGATCTGAACAAAGAAACCGTTGATTTCCAGCCCAACTTTTCCGAGGAGGATGAGGAGCCAAAAGTCCTTCCTGCGGCAATTCCCAATTTATTAATAAATGGTTCAAGCGGCATTGCCGTAGGCATGGCCACAAATATGGCGCCGCATAACCTTGTCGAAGTCTGTGATGCAATCTGCGCTTATATAGATAACTCAGAAATTTCCATAGATGAATTAATGCGTTTTATAAAGGGACCGGATTTCCCCACAGGCGGAATTATTTTTGGGCGCCGCGGTATAAAGGAAGCCTCGAGGACTGGCCGGGGTAAAATTCTAGTCCGGGGCCGCTTTGTTGTGGAAACTGCCAAAAATGGAAAAGAGCTTATTGTTTTTAACGAGATTCCGTATGGGGTTAATAAAAAATCCCTTCTTGAACGGATTGGAGTTCTTGTCCGTGACAAGGTTATAGACAGCATTGCTGCATTTAATGATGAATCTGACAGGGACGGGATCAGGATAGTAATTGAACTGAAAAAAGGCGCGTTTTTAAAAGTTGTATTAAACCAGCTTTTTTCCAATACACAGCTCCAGACAACATTCGGCATAATAAACCTGGCGCTTGTTGACGGCAGGCCCGCAACCCTTAACCTGAAAGAGCTTGTAAAATATTTTGTAGATCACCGTTTTGAAGTTGTAACAAGAAGGATCAAATACGATCTGCGCAAAGCAGAAGAAAGAGCCCATATTGTAGAAGGCCTTGTAATAGCCCTTGCCAATATTGACGAAGTAATTGCCCTGATTAAAGCCAGCCGCGATGTCAATACAGCAAGGGAAAAACTACAGGAACGCTTTGAGCTTTCAGAAGCCCAGAGCAAAGCCATTGTGGAAATGCAGCTTGGCAGGCTTACAAGCCTTGAAGTGGAAAAACTCCAGCAGGAGCTGGAAGAGCTTAAAAAACAGATCGCCTATTATAAATCCCTTTTGGAAGATCCAAAAAAACTGCTGTCTCTTATAAAGGATGAAACAAAAGCAATTTCTGATCGCTATGGCGATGAGCGGCGTACAGAGATAGTTTCCGGGGAAATAGAAAGCATTAATATAGAAGATCTAATCAAAAAAGAAGAGATGATGATCCTTATTTCCAATCTGGGCTATGTAAAGAGGGTTCCTGTTTCAAGTTACAGAAACCAGAGCCGCGGCGGCAAGGGAATGCAGAGTGCAAAGCTTACAGAAGACGATTTTGTGGATCAGATTTTTGTGGCTTCAACCCACGATTACATCTTGTTTATTTCCAGCGCAGGCAAGGCTTACTGGATGAAGGTCCACGAGCTGCCAGAAGGCAGCAGGACAAGCAAGGGCAGCCATATAAAAAGCCTGCTTGCCATTTCGCCTAACGAAGACATTGCCGCAATAGTTTCCCTTAAGGACTTTTCTGATGACCAGTTCCTGTTTATGGGTACTGCACGCGGGGTGGTCAAAAAAGTAGGAACATCGGAGTTCTCCAATGCAAAAACAAGGGGCATTATAGCGGTAAAACTGGATGAAGGGGATCGCCTTGTAAGCGCGCTTTTAACAGGCGGTGAAGATGAGATAATGCTTATCTCAAAAAGAGGCCAGGCCCTGCGTACCCATGAAAGCAATATCAGGCCCATGGGCAGAGCTTCGCGCGGTGTAGGCGGCATGAAGCTCCGCAACAATGACGAGCTTTGCAGTCTTTTGAAAGCAGATAAAACTGAAAAAGAAAAAGACAGGGAAAAAATACTTTTAATATCTGAATTTGGTTTTGGCAAGCGCGTTGAGTTTAGTGAGTTCAGTTCTCACGGACGGGGAACAGGCGGGCAGAAAATTTATACTGTAACAGATAAGACCGGCGAGATAGCAGGCTGTGTCAATGTCCTTAATAAAGAAGAGATCATGTGCATAACAACCCAGGGCAAGTCAATCAGGGTAAAGGTTTCCACAATAGGTATTATGGGACGTTCTGCCCAGGGAGTGCGTATTCTAAACATTGACAAGCCTGACTTTGTTGTCGGTGTTGATCGTATTGTGCGCGATGATGAAACTCAGGCTCCGGCTGAGAAGCCCAAAGAAAACTCATCCCAGCCGGAATTGCCTATCAACGAGTGACAGCTGTAAAGCGTGCCTGGCGATATTGCCTTGTGTCTGCTACCCTGTGTTGATTAATTGTCCTTTGCGCACGGCTTATACGATCTGTTGGTGATGGATGGGTATCGCTAAAACCCCTGCCCGCATAATTGCTGGATCTTTCCAAAACCCTTAATACTGTAATAAGGCCCTGGGGGTCATATCCTGCTGCTGCCAATAGACCAAGAGCTTCTGCATCAGCTTCATATTCCTGATCCCGTGAATAACCGCTAAGTACCAATGTATCAACAATATCATCAACTGAAGCACCAAAAATACTGAGCTTTTCATTTATATCAACTCCTGCAAAAACATTAACAGCAGTTGTACTAGCTCTTGTCCAGAACTGAGTCCAGCGGCTGTTGCTGATTGACTGTATGCCATGCTGGAGCTGTATATGCGCGATCTCATGGGCAATAACCCCTGCAAGTGCATCTTCAGAATCTGCGCTGGCAATAAGGCCTCTTGTAAGGAAAATATGTCCGCCTGGTGTTGCAAATGCATTTATCTCATCAGTATCAAGGATATTTACAAAATAACCCTTATACAAAAACGGCTTTGGAGAATTTGCTGTAATTGCCCCGCATATCCTGTTAAGGTATGCTGTAAGGCCTGGGTTACCGTTATAAACCCTGTACCTTGTTAGTAAATTCGCTCCAACTGCCCGTCCTATATAGTATTCCTGTTCTGGTTCAATAACTTCACGAGCAGTAGTCCAAGCCTGGTAAACCTCAGGAGCTTCCCGGGCTGCCCGCCTAAGACTGTCAGCAGTATCCTGACCAATTACGCCTAATGAACCTGCGGCCTGGGCACCAAGATCAACAACACCTGCAACAGTTTCACATGTGGAAAGCGCTATTGTAATAACTATCAAGAAAAAGCCTTTAATGAATTTAGTCATCTTGAGCCTCCTGTTGAAAGGCGGCCTTCTGTAATAAACCTTAATAGATCTTCTTCGCTAACTACAATCTGTTCCATTCTGTCAATGTCCGCATAGTTAAAATTTCCGCTTGCCTTGTATGCATCTTCAGTTTCCCTGTCCAGGCCTTTTCCAGCTAGTGCTACCTCAGAAGCAGTTGCACCGCTTCCAGCTCCTGTAATGCGTCTTGTACTTAAATTGCCAGTTGAAATCCATCCCGTTAGAACAGGACTGGCTTGAGTCCGGACCTGGGCCCAATTGCCGGAAACCTGCAGTACAGTTACTTGCGCACCATATCTTACAATTCCCACATTGCTTGCAAAGACCCCGGAAGATGATTTAAGGTTAATCTCTTCTGCAGATACCCATGCATCACTGTTCGCCCTAAGCTGCGCAAAAACAGTTCCTGCGGCTAACAGAAAAATTAGTGTCAGCCAATAAAATTTCTTCATAATTACCTCACTTGATAATAATTTATTTTTCAGTCAGATTATCCACGCCATTATCCCATTTTTCAGGCAATGGCGGGGATGAAATATATTTTTCACAGCGTTCAATATATAATTTTGCTACCTTGTCTTCCGAATCCTTTTGATAAATATCAGAAAAGATATTTTTTGCTGCAAGAAAATCGCAGTTCTCGTAAGCTTCAAAACCCGTTCCCCAGGATTTTACCATATCAAGCATTTCTTTGGAAGCTTCTTCATTAATATCCAAAAGCTCGTAAAGCCTTAAGGGTGTATCGATCCCAACTACACGAACCCGTGAAAGACCGCGTAAAACAAATCCATTACCAATCTGGTCTTTGGTATATTCGCTTATTAAAATCGCGCTGTTATATTGTTTGTTTACTCCTTCAAGCCGGGCAGCAAGATTAACCGCGTTTCCCATGATAGTATAATTCATCTTTTTGGGTGTTCCCATATTTCCAACAACCATATCCCCGGAATTAATACCAAGCCTTGTATAAAGGGGTCTATCTGAAGGAATAATATTGCTTTCTATTAATTTGGAAAGCGGTTTATAAAACTCTCCATCTGGATCCATAATATTATCCAATAGCATAGCTTCCTTTTTTTTCATGGCAATAGCACTGCGGCAAGCCAGGGCAGCATGATCCTCTGTCCAGATCGGTGCACCAAAAAATGCAATAATGGCATCTCCTTCATATTTGTCTATGGTTCCGCCGTTATCAAGAATAATATCACTCATCTCTGTTAAGTAAAAATTTAACAGATTGACTAAAACCTTTGGGCCATCACTTCCATATTCTTTTTGAAGGCTTTCTGATATTGAAGAAAAACGCTGGACATCTGTAAATATCGCGGTCATGTTTCTTGTTTCACCGCCAAGATTAAGCTTCGAAGGGTCTGCAATAATATTTTCAATTACAACAGAAGACAGGTATTGGCTGAACGCGGATTTAATAAATTGTTTTTTACGGCCTTCTGTTGCAAAATTATAAACCGCTGATGTAATAAAAGAAAATACAACTGCAAAAAGAGGAGCAGCTGTTGGGAGCCATAATGATTTGGAATGATATGCTCCAAAGGCAAAGCAAAAGTATAAAACCAAAAACAGAATTGTACTGCTTATGCCAAGAACAATACGGCGTATATAAAGTGCAAAGAAAACAATTAAACCTGTTGTTAGTAAAATAATAATTACGCCAATCCATAGAGGGCTTTCTTTAATAAAATTCTGTTGAAGTATATTATCCAGCATGGTTATATGAACACCCACACCTGCATAAACAGAAGATATGGGAGTGCTGAAAATATCAAATAAGCCATGGGCATATAAACCCATAAATACGAAACTATTGTTAAAATTATCCGGTTCTATAATAGGTTCTTGTCCGTTCCTTACAGCCTCGGCGCTTTGGAGTATCTCCCCGGCTGAATAAGGTGCATAGCGATAAAGTGGGCCATGAAACCTGAGTATACTCCTTCCGTGTCTGTCAACAGGAATAACATAGTCTCCCCATTCAATCTGTCTCTTTTTTTCATTGTAATGAATTTGCAGCGTCTGGCCTGACACAATAAGCGAAGCTGCTGCCATGCCTGGAACTGCTTTCCCGTCAAAAATGGTAAAAAGATTTGCCCGCCGGAAAATCCCATCAGAATCCGGCCAGCCTGTAGCACATGCAATGGCAGCTGTGGATTGCCGCAGCTCCTGTATTGGCAGCAAAGCTCTTATTTGTCCGCTTTGCCTGGCACGTGGATTTAAGCTCTCATAATTTGAAGAAACACTCTCAAAATTGTTCAGCCTAAAAAGCGGTGTTTGAAGGTCTTGAGGCCAGAAATCAAAATTTCCTGTTTGACTGCTAAAAACAACAATCTGAACTGTTCTGCCATACTGCTCTGAGGCTAAAGCAAAAGCCATGTCATCCTCATTGCCATAAATCGAAGGTTCAGTATAAAGAACATCAAAGGCCAGAGATTTTGCTCCTGCCTGGTTAAGAAAGTCAATAATTTCCGCATAAGCTTCTCTGGGCCAGGGCCAACCCCAGCCGCGTTCTTGCTGCGCCCAGTCAATACTGTTCTGATCAACCAGAATTGGAATAATATCATCCAAAGGCCGCGACCATCTGGCTGATAAATTTACCCTAAAATCGAAGAGCCTGTATTCCACAGGGTCTAATAATCCGCCAAGAAAAGCAATGCTTATACCCAGAGAAAGAACGCTTATAATAATAATTGTTGCAAGGAGCTTTTTTTGTGCATCTGTTGCTTTGATCTTCATAAGTTTATTCATTATAATATACTTATCTATGAAAGTAAAAGACAGATTCAAAAAATTTAATTCCGGAAGGGCAGTTCTTTTCTTTGTTGCCCTGATCGCTTTATTTATGACAGGTGCTGTACTAAAACTGGCAGTTGATGTAGTTCTACCGTTTACCATTGCCCTTCTTTTGGCGCTTGTTATGACCCCTTTGGTTAATTTTCTGGGAAAAATCAAAATTCCCCGCTTTATTTCGATAATGCTTATGGTGGTCATAATAATAACAGGCCTTACTATAATGGGAGCCATTCTTTTTACATCTGGCCGCAGTATTTTAGCAGTTTATCCGCGCTACGAAAACCGGATTACAGAAATCTATCTTTTTCTGGGTTATTTCTTTGAGCTTCCTTTTGATGAACATCTTTCAATAATTCAAAACCTATGGGCTCAGTTGAATATCAGAAATCAAATTCAGCAATATACATTAGCCCTTACAAATGCCTCAATTAATTTTTTAATGGATGCCATGATGGTAACAATTTTTACTGTTTTTCTGCTTTTTGAAGGTGTATTTATAAAGGAAAAATTAAGTCTTGCGTTTGAAGGAAAGTGGGAAGGACAAATACGCAAAATAAGCACTGATACCATGATTCAGATATCTCAGTATCTTTCATTAAAACTCATCATTTCTCTGGTAACAGGTGTTCTGGTATTTATACTTTTAAGCATTGTGGGTGTTGAATTTGCAGCCCTTTGGGGAATCATGCAGTTTATATTAAACTTTATTCCAACAATTGGAAGTATAGCCATAGGCTTTGTGGTTTCTCTTTTTGCCCTTATTCAGTTTTGGCCGGATCCCGGACCAATTATTTGGACTGTAATAATAATGCTTGGAACCAATATGATGGTCGGCAATGTAATTGAGCCCAAAGTAATGGGTGACAGGCTTGGGCTTTCTCCCATTGCAATTCTTTTTTCCCTTGTTGTTTGGGGCTGGATATGGGGTTTTGCCGGAATGATTCTTGCAGTACCCTTGATGGCTATCATCAAAATTGTCTGCGAGAACACTCCAATAATGGAACCTGTTTCAATACTCTTAAGTTCCCGTCCTGTGATTCTGGCAAAAAAAACAGCCCTTGAAAAAGAAACACAAGAAGAAAAAGCTAACCTGGAAAATGGAGAGTAATGCCAAAGGCCGCGCTGCCTCCCTATTTAGAAATCCTCAATCCTGAACAGCAAAGAGCGGTTCTACATACCAATAACCCGCTCTTAATCCTTGCGGGCGCAGGATCCGGAAAAACAAGGGTTATAACAACAAAAATCGCCTGGCTTATACGGGAACAGGGCATTGATCCCCGCTCCATACTGGCTGTAACTTTTACAAATAAAGCTGCAAGGGAAATGTCCGAGCGTGCCAGGTTGATTGATGAAAGAGCAGAGGCTGCTATGCTTCGTACCTTTCATTCATTTGGCGCATGGTTTTTAAGGCGTTTTGGCAGTCTTGCAGATCTTGACCGTGGTTTTGTAATTTATGACGATGATGATGCGGTCTCGCTGCTTGCTACCATAATGGAAGGCATGCCCAGAGCTGAGGTAAAAGCCATGGCACGCAGCATATCAAGGGCAAAAGATTATTTTCTTGGTCCTGACGATCCTCAACTTGAGTTGATCAATAGCCGTAATCTTTTCCAGAGGGTTTACAGGGAATACGAAGAAAAGCTTGAGCGCATCGGTAATGTGGACTTTGGGGATCTGATAAAAAAACCTGTGGAAATACTAAGACAAAATCCCAAAGAAGCAGAGCATATCAAAAGTTTTTTTAAGGTTATACTTGTTGACGAATACCAGGATGCCAATGTTGCCCAGTTTGAACTGCTAAAAGAGTTATGCTCCAAAGATACATACGTCTGCGTTGTTGGGGATGACGATCAATCCATTTACCGTTTCCGCGGAGCAGAGGTTCGCAATATCTTAGAGTTTCCGGATCGCTTTGCCAAAACAGACATTATCCGCCTTGAACAAAATTATCGTTCTACTTCATATATATTAAAAGCAGCTTCTTCTGTCGTGGATCAAAACAAGAACCGTCTTGGGAAAACCCTTTTTTCTGAACGCGGACAGGGAGAAAAACCAGTGCTTGCTTTTCTTCCAAGCCAGGATGAAGAAGCAAAATACTGCGCGGATCTTATATTAAAATCAATCAAAAAGCGTGCGACTGTGGAATTAATGACTGCTTCAACTATGCTTGAAAAACAAATAAAAGAAGCTGCCCAATATTCTGACTGGGCTATTCTTTACCGCACAAATGCTCAGTCACTTGAATTTGAAACAGAATTCCTGCGCCAAAAAATTCCCTATAAAGTTGTAGGCACCCTTAAATTTTATGAACGTGAGGAAATAAAAGATGCCCTGGCTTTGCTCTCATTTCTTGTAAACCCAAAAGACGAAGTTGCATTCCGGCGCATGATAAACAAACCAAGTCGTGGGCTTGGCTCTGTTACAGTTGAACGCATAGTTGAAGCAGCTGACAACACTGGCGGCAATTTGATTGAGGCAATACATTGGATCGAAGACAAGCTTTCAGCCAAGGCCGGGCTGGGAGCAGCCCAATTCCTTAAAGCCATTGAAGCTGGCAGGGCAACTTTGGATAAAGCTCCGCATGAAAAAAAATCCACAGCTAAAAAAGAGTCAAAAAAAGATCGTCTTAGATCAGGCGAAGGGCTTTCTCCCTGTGTTGTACTTCTGGCAAATGAATCAGGCCTTTCAGAACATCACTATAGCCATGATGAAGTTGCAGGAAACCAGCGCCTGAATAATCTACAAGAGCTTGCAAATGCAGCAAGCATTTATCCTGCTACAATGGACGGGCTTTTGGAATTCCTTGAACATATTGAACTTGACCGTGCCATGGAAGAAAACCCGGAAAAAACAGATAATGCAGTTACATTAATTACACTTCATAATACAAAGGGCCTGGAATTCAAAAAGGTAATTATGACAGGAGTAGAACAGGGGGTTTTCCCGCGCGAAGATAAATCATCAGATGATCTTGAAGAAGAAAGGCGGCTTTTTTATGTAGGTGCCACAAGGGCCATGGATGAACTTTATATATGTTCCTGCCGCATGCGCCGCATGTACGGCAGCACAATGCCTATGCAGCCTTCGGTTTTTCTGCGGGAAATTGACAGGAGTGTTCTTAAAATTACTGGTTCAATTCCATTTGGATTTATGACTACAGGAGGCATGGTAAATAAAGCTGACGCTAATGCTAAAGATGAATACTGGAAAAAAGGCGATGGGGTTTTTCATGATAATTATGGCTATGGCGAGGTAAGGGAAATAAGAAAAAGGGACGAAGGCCCAGAGGTTCGCGCTTGTTTTGAAAACGGAGCTGAAGTTCGCTTTATGGCTTTAAATCAAGGTCATAATTTTACAAGAATCAGGGATGCATGGGAATGAAAAATGAATAAAGATATTTTTTTTGATGCACTCACAGCGCAAGCTTCCAGCGCTCTGCAAAGCGAGGAACTGCTTCGCCAGCTTCCTCCTGTATTAAGAGCCAGGGATTTTCACCTTTACCTTAATGGGGGCCAGCGTCTTACTGACCTTTGGTTAATGGGCGGCAGGGCCATTCTTGGACACAAGCCGTCGCGCTTTGTATTGGAATTAAAAAACGCCGCAGAGCGCGGGCTTTTTACTCCTTTGCCTCATCCAGCAGAAAAGCGTTTGATCAAAGCCTTAACCCAGCTTTTCCCAAACCACACATTCCGCCTTTACAATGAATATAGCTCCCTGCACCGTGCTGTTGAGGCTGCGGGTATAAGCAATTCCCAAGACAAGTGCATTCACCTCTGGAGGCCCTTTCATAAAGACTTAAGGGATGCGCAGGTTTTTGTACCAGTTCTGCCCTGGCCACAGGCTCCGGCTGTGCTGGTGCTTGATGAGAGCCTTGACGCCTCATTCCCGGATGGCGAGCTAATTGCTCCTGTATTGCTTGCCCCTGCAACACGGGCCCTTTACAATCTTTTGGCAGCCGGAGATAACGGAGCAAGACCGCAATACCAATCAATTAACAAAGCTCTTTCAAAAACACATAAATGGAAATGCCAGGGCATTTATCTAACACGTAATCCTGAAATAAAAGAAAACTGGAAAGACTTGTGGGAACATTTTTTGGAAAAAGGTTTTCTTCTTCCACCCTCTGCTTTTGAACCATTAATACTGCCGGGGATTCTCTCCAAGGGGGAGGAAGCTAAACTTGCAGGGCTGCTGGAGCTGTAATTCTTTTATATCGCACAGAGACACGGAGACACAGAGATCACAGAGTGGAGGAATAGGAATTTTATGTGTTGTTAAAAAATATCTAAATACACCCATTAATTATAAAAAAATGGTGCAAATACACCCTTTTTAGATTAAATTGTTTATATTAAAAAATCACATAAAAACTTGATTATTTAAAATAAAATTCGCATATTTTAAGTAAGCAATATGAAGAAATTTCTTTTTTTAATAATTATTCTTGTTTTTTTCAGCTGCCAAAAACAGGAACAAATAACTGAAGAAGATGAAGCAGATTTATCTATTGCTGCAGATTTATCTATTGCTATTGAGAATATAAGTGAAGAAGCATTACTCAAAATAAATGAAAATGTTATTAGAATACATGTAATAGATATTATACAACCAGAATCAATTACAATTATAAATGAGGAAAATTACCTGCTGGAAAACATTCTGGGAACATGGGTTGTAGGCAATCATTCTTATTCACCTCCAACAGAAATTGAATTTACTGAAGATAATATCTTTTATTTAAGAGAATTAGATAGAAACTATAATATAATTTCAGAAAATTTTTACCCATATGAAATATCAGAAAATACTATAATCATTAAAGAAGCCGATAAAACCAATAATTATTCTAAACATACAAAAGTTTTTTTATTGTCAGATGTTTTATTAACACGATTGAATGATTATAACTTATGGTTTGAAAAAGAAATGGAAACAAATATTGGTTGGGCAACATACTTATGGCTATTTAGTAGAAATACCAAAGAAGAATTATTGAAAAGCGAAAATAGCAGATTATATTTTGAAAATAAACTTAAAGAATTTATCAATAATGAATTGTTGAATGGAATTGTTTATACAGGCAACCCCTATGATATAGACGGGATTATCAATACTTATGGAAATCCAATAAATGATGAAATTATCGAAGTTATTAACGGAGGCAGATACGAAGGGGTTGGTACTTTAACTGGAATTAGAGAAATTACATACAATGACCTGGTACATAGATATTATGTTTTTAGTTGGAGACAGAATTATTTGGTACAACAGTATATTGATGTAAGTGTAAATAAAGAATTAGACAGATTAACCATGATTAATGTTGGCGATCCCGCTGGAAATATTGCAGAAGTTTTTGGCAGCAACTATTTGGGTAGAGAAGGAGAGGATATAATTTATACCTGGGGTAATGATGGAAGTGAAACATTACAATATGTAAGATTTTTTGTTGAAAATAATATCATTGTTAAAATATCGTTTATCTATAATTCATGGGGATAAGGAGTTTAGTATTATTAAAATTAGAGAAAGCTCATATATCAAAAACTGCCACTCAACCATCAAATTTGATGATTAAACCATCGAATTTGATATATGTATAAAACCAGGATGGGATATATAAACTAATTCAACTTATATTCACCCTCTCATATCCACAACAGACGGCACACCCTGGCCAGAATAAACAGAGCGCGGGCGGCCGTATGGATTTGAGCGCAGGACTTTTATTTCTGTGCGAAGCTCAGCCATGCGTTTGGACAGAAGGTTTCTGTTATTCTCTGATCTGGAGATAGCTTCTTTTTTAAGGCCTTCAAGAGCTGCTTTTATATCAATCACTTCAGTATCTACGTTTTTTGAATCTTCGATACTTAAATTCTTTGCAGGTTTATCCTGCAGAACAGCCTGATACATATCTTCCATAGGGTCAATGACCTTCTGGATTGAAAAAATATCATTTACGATTTTTTCTTCCAGTTCCACATGACGGATTAAGTCATCTGCATTGCCTTTTTCTATGGAAATTCTCTGCTTATCAAGGACATCAAGATAATTACGGAATCTGTCTCTTTGAGCCTGTAAAAGTTCCCTGAATCGTCTTAAAACACCTGTGCGGTGGTCAATTTCCTGTTGTGTCAGTTCCATTTCAATAACAGCCATTTTTTACCTATCCTGCAATATTTATGCCTAAAGCTGCTTTCTTTTCAGCTGCATCCGGAGCCTTTTCCGAAGCAATTACATGCCAGGCATTCCTAAGATCATTTATCATCTCTCTAATTATCTTGATACGATCAAAATCTTGAGAAATATTCCCTTCCAAAAGTTCATGATGAAACCAGGTATAAATGGAAAAAAGATTTTGCGCTATTTCCCCTCCTTGTTCAAAATCCAAAGATACAGAGAGTTCTGTAATTATTTCCTGGGCTTTAAGAATAGAACTATTGATATGCTCGATCTTGGCTGGGTCTTTTTTCCCCTTGGCATTTAGAGTAATCAACTCCAGAGCTTTATCAAGACTTTTTATAGCTTCATCGTAAAGCATTATAATCAACTGTCCCTGGGACGCTGTCTTTATCCTGGTTTCACGATAAGCGGAAATTGCATTAGTATAGGCCAAAATAACCCTCCCTTGCTTATAGTCTTGAACCTCATCCAAAAACTAAAGTTTAGGAAATGGTTCTATACCGTTTCATATATCGGCGCATAAAAATTTAACTTTAGGATTTTTTGAAAAATTTTTATTTTTTTTCCATCATGCCCAGCCTGTTGAGAAAGTCCATAATTTTTACCATAATAAGGTATGAGCAGTCAAATAGCAGTTCTGGGAACCGGAGCCTGGGGAACTACAGTCGCGAAGGTAATAGCAGAAAAAAATAAAAATGTGACAATTTGGAGTTTCGAAGAAGAAACAAAAGAGGAAATTAACAAAAAACACATAAATTCCAGGTTTTTGCCGGATATCCGGCTGCCTGATTCAATAAAAGCTACTACCTGCATTGAAGAAGCAGCAGAGGGCAAGGATTACTTAATTCTGGCAATACCTTCGGTTTTTCTTCTTGATATAGTAAAAAAATTACTGGATATCAAGTCCATAAGAGAAGGGAAAACCGCCATTGCCGTATTAACAAAAGGGTTTCTTTCAACAGATAAAGGGCCAAGGCTTATCCTTGAAACCCTGGAAGATTATTTACCGGGCTTTTACCGCCAGTCTCTTGTTTACATAGCAGGACCAAGTCATGCAGAGGAAGTCAGTCAGGGTAAAATTACAGGGCTTATAGCTGCCAGTGAGAATGCGAAAAATTCAATACGCTTTCGGGATCTTCTAAAAAGTAAAAAGCTCCTTGTGTTTTCCTCGTTTGATGTCGCTGGGGTTCAGGTGGCAGCAGCGGCAAAAAACGTTATTGCCATAGTCTTTGGCATGCTGGATGCCCTTAAAACAAATGATAATACTGGTCTTTTTGGTGATGGGACTGAATCGCTTTTACTTGCCGCAGGACTTAATGAAATACAGATTCTGGGAAATGCCCTGGGTGCGACCCACCCGGAAACATTTACTTCGATTTCCGGGATTGGTGATTTAGATGTTACCTGCCGTTCGGTTTTTGGCAGAAACCGCCGTTTTGGCAAAGATATAATAGAAAAGAATATCCTTGATAATTTTAAAAATCTTGACGACCTGTTGTCTAGGATAAATGAAATTGGTTATCTGCCTGAAGGGGTTGTAGCTGCAAAATATGTTAAAATTTTAGCAGATAAACACAAGCTAAAAATTCCGGTTTCCATAGGTCTTTACGAAATATTAAATCAGAAAATAAAACCTCTTGATTTCCTTACAAGTTTTATAAATCAATTGGCTTAGACGGAGAAATAAATGTTTGACAGGCTAACACAGAAAATAAATGACGCTATGCGCTTTGTGGCAGGAAAATCCACAATCACAGAAAAAAACATAGATGACGCTGTTGAGGCAATCAAGATATCCCTTTTGGAAGCTGATGTAAACCTGCGTGTTGTCCGGCGATTTGTCAATTCTACGATTGAAGAAGCCAAGGGTGAAAGGGTTCTGCGTTCTGTTGATCCAGGTCAGCAATTCGTAAAAATAATACACGACAAGCTTGTGTCTTTTTTGGGAGATACACGGCAGGACCTTAAACTCCGTGGGCCGGACACTCTATCCAAAATAATAATGCTTGGACTCCAGGGCTCTGGCAAAACAACTTCATCCGCCAAACTGGCTCTGCGATTAAAAAAAGAAGGCAGAAAGCCCATGCTGGCTGCCTGTGATCTTGTGCGGCCTGCTGCAATTGAACAGCTTTCTGTTTTGGGAAAGCAGATTGACATTCCTGTATATAAAGAAGAAGGGGCAACAGACGCAGTAAAAGTGCTTAAAGGCGCTGTTAATTGGGCGTCAAAGAATTCCATTGATACCCTGATAATCGATACAACAGGACGCCTCCAGCTCGACGAGATCATGATGGCAGACCTTGTCCGTATTAAGGATGAAGCAAAGCCTGACGAGCTTCTCCTTGTGGCTGATGCAATGACAGGCCAGTCCGCGGTTGATATTGCCAAGACCTTTGATGAAAAAATCGGCCTAACAGGCGTTGTGCTTACAAAGTTTGACAGCGACACAAGGGGCGGCGCGGCATTATCGTTAAAGACCATTACAGGCAAGCCTTTGAAGTTTGTAGGTGTGGGCGAAAAGCTTGAGGACTTTGAGCCCTTCCATCCAGACCGCGCCGCCGGCCGTATACTGGGCATGGGCGATGTGGTCAGCCTTGTGGAAAAAGCCCAGGAAGTTGTTGATGAAAATGAGGCCCTGGAACTTCAGAAAAAGATGGAGAAGGAAACCTTTACCCTTGAAGACTGGCTTATGCAGCTTCGCTCAGTAAAGAAAATGGGTTCCCTTAAATCCATGCTAAATATGATCCCCGGCCTTGCAGGCCAGATAAACGAAGATGACATTAATAAGGAAGAGATGAAGTATCAGGAAGCCATTCTTTCTTCAATGACAAAAAAGGAACTTGCGAATCATCTTATGATAGGTCCTTCAAGGCGCTCGCGCATTGCCAAGGGATCAGGCACTTCTGTTGCAGAAGTTGCGCGCCTGT
>Ga0099364_10000495_pt1 | contig 66559 bp, 68 predicted proteins | sample TergutTh196P3_FD_73070 | JGI IMG/M metagenome (GOLD analysis project Ga0099364, IMG submission 73070) | Microcerotermes parvus P3 segment gut microbial communities from Pointe-Noire, Republic of the Congo - Th196 P3 | ecosystem: Host-associated > Arthropoda: Insects > Digestive system > Gut ... | reverse complement strand
CCAAGAGCCATCTGCACCGTTTGCTGATATACGCATCATTCGCAGACAAACCGACGCGCATAGTATGCGAACATTCCCATGCCGAAGACATACAGGCTACAATTAACTGCCTGTCTGCGCTGGGCGCCAAAATCGAAACGCAGGCAGACGGGTTTCTCGTCACGCCAAGAGGTGACAGTCACCTATTTCCGCCAAACGGTGTCTGCGCCCCAAATAGGGGCGGTCACCTTTTTCCCTGCGGGGAAAGCGGCTCTACTTTAAGGTTCATGCTGCCCATAGTCTGCGCCATGGGGATCAGCGGCGAGTTTAGCATGAGCGGCCGGCTGCCCGAACGCCCGCTTGCGCCTTTGGACACAGAGCTTACCCGCCACGGCATTAGTTTGCAGCGGCCCGGCCCCAATACATTGCGCTGCAAGGGGAAGCTTGCCGCAGGGGAATACATCCTGCCCGGCAATGTATCGTCGCAGTTTATTTCCGGCCTGCTCATGGCCCTTCCCTTGCTGGAAGGGGACAGCAGCATCACCGTGGAAGGGCCGCTTGAATCGGCGGATTATATCGCCATGACGCTTGCGGCGGGGAAGGTTTTTGGCGGCGCTGTCATGGCGCAGGTTTACGCGCAAAAAAAAACCGGTACAGTATATACCATTAAAGGCGGCGGCATGTATAGCAGCCCGGGTGAAATTGTCGCCGAGGGGGACTGGTCAAATGCGGCTTTTTGGTTGTGCGCAGACGCCATGCCCGGCAGCGCCATTGAGGTGAGTGGCTTGAATTCTCAGAGCCTGCAGGGTGACCGCGCAATAACCGCTATTCTGGAGCAGATAAGCCAAAAAGGCGCCTCAAATGGAGGCGCCCGCCATTTTGACGCGCGCGCCATTCCCGATCTGGTGCCGGTACTGTGCGCGGTAGCGGCCGTTGGCGCCGGGGAAACTGCTATAAAAAACGCCGGGAGGCTTCGGCTAAAAGAATCTGATCGGCTGACAGCTACTGCGCGCACATTAAACACATTGGGCGCGAAAGTGATTGAAGAGCCGGAAGGTTTGCGGATACAGGGGGTTGAACGGCTGCGCGGCGGCGAGGTTGATGCCTGGGGAGATCACCGTATAGCTATGACGGCGGCCGTTGCTTCCCTGGCCTGCGACGGGCCGGTGATCATTAACGGCGCGCAGGCTGTACGCAAATCTTATCCGGCTTTTTGGGAAACGCTTGGCAGCCTGGGAAAAAAAATTACCATAGAGGAGTGACAGTGTGAGTCTGGAAAATTTAAGAGATGCCATTGATGCCATTGATGATGATATTCTTAAGCTGTTTGAAAAACGGATGGATGTTGTTTCGCAGATAGCCGCTTACAAACGGGCAAACGGTATCCCGGTATTGGATGGCGGGCGCGAAGCGGAAAAAATCCGCGCTGTTTCCGGAAAAATAAAACCGCAACTGGAATCGTATGCGCATACGCTGTTCAACACATTATTTGCATTGAGCCGCGATTATCAAAGCGCCGATTAACTGCATGAAAAATATTGTCCTTATCGGCATGCCCGGCTGCGGAAAAACAAGCGTTGGGCGCATCATTGCGGCAATTTCCGGCATGGCTTTTGCTGACAGCAACCGTATCGTGGAAGAAGAAACCGGCCTTTCCATTCCGGAAATTTTTGAACAGGAAGGCGAAGATGCTTTTAGAATACAGGAAGCGCGCGCCCTGGAAGAACTTGGAAAAAAATCCGGTCTGGTTATCGCCACCGGCGGAGGCGCCGTTACGCGGGAAGAAAATTATGCCAGCCTTAAGCGCAACGGGATAATTGTTTTTATTGAACGGGACATTTCGCTGCTGGCGCGGGAAGGACGTCCCTTATCAAGTGGCAGCATGGAACATATGTATGAACAGCGGCTGCCGCAATACAGACGCTTTGCCGATTTGACGGTCATTAACAGTATTTCTGCAGAAATTACAGCGCAGCATATTCTGGAATCAGCGCGCCCATTGACATAGCTATGCAATTTTGATAGTAATGTAATTACAATTATTATCAGGGAGAGTATAAATTAAATGTCATCAGTAAAATTTACAAAAACCGCATATCAAAATATTTCTGATTTTATCTACGGTAAATCGCTGTATCCGGTACAGCTTAAAAACGGCATGGAAATAGGCGGCGGGATCATGTATCCGGAAATTAATTTTACCCTTCCTCCCATGCCTATCGAAAAAAACACCATGCCGGATGTAATCCGCAACTATCGTGATATTTTTACCGGTATATGCCAAAGGGCAAAAGATCTGCATGTTCCGGGTTTTGTTGCGGAAATTGAAACCCTGCCTCCAATGACGGAAAACCCCGAATGGGCAATTGAAATTTGCAAAAATGCAGTCGGCATTGTCAAGGAATTTGAAGTAAAACACGGCGTTAAAGGCGCGATTCGCATGACTCCCAACGATATACGGGAGGGCAAGGGCCTGGAACACATGTGGCGCGGCTGGCACTGGGACGCCATTTTAAAAACATTCGAGGGCTGCGCCGCGGCCGGGGCGGATATGCTTGCCATAGAATCAGTTGGCGGCAAGGAAGCGCATGACGAAGCTGTTATGTATTGCGATATAGCAAAATCGATCTTCGCGCTGTCTGTACTGGGCTGTACCGACATGCATAAAATGTGGAAGGAAATTACCGGTATTGCCGCCAGAACCGGATCTATCGCATCCGGCGATACCGCCTGCGGCTTTGGCAATACAGCTATGGTGCTGGCGGACAGGGGCTACATACCCCGCGTGTTTGCCGCAGTTGTGCGTGTGGTATCGGTTGTCAGAAGCCTTGTCGCCATTGAATGCGGCGCAAAAGGGCCCCACAAGGACTGCGGCTACGAGGGCGTGTATGTAAAGGCCATTACCGGCACGCCCATTTCCATGGAAGGCAGATCCGCCGCCTGCGCCCATCTTTCCCCCGTCGGCAATATCGCAATCTGCGTGGCGGACATCTGGAGCAACGAAAAAAAATCAGTATTATAGCGCATATTACGGCATTGAAAAATTCGAGTTTGCAGACGGAACAACCCTTACCATGAATGACTTATTTGCCACTTCAACCATTGAAGGAAGCGGAGTAATTAAAGACTTTACAACAGGTCTCGGAACGAGGAACTCCAAAATAATCGGAAGTGACGGTAATGATGAGATTTACGGTTACGGCGGTAATGATATTCTGATTGGCGGTAAAGGTAATGATTATCTTGACGGCGGTGCGGGTAACGATACCTACATCTTCAATCTCGGTGACGGGAACGATACGGTTTATGATTACGAATCTTCCACCTCCAACGGTAGAAACGATAAAATCATTTTCGGGGAGGGTATAACGGCTTCAGATGTTATTTTCTCAAAAAGCGGAAACAATTTAGTTATTAATTACAGTGAGAATGACAGTATAACCGTAAACAGCCACTATCTTAACGATTATTACAAAATCGAAAATTTTCAGACTTCTGACGGTTATCATCTCAGTCATACGAATATTAATCTGCTTATTCAAGCAATGGCTTCGTTCGAGACTGATACCGGTATGACTTGGTCTGATGCGGCAGTTCAGGGGAATGAGGATTTAAACAGCATCGTTAATAATATTTGGGTTAAGGCGTAAATTCAGAGAATAGGGATAGTGGTGAAAAATAAAAAAATATTCACCGCTAATCCCTAATATCTCGCTGAAAGGATGTGTGAAAATGACTACTTTTGCAACAGAAAAAGAGCAACCAAAAATAAAGAATGAAGATATAGGTCTGAAAGCTCTTATGACTATAGCGGCATATTATCAAATTCCCGCCGACCATAAAAACATAATCCATATATTAGCAATGGAGGGAAAGACATTCGGTGACGGGGATTTGATAAGAGCAGCTAAAATGCTTAAACTTAAGGCAACTTCGGCTGTTATAAAAACGTCGAAATTATCTAAAATGACCCTCCCCGCAATTCTCAAAACATCGGACGGTTATCTTTTGGCGGTCAAGAACGACGGTGATAAATGCCTGACTGTAGGTTCATCAGGTGTTCCCGAAATAATGAGCTTGGAAAAATTATCTGAAATATGGAACGGCGGCATACTGCTCTTTATTCCCCGCCTTATGAAAAACAGGGATTTAAAATTCGGATTTAAGTGGTTTATTCCGACAATAATGAAATATAAATCACCGTTGCTTGAGGTTCTTATTGCGGCGTTTGTTATGCAGGTATTAGGTTTATTTTCGCCGTTAATCACGCAATCGGTCATAGACAAAGTGCTTGTTCATAACAGCCTGTCAACCCTTGATGTTTTGGCAATTGGGCTTGTATTAATCGCCGTGTTTGAAACTATACTTTCCGTAGCGCGAAATTATGTTTTTACCCATACGGCAAGTAAAATAGACGTTATCCTGAGTTGCCGCCTGTTTGACCACCTTTTCAGACTACCTTTAAGATATTTTGAAACAAGAAGGATAGGCGATACAGTAGCGCGAGTGAGAGAGTTGGAGAATATAAGACGGTTTCTAACGGGCGTACCCATGACTACCCTTCTTGATTCGTTATTCATAATAGTGTATATAGCGGTCATGGTATTTTATAATATACCTCTCACTATTATTACGGTAGCTTCATTGCCGATTCTTGCGTTAATATCCGCCGCGGTAACACCTGTACTAAAGTCAAGATTAGACGAGAAGTTCAATTGCGGTGCCGAGTCGCAATCATATTTGGTTGAAACGGTAACAGGCGTGCAGACATTGAAATCATTCGCCGTAGAACCTGCCGCCCGCAAAAAATGGGAAGGACTGTTAGCTAATTATACCAAAGCGAGTTTTAAAACGTCAATATTATCCGGAAATGCAGGAGCGGCGGCACATTTCATTCAGAAAGTATTTGACGTAGCGATTCTCTGGTTTGGAGCGAGATTGGTCATAAACGGGCAATTGACGGTAGGTCAGCTTGTAGCTTTTCGTATGCTTTCAAGCAGGGTAAGCACTCCCGTATTACGTCTTGTACAAATGTGGCAGGACTTTCAGCAGACTTCTATATCAGTACGAAGGTTGGGCGATATATTTAACTCTAAGCCGGAACCCACTATGGACAGTTCAAAAACAAGGCTTCCCGCTATACAAGGAGAGATTTTTTTCGATAAGGTATCATTTAGATACATAACTAACGGCGCAGAAGTTATAAAAAATATGACGTATAAAATTGAACCCGGTACAATAGTCGGCGTTGTCGGGCGGAGCGGTTCGGGCAAAAGCACTATCTCAAAGCTGATTCAAAGGCTCTATATTCCCGAATCGGGTAAAATTTTAGTTGACGGTACTGATTTAGCTTTAGCCGACCCGACATGGCTGAGAACACAAATAGGTGTAGTTTTACAGGAAAATTTCCTTTTTAACATGACGATAAGGGAGAATATAGCGTTACAGAATCCCGCCGCAAGTATGGATGATATAATCCGCGTAGCCAAAATAGCGGGCGCACATGAATTTATACTTGAACTAAGCGAGGGCTATGATACAATGGTGGGCGAGAAAGGCACCGGGCTTTCGGGAGGTCAAAAGCAGAGAGTAGCTATAGCGAGAGCGTTGCTTACGAATCCTAAAATACTTATATTCGATGAAGCAACATCCGCCCTTGACTATGAATCAGAAAGCATAATCCAACAGAATTTAAAGGAAATATGTAAAGGCAGAACGGTTATGATAATAGCTCACAGACTTTCGACCTTAAAAGACGCAGATTTAATAATGGTAGTGGACAGAGGACAGATAGCGGAGTACGGAACTAAAAAGGATTTGATTGAAGCGAAAGGATTGTACCACCATTTACTTTCACAACAGGAGAATTGAACAGTCAGCGTAACCGCCGCTCACCTTTAAACTTTACTCGCTTAAATGGAGGAATAATATGTTTAATAAAGCAAAACAGAGATACGACAAGAAGCTTGAAACCGATTTTTTATCCGAAGCCCTTGAAATAGTGGAAAAGCCCGCTTCTCCTATCGGGCATTTCGCAATATGGACAACGATTATTATCCTCGTTGTATTTATGGCATGGTCAATAATCGGAAAGATGGATGAGATAGCTGTAGCTTCTGCCGAAATCACCCCTGTAAACGGATTAAATGTCGTTCAAACAGTTCGCGAGGGGATAATAACTGATATACTTGTGAGAGAGGGTGATTTTGTTGAAGCAGGGCAGGAATTGATTGTTCTTGATACCGCTGCCGAAATGATAAGTATGGAAAACGTAAGCGATAAAATAAACCTGCTTAATTTTCAAAACACACTCCTCAACCTCATTCTTTCGGGAGAGGATATATCAAGCTACGCTGATGAAAATAATATTTCATCGTTTGATGAAATCCAAGTAATAGAAATGGTGTCATCGATACAGGAAGATTATTTGGCAGGGCGTGTTCAATATGTTTCCCAAATCTCACAGTATTCAAAACAAGTTGAGATTGAGGAAAGTCTTCTTGAGAAATTGAAAATCGACCTAAACTTGCTTATTAATAAAAAATCTGAACTAATAAACCTTTACGCCGGAGATTCTCCGGAAAATAACGTACTTGACATTTATATTTCAAAGCTTGAAGTTGCACGAAGAGAACTGGAAGAATATCAGCAACTACTTGAAAGCGGTGCAATTGCTAAATATCAGGTTGAGGAAAAGCAAAATGAGATTGACGATATTATAAAGCAAATAGAGCTTCAAGATTTGCGCGTAGAGTATGAAACAGCGAGCAATTCGGCGGAGCTTAATGAAATTCAACGTCAAATTGATTTACAAAGGCAAGACATAACAACACAAGAAGGCGTGGTTGAAAGGCAGACGGAATCGCATTTACAATCACAACAAGCTCTTGATAAACTTGAAATTGAATATAAGCAAAATATAACAAATATGATTGTTTATAATAACACCGCTTTATCAGATTTGGATTCCGAGTATCTTATAAGGCAAGAAATGCAAAACTCATTGGTTCTTACTGCACCTGTTGACGGATATATTCAATCAATAGCGGTAAACACCGTCGGCGGCGTGGTTACACCTGCCCAACCGATTATGTTAATAGTCCCGGATGATGCGGAACTTATAGCCGAAGTCGAGGTTCTTAACAAGGATATAGGGTTTGTCTTTGTAGGACAAGACGTGTCGGTAAAATTGGACGCATTTTCTTTCAACAAATATGGAAAGCTAACCGGAACAGTTACATATATAAGCCCATCGGCTACGCATAGCGATTATAAAGGCTTAGTATATAAGGTCAAAATAGCCATAGACAGAGATTATTTCAATGTAAATGGCGAAAATATCTCCATTTCTTCCGGTATGAGCGGAGTGGCTGAAATAAAATTTGGTGAACGGCGTATAATTGAATTTCTGCTACAGCCCGTGTTTGAGTATTTTGATAATAGTCTCAAGGTGCGTTAATTATATGATTCTCAAACTTGCTACCCCTGACAAGGCAGACTATCAAAAATTTTTTCGGCGAATGTGTTACCTATCATTGATGTTTTAACAAAATATTTTAAATGAAAGTTTATTTTTCTATTGCTTTTCCACTTAGTAAGTGATATAATATAACTCTCCACCTGTTAAGTGGAATACTTTAAAAGGAGCAAGGAACATATTTATGGAATCTTTTAATAAAGAAAATTATCATAATTTTTCAACTGATGAAGAAGCTCGAACGTGGGGAAATAAACATTATAAAAAGTGGGCTTATGAACTTAAAGAAAAAACGCTTTCTCTTGATTATAATTTTAAAACACTTGCAAAAGGTTTAATAGAGCGTTATTGTGGGTGGGAATTCAGACAGATAAATGCGTTTTTACGTGGCACTATTGAAAATCATCTTGATTGGAACGCATCAAAACATACGTATGAATCAATGGGTGAATTATTAGCTGTTTTAATCATGTTTGCACCGCATCTACCGGAGGATATTGTAATATATCGCGCAATTCCCGATTTCATCATAGATGATTTATATAGTGCAATTGATGAAAACGGTGGGTGGGTCAAGGACAGAGGATTTTTAAGTACAAGCTTACTTATAAAATCTATTATTGAAAGAAAAGAACCGATACTCCGTATATATTTACGAAAAGGAATACCCGGAATCTACACATCATGTATTGCGGGACGTTCAGAGTATGAAATTCTATTACTACCTAACAGTAATATTAGATTTATTAATGATAATCCTGAACACTATACAATTGATGGTCATATGGTGTATGATTGCGAATTATCATATTTCCCCGGATTTAAAAAATTTATTTAAGTTTACCTCTTTCTCCCCGCTCATTGGCGGGAGAGTGCCGGAGCGGTCGCCCTGCTGACGGCTTATGCTCCGATAAACTCACCAAATTCATTAAATCTCCAACTGCTCCCGCAGTTCATCTGTCGTTGAATGAACATAACGCCTTAACAGCATATTCATATTAGCGTGACCGCCGAATTTTGCAACACTAATCGGATTTTTCCCGCTGTTCACCAACAAGCTTAACCGTGTGTGCCGAAGCTGATGAGGGGTGACAATCGGAATATTAATGCCTTTTCCCTCGTAATAATCTTGCATATCTCTCATAAATACGTCAAAATGCCACCGTTGCCATGTTCGAGGGTTACACAGAGAGCCTTTAGCGTTGCAAAAAACGAACTCCGAACGTCGCGGCAACTCTCTCAAAACACGGCACAATTCCCCGCTTAATGGGATTCCGCGCTTTCTGTAGTTATTTTTAGGTTCACCTATGACGGTCTCTAATTTCCCGGTTGTGGCATTGGGGACAATTGCCGCACCGTGCCGAATAAATACAGCGCGTTTTTCAAAATCAATGTCACGCCACTGAATGGCTAAAAGCTCTCCCCGCGATACGCCTGTTTCAAGCATAAAGTGAACCTCCGCGCCGAAGCGGTGCATATAACAAAAATTGAGTATGTGCTTTTCCTGTTCCTGTGTGTAAATGAATTTCTCGACACGCTCTTTTGTTTTCGGGATTCTTAGCTTCTTTGCAGGGTTTTTCAAGCAATAATCGTTATCAACCGCCATATCAAAGATTTGAAACAGGCATGATTTATGCTTTTTCACAGTATCAAGGGCAAATTTTTCTGCAATGTGGTTTATGTATGCTTGTACGTCTGCTTGCCGGATTTCGTTAAGCTCCTTTCGCCCGAAATGCGGAATTAAATGCTTTTCTACGGGGTTTTTGTAGCTTGCCGCAAAGGTATTCCCTTTGACGGTCGGCTTCATCAGCGCGAGCCACTCCGCCGCCCATTCGGAAAAGTTTCGGCTTCTGCTTTCCCCTCTTGTTTTGGTCTTTAACATTTTTTAGTCCTCCGTTAATACATTAATTCGGTGCCGCGCTTGCGGCTAATCCCGTATGAACATATTATCAGAAAAGCGGAAAATAGGGAAGAAAAGCAATTTTTGAGTATTTTTTGTTAAAAAGGGGCTTGACAAAAGTGCTGAAATATGGTAAAATGCCTTATGTAAAGCGTTTGACTGCTTTACATAAGGCATAATATTTATTCTTAACCAAAATTACTGGGTGTGGCGCAGATTGGTAGCGCGCTACCTTGGGGTGGTAATGGTCTTCTACAATATGTAGAAGCGTACACCACAACATATTGAGTAAATCGACATTTCGGGATAACATTAAGATAAACTTAGGTAAGCTGAGGTAAGCTGGGGTAAGCTGAGGTAGACCAAGATAAGCTGAGATTAGTCAAAAGTTTTTCTATTTAATAATATATGCCCTCAACGGCGCGTGAGCCTGCGCGGGTAAACAAATGTAATCCCTGAGCAAGCCGAAGCTCTGCTAAAAAATCGGTCAAAGAGCGTTTCCGGGCAAGCCGAAGCTCGACAAAAAATCGGTAACTTGTCGCACCTTAGGGTAAGTCGCGAAAGCGGTTTGCCCTATTGGTGTTTAAAAATTTGAAAAAAATTTAAAAATTTTCAAAAAAACTATTGACAAGTCATTCTTTTTATGGTAAATTTATAACAAAGTACAAAATTTTACAAATAAATGTAAAAAACACTCCGCAAGGACAACGGAAGCAAAGTACGAAAGCAACCATCGTCCTCATAACCAAAACAGATACTCGTAATATCTGAATGACTTAGCAGAATGTTTATTAAGATAATAATATCATAAATAAACTTATTTGTAAAGGCTTTCAGAGAAAATTCTGAAAGTTTTTGATTTTTAAGTTCGTAACGGCTTAAAACTGCCAAAACGGGCAATGCGCCTTGAGTCCGCCTGACAAGTGCGACAAAAAGGTGCGAAATGCTCTTTGAAAAATCGTCTTAACGACGCATAAAATCGGTTCTGATTGCTTTATACAAGAGCGCGATGCCGGAGCTTTTGAAATTTTTTATGAAATCAAACGCGGCGTTTAGCCGAAACACGAGAAAGTGTTATATAGGATTTTAATGAGGATTGTTGAGATTGTGACAGGGTCTTGAAAAGGCGGCGTTTAAAGAGGCGCGATGACGGTTTTAGCATGTGACGGGGTGGAACTACCCGAGAGAATAGCGAACTCTACCGATTTAGTATTTATTTGGTAACTAAAGGAGTAATCCTTTATTATAAAGGGTGGCGGGAAGCCAAAGGCTTCCCCTGCCCCATTATGACGACCTGAGGTTCATGAGCCGAGGGACGTAACCGTTGTCACAAATGACAACGATAAATTTTGACAACAGGAGATAGCGAAATGTTTCCGCAAAGTAGTACGAATACCGTTGTCATTTGTGACAACGATAAATTTAATACTGTAAAGGGGTCGAAAAAAGGAATTGATTTATGGCTACATACGAAATAAAGCGTGACGGCGATAAAATAACTCTTGAAGAGCAGAAAAAAGGTTGCGGTTGTAATTTGGTTATTTTAGACGCTATAATAATTATGCTATTTTGTATATCTGCAAAACTGCCTGAAACTGTGCCGTTTGAAATACATCCTGTTTTCAGAATAATGATAGGATTGGCATTATCAACGGTATTATTCTTATTATTGAAAATAAAATTTGTGGGAACAGCCTTAAATATAGTATTAGGGCTTTTATATGTTTTTATTCTGTATATACTCATCGATGATACCCCGAATGATAGAGTTGGTTTATTAACTAATCTTTATACTAACGACCCAATTCTGTGGTGGACAATTATAATCCTATCATGTCTGTTCTTCATTGGTTTACATCTTGCTTCATCTGCAAATCTGGGGCTTAATAATATTCGGCGTGGAGAAAAGATTGTAGATGATAATATGTCAGACGACTCAAAGATTGAAGATTATCACATTTCAAATTCTGCAGTTAATTTTACTGAAGAGTATAAGAAGCTTATAAATCGTCGTGCTGTAGTTATAACCGAATTTAATAATATCCTTGATGTTGCAAGAGGTTTATGCAAAAACATAGAAAATAATAATGAACTTATTACATTTTTTGAAAGTGTTTTAGCTAAAACCCAGTCAGCAGATGAGAAAATTTTAGGATACATAGATTTAATAGGTGAAATTAATGAGTCTACTGAGCATAAGGCTACAATAAAGCTTATTAAAAATAATATTGATTTAATAGAATCGTATCATAAAGAAATCCAAAACAGATTAAACGAAGAATTAATCAAGCATAATGAAAATGTCGGTAGCGGTAATAGCGGATTTTCATTGTTTGCAGGCTGTGATACAGTTGAGAAGCTTAAAAAGAGGTATAAGGAGCTATCGAAAAATTATCACCCCGATACAGATAGCGGTGATAAAGAGGCTATGCAAATAATTAATAGCGAATATGACCGCTTATTGGAAGAATTTAAAAGTAAAAACACATAATGTAGGCGGTACACAAAATAGTATAAATATCGTTGTCACAAATGACAACGGTATTTTTAATGGCTTTAAAAAAGGTGATTGATTATGGAAAGAAGAAATTTAACCATACTTTGCTTCTCTGATTTTCACGCTTGGGCGGCAGAAGAAATAGATAGAATTAAAGATTTCAGCTATGATATATGCTTTCTTCTCGGCGATATTGAGAGGGACGCACTTAGGTACATTAAAAACACAGTAAAGCCCGGTACGCCTATGTACGGTGTTCAAGGTAACCACGATGATTGGGACATTTTTCAAAAGACGGCTTTTGAAATGGCAATGGAATCAGACGAAATGTCACTTGAAAATGATATAAAAGACCTAAATTTTTCAAGCATATCATACAAAGGGTATGTATTTTACGGTATCGGCGGCGCGACCCGATATAAAAACGGCAATTCTGCCATGCTTACACAAAATGAATACACAGACGTTTTAAAAAAAAGAGGGGAATTTGAGGGAAATGTGGACGTTCTTATTTCTCACGATACGATGTACAAGCTTTTCAGCAAGGATGACCCCGCACATATAGGCGTAAAAGGTATTACAAAATTTATTAAGAACAAAAGAGTTAAGCTCAATATCTGCGGTCATCATCATAAAAATGTTCATATCAGAAAGCATGGGTGTGATATTGTTTGTATATATAGATGTTCACTCATCACCTTACCTGATATGACTGTCGAAAATTTATTTTGAATTAACTATCCTCCGTTGTCATTTGTGACAACGGATATTTTAAATGAAAAGGAAGTGTTTATATGTTGTTAGGTAAAAAAATCAAGGAACTACGTATGAAAATGAATTTATCCTGCTCTGAACTTGCGAGGCAGTCCGGACACTCGGTATCGACTATTCACAACTTGGAACAAGGAAACAGCCTTAATCCGGGTTTTATTCTTGTACGAGATATTTCAAAGGTGTTAAACATAAAGCTTGACGATTTAAGCGAGTATCTTTAATTTATGATAAAACGAGGGAAAAAGATAATGGAAAAAAAGAGAAAGCTAATTGATGAGTTTCTTAAAAGCTGTCAATCAAAAGGACTTGACTCTAAAACGATAAAGGCATATATGCTTGATTTAAAAGGTTTTGCAGAATTTTCCAATGATGATTTGAGCAAAAATGTTTTAGCTGATTATTTAAAATACTTAAAAACACGTTATAAACCCGCAACAGTAAAGCGTAAATCCATGTCGTTAAGAGCATTTTATGTGTTCTTAGTCGAAAACAATTATGCTTCGGAAAACCCGTTTTGGAAACTAAAGAATAAATTTCAAAACATACCGATAAGTACAGAAATATTGTCGAATAGGTGCATAAAAAGCATTATTGATTGCGCCTATGCTACATTATTTTATGAATCAAAAACAAAATGGTCAAAAATGATGACATCACGCGATGTTGCTGTTTTGGAGCTTTTGGCGGGGATTGGTATCTGCGTATCAGAGATATGCGAATTAATGGAAGATGATGTAGATTTAAAAGCACAAACATTAAAAATAGGAAAAGGCACAAAGAAAAGAACCGTAAAAATTGTAGATGAAAATATAATTTTCGCTCTTCGCACTTATAAAAAACATTGCTACAGTGAAATTAAAGAAACAGGAAGTTATTTTATTAATAGGCTTAAGAACCCTTTAACCGACTATAATGTAAGACAAATAGTAGATAAATACAGCGTTCAAGCGGGATATAAGGGTATAACCCCGCTCAATTTCAGACGCACGTTCGCGGTAAACTTATCAAATAATGAAACGAATTTGCTCGACATTCAAAAAACATTGGGACACAGTTCTCCTGCGGTTACGCTTGATTTTGTCACAGTAAATGAAGCTAAACAAGAGGAAACTATAATAATAACGCCGGGATTAAAAATATTTATGAAAACGGGAAAGGAAAAAATATGATAGGAATTCTAACCGAAAAGCCGTCTGCGGCTCGTAATTTTGCTAAAGCTCTCGGCGGTGCGAAAGGCAGTTTCAACGGCGAAAACTATTTAATCATTAATGCGCGTGGGCATTTATACGAGTTTGTTGAACCAAACGACATGGTTACAAGCGTTTTACAGGCAAAATACAAGTCGTGGAATGTAGATAACTTACCGTGGGAGTATCAAGAGTTGAGTTGGAAACGCAAGCCCAAAGAAGGCGTATTTTCGCTTCTACAGGACATAAAAAAAACGCTTTCGGCGTGTACGGAAATAGCGATTGCAACAGACGTAGACCCCACGGGTGAGGGAGATTTGCTTGCTTTTGAAATAATAGAAGAGCTGAAGCTCACAAGCAAGAAAGTCACAAGACTAAATTTCATTGACGAATCTGAAAAAGAAATACAAAAGGCGTTTAAAGAGCGAAAAACAATTGAAAATTATAGAGTTTATCCCGATTATAAAAAGGCTTTGTACCGCAGTCAATTCGATTTTCTTACGATTCAATTCACGAGAATCGCTTCATCTGCCGCCGACGGTTCGAGCGTTTTAAGACAGGGGCGGTTAAAGTCGGCAATGGTAGCTATCACAGGGGACGGGATGAAAGCTGTATCGGAGTACAAGAAAATTCCTTTTTTTCAGAATAAGTTTCGGGACGAAAACGGCAATATTTATACAAACAAAAACGAGCCGCAGTTTCCCGATAAATCGCAAGTACCGCAAAAATACAGCCCCTCTGCCGTTATAAAAGAATCGACAGAGCGTAAGTCTACACCACCGAAAAAGCTGATTGATTTAGCAAGTTTAGCGGCTCTACTCGCGACAGATTATAAGTCTGATGATGTTCTTAAAACATATCAGAATATGTATGAAGCGCAAATCGTATCGTATCCGCGAACCGAAGATAAAGTCATAAGCCCCGAACAGTTTAACGAACTTTTACCGCTTGCGGACAGAATTGCAGAAGTCGTAAATGTTGACACTTCCCTACTCACACACAGAACGCCGCGAAAAACACACGTCAAAGCAGGTGGCGCACACGGCGCGAATCGTCCGGGGCTGAAAGTGCCAAGTGATTTAGAAAGCTTAAAAAGTTACGGAGAATCGGCATCAGCTATTTACGAACTGTTGGCGAAAAGCTACTTAGCTATGCTTGCCGAAGATTACGAGTATGACTTAGAACGTGGTTATGTTGCGGACGAACCCGATTTTAAAGCAACATCAAGTATTCCCGTAAAGTACGGTTGGAAACAGATTTTTGATGATTCAGAATCGTCTGAAAACGACAACGAAAAAGAAGACTCCGGTCGGCATATCGGCACAAAAGCCGCACCGTTTATTCATGAGGGATTTCCGACAAAGCCGCCTACGCCCACTATGAAATGGCTTATGGCTCAATTGGCAAAACGTGATGTCGGCACAGGCGCGACACGGACGGGTATTTATGCCGAAGTTACAAGAGAAGAAACTAAATATCCGCTTCTGATTGACACAAAAGGCAAGTTGTCTATGACCGCTTTCGGTGAGATGAGTTATAAGCTTCTACCGGGTACGAAAATAGGCTCTGTAGAACTCACCGAAGAGCTACAAGAAGACATGAGAGCAATTGCATCGGGCAATGCGGATTCAGAACAGCTACTACCCAAAATCGCCGAATATGTGATACACGATTTGCGCGTAATGACAGAAAACGGTAAGAGCATAGCTAAAAGACCTCGTTCAGATTCTTCGGCGGTAGTTGCTATAGGTAAATGCCCGAAATGTGGTAAAGACGTGGTCGAAAACGCTAAAGCATACTCATGTGTAGGCGGTAAAGAGTGCGGCGGGTTCTTCATCTGGGAGAAGAGAATAGCTTCAAAGACTATATCGGCTACACAAGTCAAGAAACTTTTAGAAAAAGGAAAAACAGACAAAATCAAAGGTTTTAAGAATAGAGAGGGAAAAGAATTTGACGCCGCGCTTGTTTTAAAAAGCGATAATAAAATCGGGTTTGAGTTTTAAGTATCAAATAAGGAAGTTTGGAAGTGTAAAATGATTATTTTAAAATTTATACTGAAATTCGCACTTTTAATAATCGCTCTTTATTGTCTTTATATTGTAAATTACACAGATTACAAAGACGTTAAAAAGCTCATCTGCTCTTTACTCGGAATGGGGGCATCGGCTATAGGGATTCAAGCGGTTGATTTTCTTTGAGAAAGGAAATGAAGAAAAATGATTTTTGCACCTTTTTTAATTTTTATGCTCATCGGAATTATGTTTAACATATGCAACTATGGGCGTATGAGTGAATTTAAAAAACTCGCCATAGTATTAGGATTGGTAATTATAGTTGTCTTTTTGATGGTAGTATATGCGATTTATGTTTTGGGCGAATATGATTGAAAGGTGGTTAATCCTATATGAGTTTAAACGACTATTGTAATAATTTACTTCAATTTCAAAGTGATGCAAATAAAATCTTAGGTATAACCGAAGACCACGAACAAGCGAAAGGTGAAATCGGCGAAACATACAGCGTTATTCTTGGCAAAGATGAATCTAATGACGGATTATATGTTTTAATGCGTAAATACGGAGAATATTCAACAAGTGAACAAGTACCTATGCTTATTTGGGCTAACCTTTCATGGGAAGAAGCTTATAAAAAACACAGGCTATTTAGAAAATTCATTATAAAAGCTAATATATATCGCTGATTGAAGCCTTTATCCTCTGAAGCAACACGCAAATAACAGTCAGCCCCGCCGATGAGCGGGGAGAAAGGGTTAGGGGGTTATGTCAGGAGTAATTATAGACACTCTTTTCTATATTGCGATTATTGGCACAATAATAACAGCAATTATTTCGTTTAAAAAAATGATAAAATGTAAAAAAGAGTATCAGGATGATTCAATGATATTTTTAAAATACTGGTGATTTTCGGAGTAGCATTAGTGATTTCAGTTTTTATTAAAAGAAAGGAATAAGACAATGTCATATTCAGATTTTTGGGAAGATATGTTGAGGACGTTTAAAATATTAGTTATAAGTGTATTTGTAATATGTATAATTGCTTCTTTCGTAATTTTTAACTTAAAAAAAAGCGGAAACCAAACCGAAGAAATTAAAGAAAATCAATGCACTTGTACTTGTTTAGGTGAACACCAATATTTGAATATAAGATAGAAATTATTATCGGTTAAACGCTCCACAGAGCTTTAACGCACGCACGGACAAGCCTAAAATCTAAAAATATCCGTCAGCCCTGCCGATGAGCGGGGAGAAAGATAAAGAGATGAAAAAAAGAATAAAGGGAATACTTCATGTTTTTATAATCAGCTATATAATTTCACTTGTGTTTACCCTACTAATTGTATTTTTTCTTGCGTGTATTACTTCAAAACATATTACAGTTGGAGCTTTTGTTAGGGCAATTATTACTTATCCGCTCTTTTTATCTTTAATTTTTACAGTAGTTTTTGAAATAGGCGAATTAATATCTCTGAAAGTGATGCCGTTAATAATAGATTTTATTTTAGAGAAAATTAAAAATATAGGTATAAAAATTCAAGGAGGGCGAACGGACAAGCCCGAAATAAACTAACCCCCGCCGATAAGCAGGGAGAAAGGAAAGTATTGATGAAATATTTTATTTTTGGTACAGAAACACTAAACGATTTTCAAACAATTCTATATACCGCACTAAAAGTCTGTGGTATAGCATTATTAATATGTTTATCATATCTTGTGATTTACCATTGCTTCATAAATCCCGAAAGCCGTATCAGACAATGGTTTAGCTGGCAAATCACAAAACGAACAAAGTATTATAAAAACTGGTTAATCAATAATCCCGACGTATGGGAATATCCCGACAAGCCCAAAATTTAATAAATAACAATCACCCCCACCGATGAGCGGGAAGAAAGGAAGATGAAAATGAAATTTAATGATGAAATAAATAGAAGAGCAGAAAGAGAAAAAACAAGATGTGAAATTTTATTGGAACGTAGAGCAAAAATGACGGACAAGGATAAAATAGTGATGTTACAATGCGTAATAAATTTTTACAGTGGGATTTGTTTTTTTCTCACTTTGGGTATTTTCATTACAGGGTTTGTTTTAGCACTAATGCTTAACAAATACTTTGTTATTATGTGTTGTATTTTTCCTTTAATCATAGGCTCATTTGATGAAGCCTTTATCCTCGATAGATTCAACCCACGCAATGAAGATAACCATAACGATAAAAGCGAAGAGGACGACAGTAAATCTTAAAATATTTTCACAAAACAATATAGCAAAAAATTCATAGATGTCACTATTGTAGTATTTTAGAATATCTGAAAGATATTTTATAAGAGTAGTATACCAAATAGTGTATTCAGCGCGGTGTATTCTTGTTGCCCATAAATTATTTTCATTTTCAGTCGGGGTTTTATTTTCTTTATAAATTAGTTTATGAAAGCTACGTTTTCTTAAAACATATAATAAACAATAAATCACCCAAGCCGATGTGATGATGTTAGCTAAGAATGTACGAATTAAATCAACGATGTTTTCATTGTCTGGAGAATACAAAAACCAAAATATACGCTCAATGGCGATAGAATAATTTCCGCAGAGTAACGTGATATGAAACACAATTAATACACCAAGCGTTACAAGCGGGGATATGCACTTGAAAATATCTATTATATTCTTTAGTAATTTATCTTGTTTTTCCGGCATAATAAGACCCCTTAATCCTTTTCGTCAAATTTCGATAAAATAATTATAACACACTAATAATAAGGTGTCAAGAGGTGAATATGTTTCTTTTCAATGAGCATTTAAAAGCCATTCGGAAATCGAAAAACGTAACGCAAAAGCAGATAGCCACAGCGATTGGTCTGTCAGAAAGTAATTATCAGCTTTTTGAATACGGCAAAATCAAACCGTCATTCGACACGCTCATCGCCCTCGCCGATTACTTCAATGTTTCGATTGATTACCTTGTAGGGCGAACGGACAAGCCCGAAATAAACTAACCCCCGCCGATAAGCAGGGAGAAAGAGAAAAATGATGAAGCTAACAGATATAAAAATATTATCAATAGAAAATGTGAACCCCGAATATAGCGACAGCGTTTATATTGCCTTGCCCCAAACATCTACGTTTATCAAGGTGGGCGATACATATAAGGGGAAATGCGCTATGGCTATTGTTGAAAACTGCGACAATACAGAATTTTGTCGTTCCGCGCAAACAGACGAGGTCAATGATTCCCGTATTCCAAAAGAATATCGCAAAAATTATTATCAACCACTTTACAAAGGCACAATAAGGGTTCAAAGGAAAGATGCGGAAGAATCAAAAGATGAAATCTTTTATTTTTACGACACTTCTTGTGGTAGTTACGGAGGAAGATTTGAAGCTGTTTTAGGGGAAGAGACCGCACGGTGGGGAAGCATGATTGGGAATGACGTTTATGTGCCGGAATGGGCTTTAAATTTGAAATCAATGATAGATATAGAAATGTTTTAGTAGGTAAAAATATTTTTCGTTGTTTTCCCATTACGTTTAAAATCAAGGGTCATCCAATTGTTCTTTTCGCATTTGACAAATCCGAATTTTTCATAAAACGTAATTAATTTTTCTTGTGTTAATCCTTTAAGTTTTTCCGTCATGTCATCTGATATATCGGAACAGGCGTGAATATTAGCAGAAAATATTTCCACAGCTTCACACCACTTTAGTATAAAATCCATTAGAAAATTCCCGAATCCTCTGTTTCTATGTTCTTCATTAATCCCTAATTTATGAATTTTTATGTGCATATCGTGTATATGAAGAACCGCAAAACCAACTTCAACGTCATTAAAGATAACCTTAACATAACCTCCACAATCGGATGCAGTTAAATCCGTTTCGCAAGTTAATATCCCATCGGGTGTTTGATATGAATGTTTCATTTTTCTCTTCTTTCATCAAATTTCGATAAAATAATTATAACACACTAAAATTAAGGTGTCAAGAGGTGAATATGTTTCTTTTCAATGAGCATTTAAAAGCCATTCGGAAATCGAAAAACGTAACGCAAAAGCAGATAGCCACAGCGATTGGTCTGTCAGAAAGTAATTATCAGCTTTTTGAATACGGCAAAATCAAACCGTCATTCGACACGCTCATCGCCCTCGCCGATTATTTCAATGTTTCGATTGATTACTTAGTCGGACGCACGGACAAGCCCGAAATTAATAAATAACAATCAGCCCCGCTGATGAGCGGGGAGAAAGGAGAAAATGAAAATGAATGATTTTTTCAAATTTATGTCGTGGGCATTATGCTTTATAGTTTATTATTCATTTTTTCGTTCATTTCAGCAAATGGCGGATTATTTACGAAATGGAAATAAAGACAACCATGATAACAAAAGCGATAAAGACAGTGACAAGCCCGAAATTAATAAATAACAATCAGCCCCGCTGATGAGCGGGGAGAAAGGAATACGAGTGAGAGTCATGAAAAATCTTACTAAAAGACAACTTATAGGTCATCTTCTAAGTCTTATGAAAAATAATATGCCTTGGGAAATAAAGCATTACACCGAAGAAAAAATAATCGAATATTTAGAATCAGAAACGAAAGATAAAATAATAAATTTTATAGATGCTGAAGAAAATCCTTGGCATACCCGTGTTACTATTTATGATACTTTATATTGGAAATATGGCAAAAAAGAAAAAATACCACCGGATGTCATAGAACAATTGAATAAAATGTCCGAAAGAAACCGAAGAAATTTTACTTGTAATGAATAATCGGTTAAACGCCCTAAAGGGATTTAACGCATGGACGAGGTCGCTCCTTGGGGGCGGTAAGTAAGTCTACTGCCCCTTCTCTGTGCTAATATAACAAAAACCAAAGACTTACAGAAAGGCTTACATTATGAGCAAAATGATTAAAATTGCATTTTTCAACAACAAGGGCGGCGTGGGTAAATCAAGTGCGGTCATAAATGTCGCCCACGCAATGACACGATTAGGAAAAAGCGTACTTGTCGCGGACTGCGACAGCCAAATGAATACTTTCCGTTTCTTCTCTGATGAACCCGATATGGAAATTATTCAAAAAACACGATATGAGAATATCGAGATTTCCTGTTACGAAAAGAGCATTGACACCTTAGCAAAGGGTTTTTTCGATTTTGATTTCATGCTCTTAGACCTCCCCCCCTCGCTCGATGAGCGGACAAGAGAAATTATTTCTGATTGCGCCTTCGTATTCGTCCCTATTGAACTCGGCACATTCGCTATACAAGGTATAGCGAACGTAACGGAAGCTATCGCCGCAACAGGGGCGAGATTCGCTGGTTGCTTTGTCAGCAAGTTCGACAGAAAGAATCCCGCAGACCATGAGCTTGATGAATTACTCCGACAAACCCTCGGCGGCAAGGTGATGAAAGCGCGGATTCCGTACTCTCGTGTGATTAAGAACAGCATAAGTTACCGTCAGACTGCGTTTGAGTACATGGATTGGACGAGTGCGGCAGAAGCGTATATGTCGCTTACGCGGGAGATTATAGCGATATGCGAAGGGGGTGAAGTTAATGCCTAAAAAAGTAATTGACCCTGTAATCATGGGAAGCATAAAAACCGCCGCGTTCGGGAGTTTTTCGGATAATATAAAAATGCTCCCGTATCAGTCGTTAAGACCGCATAAAGAGAATTTTTATCCCTTAACGGAGATTGAACTACTTGCCGAAGATATTGAGCGTCAGGGTATTAAAAGTAATCTTGTTGTCCGGGAAGACGAAACCGAAAAAGGCAATTACATAATCATATCAGGACACAGGCGACATAAAGCAGTCGGGCTTTTAATCGAACAAAAGCGTAATTTCTCAAATTATCTTCCTTGTTTAATAAATCCCGCAAAAAGCCCCGATGAGGAATTGCAAGATTTGATTATGCTCAACGCCACGGCGCGGACTATAAGTGACGGGTTAATGCTCGCACAGTATGAGAAGCTTAAAGCCATTTTTGAAGCTAAGAAAGCAAACGGTGAGAGTGTTCGTATGCGTGAGAAAATTGCTGAGGTTCTGGGGGTGTCTACAGGGCAGGTTGCTAAAATTGAAAACATTGTTAAAAATGCCTCGCCTGAAGTCAAAAATGCTGTAAAAGACGATAATATGTCGATTTCGGCGGCTCATCAAAAAACTAATAAGTCGTTGCCACAAATGACAACGAAGAAAAAAAACTCCCCCCCGTTGTCACAAATGACAACGAAGAAAAAAAGCTCCCCCCCGTTGTCACAAATGACAACGAAAAATGAAGACGTACCGAAACAAGATTGTAATGTTGTCACAAATGACAACGAGTTTCCGTGCTTTTCTACAGATGTTATCGCGGCTTTTAACAGGCTCGACCTTAGTAGATTCTATCTAAATACCGAAGAAAAAGAAGAATTTATAGATATACTGATTAAAGAGCTTAAAGCTGTAAAAAGTGAGAATTTAAGAAAAGGCGGTTGAACACCGTCTTTTTTAATTTAAAGCCCCGCTGTTGCATTAACAGCGGGGTTTAAATTCTAAGGGGGAATCCATGTCTTTCATTGAAAACTTAAATGCCTACATAGCGAACCCGAAAAACAGACACAAGCCTATAAGTGTTGGCGAAACGCCTAATTCCCTGCTCGCAATTGGAGCGAAGCAGTTACCTATGGTTATGAATCCGAGCGATGCCGATAAATGCCTCGGTACGAGAGAAGCCACACGACATAGAAATTCACACAATTTAAGCGTGGAAGAGTTAGGTTCTTTACCGGGGCTTTTAGCTAATCCTGTTATGATGTTTAAAGACCCCAAAACGAGCTATATCACAGTTGTGACTGACAGATTCGATAAAGACGGAAATCCGTTTGTAATCGGAGTCGAGTTAAATTTATCCAAAGACTGGGGAGCGGTAAATCGAATAGCATCAATTTATGGGCGTGAAAGAGCAATAGAAAATTTCATCGCAAAAAACGGAAAAGAAGTGAAAGGATTTATTCCGAGAATGATTGAAGAAGGGAATTTACTTGCGGTAAATATAGAAAAAGCTCTTAACTTTTTACGTCCTGCCGGGCAACAGTTGCCTGAGGGTAGTGAAGTTATGAGCTTTGATAACAGTATAGCACATTCTTTACGGTCTGTCAAGAGTTTTGACAAAAATATTTTTAACAGGAGGGAAATTATGGCAAGCTTAGATGCAAAATTGTCTTGGAGCGAATTATTGGGCGATGGCGAAAACGCTTATTCTACTGATAATATAATTAATAGACTCTCTGATTGGCAAGAGAGCCGTTCGCACACGCAAATTCAACCCACAACGCCGGAAACGGCGGGGAAAATAAATCAAAACAATATGGAGGAAAAAACAATGAGCGAAAATACGGCATTATTAGAAAAAATAAAAGAGTTGATGATTAAAGACATCGTCGATTTTGAAAAGTCAAGTCAGGGTGACGAATTTTTTGAGATTTATGAGGATGTGGAATATGACGTAATCGACTCGCTTGCTTCAGGCGGTTATACTCCCGAACCGAGAGTTGTTGGTTACGAAAAAAATCCTGATTATGTACCCGATGAATATTTTGAGAAGCTTTCAAACGATTGGAATAAAAAGACGTTTGAAGAAATCAAAAAAAGGTTTTTGTCTCCATATTACGGCGACATAAGATATTTTGATGATATCACTCAAACTGCACAGCAATCTATTCAATCCACAACACCTAACGAGGTGACGGAAATAAATCAAAACAATATGGAGGAAAAAACAATGAGCGAAAATCAAGTCTCTGCTACTACAAGCGCAGAAAACCTCGAAAACAAGGATGGTAAAGTGATGAACATCACAGCAAGAGTAACGCCTATTGAAAACGGCACAAATTTAAAGGGTTTGGCAAACATTAATATTAATGGTCAGTTCTCCGTCAACAGCATAAGGATTGTAGAAGGAGAGCATGGTCTGTTTGTATCTATGCCTACGCGAAAAGACCAAAAAAGCGGTGAGTTTAAAGACATCGCTTTCCCTATTACTAACGTGCTACGCGAGCATATTAACAACATTGTCATGGAAGCCTATTATAACCCCACTCAAGATAAATCCGTCAGTGAACCTATGCCCATAAAGGTTAGTCTGCAAAGTATTATGGAAAACACATTTAACAACAACGTAAAAGCGTCCGGTAGTGTAAAGCTTAATGATGATTTTGTTGTCACGGGCGTAAGAATTATTGAGGGTGAAAAAGGCTTATTCGTGCAAATGCCGTCCTATCAAGACCATAACGGCGAGTATCAAAGTATAGCACACCCTATAACTGCTGATTTTTACAAGCAATTTCAAGAAACGGTGTTACATCAATACCAAAACCGCGCTACCATTATAGGCAATACTAAGTACAACGAGCTTGGTGATAAAGATAATATTACTCACTTCACAATTCAAAACAAGAAATTTGCCGAAAAGGTATTTGCAAAACTCGATGAACAAGGTGTTAAGTGGAGCGGTAAAATCGATGATAAGGTTACAATTTCCGTAAACAAGGCGGATGAAGCCGCCTATAAAAAAGCAGTAACAGCAGTTAAGCCAAAGACTGAAAAGCATTAATTCTTCGCCAAAGTAGTTTTAGCGATAAGCCGTAAGATTTTATTTATGGCTTATCGCTTTCTCGTCACTTCAAGCCGTTGTCACAAATGACAACGATATTTTTTCTTTCAGGGAGGTGTTTCAAAATGGCAGGAGAGAGCGAAATCGGCGCAATGGTTAATGTATCTGAAAAATCGGCTAAAATAATAGCCGACATTATCAGAACCTTATATCTTTTTTTACAGAAGAAAAAAAATGAAATTAAAAATAGACCCACAGAGCTTAAAAATGGTATTATTTCTCAAAATAAACTTATGGATTACGCTCACAAGAATCATGAAAAAGTCATAACACAAGACGGAATCAGTAAAAAGGATATTCCCGATATTAGCAAAAAAGCTAAAGAATATGGGATTGCCGTGGCGGTAACAGGAAAAAACGATTCCCAAAACATTAAAATAACGATTCTGGAATCCGATAAAGCGGTCTTTGAGCAAATTATGACAGATATTCTAAAGGAGCGACTACAACAGAATCCTAACGAACTTGTTTCATTTAAAGTAAAACCGTGGGAAGTAGAGCCTCTTAATGCCATGTTCGATAAAAACGGACTCTCGGCGTATTGCGTTAAAGACGGTAATGGTGACATTCATTTTGTTTATGACAAAGATAATAAAAGAGCCTTTGACATTGCCAAAAACGAGTTTAGAAAGGTTCATAAAGAAGTCTCTGAAGGCTTGGAAATAAAAGCGGAGGACGACTTCACAATTATAAAGGATGTTCAAAGTGGGCGGGAAATTTCTTTTGACGAAGTATTAACTAAGGACGAGATTACTCAAATGCTTCAAGAGAACTTCGGTTATGACGAAATTAAAGCGAGCTTAGCTGCCAACAAATACGCAAGCGGATTATCACCTGAGGAGCAAAGCATTTTTCTTAATGATAATCCTATTTACGCAGCTGACAGTATTGAGCATAGTATAAAAATTGAGGACGAAAGCATTTTGCTCAACGATTTGAACTTCATTCATGTTAAATTAAAGGACGATGGCGTTGATTGTATAGTAATAATGGATAACGAGGGGAAGGCATTAACTATTACTCCCGATATGGATAACACGCAAATCAATAATCTGATTAATACTCATCTTGATATTACGGATAATGATACCGTAGAAGCCATAATTGATAAAGTTAATACTATAAAAGACGTTTATCAAAAAGATAATAAAGTAAATCTCAGCGAAACTATTAGCTCTCGAAACGGCGTGAATTTAGGGACGTGTGAAATAGAGCGTTTGAATAGGAATCAGTTTGAAGTAAACTTCAAAGGCAATAAGCATGTTTATTCTTTTTCAGATAAGAAAAACGTAATTGAGAGTTTACGCAAAGAATTCTATAAAGCAGGGCAAACGGAAGAAGCATCTCTAAAATCAGCGCGTAACGTCTACAAAAAAGCAAAAGCGCAGAGTGCTGTTAAATTCGTAAGAGAAGAACCGCAAGTCAAAACAGAGTCTGTTCAAAATTCGGAAATAAGACAACCTTACCGCATCGAACGCCAAGTAGGCGGTACATTTACAGTAAGCAACGGAGAACATACAGAAAAATATGATTTAAAATTCAAAAATAATGCTGTTCAAAAAATGCAGGATGATTTTGGTATGAGTAAGGGAAAAGCTGAAAGAATCTTTAGTAAAGCCCAAAAACAAAACGGTGTTGAAAACGAAGCAAAGAAAAATACCGGGAAACAAACTAAAACGGCAGGAGCAAAAACCCCCGGAGCCAAGAAACCGGAAGTTAAAACACCTAAGCCAAAGCCACCAAAGCGAGGTTGATTATGAAAAAGAGAACTACCCCTTTTACGGTTATTCTTGTTATCTTTTTTGGAATCGGTGTTATTTATTTTGGTGCGGCAGTCGGAGCGGCTGTAGATTTGACTGCTGATGATAACGGTAAAATTGTTTTGGGTGATATTAATATTGATTCAACCATAACAAATGTTGATTTAATACTTGCCCAAATAACCGATAGGGATACCAAGTGTTTTCAATTCTCCGCAATAGCTTTGTTCGCTTATACCTTATTTATTATTACCCAAAGTATGAATAGACTAAGGCTACATCGCAAAGGTATTGAACACGGCTCGGCGCGTTGGGCTTATGACAACGAAAAAATAAAACTCGCCGACAAGAAGAAAAAAGCTCCATATATTCAGCTTACAGAACCCGATGGCACACCTATTATTAAAACAATCAGAATTCCTATTTTGAAAAAGGATATTCTCCCGCGCAAGCAAAAAGCGAGAATTGACAATAACATGATTCTCACAAATGATGTTCTTCTGAGCCTCAATACCCGTCAGCATATGAAAAACCTAAACGTGTTGGTTGTAGGCGGTTCGGGTTCCGGTAAGACGTTCTTTTACGGGAAACCGAATATATTACAGTTAAATACAAGCTTTGTTATAACCGACCCGAAGGGAGAAATCCTACAATCCACGGGCATATTGCTTTCACAAGCGGGTTATAATGTAAGGGTTTTCAACCTCATAAACATGGCGCATAGTCATAATTATAATCCTTTTGACTATGTTTATGACGAATACATTGACGAGAACGGCGAGGAACAAAAAAAATTAAATGACAGTTATGTCATAAAAATGGTGAACGTCCTTATGAAAAACACCAAAAAGGATAACATGAGCGGCGGCGACCAGTTTTGGGACGATAGCGCATCTGCTCTGATTACCGCAATATCGTTTTATCTGCTTGAAGAAGGCGGTAAATCTGAACAGAATTTCGGGACTGTTATAAAAATGCTTAAACTCGTTGAAATCGACATGAACGACAACACCAAGGAATCTGAACTTGATAAGAAGTTTAGAATCCTAAAAGAGAAACGCCCTCAATCAATGGCTGTTTCTTATTATACCGACTTCAAGAAAGCCCCGCCCGAAACGGCTATGAGCATTGTAATGAGCTGTAACGTGAGATTACAAACATTCAATATCCCCGAAGTTGATAATCTTACCCATACAGATACAATTATGCTTAATGAATTAGGCGACAGAAAATCCGCGCTTTTTGTTATAATCCCCGCGAGTGACGCTACATTTAACTTCTTGGCGGCTATGATGTATACGCAGTTATTTGATACTTTGTATAACCGCGCTAATTTTAAATACGGCGGACGGCTTCCGGTTCATGTTCGCTGTATATTAGACGAGTTCGCGAATCTCGGACAAATCCCGGACTTTGAAAAATTGCTTGCAACCATGCGTTCTATGGAAATATCGGCGAATGTAATATTGCAAAACATATCACAGTTAAAAAAGCTTTATGAGAAATCGTGGGAAGATATTAAAGGCAATTGCGACAGTTTCTTGTTTCTTGGCGGTCAAGAGATGTCAACGCTTGAAGAGGTGTCAAAATCGCTTGGTAAGGAAACAATCGACCTCAAAAGCTCTAACAGAACCAAATCCGCACGTAATAATTCAACCGCCGAGAATAATTCAATACTCGGACGCGAATTATTACAACCTGATGAGCTTATGAGAATGGACGCCCAAAAATGCGTATTGATTGTAAACCGAGAGCCGCCCTTTTTCTGTAGGAAATTTGATATATTTAAACATCCTAATTATAAATTCCTCGGAGATGCCGACAAAAATAATGTATTTAAGTATTCATCTATAGTAACGCTGAAAAATCCTAATAATCAACTAACGCCCGAAGAAAAAGAAGAGCTGACGGCAGACTATTATTCAGAGCCTTTTGAGGAAGGCGAGGAAATAATAATAAGTAACGCTGATGAACCGGAAAAGCCGATGCACCGCGTTAATAAAGAGCTTCAAAAAACAATTCATGACGGTAAAGTTACAAGAATAACAGGTAATACAACCATTACAAGTGAAACTTTGAAAGAAATGAAGCCTCCTGAAGAAGATGTATTTGAGGGTAATCATGAGGCTAATGTTTTTTTCAGTGATGAATTGTCAAACTTTGATGATGATGTTATAACATCTTTATCAAATTGCGTTTTTGTACCTGACTTTAAATATGGAAAGGAGGGCGAATCAAATAATGAAACAGACTCAACTCATCATATCACATCTGAAAGTTTATCACTTTCGGATATGGATGATAAAGTCGTACATGGCGATAAAAATCAATCTTTCATATTTAATGACAGTATTTCATCGCTTGAAAACGATGTGTCGCTCCCCGGCATAAGCGGTATGTCGGTCATTTCGTCTTTTATGACGACCATTAAAAATAGTGCGGATGAATATGATTATGCCGCAACTTAACACTTTACAGGAGGATTTTTAGTAATGAAAACTTTATTTTCAAGGGAGAAAGGTTCTATGGAATTTAAACAAACAAGACTTTTCAGAAACGCCGCCAGCTTATGGACGGCGTTATTTTTATGGATTGTTATGGCATTTTCATCTTTTGCGACCGAACCCGGCGGAACTACACCCGGCGGCAGTGGCGGTGACGACGCATGGAGCGAAATCATCGGATTTATTCAGCAATGGTTGCCGCGCCTTGGCGGTGCAATCATTGTAGTTGGTCTGGCTATGTTCGGTTTAGGTTGGCAAAGAGATGACGCAGACGGTAAAACAAGAGGTATACAGGTAATCATTGGCGGTGCGATTGTTGCCGCCGCGGGTGGAATGACTCATTTAATGAATTGATATATCATTTTCGATGACGAGAGCGATACCGGGGTGAGCCGCCCCGGTACCCGGTATCGTCTTACTTAACTGTGAAAGGAATAAATATGGGCGATTTTAAAGACGCGCTTTTTGTAATATTATTAGAGTATATAGCTATTTTCGACAATCATATTCAAACAGCGGTCGGTATATTAACATTGAACTCCGATAATGCGGTTTTTGAAGCCGCGCTGGATATGGCAAGGGATATATCTCATAACGTAATAAGACCCACGGCGACTTCAATTATAGCTATCTGCTTTTTTATTGAGTTTATGAAACTTTCGCTAAAAATGGATATGTTTAAGTGGGAATATGGGGTCTCGGCATTAGCGAAATTCGCAGTAGCAAAGGCGGCTTTAGACATCGCGCCTGACTTCGTTATGGCAATCTACGCTCGCGGAACACAATGGATTATGAGCGTGAATGAGACAATGGCTTTCGGGTTAGTCGGTGATGCTCATTTTGTTCTCGACAGAATAAGAACAGACGCCACATGGCTTCAAGCCTTGGCTGTCGCAGTCACTATGTCAATAATCTTCCTCGGCGTTATGGTTATCGGCGTTTTCGTAGTAGTTATGGCATATGCGCGTATGTTTGAAATACTAATATATATTTCGGTCGCTCCCCTACCCGTTGCTTTTTTACCGCTTGAAAATTCGGGCGTTACAAAAAGATTTGCTTTGAATTTTGCCGCCGTTGTTCTTCAAGGCGTAATAATGCTCATCATAATCAGGTTATATAACACTTTGAGTACCGCTCTTTTTGATGGTTTACGAGATAAGCTTATAGACGAAGACGGTGACATGTGGTTTCAAATAGTGTTATTGTTGGGTACAATGCTTATGTCCACACTTACATTGACTGTTGCGATTATGAAAAGTAGCAGTATCGCCAAATCAATTCTCGGACAAGGTTAGAGGTGAGATTATGAGCGATTTTATTAGCGATTTTATTAGTATACTGAAGGATAATATATTTAATTTAATAATGGTCGCTCTGACGGGAGCGGCATATTTTATCACCAAATTCGTAATCGCATGGAGGAATAAAAAACGATGATTATAATCAGAATACCCAAAGACATCCGCGAATACAAGGAAAAATTCGTAGCAGGACTCACCGCCCGAAACATATTTTGTATATTTCTCGGCGTTATTCTAATCGCGCCTATAATATTTATAGGCGTAAAACTGAACGTCCCTACGGATATGCTGACATGGAGTATTATCGTTATAGCCGTTCCTATCGGGTTAATCGGCTTCTATCAGCCCGATAATATGCCTTTCGAGAAGTTTTTAGCCTCTACAATGAGATTTTCGGCGAGTAAAAAGCAACTTGTTTTTATTTCCATAAATGCGTATAAAGATGATAACCCTATTAAGCCACCAAAAGAATCATCTAAAATTATTTATAAACGCAGTATCGAACGCGCCGTAATATTCGCCGAAGCCTGTGAGAACGGTGAAAAACTCACGCTTGATGAAGCCGATAAAAGACTCGTTACGGTTAAAGCAAAGAAACCGAAAAATAAGAACAAATCTCAAAACAAGAAAAACGAAAAGAGTAATAAAAAAGAGGAAAAATTAAAATCTAAGGCTGATGAAATCTCCGCTAAACGCATAGCTGACCCTTACTACATCTTCAGCTCAAAGGAACAGAAAATCTTGCGTAAAGTAGCCAATCTGAAAGAAAAGAAAAGGGTTTCAGAGGTAAAACGCAAGTCAAAGCCTTTAAAGACTTCAAATAAAAAATCTAAAAATCGACGTTTTGTGAAAACCTCGCTCCCCAAAAGCACACAGGATGTAATACCATACATCTCCGATTACCCGAACGGTATTTTTGAGATTAAGCAGGGCGTATTCTCGAAACTGTATATCGTTGACGATGTAAATTACAAGAACGCCGCACCGGAAAAGCAGATAGAAATCTTCGCCAATTATGCGGAGTTTCTAAACGCTTTTGACGAGAGTACTAATATTTCAATTTATATCGATAACCGGGTTATTTCAAAAAATGAACAGGAAAATCGCTATTTCTACAAAATGGCGGGTGATAATTTTGATAGACACAGGAAAGAATATAACAGGATTATGAAAATGCAAATGGGACTCGGACGTAATGAGATGTTCCAGACCAAATACATTGCGGTGACTATTGAAGCCGATACCTACGAGGAAGCCGAAAGCCGTTTACGTAAAATCGACAACGAAATAGAGGACGGTATGTCAAGAATAAGCTCATCAGCGCGAGCTTTAAGCACATACGAACGCCTTGAAATTCTGCACGACAAGTTCCGTAAAGGTCATGAGGGTGAATTTAAAGTAGACTTTGATTATCTGTATGAGCAGGGTATTTCATCAAAAGATTATATCGCTCCCGCAAGCATACTCTTTGAGCGTAAGCATTTCCTTATAGACGATGAATATTATCGTGTTATGTACTTAAATAATCTGCCTTCTGAGCTTGCGGACGGCTTTTTCGGTGATTTTGTTGACAATAACTTCCCTCTTACCGCCGCGATTAATATATCCCCGATTGAGCAACAGGACGCTGTTAAAAAAGTCGTAAGACAGCGTACAGGCATGGAAGGTAATATAATGCAGGCGCAGAAAAAAGCCTCGAAATCGGGTTATTCCCCCGAACTTGCCGTAAGTAATAAACTCAGAATGGCTTTTGAAGAGGCTGATGAGCTGTATGACGATATTACCCGAAAATCGCAGAAGATGTTTTTCACAACCGTTATGATTATGTTTTCCGCGCCTACTCTTGAAGAGCTTGATAAACGCTCTCAAATCTTAGAGGGAAAAGCACGGCGTATCACTGCACAATTACAACCGCTCACCTGCCGTCAGTCTGAGGGAGTACAATGTTGTCTTCCTATGGGCGTTCCTGTGAATCTTAGCATTGACAGGGCGTTAACATCTGAAAGTACCGCGACTTTTATTCCTTTCTCTTGTCAGGAGCTGTCTCAAAAGGACGGATTCTATTATGGACTTAACAGCGTTTCAAGAAACCTAATTATGCTCAACCGTACATTGCTCTTTACGCCTTCGGGCTTCATTTTAGGCACATCGGGGAGCGGTAAAAGCTTTGCTGTCAAGCGTGAAATCCTTAATGTTATTCTCAAAGACCCGCATACGACCGTAATAATAATCGACCCAGAAAACGAGTACTCCGATGTGGTTAAGAACTTCGGCGGCGAGGTTATTGTTATTTCTTCAGACGGTGACAACCATATAAATCCTATGGAAATGAACGAGAACTACGGGCTTGACGAGGACGACACGGACGTATCGCTCGAACGAAAAAAAGAAAAAGCCATACGCAAAAAGTCAGACTATATCATGTCGATTATAACAAGTATGCTATCTACCGAGGCGGGAAGCACACTTACGCCGCAACAAAAAACCTTTGTAGACAGATGCGTGTCAAGCTGTTATAAAGAATACCTCAAAAACGATTTTGACCCCGCATATTTACCCACGTTAAGGGATTTACAAGCTGAGTTTGATAAAAACAAGAATCAAAGCGAAGAAGCGCGGCTTGTCGCCGAGGGGACGGGCTATTATACAGACGGCTCTATGAATCTTTTCGCGCATAAATCCAATGTGAACTTAAAAAGCCGTATTGTTTCTTTCAGTATCCGCGATTTGGGCGAACAGCTTATGCAAATAGGACTGCTTATCATTCTTGACTTTATTTGGAATAAGATGTGCGAGAATAATGAGAAGAATATACGGACATATTGCTATGCGGATGAAATACACGTACTTTTTAAGAATAAGGACAGCGCGGAGTTTTTGAAACAGCTTTACAAGCGCGGCAGGAAATACGGGCTTGTCATCACGGGAATCACTCAAAATATTGAAGATTTGTTAAAATCCGACACGGGACGGGCTATGGTGAGTAATTCGGAGTTTTTGTTACTTCTCAAACAGGCGTATGAGGACATAAAAATACTTGCGCCAATGCTTAAAATACCCGAAACACAATGCGCCGAACTTGAACGCGCGGCGGTAGGTTCGGGTATTCTGAAAGCGGGTGTTGTGGTCTTGCCTTTTAGAGATAAATTCCCGCATGAAAGCTATTTGTACAGGAAAATGAGCAGTAATTTCAATGAAAGAGCGGTTGAGAGTGAGCAGGATGAAAAAGATGACGTGGGTTTTGAGACTTTATGAAAATTCTGAAAAGCTCTTGATTTTTGTACAAATTGGTAAAAAGGGCTTTATAAACGGGAAACGTGGCGGCAGTATTTCAAGCGGTTGGGGCTTGACGGCGGTTAAAAATAATGTTATAATGGAGGAAAGAGCATGAAACAAGAGCAACACGAGAAAATATTCTTTAACAGAGCGGATGTTGAAAACGCCGAACGCATACACTGCGAAAACAAACGTCAACAGTGGTTGAATGATATTGCGAATGAAATGATTTGATTTTTTTTGACTTCTCGATATGAATATGATAATATGAATGAAGAGAGTGGGCTTAAATCACATAATCACAAAACACAGTAAGGAAAGGGGTTTTGCTATGAATACTCAATGTCGGTACAAATATAACCCGGACGATTTCTGTAACATTCTCGGTATGTCGGAGGATTTAAGCAACTTTTATAAGTCGCTTGAAATCTACCGTGAAAACGAGAACGATGACACTTGGTTTCCTTTGAGAAATCGTTGGGAAGATTTATTCTTCACGATTAAACATAGGGCGGTCGAGGGTGCGTTGCACCCGGTAACGGCACAAGATATTCGCAGTTATTTGGAGGTATTAGTGAATGATTGATTTCGATAAAGGGCAAAAACAACTTAATAAATTTCTTGGTTCAGAGAAAAAATCCACCATTTTATACGATGGAAGTATCTATATGGTCAAATACCCCGACCCGGTAAGGGCGAACAAACTCAAGGGCGTGATAAGTTACAAAAATAATCAGTTTTCGGAACATATTGGCTCTCAAATATTCACTTCTTGCGGTATTGAAGCTCAAGAAACTAAGTTGGGATATTACACCGACACGTCCGGAAAAAGAAAAACCGTGGTCGCTTGTAAAGATTTTACCGTGGACGGTGCTGTGCTTTATGAAATGGACAAATTGGCAAACTCCGTTGCACCGGAAGAAGAGCAATTGAAAACTACCATTGACAACGTAAGTCGCATAATAGATGAAACTGAGCAAATTAAAGACAAAAAAGCAATCAAAGACGGATTTTGGAATATGTTTGTGGTTGATGCTTTGATTGGAAACAGGGACAGGCATTTCGGCAATTGGGGTATTCTTGTAAAAGACAACGTGGTGACTTTTGCACCCGTTTATGATTGCGGTTCGTCACTTAGTGCTTTATTGGACGAAAACGAAATGGAGAGATTATTAGACAGACCGGGCGAGTTCAAAGCACAGACATACAACGTAACATCGGCGTATTACATGGACGGTAAAAAGGTTCACTATCATGAAATCTTCAAAAATCCGCCGGAGGGGTTGGTAGAAGCGATTAAGCGCATTGTCCCTAATATCCATATGACAAAAATTCACGAGATTGTCGATTCTGCCGCGCAAATGCCGGACATCAGAAAAGACTTCCTTAAAAAGGCACTGTCTTTGCGTTATGAGCAAATCTTGTTGCCCTCGTTAAAGCAAGCAGAGGTTGATACTTGAGGTAAACTTATGAGTTTAATACTATTAGAAAACAGGATAATTATTCAGTCGAACAGGTTAATGGTGTCATAGCCTATTATTGACATTTGATGAAAAAAATGCTATACTGAGTATGGAGGTGTTAATTATGTCTACAAACACAACAAATGTAACCGAAGTATTTGATTTAGAAACCTATGGTCTTGTTCTGTCGGATAATAAACTCGGCGCGTTGGTTGAGCAAATTGAGGACAGAGAGCTTGCCGCGCTTGCCGAGGAGCGTATTGCAAAATACGGTGGAGAAGACGAGGCTTTTGAAAGGGCTGTTTCTTCAGAAGAATTTTGGGGAAACCTCGGTGTTACGGGCGATTTATCAAACGTAGAGGAGTTTGAAATAGCGTGATTAATTGGGATTTAATTTATTCACCGGAAGCGGATAGAGAACAGAGAATAAAATGCTCGTCATAATAATATCAGCTCGCGCCGACAATGAAGTTTATACAGAAGCCGAGAATCGTATTGAAAAATATAAATTGTAATTTTTCTTTTCAGCCATGCAGAACGTAAATATTTTTTAAAGCAAGGTAAATGCCTTGCTTTTTTGATTTTGCGGAGAATTAATACGGATTGTAAGCATGGGAAGAAAGGCTAAGAGCAAAGAGGTTTGCAATAAAACTGTAGACTCTGCTGTAAAAAGCTTTGTTTCCCGCTTGACGGCGGTAAAAATTTATGATATGATGGAGGAAAGTATGAAACAAGAACAACACGAGAAAATATTCTTTAACAGAACAGAGGTAAAGGATGCGGCTAAATGTTACTGCGACAACTGCGGAGAAAACATGATTTTTGCGATGCAAGATAATTATCATCAATTCACGGTTGGGATTGAAGACATTCTTGTTTGCCTTTTGATATCCGAAGCGAATGGCGCAGTTCCTAAATTGCCAAAGGATTGGTGGACAGCTATTAGAAATAGGTATCATGGCGTCAATAAACAAATTATGGAGAAGAAAAATGCGAAACGTAAAACTCCAACCGGGTAATTGTGTAATTACCCCTCTTGAAAGAGACATTTTTGAGGAAAAAACAGGCTTTAAACCACCATATTATACGGAAGAAAACATCAAATACCCTTTTGCGGTCTGCCCTCAATGCGATAATCCTGTAAAAATAATTGGCTTTTATAACGATATAAAGCCTAAGCCGTATGCAGAACATTACGATAATGATGTTGAGGAATTGGTAGATTTTATCGCTGAAAATAAAGAGTATTGTCCTTATTACGATAAGCGCAGAACCATATCCAAAACGGCAAGAAGAACAGTTGGTATATCTTTTGTAAATGAAATTAAGTCACTTCTAAAAGAGCAATACGATAGAATAATATATATCCTCGAAGATGAGTTAAAAATTTACATCAGCAGTAAATTAGCGGAAGAAATGATGTCGTCATTCATTGCAAGCAAGGCGTGGGAGTATTCGTGGACTACAGCAAATAATCTTCCTTGGGTATTCGGGTATATGCAGACAGGGAAAACTCTAATAGGGCGACTTATTTCAGAGAAAAGCCCATTATACGATGCTGTTTCTAAAAAATGTAAAGATGTGCAATTTGTGCCATCGAGGAAAAATGGCTACGCAAAGCTTGTTTCTAAAAGTAAATTCATTAATTTGCATTTTTGCATAATGCACCATAAGCGTGAAATAATCCATGATTTACTAAACGAAACTATGGAATTTGTAATCACTCTTAATGACAGGGTGATATATAAAGACCCTATAAAAATTGATGAATCATACTTTCTTAATTTAATTAATAAGAAAGAAAATGAAGACAAACGATTTCGTAAAACTGAATTACTTGCTATTGCTGATAAATATGTGAGTTAATTTTTCTTTTCAGCCATGCAGAACGTAAATATTTTTTAAAGCAAGGTAAACGCCTTGCTTTTTTGAATTTACGGAAATATTCTACAGAAAGGCGGTGTGAAATGAGTAACGAGAAAAAACCAAAACGGCTTTATGAACATCTAAAAACTAAGATTGAAGAAAAAGAAGCAATCAGAACCTCACATGAGAAAAGGACAATAAATGCCGCGACCGCCAATGAACTGCGAAGCGCGAAAAACAATGACAACAGTAGCTTAGCGAGTGAAATACGCGCCCGAACAGCCGCCCGGGAAAAGCCTGTAGGCTTTGAACATTCGCTTAAAGCCGATTCCGGACAACATGGGAAAAGAATCAGAGCCGCCACCGTGCAACAGGGTAAAAAAATTAACGGCTCAACCGTGCGAAAACTGCGGAGTGCGAAAAAGACTTCCGAAAGCGGCTCGTATAAGCATTTACGGACAGCCGTGAGCAAAAACACTTCCCTTAAAACCGCAAGATTGAATGAATCTCCAAATAGTAAGGGTTTACGTACAAGTATTTCACAAAACAAATCGAAAGCCGATTCTGAAAATACACTTAAAACCGCACAGATTAAAGTTGCTCGCGAATTAAAAACGGTAAAACCCTCGGATTCAGCTAATAATAAGCTCAGCGCGGGAATGTCAAAACCCGTCCGGAATACCGAAAAACTTGTTAAAGGCGAATACAATATAAAGCACCGAATCAACAGACAAGTCAATAAATCCCCTAAATTTGTTAAACGCAGATTTAATCAGACAAAATACAAGACGGGAAGAAGCCGTATAGAGCTTAATAAAGCTCTGACAACGCCTGTCGCAAAACAAGCAGTTAAAACTGCTACACTAAAAACCGCCGTTGTGAACGGAAATGCTCTTAAAACTACCGTAAATGCGGGAAGTGAAGGTTTTCTTAAAACTGCACGAAGCTTCACAGACAAGGTCATAGGTGCGACCGATTCCGCACTTTCCCGCAGTGATAATGAGGAAATTTCTGCTATCGGACATTCTGTTAGGTATTCGTATTACGGAACAAGGACGGCGGGAAAAGCTCTGTATACGACCGCGCAGGGCGGGATTAAAACCGCGCAAGGTACACAAAAGAGCGTCAGAACTGTTAAAAGCGCGGTAAGAACTGTAAAAACGCAGGGTTTAAAGAAAAGCGCGGTTAACTTTGCGCGAAAAACCGTAGAAAAAATTGCGGCGCAATCGGCGAAACTCGCCGTAGTCACCGTCAAAGCGGTCGTTCCAAAAGTATTACCTGCGATTATAATCATCATCGCCATCGCCGCCGGAGCTTCGCAAATGAGTGTTCCCATTCAAGGTATTGCGGGATTCATTCAATCCACACTCGGTTGGCTTTTTAAAGAGAGCGATAAAAACAAGGTTGATGAGAAATCGGCGTTTCAGATTCTAATCGAAAGAGTAGATATGATTTTAAGTAGCGAGGAATTAAAAGAAGCTCATAGAGCTGTAATAGAGATTGAATTAGAAAAATTGGACAGTTTTTCTGTTGATGATGACGGAAATGAACGACTGTCCGATTCCGCACTTTTATCGCTCGGAATGGATGAATCGGAATACGAAGATTGGCTGAGTTCGTTGTTCGACGGGGCTGACGTTCCCGCTGATGCGACTTTCGACGGTTATGTTTTTGACAAAACGGTGGATTGGGGAAGATATGAGGATAGTTTTAGAATTCATGACTATTCAACATTTTTTATTATGGCGTTCTTTGATAAGTTTTCCGAAGACAAGGAATTTAACGATGCGAATCTTGAGTTCACCGACTCGGAATTGAAAGAATACTTAATAATAGAAGACCAATACACGGAATCTACTCATCCTCTTTCCTTGCCTATGTTCCCTGTTCTGAGAGATGTAATTATTCCAAGTGTCGCAACAAGTGTTAACGTATATGGGGAAACGATTACTTTTGTCGTTGATGGGGAGACCCATTACGCAACACAAGTCCATTACACAATCAACATTCTTGTCATTTACAGACCGCTTCTGACCAATTATCCCACTAATCCTTATTCCTACACAGACCCCTATACCCACATAAACATTTTTTCCGATGACTTTTTAGAAAAATATGATTTCGCGGTTATGATGTTTGATATGTTTATGGGGGAAGCGGAGACGGAGACGGAAGAAGAATAAATCATTAAATTTTTAATTGGAGGAATAAAAAAATGAAAACAAAAGATTTAAAGGCGGTTATAGCACGTAAAAATGATATAATCAAAAAGGAAACAGAAAAAATAAATAGGAGCAAAGAACGCATAAAAGCGGCTAAAACAGAGATAGCACAGTACATGAAATTCCTTGAGGAAGCCGAGGTTAAAGAGCTTCTTTCCTGTATTAAAGAAAGCGGTATTTCTGTAAACGACATTAAAGCATTTATAAACCGAAAAGAAAAATCGGAAAAACCGGAAGAAACATAAAATAACACAGCTTTATCACTTTAAAGCGTTGACATTTTAGTTTTAATGTAGTATAATAAGGAAGGAGCGGCGGATGTCATTAATAAAAAGTCAAAAATCGTTTCAACATTACATAGACGGATTAGCCGAAATTGAGAGCGACAGAAAGGCTCTTGCGGAATTTCTAAGGCTACATGGGCGTTTCTTCAAACTCGGTTTAGCGGAGATAATCGGCATATCGAGCCAAAACAAGAACGCCGAAATGCTTGCGGATTATGATGTTTGGCTAAAATTCGGCAGACAGGTACAGCGGGGTGAAAAAGGAATAGCCGTTATGGCAGGCAACAAAACGAGGCATTTATTCGATATTTCCCAAACATTCGGCGATTCAAGACCCCGGCAATGGGGCGTTAACAAGGATTTGTCCGTGAAAGTTGTTGAAGCCTTTAATCAAAGCGGACGTGCTTTTGGTTCTTTTACAAAGTGCATAGAATCGCTCACAAGAGAAAACGTAAGTAAAAGACTTGATTCTTTTTTCAGCGAAATTAATATTTCTCTGCCCCGTGAAAGATTTAAAGCTCTGATTAATTCCATAAACAGTATATCTATGCAAATTGTCGCGGCGCGGTGCGAGTACAACGGCAGTTACAGATATAAAGGCAATGTCGATTTTTCAGCTTTTGATATTATTTCAAGGAACGCTCAAAACGAACATATTCATTTTCTGTCTGTTTTACAAATAGCAAGCCATGCCGCCAAAGAAACATTATTATCAGTCGAGAAAACAATTAATAAAATTAATATGCTTGAAAGGAATGAAAATCATGGAAAACTTGAAAATGACGAAAAACAAAGAACCGAAGCCCCCGAAAGACAAAGAACTCCGAACCGTGAACGGACAGGAGTGCAGATGGGACGAACAGGGCGGGAAGTGGCTCCCGACACGCTATACAGACGACAAGGGAATCCTGTGTCTGTTAGACCCCGAAACGATGACCTATCAGCAACAACTGACTTACACAACAGAACCGTTAGAACAGGAAATGCTGACCGAACCCGTGGGGAAATACGGGAAAGCGTGGCTGAAGCACATGGCGGAGAACCACAGCGCGGAAGTGGAGCTACTCAAAATCAATTGCCGATTGGAAATAGTGGCGCGACAAGTGGACGAGGAAGCGTGGAAGACTTACGAGCTTCTCCGGGAGCAATACAGCAGTCAGAATCCGTTCCAAAGCACGAACAGCTTCACGGATATGAGCAAGTACAACGAAACGATGGACTTCTACATCAACCACGAAATAATGAGGGACATAGTGCTACAACTCAGGACAGCATAAACACACAGACCCCCGCCGCCTATGATATAGGTGGCGGTTTTCTTTTATCCGATTTAAATAATCAATTATCTTTATGGGGTGAAGAAGATAAGGAAATCGCCGCGATTAATCCCGATGAACAGATTATTAAAGCCGCGCTTATTAGGGGAAGTAATATCAGAGACAGTAAATTCCGTATTGAGAAATTCGCAAAAACAAATGCTCAGGCAGAAATTTTCGCGGAATTTCTAAAAGACGAATATGGTTGGGGCGGAAGTAGCGGTGATGATATTATTGCTTCTTTCGACTATAACAGTAAGGGTATACATATTAGATTACGTGAAAACGGGCGTGTTATTACTCTGAACTGGAATGATACAGCCAAACGCATAACAGAGCTTATTAATAACGGCGAATATATCACCGATAAAGATATTTCGGAGCGAATCAGACACGCACAATACGTTGTAAATAGTTACGAACCACCACGCGAAGACGACACAGGGTATAACCCGTCAAGAGATAATTCTAAAATAGAATATGAAAGAGCAAAGGAAGTTCTTGCGTTATACAAAATTGATATGGTTGACGAAAAGCAAGATTTGTCACAAGTTATTCTTGAAAACTACCATATAACCGACACAAACCTCGGCGCGGGCAGTCAACGGCAGAAATATAATCGGAATGTAGCCGCAATAAGACTGTTAAAAACTCTTGAAGCCGAAAGCCGCGAAGCCACGACCGAGGAAAAAGACGTTTTAGCATGGTATGTGGGTTGGGGCGGGATTCCCGAAGCCTTTGACCGGCGAGCCGCCGGCGGCGATTCGCCCGATTGGTCAAATGAGTACACCGAACTCAAGGAATTGCTCACCGAAGATGAATACAGAAAAGCAAGAGCAAGTGTTTTAAACGCCCACTATACCTCACCCGAAGTAATTGAAGCCATGTATTACGCGCTTGAAAGCTTTGGTGTGACAAATAAATCTAAAATCCTTGAGCCGGCTTGCGGCGTGGGGAATTTTTTTGGACTTCTTCCGAAAAGTATACAAGGCGCAGAGCTGTATGGCATCGAGCTTGACAGCATTACGGGGCGTATTGCAAAAAAGCTGTATCCCGCCGCCGAAATCCAAATCACAGGGTTTGAAAATACCGAGTTTCCCGATAATTTCTTTGATGTAGCCGTGGGGAACGTGCCTTTCGGAAATTACGGTGTTCATGATAATCGGTACAACAAAGAGAATTTTCTAATCCATGATTATTTTTTCGCCAAAACTTTAGATAAAGTCGCACCCGGCGGTATAATCGCCTTTATAACCTCTAAAGGAACACTCGACAAGCAAAACTCGAAAGTCCGCGAATATATAGCCGAACGTGCGGATTTAATAGGCGCGATTCGTCTGCCAAACAACGCCTTTAAACGTAACGCGAATACCGAAGTAACAACTGATATTATCTTTTTACAAAAACGTGAAACGCCGCCTACACAATTACCGAATTGGTGTTATACCGTTCCAATCGGGACGCATGAGAAAGACCCGAAACAGGAACAGCAAATAATAAACAGCCATTTTAAAGACAATCCGCATATGGTTCTCGGAGTTCTTAAGATTATTACAAGCCGTTACGGTTACGATACTGCTTGCGTTGCCAAAGAGAATGTAACGCTTAAAGAACTGCTTAAAGATGCTGTTTCACAGCTCAGCGCGGTTTTAAAATCGCGCAGAACGGAAGTGGAGAATCAGGCGCGGCAGGGTATAATTCACGCCAAGGCAGAGGTGCGTAATTTTACGCATGGAATCGTGAACGGCGCGTTGTACTACCGAAACGGCGACAAGATGACACTTGTAACAGCAAGTAAATCACTGTATGAACGTATGCTGTCACTGCATAATATGCGGATTCAAATGCGTTTGGTCATCGATGCACAGACTAATAATTGCTCAGACTCAGAGCTTACAGCGCTTCAAGATGAGCTTAACATTAAATATGATACGTTTATTGAAAAGTATGGAAATATAAACAGTACGGAAAACCGCAGGGCGTTTGGTGAAGATGATGATTTTAACTTGCTCTGCAGTTTGGAAATACCCGATTCGGAGAATAAGGACTACATAAAAGCCGATATATTCACACAGCGTACTGTTCGCCCGAAAGTAGAACTCTCAAGCGCGGATACCATTGATGAAGCCTATCAAATCAGCCTTGACATCAAGGGTAAAATAGATATTGAATATATATCGGGGCTTTTGGCTGACACGCCGCCGTCCGAGGTTATCTCCACGCTTGTGAATCGCGACATGATTTACAGAAATCCGCTGACAGCAAAAGAAAACGAACCTTTTTCGGGATATGAGGAAGCAAGTGAATATCTTTCGGGAAATATTCATGAAAAGCTCACGGCGGCTGTATTATTCGCGGAATCTAATCCCGAATATGAGCGTAATGTAAAGGCTCTTGAAAATTCTCTGCCGCCTTTAATAGAAGCGCATGACATTTCCGTGAAGCTCGGAGCTTCGTGGATTGAAGTTGCGGATTACGAATCTTTTCTAATGCGTTTGGCGGGGAAGAATTGGGATTCCGAGAAACTCCGCCGTACCCCGCTTGGCGAGTATAAAATAGACGGGAAAGGCTTTGATATAGGAAATGCCGTGACTGTTCAATACGGGACTTCACGATTATCGCTTTATTACATTTTTGAAAATCTGCTTAATCAGCGGGATATAACTGTGAAGGATAAAAAAACAGATAACGATGAGAGGGAGTATTATGAAGTAAACGTAAAAGAAACTCAACTTGCGCGTGAAAAAGCGCGGCTTATTAAAGAAGAATTCCCAAAATGGCTTTGGAACAACCCCGAACGCAGAGAAAAATATGTAGAAAAGTATAACAGGCTTTTTAACTGCCTTGTCGGGCGTAAATATGACGGCTCTCATCAGACATTTTCGGGCATGAACAGTAATATTGAACTCGAACCGCATCAGAAAGATGCCATAGCAAGGGCAAAATACGGCGGGAATACGCTGTTGGCGCATTGCGTGGGTGCGGGTAAATCATTTGAAATGTTTGCCTCCGTTATGGAAAAAAAGCGGCTCGGGATTATTAACAAAGCTTGTGTTGTTGTTCCGAAAGCTCTTGTCGGGCAGACCGCCGCCGAATGGTTGAGGCTATACCCAAACGCACGGATATTCGCCGCAGGTGAGCGTGATTTTCAAAAAGATAACCGTCAAAAATTTGCGGCGCGGTGTCTGACGGGAAACTATGACGGTATTATTATGTCATATGAGCAGTTCGGGAAAATCCCCATGTCGCTTGAATATCGAGAGGAATTCATAAATGACGAGCTTGAGCAAATTAATAACATGATTGACGAAGCGGATGACGACCGCGCTACCGTTAAAGACCTTCAGCGTAAACAAAAACTACTTGAAACTCGCCTCAAAAAGCTAATTGACTGGAGTGAGGATAGTAAAGACAAAGCCCTTAATTTTGAACAATTCGGGTTTGATTATCTCGTGGTAGATGAGGCGCATAATTATAAAAACGGCTTGGTTGTTTCACGAATGAGTAATGTTTCCGGCGTTTCTACCACACCCGCGCAAAAATCCGAGGATATTCTTATGAAATGTAACTGGCTTAATGACAAATACGGTTGTAAGAACATTCTCTACGCGACGGGAACGCCCGTGAGTAATTCCATGACGGAACTATATATTATGAAAAATTATTTACGTCCGGATTTACTGCAAAAAGCGGGACTGTATACCTTTGACGATTGGGCGGCGAACTTCGGTGAAGTTGTTTCTCAACTTGAAATTAAACCCGCAGGAAACGGATTCCGAACAAAAAAGCGGTTCTCAAAATTCGTGAATTTGCCCGATTTAATCAGCATATATAAAGAATTTGCAGATGTTCAAACCGCAGAGATGTTGAAACTGCCTGTCCCCGAGCTTAAAGGCGGTAAACCGCAAATTATAGTTGCGAAGCCGTCCGAGTTCCAAAAAGATTATATGAAAATTCTCGCACAGCGTTCTGAGGCAGTCCATAACGGAAGCGTTGACCCTAAAGACGATAATATGCTCAAAATTACTCATGAAGCGCGACTACTCGGTCTTGACGAAAGAACTATAAGCTCATGTACGGGAAATAATCCGAACGGTAAGGTAAACCTTTGTATCGAAAAAGTAATGGAAATTTACGAACGGACAAAAGAGCAGAAAGGCGTACAGGCTATTTTTTGTGATATTGCCGTAAATTCCGATAACGGTAGATTTTCTGTTTATGAGAATATAAAAGAAACCCTCATCGAGTGTGGTATACCCCGTGACGAAATCTGCTTTGCAAACAACGCTAAGAACGTAAAACAGCGTAATGAATTATTTGCGAAAATTCGGAGTGGTCATATACGCATTGTCATTGCTTCAACGTCAAAAATGGGAACAGGTGCGAACATACAAAACAAACTTTGCGCGCTTCATCATCTTGATATTCCTTGGCGACCGTCGGATTTAATGCAAAGAAACGGCAGAATAATAAGACAGGGAAACGAGAACGACCAAGTAGAAATTTTTAATTATGTAACCGAAAACACGTTCGATGCCTATATGCTTAATATTATTACCACAAAGCAAAAATTTATTTCTCAGCTTTTTAATGGTGATTCCTCTGTCAGAACTTGCGAAGACGTTGATGATATGGTTCTTACCTATTCCGAAATGCAAGCCCTTGCGACAGGCGACCCTCGTATTAAGGAACGTATTGAACTTAACAACAAAATCTCCGAGCTTCGTAATCTTGAATCCGCGCATAACGCGAGTATTTATAAAATGCAGGACGATATGAAACGGCTTCCCTGTCAAATCGAAGATTATAAAGAGAGCATGACCAAAGCGAAAAATGACAAAGAAACAGTTTCTAAAAACGCAAAAGGTGAATTTGAAATTGAAATCGGCGGTAGAATTTACCATGAACGCAGAGAAGCGGAAATCTTAATTTTGAAAGAATTAATACGTCTTAGCGTAATGAACGCTGACAGGAAAGACAAAAGTGTTCTCGGTTCTTTCTGCGGAATGGAATTTGGAGTTAAGGCAGGTTCTGTTCTTGGGGAAACACGGTATCACCTCTATGTTTCTGGAAAATTATCTTACGAGTGCGAAGCGGGAACAAGCGATGGAAGCAGAAACATCGTGCGTCTTGAAAATCTTGTTTCGGGCGAAATTAATAATCGCGTTCTAAAATACGTAGCGCGTATTGAATCGCTGACAAACGACCTCAAAGTTGCGGGTGAAAACTTATACGCGCCTTTTGAACGCGCCGATGAACTGAGGGCGGCGTTAATCCGTATGGCTGAACTCGATGAGATTTTCAGCAAGCCCGATGATATTATTTCGGAAAATGCAGACACCGAAGAACAGGAAGCCGAACCGGAGCGAGAACTAAATCAAGAAATAAAAAAGAATAACGGCAACAAAAAACCAAAAATATAGGCGCGAAAGTCGGTTTGCAAGAGCAAGCCGTCTTTTTATTTTTGTAATTAGGGGGATTTAAAAATGGCAAATTTCGTCACCAAAGAGCAAATCGAACAGGCGCGTAATGTTCCCCTCGGTGATTATTTACGTATAAAAGGTTATGCCTTTAAAATGCACGGAAATGAAATGTATATAGACGATTTGCCGGGGCTTTGTGTGAATGTTCAGACAAATTCATGGTATAACCATTACGAAGGTTATGGCGGTCATAACTCTGTTGATTGTTTGACCAAAGTCTTAAAAATGGATTTTAAAGACGCTGTTTCGGAATTAATAAGCCGCATTTCTTCTTATTCCGTTTCGTATTCTGTATATGAAAATCGTCAAAAGCCGAAAGAAAAAGCGGCTCTTAAAATGCCCGAAGCAAACGAAAACTATAAAAAACTTTATGCCTATCTCATAAAGTCTCGGAGTATTCCCCGTGAAATTGTTGATGAACTTGTTCATGCTCGTTTGCTCTATCAAGACATAAAAGGAAACGCTGTTTTCGTTCATAAAGACGAGAACGGCGAAATTGTTGGCGGCGAACTTTGCGGTACAAATACAAGTTTTCGTTTTAAAGGTCTTGCGACAGGAACAGGCGACAGTGCGTTTATTTTCAAAATCGGTGAACCGAAAAAGGCGTATGTTTTTGAAAGCGGGATTGATTTGCTTTCATTTTACGCTTTGGCAAATAAGGAAAAACTTAATAATTCAATGCTCGTTTCAATGGGTGGATTGAAGCCGAATCCTATAAAAGATATTGAAGCTCAGGAAATAATTATCGTCAGTTGCGTGGATAACGACGAATCGGGAAAAAGGTTTAACGAAATAAACGGCTTTAAAAATCTGAACGACATTTTAAAATTTAATCAAGTAAAAGACTGGAACGAGCTTTTATTAAAAACAAAAATTAAACGGAATATTTCCGTAGAACATTCCGAAACAAAGAGCGGAAATTCTCAAATCCTCGAAAATCCCCGCGCAAAAGAAAATATCGAAAATAGCGATAAATCTATTTTACCTCAAAAAGAACCGCTTCCTTATAATCAAAAATCTCGCAGAAAAAGGGGTTAATTTTTTTGTTTCAGTACTGTATCTGAAACCGTATAAATATCGCTATTTTTAAGGCTGTGCTAAATTGGTTATACGCAATAACCAGTTTTGACAAGGGTAAACCCTTTTCAAAACCGGATTGCGTTAGGGAGCAAGCTCCCTAAGACCCTCTTTTTCTCTGAACGCTTCTATAAATTATAGCATTTCAGAGAATTTTTAGGGAAATTTCCCTAAGACCCTTTTCATTTAAAATCAAGATTTTAAATCATTTTTGAAATATTTTATTTTTCAAAAATATCGTAGAACATTTTTTACGGAGGAAACGTAATGAATGAAACAAGTATAAGTGTAAGAGTTGGTGCGGGGGTTATTGAACATAATAATCGTGAATTTATTCCTAAAAATGTAGTTGTAGAAAGAATGAGCAATAACATTATTTACATAAATGAAAATATTAAAGATGTTTATGATAAATTATTTTCGGAAGCCTTAAAAGAATACAACGAGAATCAAATAAGGGCAGACAGAAGGATAAATAATTATTTAGAACATATTATGAAAAGTAAAAAAGAGAAAGTATTTTATGAGGCGATTATTCAATTCGGCGACAAAGACGATACAGGCGTGGGAACTCCGGGCGGTGAACGTGCAAAGAATATGCTTAACGAATATATGACAGATTTTCAAAAAAGGAATCCGCATCTTTATGTTTTCAATGCCGCGATGCACCTCGATGAAGCTACGCCGCATTTACATATTGACTTTGTACCTTTCGCCACAAATCAAAAGCAGGGACTTTCTACCCGTGTGAGTTTAAAAAAGGCGTTAGAGCAACAGGGCGTTTCGGGTAAAAGTGTGAAAGAAAGCGACCGTCAGCAATGGGCTTTAATCGAAAAATCTGTTATGAGGAAAATCGCAAAAAAATATGGAGTTAGGGTTAAAAATAAAAATGTACATCGGAGTCATTTAAATGTTGACGAGTTTAAAGCTTTTGCACAGGAAATCGAAAGATTGGAGAAGCTGACAGGAAACACCACCGGAAGACCTTCATCTGAATATACGCAGGAAGAAATAAATTTTTTCAGAAATAAAATTGCAGAATTAAAAAATGAGAACACCGACCTGAGAAAAAAACAATCGTATAAGCGCAAAGATTTTATCTTCCTCGATGAACATAAATTAAAATTTATCGCGGATAAATTAAAATCAGAAATCACAGACATTTCTATTGAAGGACAGATAATACGAGTTCCCGAATGGGCGGAAAAGCGAATAAGCGAGCTTGAATCGATTTATCGACCCCCGCAAACGTCATGGCGGGAGCAAGCGCGGCTTAACATTGACAGCTTGGTTTATTCTGCGAAAAGTTTGGACGGTCTCTGGGACTCATTAAAACAAAAAGGCTATGAAATTAAACAAGGCAGATATATTTCTATTAAGCCGCCCGGCGCGGAGCGTTTCATCAGAACCAAATCACTCGGCGCGGATTATACCGAATCAGCTTTAATCAGCAGAATCGCCGCCGCTAATGCTTTATCTAAAGAATTGAATAATAGTATTAAGTATTCCGTTGGAATCGAGCGTGAGTTTTTTATTACCTATAAAAGCGTATATACTCTTTTCATCAAGCAAAAGATAGAGCCGCGTAAAATTGATAAATCAAAACCTTTCTCAATTAAAAATGATAAGAGTATAAATGAATTAGTGACTTGTTTGAATATAATTCAATCCGAGCGTCTTTCTTCCGAGGCTGATATTTTAAAGCACATGGAGGGCATAGAAGAAAAAATAGGCTCCCTTAAAAATCGGTTATCGGAACTCCGCGCCATGCAGGAAGCGATTGTCGATGTGAAAGACAAAGCGCGTCTGTATTTTAACCGCCACACTGCCGAAGGCGATATTAGGCAGGAGATGAGAGTCGTTGCTAAAGAGATTCTTGACGAGTACGGAATCGAGGACGAAAATGATTTACGCACCGTTGATGAAAAATACTTGAAAAATGAAAATGAAATAGCGGCTGTTAATCAAAGCATAGCCGCCGAGAGCGAAAAGCTCGCCGCATCCGCCAAGCTCCTTAATTTTTATGAACAAATTCAAAACGGCGGATATATAAACAGTTTAATGAAAAAAGAAATCGATGCAGGACGCGCCGAAGAGCAACGAAACGCACCGAACCTGAATTAAATTCCGCGCAATAAAACAGTCGCCCCACGTCCAAATAAGGCGACTGCTTTGTTTTTCCAATCAAAGGTAAAATTATTCCCCGCGCGATATTCTCAAACTCTCAAACTCTCAAATTCTTGAATTCTTAAAAAACCGCTAAGCCCGCTGTGCTAAACCCGCTGTATTTATATTTTAGATATAAATAGAAAAATAATTATACCCTCTTTATATTCATTATAAAGTATATTTCAATTGATGTCAATAGGAATTTTAAATTTCGGAGAAAAATTTCAAAATTTTTATAACGCATTTGTTCGGAGGAGGACATACTAAAATGAAAAAAACAAGAAAATCGAAAAAAAGAATTTCAAAACATACCCTTAATAGTAACAGTTATGTTAAAATTCCCGCTTCCCTGCTTGAGTTCAAACAAAACGGCGTTCTCTCCTCTAACGAACTCAGCGTCTGCGCTTTTTTACTCAGCGTTCAATCGGCAAGCGAAGCCGTAAATGGTTTTAAAGGGGTGCAGGTCTCGCGAAACAGAATCGCTTTGAGCTGTGGCGTCGGGACTGCGCGGACGGTCGGGAATATCATAAAGAAGCTTGAAGGTCTGGGCTTGATTAAAATTCATCACGACTTATGGAACGGAAAACGACAATCCAACGTCTACGTCATCAGCGAGCTGTTGCTTGATTTAAGCGGCGGCTTTTTTTATGTACCCCGTAAGATTTTCAAGCAAGGATTTTCTCCGAAACTGCTTATGGTGTATTTTCTTCTCTGCCATGCTCAAAATTACGAATACTCGCGTTCATGGAACAGTTATAACGATATGGCGCGGCGTTTACGCATGAATCGCGCAGATATTATACAGCTCATAAGCAGACTCGAAGGCGCGGGATACGTCTCCAAGAAACGCAGAACAGTTAAACAACCGGGAAAAGGAGCTTATTATGTTGATAACGGTTACACGGTTGTTTGGCTTTTCTTCTTTTCCGAAAAGAATAACGGTCAGCCCGATTTCGCCGACCGCCGCATATCATCATCTTTTCTTATTTTCTTCAGAAAGGCGAGAATAAAAGCAAAAAAATATCTTTCAAGCTTACAATATATCAAAAATCTGAACCTGAGTAAAGCCGTACAAGACAGATGTTTTGAGTACCGATTATCTGTTGCCTTGTCGCGCTTGGAGGAAATCAAAGCAGAGCAGTTGCGAATCCCGGACACGCCGGAATTGTGGCGGGATATTCCGTATTATGACGGGCATATCAAAGGTTTTCCTTTTTAACTCAAGGGGTGGGTATCGAATTTTCCTCTACTATATATAAACAAAAAGGTATTGCGTAATACAAGCAGTTGCGATAATCCGCTCAAGACGTTCTGTTACATGCCTGAAAGAAAAAATACCTGCCTCTATGTTCGAGGTTGGTTTTTTTACGCCTTCTGTTTATTTTCGGCGTTTTTTCTTTCAGTTTGGTCGTTGAAAAATGTCATAATATCTGATAACATGAAATTTACGAGTTTTATGCTCGAATTTTATTATCGGAGGACATTATAAAATGCAAAGAAAAAGAAGACTGTTCAAAACGTGGGCGAACGACTGGCTCGCGCTGATGAAACCGACTGTCAAAGGAAACACTTTCTTATCAGGTTATGAAAATCCTGTAAGAAAGCATCTAATCCCGCATTTTCAAGGACTGAAGCTTACGGAAATACGGCAAGCCGATATTCAAGCCTATATTAACCTAAAAGCCGAAAACTACTCGCTTGACACGCTTAAAAAGCACAGAATCCGTTTGTTTGAGATTTTTGATTCTGCAATAGATAACGGTTTGTGTGCTAAAAATCCCGTGAGAAAACTCAAAATTCCGAAGACAAAGGCGCGAACAGAGAAAGCCATATATACGGCTGAACAGGTTCAAAAGATTTTTAATTTCGGGTATATGCACCGTTTCGGTGCGGAAATTCAGTTCATGCTTGCAACGGGAGTCTCTCGGGGTGAGCTTCTCGCGCTTCGGTGGGGTGATGTTAATTTCGAGCGACGAGTTGTATTCATAAGGCGAGCTGTCGCGCTTGTACCGAACGCAAAGACAGGTAAGCAGGAAACGCACGTAGGAGAGCCGAAAACCGAGTACAGGAGGCGTGATATTCCCGTTGACTCAGAAATCTGCCGAATTTTAAACGAAACGTCGCGCAATTCAATCTATGTTTTCTGCAATATCAAAGGCGAGGTGAACAACCCGCGGACATGGTCACGGCGGCACTACGATGTTTTTATGAGCGATATGCGCGAGTATTACGGGAGTAGAGGCGTAGAAATCCCCGTCTACCCTCCTCATCAGCTTCGCCATACCCGGTTATCCCTCTGGATTAACGAGGGTAAAAGTCCGCTTGCCGTCGCCAAAGTGGCGGGACATGCTGATACGGATATGCTTCACAGGCATTACGCTCATTCCTCTGTCGATGAACTGAGGGAATTACTCGGAATCTATTAAATCACACGGAGAGAGCTGTGAGAACAGCTTTTTCTGCGTTTAGAGCAACTTTTGAGTATTTTTTGATGAAAATGCTTGACAAACCGATATTAATATGGTAAAATGAAATTCGCGACAATAGGTTCATAAGAATAAAGTTAATGAAGCTTTTGGCTTTTTCGAGGCTTTATCAAGGCTTATCGAAGCTTATCAAGGCTTATCGAAGCTTATCAAGGCTTATCTTAGTCTTTATCTTGAATTTGGTTGTTTTTTCAATATTTCTGGGTGTGGCGCAGATTGGTAGCGCGCTACCTTGGGGTGGTAGAGGCCGCAGGTTCAAATCCTGTCACTCAGAGGCTATTCCCTAACCGCAAAGTCGCTTGTAGAGCGGGTTTGCGGTTTTCGTTTTTCTCGATTTTTCCGTTTTGGCGACTATTTGGCGACTACTGCGAAAAAAACGAGTTTTTAGCGACTGTTAAGCTGTTTTCCTTGATACATCAGCAGATTTTGAGGTTCAAGCTATCGGCGACTACCCCCATCGCCCGAACTTGGGCGGCTTGAAATGTATGCAGATACAAATTCATCGTGGTAGAAGCGACCGAATGTCCTAAACAGGATTGAACCGTCTTTACATCAACGCCGCCGTCTATAAGCAATGTAGCGTTCAGATGCCGCCATTGATGCACGTTGACGTACCTCATGCCTGTGCGTTTGCAGAACCGCCCAAAGTAAAGGCTCGGCGTATTAGGAAACATGGGAGTTCCATCCCACTTTGTGAATAATCGGTCTGTGCCGACCCACTTGTCACCTAACGATTCGATGTATTTTTGCTGATGTTCGCGGTAGTTATGAAGCAACGCCACTACCTCATTCGGGAGTTTTAGCGAACGATAACTCGAATCGGTTTTAGGTGTGTCGGTGAAAATTCCTCGTGCAACCGTGTAATTTGACGTTCGGTTGATTGTAACCATGTTGTGCTTGAAATCGAAGTCCGACCACTCCAAACCGAGCAATTCTCCCCGGCGAAAGCCCGTATAAATCGCCATGATGATGAACAAAACGCAGTCCTTGTTTTTCTCATCTTCCTGTAACAGCAATTCGAGAAGCTGTTGCGCTTCTTCTAAGGTATAGATAGCCTTTTTCTTTGATTCGGGTTTCGGCAGAGTTGCTATGCGGCAGGGATTGGACATCACGATTTGCATTTTCACGGCGTAATCAAATACGCTTGACAAAAACGAAACATGGTTCTTAATCGTTTTCGGTGCTAACTTACCGCTGCGACCGTCCTCGCGCTTGCCGTCAACCAAATCGTTTATGAATTTTTGAACGTGGCGCGGTGTGATTTTATCTAAGCGAAAATGCCCCAAATCCCTGTAAACACGCCGTTTCAGCCACTCATAATTAGCAATCGTTCGTGATTTTAACTTGAGTTTGGCGTAATCGTTGAACCATTGCTCTGTGAAATCCTCCAACTTGACAGCCGTTGAAAGACTTCCTTTCAAACAATCCTGCTCGAACAGAACCGCAATCTTGTTGACTTCCCTTTCGGCTTGCTTTTGTGTCATGCCGTTTTCGGGTTTCCACGTTTTGTACTGCCGTATTTTCTTGCCGTTCACATCATACCCGCATGAAACGGTGATTTTGTATGATGAATTACTCATTTTTTTGATATTTGCCATTGTTAAGACCCTCCACTTCTTAACGTCCGGCATTGTTCCATTGACTTAATTATACCATAGATTAGTATAAATTGCAACAGAAAAACGCCTAAATTTTTTCGCCGATTGCGGCAAGCAATACGTTTTGATTGATTAGATATTTCTTGCCCGCCATGATGTGCGGCAATACGCCTGTTATGCACATTTGCCGAATCCTGTACGGCGTTAAGCCCTCAATAAGCGCGGCGGCTTCGTTGATTGTCAACATTCTTGCTTTTGTTTCCATAATGCTCCCCCTCGTATCGTGATTTTCAAGATTTCCTATAAACGCACTATCTTGAATAAAAAATTTATACAAAAACACCGCAACCTTTAAAGTAGCAGTGATATTGCGAGCCGTGGCTCACGGCAGGCGAATCGGAGTTGAACCGATATTGTTAGGGCAAAAATAAAAGTGTCCCCTCAGACTTACCATTAGTCTACCGCCTGTTATGGGGCGAAGTTCTCATAAAACTCCGCCCAAATATGCTAAAGAGCAAGGAATAGTCCTCTCTCTGTAACAATGTTTGCCCCCTCAACAGCTACCTTTCCGTTTCGTGCCATCGTCTGACGTTTAAAGTACGACACCACGCTTTTTCCCACATTTCCGCTGTATCTCAACCTTAAAGGTGTATATACTCGCTCGTGCATTTCGGCAGTCGTGGCGCAGTTATCGCGGTCGTTGGAGAGTTATTTCTCGCTGTGAGGGGTTATTCAATTGTAGCAAGATTTAATATAGTACCTTACTTGCTAAGGCTATTATAGCATGAAAAATGCAGTAATAACGGTCATGTTTCGGACATGATTCGGTCATTCGTTCATCGTTCTTTCTCAATTTTTTCTACTATATCTGCTGATATTCTACGCATTTGCCGTTCACTGTAACCGATTTTCAATGCAGTCGCAACAGGCGTAAAGCCTTTGCGCCGCAGTTCCAATATCCGCAGTTCGGTGTCGGTGAAGTTGCAACGCTCTACATACCGCTCAAACTCGGATTCTGTGATGCTTGTCCACTTGAACCTCATGGCGATTCCTCCTTTCTTGTGGATTTCAAGAAAAGGTGGAATCTATGGGTATTTAGCTATGTAGGCTTGCCAGTCGGACAGCTTGTCCGGGAATGGGACAAGTCGATAAAGACAGAAAAAAGTCGAATAAAAAAACGCGCCGCAGGACTTATCAATCCTATGGCGCGTTTTATTTGTTCCTGCTATGTAATCTGAAAAACCACATTCGTTGTCGCCTTGTACCCATATTGCAACGAAACTATCTCGGCGCAAGTCGAGTAATGTAAATTTGTGTCGAATAAAACGCTTAAACATGGCGGCACCCTCCTTTTTGCCGCCGTAAAATGATTAATCGAACAGTTTCAAAACCCCATAAAACATAAAGGCGGCTTCTTGAAAAGCCGCCCAAATAAACGGGGCATGAAGAACCACTACCATAAGAACGGCTTTTTTTATTAGCCGTATGGCAGTAATCCTCGTATAACTGCATTGGATAGGAACTATTTAACCTACTAATACGTTTTACAAATCCTTGTTAAAATAGGCTAAGGAACTGTAAAATGATATTGGAGGAATAAATATGCGTAACAAAAACGAACTTTACGATTTTAAGGGGTTAGGTTTGACTATCAAGAAAGCCCGCGAAAATCGGAACATGACCCGCGAACAGGCTGCCGCGCTTGTCCCTATTGAACCTCGATATTTGACAAACATCGAAAACAAGGGGCAACACCCAAGCCTCCATGTGTTTCATAAGCTTGTCACAATATTCGACATTTCTGTTGATGAGTTCTTTTATCCCGATTCCGCGCCGGATAGAAGCACGAATCGCAGACAGTTGGATACTGTGTTGGATAGCCTTGACGACAAGGATTTGCTTATCTTGGAGGCTACCGCCAAAGGGATTTTGCAAGCAAAGGAAGCGGAAAAAGCGTAGGATTTTCGCGTATATATGAAACGAAAAGAGCCGATAAATCGTGGGTTTACCACAAATTATCGGCTCTGCGTCTATGCTGTGTCTGGCTCTGCATCTAAGCGTCTGGCTCTCTAATAATCGAAGTATTCAATTTTTGGACGTTTATTAACACCTCTTTTTTGCATTTTGGACAAAATAGCGGGAAATTCTCAAGCGTTGTGTTCTCCCGCAGTTTTATCCGTGTTTTGTTTTTGCAAACAGGGCATAATAGCCACTCTACTTTCTCCACAGCGTTACCTCCTCGTATAATATTAGATTGCCTTTTCTAAATCCGCCTTTCTCGCCGTTATTGTGTCCGGCGTTATTCTGTTTTTGTTGAATGTCGGTTCGCTCTGTAAAAGGGCAAAGCAGTTGTTTCGTAATAATGCTTTCCTTTCGGGTTTATGCTTTCCCATGCGTTAATATACTCATCGGGCAAGTCGGGAATCCAGTACCTTTTAGGCGGGTTCTTAACTCGTTTTCTTTTATTTTTGTCCCATGAAATATCTGACATCACGAACCCCTCACCCTCGTAGAACGGCTTTCTGACAATGATTTCCCCATGACTGCCTACAATTTGCGTAGCACCTACTAATTGCATTGTTTGCATTTTATCCGCTTCGGGGAAATTCAACGCAGTTATTTCTCCGCAATGATTGGCGTGGACAAGCGGAACTCCGAGTAACTTTGCGAAAGTAACAGGTGTTTGGGCGGCAAGATTTTGGTTGTAACGGCGTAAATCGTCACGGGTAGGCGGCGCATCTTTGGGCAAATCCCACCAACACGAGCCCGCTAAAACGACATCAACATTGTTCATTATCCGTTTTACTGTGTCATAACGTATCATCTCCCAACACAGGGCTACACCTATATTTCCAATTGGCGTATAAAATACATTGCTCTCATCACCGTTTGTATAGTAACAGTTCTCGAATTGCGTTGGAATGTCTTTTTTATGTCCAAAGACCTCTCCGCTCGGAAAAACAAGTTCAAATACATTACAGCTTTCTTTTCCATCGAAAAACAGATATGAGCCGCCGATTATCATACGATACGATGTCGCCCATTGTTTCAGCTTCTCTTTAACCTCTTTGCCTTTTATGGGAACGTCAAGCATTTGTTGTGTAAAACCGATAGCAGAAGCAAAAAATTCGGGCAGTAAAACAAGTTCTGCGCCCGCCTTGACCGCTTCACTTATCAACAGTTCCGATTTTTGCAAGTTTTTCTCTATATCGGCAAGAACAGCGTTTATTTGAATGGCTGCTATTTTCAATATCTTTACTCCTGTTAGTTATTTTATAAACCTTTATTCCCCCTCATGCGGGTCGAAAAAATTGTTCGCCACAAACTGAAAATCTTTCGGAAAATCATAAGAAGTCCAGTTTTCGTAGCTTTCAATCAGACTTAAAGCGTTCTCGTCCAACAGGGTTTCGATAAATCGATTGCACTTTTCAATGATGTTTTCGGGCTTATTCGGCGCAGTTTTCACGGTTGCTTCTAATTTTCTGACAGACGGAAACAGGATTTCGTTTTCGAGTAGAATTAGGCGATATAAATTTAGAATCATTCCATTTGCAACATATTGACGATGAAATCCCTGCGGCTTACAACAAACCCAATAATAATTATGAAACTGCTTGAAAGTACAGTAAAAACGCAGTTGTTTTGCGGCTTCTTCGCTTTTTTGGAACACAGGGATTTTTGACACTAACTCCGGTAAATCCGCTTCGTCTGTGAAAAGAACACGCGCACACGAAAACATATTACGCCACGGCTCTGAGCCGCTTTCTGCAAGTTCCTCCAATCGCTTACGGGTCATAAAATGTACATCGAAATAGCCGCCCTTGTATGTGCATTTCCCCCATATAGAATCCATCGGTTTTCCGCTTGCTTTTTTCTTCAAATAGTATTCCTCCGATACGACCGCAACTCCGTCTAAGTCTGAATCGGGGCGTTCCGTTCCTGTGGCGACTGAACCAGTCAAAAATAACGCCTTAATCTCCGGGTCTGCGCGATAATGCGCTATCATGTTTTCTATTGATTCCGCATGATGTTTGTACATATTTTTCTTTTCCTTTCCGCGCTAACGCGCTTAAATGTTTTGTTTTTCGCTAATTGTACAGCATACCGAAAGAATAATTGAAAACCGCCATACACAGATAGGCTGTTGCCGCGAACAAAGGAGTATAGCTTTATCTTAGCATAAGCCATTGCTTCACAATATCTTCAAATTCATTTCTTACCGGTTTTCCGTTTTCGAGAAGCAATGAATCATCTTCGCGCTCAACAAAATTTTTCATGCCGCTTTGATTCGCTAAAAAATAAATACCCCAATTCTCAAAATTCCATTCTTCTGCATATTTACTACATTCATAATCAACATAGTAAATTATTCCATTTTGCTCTATGAAATTCGTAGGGAAGTAGTCTATGTTCAAACGATTTGGATATAACCTTTTGCACATTTCAAATATTTGGGCAATATAACTTGTTTGCATTTGTCCGTTTGCGGTTATTCTCGCGAGGGTTTCACCGTTTATGTGCTCTTTTATCAGCAGTTGCCTTTCTTGGCAAGAAAACAAAAGTTTTGGCATAGGTATACCTAAATCACATAGAGTTTTGTAATCCCTTAGTTCGCTATTCAATTTGTTATCTTCAAATTGGTAATAATCGCATGGCTCATAATGGATTTGTTTCACAACCACAAAAGCATCTCTTATTTTTGCAAGATAATTATACCCGCCTTTTCCTTTTGCTATTAAATTGATAATCGTATATGCTTCACCGTTTGCAATGATTATTTGACCTTCCATGACAAACACTCCTTTATTTCAAAACTTTTCCGAATAATGTCACGCGCCGCTTCTCTGATATAGGTTTTTGACTGACGTAAATTACGTTCTACATCGGCGAAAACAGCATTTAATTGTATAGCCGCGACTTTCATGCCGTAACCTCCGTTAATATTGCTCCTTATCCATTGTTCGCCCCTGCTGTTGCCGTGTCCGGCGTAAAATGCTTGCGCTTTGGCACTCATATAACATCCACACGTTTTTCTCTCCGCACAACGAATGTCGCCGTAGTGAATCCAATTAGCATAACAACACCGCAGACTATGGCTTCTGTTCCAAATATTCGCACAAGATTATACAGCGCATTGTAAAGCATACTGAAAGAATAATTGAAAACCGCCGTACACAGATAAGCTACTGCCGCGAACAAAGGAATCAACTTCATAATAAGCGTTATCATGTTTCGGGAAAACCGCGACAGGACAAACGCAAGCATGGAAATTCCGAGCGAGAGTATGTACATCAGCGCAATCATCGCCATGACCCATTGCCCGTAGGTCATACTAAACACGGAGTAGTTGCCTGTATTAAGACCGGAGTTAATGTTCGCGTTCCAAAACAGATATGTGCTGTTTACACTGTATATGCCACCGAATACCAAAATCAGCAAGGTAGTAACCCGCAAGCTACAAGCAATGTCATTATTGCTATAATTATAAATAAAACTGATGCTGTTATTGCTAACATTCAAAAACCTCCAAAAATATAAATTCTTCACGTTCCGTTTTCCCGCCGGGCGGGAATATGCTTATACTACAGGGTCTATTTTTCACAAATGATTGGTTTAATTTCTTTTAACAACACTCGACAAAATTCCGTTTTATTATCCATCATCACAAAATGTCCTGCATCGTTAAAAGAAAAAAATACTTTCTTGGGTGCGGTAATCTGCTCAAAATATTCCTTGGCTTCGGTATATGGCGTGATGACATCTTGTTCGCCCATGATACAAAAAACAGGGATGTCATAAGAAGTGCCGAAATTGCGAACATCACACTCTTTAAACAAGAAACGCATGATAGGCTCTTGATAACGCAATATGTCTTTGCCGAAATAGCCCTTGTCTTTCAAGCTGTAATGAGGTGATGACATAACTGCCAGTAAGAATTTTACGCCGCCCTCAGCAAGACCATATTTAGCTTGATACGTCCTAACGCTCATCAACTTTTCTTTAAGCTTTTTATCGTATGGTTCAAGAGGGTATGGGGTTAATGATTTTATGGCGGCTATATCTTTTTTGTTACCTTTGGTCTCCGCTGCTTTGAGTAGCTTATCAAATCCTATACGCTCGTTTTCCCGAAAATTGACTACCTGTCCCAACGATATATAGGCGATGTAATCATGCGGATAAGTCTGCACAAGTGCCGTTCCAAGAACCGAACCCCAACTATGACCTAATACAATAATTTTGTTTTTATTTAGCTTTTGCTTGATGTGTTGAGTTACTTCGTGGGCATCGCTTAGAGATTGCTCAAAACTCAATGTTTTAAGAACAGAAACAGGGTCGTTCATAAAGAATGTTTTGCCCGAATTTCGCTGTTCCCATTGAACTACTGTATATTCCTTTTCCAGTTCGTATTGAAATTTGTGCAGAAACGGCAAAAGTGGCTGACCCGGTCCGCCATGAATGAATAAGATAATAGGGTTTTTAGTATCTTCGCCCCTAAAATATAGAACTTGTGAAACTCCGCCGATTGTTACAGTTTCCATCAAATCAATTCCAAGAGTTTTAATTCTTTTCTGCTTAGATAAAAAAGCCATATTGTTGTAACACCCCCTTTTAGTTGTACCTTTTCTAATATATATTTTATGAGTATTTCATCTTCCCACCATACGGACGTGCGCTATCACAAGCCCCCTCCTCACCCATACCGAATCAGAAAACTTTTCAAAAGCTTCAACACCTCATCAATATTAACAGGCTTACCGATGTGAGCGTTCATGCCAACTTGCAAACTTTTGTCTATGTCCTCGCTGAATACGTTAGCGGAAAGCGCGATAATAGGCAATTCGCGGTTGAGTTTACGAATACGGCGTGTGGCTTCGTAGCCGTCCATTTCGGGCATTTGAATATCCATTAAAACTATGTCGAAGCAGTTACCCTCCATGCTCTCTGTAACCATTTTGACCGCTTCCGCGCCGTTCTCGGCATATTCGATATTGATGTTCGTGGGTTCAAGCAGAGCGGCTAATACCTCGCGGTTAATTTCCATGTCCTCGGCTATTAACAAGCGATAATTCCGAAAGTCGTCAAACTTGCCGTATTTGTCACAATCTACTTTCTTGTCAACAATTTGAACATCTTTATAATCATCACAGATTTCAGCCGCGATTGTAAATGAAAAGGTTGTGCCTTTGCCGAACTCGGATTCAAACCAAATCTTACCGTTCATCATCTCGACTATTCGCTTGGAAATTGCAAGCCCCAACCCCGTGCCGCCGAACTTTCGCACCGTGCTTGAATCAGCTTGCTCAAACGACTTAAACAGACGGCTATGTTCTTCGGGCTTAATACCGATGCCCGTATCGGCTATGTCAAATTGCAGGGTGCATACTTTGCCTACGGTCTTGAGTAGCCGAACTTTAAGATGTATTTGTCCGTTTTCGGGAGTAAACTTTGCGGCATTGCCGAGCAGATTGATTAACGCTTGTGTAAGCCGACCCTCATCAGCGATAATTGCAGTAGGCAGAGCGGGGTCTGTTTCGATTTTGAAGTCGTGATATTTCTCGTTTGTCTTGAACTTTATAATCCCCTCAATGTTTTTCAGACACTTGTTAAAGTCAAAAGGAACAGGGTCAAGCACAAACTTGTCAGCTTCAATTTTTGACATATCCAATATGTCGTCAATGATATAGAGCAAATGCGCCGAAGCCGAGTTAATTTTGGTGATGGCGTAGTTCTTTTTCTCGTTATCCTGTGTTGTTTCGGCGACTGTTGTCATGCCGATAATAGCGTTAATCGGTGTACGAAGTTCGTGGCTCATAGTCGCTAAGAAATTACTCTTTGCACGGCTTGCGTTGACTGCTTTTCTGAGAGCGTAAAACAACACGATTGAAACCAAAACCCCCGCTATTCCCGTGACGACCGAATTTGCTGTCAGCGTATTCGCCGCATTTTTCAAGTCGGCGATTGGCACACCGAGAAAGATAATCGCAAAAACCTCGTCTACCGAATTAAGAAGCGGCTTGTAATAGGTCTGATACAGATTTCCGAATATTTCAAGTTCGCCGTAATACTCCTTTCGCTCCCCGAAAACAACAGCGGCTATTTCGGGGTCGAGAGTAGTTCCGAGCGCACGTTCTTCGTCTACATAAAGCGTGGTAGCGATTCGAGTATCGTCATAAAAAACAGTCACTTCGGTTTTAAGAATTTCTTTAAGGCGGTCTACTGTTTCTTCGGTATCAAACCTAATTCCCGTTGTCACCGTGCCGACGAGTTCTCCGTAATCATCATAGATAGGTGCGCCTGTACGCACCGCGACCCTTACATACTCGCTTGATTCATAATAAGTAGACACTTGACCTTTCAACGCTTCGACTACATTGGGTGCATCGGCAACCGAGTCACCGTAGCCATCGGGAACGTGGGTTCTCATCAGCACTTTGCCGTAATTGTCGGTGACGACAAAGAAATCCACGTTATAATGCTCGTATTTGTCGGCGAAAATCCGAAGTAACTCGGCGTTATCCCGCGCCTTAACAGCTGTCGCCACACCCTGCTCCCGCGCTGTTGAAACCGCCGCGATTCGCGAGTATTCGCCGCAGTGGGCTAAGTAGGAATCAAGGCTGTTTATGTTGGAGTCTAATTTCTGCTGTATTAAAAGTTCGCCGAAACCGAGAAACTCCATAGAAATATTGATGTTCAAGATAACGATAACGATAATCAAGAACAACGAACCGGGGATAATCAGATTTTGTTTTATTTCTTTTGGCATATACAGCCTCCTTGCGTTTCGGGTTCTCGCCGAGTGGGGGTATGCTTATAATCATCAACACAAAGAGTATTCAAGGTGACAGTCCACGGGTTCTTCCTCGAAAAGTCTTTGATTAATTTCAGCGGCATCGACACACCCGACAGACCTATAAAATCCCGTTGATTCTTCTGAGGAATGTGCGGAAACATAAAATTTTTTCGCCCCTAAATGTTTTGCTTCTGTGCAGATTTCGCGGAACAAGTCTTTCCCGATACCCTTACTACGGTACTCGTATGAAACATGGAGCATTTCAAGCTGAATGTACTCGTTGCTTGGTCCAAATGATTGGTTAGGCGTACTTGCAAAACCGATGAGTTTATCATTATCAAAAGCACCTAACATAACGCCGCCTTGATTTAAGCAGTTGTGTAAACCTTTTGCGATATTTGATTTTCTTTCATCGTCCCACTCCTGTATAAAGGGATTGTCAATTAAGACCCACTCACCGTCTATTTTTCGCCAACAGCGTTTTACTTCCTGATAGCGGTTAAAATGCGAGAGAATTTCGGGAGTGCAATCTTGCGGGTTTAATTTTTTGATTACAATATTCAATGTAATAATCGTATCCTCCACAAAATATAAATTTTATTGCTTGCGATTCGTTTTCCCGCCGGGCGGGAGTATGCTTATTAGGTATCATAGTTCACTTATTCTTACCAAGAAACGCATTTAATTCTTTATTGATTTCCTCTCCATGTCCAACCATTAAATGTCCGCCTGTTTCAAACACAATAAATGTACAATCGGGGAAACGAGAAATGGCTTGCTCTGCTTGTTCATAATTTGCCATTTTATCGTCTTTCACTTGAAAAATTAAAACGGGGGCTTGTAGGTTTTCTATTATATATTCGTCAAAATTCCTCGCCATATCGGGATTTGTCACCGAGGCGTCTATCATTACGCCGTCATACCGCTCGTTTATCGGAAGCATACTGTAAATCGTATTCGGTTCCATTCCCATAATAAGATTAAAAAACGGTCTTAACAGCCACATTCCGAAATTGTTGCACAAAAACGTCGGAGGTCCTAAATACTCTTGAAAACTGTCGGGCTTTTCCTTGAGGGGCATAGCGGAAGAATATAGAATCAATCCTTTTGTCCTTTCAGGATAGTCAAGCGCAAATCGGATTGCAACCGTTCCGCCCGCCGAGGTTGCCAATAGAAATACCTTATCCACGTTTAATTCGTCCAACAGCTCCGCGAAAACTCTCGCCTGTTCTTTTGGTGAGGTGTCGCCCGGAGCATCGCTTCTTAAATATCCGAAACGCGAGGGTGCTATAATTCTATATTCGGAAGCCAAATTTTCAACATTATCAAAGGCTTGGTCATAGCCGCCGAAAATCCCGTGAATTGACAAGATTACATCGCCATCGCCTTTGTCCACATAAGTTACTGTGCCGCAACTTAATTCGATTTCTTTGGATTGGTATGCTTCCAACCGCTTATACCCGGCATTGACCGCAATCCGGCAAAGAATATATTGAACAAGGAGAAATATTGCAATTACCGATATAATGACAATAAATATAATCACGCCTCTCCCCTTTCTTATTTTTTTACTTTTCGCGCTTGACATTAAACGAACTCCTTTCATTACGGCATATAGACTTTATTGCTTACGTTTCATTTCCTCGCCGGGCGGGAGTGTGCTTATTATCTGTAGTATGCCCTTTGCCGTTTTATAATAAATCACACAACAAATTATTATAAATTGAATTTAATAAATCTACTTCCATTTGATTAACAGGAACTGTTACATCATTATTAAATTTCGCTCCACGCTCACCCATAAAATCAATGCAGTATAATAATGTGTAAAACTTTAACATTTTTCTTTGAACATCACTCGCTTGCATTTCATCAAGCCAATAATCAATATATTTGATGTCAGCTTCCATTAAAAGCAGCGACATATGCGTAACCCCAACGACCACAAGTGGGTCACCATAACCCATTTCGTCAATATCAACAATGCCTGCCAACTTACCATTATTGACAAGTACGTTTTTTGTTTGAATATCGTCTAAAAACAATACAGGATTTATGCTTGCAAAATAATCTTCAAATTTGTCTGCAAAATCAGCGACAACATCACAAATGCCGGGGTCGAAAACTTTGTTCGCTGTTATATTTTCTCGTATCCTGCGGATATGATTTTTAATGCTCACTATGCTCCCCACCGGAGGGTAATTTTCAAAACCATATATTAAGTTTGGCGGCAATGCTGATACCTTTTTTTGTATTTCGACTAATTCTTTTACAATATGGCGTTTTTGAAAATCATTAAGCGTATGGTATATACTGCCTATATCTTTGCCGTTGATGTATGTTATCAGAGTATAATATACATCTCCGTACTGCCCATTACTTAATACTTTTGGGATAGGTATATCTAACTTTACAAGTTCATTTAACCATTTTACAGAACCGTCATAATGCCTCTTGCTTTCCGTTACTCTTAAAACATATTCTTCGGTTTCCGTTTTCACAAAATAAACGCTGTGGCAAAATCCGGTTGGAAAGCGCGTAACTTCTACAGGCGTTATATTTAATACGTCTTTTAATATTTTTAACGCAGTTTCTTTTTTCGTATCTTCTTTAACCATATTTAATTCTCCTACAAAACATAAATAATATCCGCAACCCTGCGAAAATCGGTTGATGTGTTAATGCTTATTTACTATGATAACCCCTTCATCTGCTCAAATATTTCAGGCGAAGCGGAAGTCATAACGATTTGTGCGACTGTTGCGAGATTGATTACAAAATGCCCAATCATAAACGGTAACGGATTTTTGGTTCTTCTGTACCAAAGGCACATAATAAGTGTCAAGGGCAGAAAAGACAAGAAACGGTATAAAATGAAGCTGAAATCGGGTATGAACGGAATAAAGCTGTGTTGCAGGGCGTAAAAGAACGCTGACATTATACTTAAGGTTCGGGAATCTGTTTGGTTTACCATACCTAAATATATACCGTCCTCCGCTAATGTCGTAGTTATAGGTAAAATTAATATGTTTACAAGCGCAATCCATAATGGAATCGGCTGAACCATCATTACGGGAAAATGCGGGATTTCGCCGTAACAGATTACCCCCGCCGCCTGCATACCGCCCATTCCGACAACAAGCACAACTATAACCGTAATGATTACGGATTTAATTTTTGTTTTGCCTTTTTCATAGTTGACGAATTTCGGGTATGAAACTCCTTGTGAGCGGCAAAAAGCCAACAGCAATAAAATGGTTATTATATTGCAAAAGGACACAATTACCGTCCACCACTTACTCAATTCTTCCGGCGAACTATTCGATGCAAAGGATAAGAGCAAGCCCGTTAATATGAACAATACACAGCGTAGCGGAAGTAAAAAAATAGATTTGCTTTTCATTGTTGTCCTCCCTAATATAAATTTCGTTTCTTGCGTTTCGTTTTCCCGCCGGGCGGGAGTATGCTTAGGGGCGAAGTATCTCTTTATTTTCAATCGCCAAACAAACAGCAAAAACTATTTCAATTCCAATCATCATAACAGCTAAAATATAAGGTTCAAAATTTATCCCGACAATTAAAGCCGCAATAGGTATAATTACGGAAAAAGCCATATAAATTTTCGACTTGTACAACCAACCGAACGGTAATAAATGTGCGCCAAAAATCATAGCGATAACCATTATCATTTTTTCGGGGACGGTAGGATATACCCACATGGCAATTAACAGATAAAGCATTTGATTAGCCGAAAACAATATTCCCAAATTGGTTAGAGGATTACTTTTATTTTGAAAATCAACCTTGATTATTTTAGACACAAAGTATGCAAGCGGTAATAATGGTGCGGTACAGCAGAAAGTGTATAGATTTTTGGTAAGCACGGGAATATCCATAAGGTGAACAATGAGAACAGCACACCATATAACAACGGAAGCTAAAATAAAATGTAAGCCTCGCTTTTGCTTAACAGCACAATCCATTCTAAGTTCTTCTAAATTCATAAATCATTTCTCCTCCTAAATTGCTTACGTTTCGTTTTCCCGCCGGGTGAGAGTGTGCTTGCCTAATAATTGTCATATATCTTTTCTTTATGTGCGGTAATTATTGTGAAGCTATGAGCGTTTATAGTTAAAATTGAATTTTCGGCATAGACATAATAATTCTTGCCTTTTCTGGTTATATCTTCTGCATTTTGCGTTTTTAATCTGCACCAATTAACAACATCATCGGTATCTAAGCCTAAATTTCTTTTAATCCTAAGGACACCTAATTCTGTTGTGTGCAATTTATCAAGATTGTTCAATAATCCGTCACCCATTTCTTCACCTCGTAATCTATAAATAATATCCGCAACCCTGCGAAAATCGGTTGATGTGTTTAATGCTTATTATTGGAACTCTATGCTGATTCTAAGCATTCGCGTTTGTACTTTCATCAAGATTTACTTTTCTGAGTAAAATCAATCATGCAATTA
>Ga0099364_10000494_pt1 | contig 66625 bp, 53 predicted proteins | sample TergutTh196P3_FD_73070 | JGI IMG/M metagenome (GOLD analysis project Ga0099364, IMG submission 73070) | Microcerotermes parvus P3 segment gut microbial communities from Pointe-Noire, Republic of the Congo - Th196 P3 | ecosystem: Host-associated > Arthropoda: Insects > Digestive system > Gut ... | reverse complement strand
ATGATGCACGGTTCATCGGCGACATTCTCAAGACTATGTTAGAAGAGTCCGACGCGGAGGATTGGCCGTATTTCGGTGAGAACGCACTGTACTTCCGCAAACTGATGACTAACGATATATTCAAAGATCGTTTCCTCAATCGTATGTTGGACTTGATGGAGTCAAACTACAGTTCCGATAACATTACGGCGGCGATTAACGCACTCGAAACGATCATGAATCCGATTATGCCACTGCAACGTGCAAGGTGGTCCGCTCCCGCATGGACTGGGACGTGGGAAAGCCAAGTCGCACGCTTTAAGGCGGAAGTTGCGGCAAGACCCGACGCGCTTACCGCGCAAAAACACGCATACTTCTCCGAGCATAGTTACACAGTTTTTGTCAGCACTACAGCGACTTGTGAAAAAAATGGGCTTGATACTTTTGAATGTTCAACAGGCGGTTGTACAGCCACGACAACGGTTTCAAGAAATGCTTTAGGTCACGACTTACCCGAAGATTGGACGGAAAGGACAGCCGCAGATTGCGAAAATGACGGCTTAGAATACAAGGCGTGTCGGCGTGGCGGTTGTAGCCATGAAGAAACACGGGGCATAGAAGCACTCGGTCACAGCTTCACGAATTATACAGGCGACATCGCAAACTGCAGTACGGAAACAGCAACTTGTGACCGTAGCGGTTGTACCGAAACAGACGAACGCGCAACCTCGGCGTTAGGGCATACCCCAAAAGCGGCGAACTGCACAGAATGTAGTGTTTGCGGCGAAACGGGACTGGCGAGAACCTGCACGACTTCAAACCCCTGCACGTTCCATGCGGGAACGCCTAATAACGACCCGGCCACAACACCGAGCACCGACCCGACTACAGGCGGCAGCACCGACAGCGGCACAGGCGAAAGTATCGGCAGCGGTACTGACAACAGCACCGACCCGACTACAGGCGGCACAGGCGAAAGTACCGACAGCGGTACTGACAACAGCACCGACCCGACTACAGGCGGCACAGGCGAAAGTACCGACAACAGCACCGACAGCGGCACAGGGCGACGTAACCCATACACAGCAGTAACAATCAGCTTTATAGCGGCAATGCTTGCAGGCGGCGCGGTATTCTTCACCCGCAAAATTATAAAGCGTAAAGAAAAAATCACAGACTAAAATAAAAACGCCGCCCCGATTTGAGAAAGTCGGGGCGGAGTAAATAAGTAGCTATGAAATGGCTCTGTTTGTCAATAATTTTAAATTTCCAAAATAACACTAGACAAGAACATATGTTCGTGATATAATCAATTCATGACCGAAGTAACGAATATTAAATCCATCAAGGGCATAGGTGAGAAAACATCGGCTTTATTTAATAAAGTCGGTGTTTTTAATGTTTTTGACGCGCTCAATTATTATCCGCGTGATTATGACCGATATGGTGAGCCGCTCCCAATTGCCGAGATTGACACGCTGCTTGCCCAAGGGAGTGAAGCTTATCCGTCAAACGGTATTTTTACGGTTGGCGGGACGGTTTTTGGCTCGGTCAGGCAGAAGCGGATCCGCCATCTGGCCATTATCAACCTTAGCATCAAAGATAACAGCAACGGCATTTTGCATTTGGCTTTTTTCAATATGCCTTACCTTAGCAAAATCCTTCGCGCTGGCAGCTATTATCTTTTCCGCGGAAAGGTTGAAAAAAAGGGCGATGCCCTCCATATGGAACAGGCGAAGATCTTTAAGGAAAGCGAATATAGCCAGCTTGTTGATACATTGATTCCGCGCTATCCTTTAACGGCAGGGCTTTCCAACAATACCGTCATGAAGACGCTAAGGCAAATCCTTTCCCTTTATCCGTTCCCTAAGGACCATTTGCCAGCGCAGATTAAAGAATCTTACTCCTTGCTTGATTACAGCGATGCCATTGCGAAAATCCATTTTCCCCATGATTATGATGAGCTGGTTTCCGCTCGGAAACGTCTGGTCTTTGACGAATTTTTCTTATTTATTATTGCTGTCCGCCGCCTAAGGGAACAAGCAGTTGTCAAAAAAAGCACGGCGGTAATGCTTGACGTGGCAGAGACCGGACGCTTGATTGAAGCCTTGCCATACCGTCTGACGGCTGCCCAGCAAAAGGTCTGGGACGAGATTAAAATTGACTTAACTGGTCAATTCGTCATGAACCGCCTGATTCAAGGTGATGTTGGTTCGGGGAAAACAATCCTGGCTTTTTTAAGCTTACTGATGTGTGTTGCCAACGGCTATCAAGGCGCGATGATGGCCCCGACAGAGGTTCTGGCCGCCCAGCATTTTAAGTCATTAAAGGAAATGAGTGAGGCTTACAAGCTTCCGTTTAAGCCAGTATTATTGACTGGTTCAGTCAACGCCGCTGCCCGCCGGGATGCCTATGACAGAATCAATACAGGTGAAGCGAATATCATTATCGGGACCCATGCCTTAATCCAAGAAAAAGTAGCGTATAAAAACCTGGCTCTTGTCATTACCGATGAACAGCACCGTTTTGGCGTCCGCCAGCGCGAAAGCTTAGCCGGGAAAGGGAACAATGTCCATGTCCTTGTCATGAGTGCCACCCCGATTCCCCGCACCTTGGCAATCATCATCTATGGCGACCTCAATCTTTCGGTAATTGATGAGCTTCCTGCTAACCGTTTGCCGATCAAAAATTGCGTTGTTGGCACTTCATACCGCGAAACAGCTTACAAATTTATCACTAGTGAAGTAAAGGCTGGCCGCCAAGCCTATATTATTTGCCCGATGGTTGAAGAGGGGGAGCTTGATGGGGTTGAGAATGTCACCGATTATACCGCCAAGCTTAAATTAAGCTTGCCTGATTTTATCAGTATCGCTGCCCTCCATGGCAAAATGCGCCCAAACGAAAAAAATCAGGTCATGGCCGAGTTTGCCGCCCGCAATATTGACGTGCTTGTTTCAACAACCGTCATCGAAGTTGGAATCAATGTCCCCAATGCCACGGTGATGATGGTCGAAAATGCCGAACGTTTTGGCCTTGCCCAGCTTCATCAGCTTAGGGGGCGGGTTGGCCGCGGCGATGCGCAATCTTATTGCATTTTTATCAGCGGATCGGGCAATAAAGAGACGATGAAAAGGCTGGAAATCCTTAATAAATCCAATGACGGTTTTTATATTGCGTCGGAAGACCTTAAAATCCGCGGCCCCGGCGATTTATTTGGCATCCGCCAAAGCGGGCTGATGGATTTTAATCTGGCTGATATTTTTAAGGATGCCAATATCCTTAAAGAAGCTTCGGCTTGTGCCGATGAAATTTTGGCGCGTGACCCTGACTTTATAATGGCAGGAAATGAGGGGCTTAGGAACTTTATTGAAAAGGGGCTGCTAAAATTTGTTGACTTTCGCAGCATCTGACTTTAAGATATATAGGGAATCAAAAAAGAGGTTGCGTTACGTAAAACCGATAAATAAAGAACGACTGGAAAGGCATGGTTATTTAAATGAAAAAAACAGCAATTGTAACCGATTCAAATAGCGGTATCACGCAGGCTGAGGGCAAAGAGAGGGGCATTTTCGTCTTGCCAATGCCATTTATGATTGATGAAGTACCTTTTTTGGATGATGTCAATTTGACCCACGAGGAGTTTTACGAAAAGCTTTTAGCCGGGAGTGATGTCGTCACTAGCCAGCCCTCACCCGAAAGCGTAACATCTTTGTGGGACGAGATCTTAAAGGATTTTGACGAAATCATCCATATCCCGATGAGCAGCGGTTTATCAGGGTCTTGCCACGGCGCGATGGTATTGTCAGAAGACTATAAAGGCAAAGTCCATGTCGTTGACAATGTCCGTATTTCCGTGACGCTGCGCCAAGCGGTAAAGGATGCGCAGGAATTATTAACTGCAGGGAAAACAGCCCCCCAGATTAAAGAAATACTTGAAGCGGACAAATTAAATTGCAGTGTTTATATCATGCTTGATACCTTATATTATCTCAAAAAGGGTGGGCGGATTACCAAGGCGGCCGCAATGCTGGGAACAGTCCTAAAGATTAAGCCAGTTCTGCAAATCCAAGGCGACAAGCTAGACGCTTTTGCCAAAGCCCGTACCGCCGGGCAAGGCAAGACAACGATGATAAATGCGATCAGAAATGACATGGTTAACCGTTTCGGCGGAGAAAGTGAGGAGTTTGTCAACTTACATATTGCCCATTCGAATAGCCCCGATGAAGCTTTGCTGTTAAAGGCAGAACTTGAAAATATTTTCCCCGGGATGCCAATCGTTATGAATCCGCTTTCATTAAGTGTTGCTTGCCATATCGGGCCAGGGGCATTGGCGATTGCGGTCACGAAAAAATTATTAAAAGGATAAACTAATGTTACCCCAGATTAAAGAATATGACGCTTCAAGCATTACCGTTTTAGAGGGCTTAGAAGCGGTGCGGAAACGCCCCGGTATGTATATTGGCAGCGTTTCAACCAAAGGCCTTAATCATCTGATATATGAAATCGTTGACAATGCTGTTGATGAGCATATCGTTGGCTTTTGCACCCTGATTAAGGTGATTCTTGAAGCGGACGGCTCAGCGACTATTTCCGATAATGGCAGGGGCATTCCGGTGGGAATGCACGAAAAGGGCGTCAGCGCGGAAAGGCTTGTTTTTACGACCCTTCATGCCGGGGGCAAATTTGACGACAGCGTCTATAAGACCAGCGGCGGCCTTCATGGGGTTGGTTCATCGGTGGTTAATGCTTTATCGGCATATCTGACCGTCCGGATAAAGCATGGCGGCTTTGTTTATGAAGACCATTACGAGCGGGGCATCCCCACGATTGAGCTTACTGACGGGCTTCTTCCGGTGGTCGGCAAAAGCCGCGAAACCGGGACAACGATTAATTTTCTGCCAGACAATGAGATTTTTGACAAAACCCGCTTCCGCGAAGATGATATCAAAAGCCGTCTCCACGAAACGGCATATCTTAATCCAAAGCTTAAGATCATTTTTGAGGATCGCCGTTTTGACGAGAAAATGCTTAAGCCGCCGGAAATCATTGAATATCATGAGCCGGAGGGGATTATCGGTTTTATCAAGGACATGAACAAATCAAAAGAAACCGTCTGCGATATTATTTCTTTTAGTGGTGAAAGCGAGGGGATTACGGTTGAAATTGCCTTGCAATACGTTAATGAATTTCATGAAAATGTCCTTGGCTTTTGCAATAATATTTATAACTCCGAGGGCGGAACCCATTTAACGGGCTTTAAGACGACTTTCACCAATATAATCAATAGCTATGCCCGCGGGATCGGCATTCTAAAGGAAAAAGATGCCAATTTTACCGGGGCTGACGTCCGCAATGGGATGACGGCGGTTATTTCAATCAAGCACCCTGACCCCCGCTTTGAGGGGCAAACCAAAACCAAGCTTGACAATCAAGATGCCGCCAAAATTGTCGGCAAAATCACCAGTGAAGAAATCAGCCGTTATTTTGACCGCAATCTTGACACATTAAAGAACGTCATCGGCTGTGCGGAAAAAGCGGCCAGAATCCGCAAAACCGAGGAAAAAGCCCGGACAAATATGCTGACAAAGCAAAAGTTTTCCTTTGATTCCAATGGAAAGCTGGCTAACTGTGAGTCAAAGGATGCGGCGAAGTGTGAGCTTTTTATTGTCGAGGGTGATTCAGCAGGCGGAAGCGCAAAAACGGCCCGTAACCGCCATTTTCAAGCGATCCTGCCGATTAGGGGCAAGATTTTAAACGTTGAAAAAGCCAGCATTGACAAGGTGTTAGCCAATGCCGAAATCAAATCAATGATTAATGCTTTTGGCTGTGGTTTTTCCGAGGGATATGGCAATGATTTTGATATTACAAAACTGCGTTACGACAAAATTATCATCATGTCGGACGCTGATGTTGACGGGGCGCATATTTCGACCCTGCTGCTTACGCTTTTTTACCGTTTCATGCCCCAACTTATCCAAGAGGGCCATGTTTATCTGGCCATGCCGCCGCTTTACAAAGCCGTGATGACGAAAAACAAAGCCGGGAAAGAGCCAGCTGATGAATATTTATATGATGATAAAGCCCTTGAGAAATTTAGGAAGCGCAGCAAAGGTTCTTTTACGCTCCAGCGTTTTAAAGGGTTAGGCGAGATGGACGCGGACCAGTTGTGGGAGACCACCCTTGACCCCGATACGCGCTTGCTTACCCAAGTAAGCATTGAAGACGCAAGGATGGCTTCCGAGGTCACGGAAATGCTGATGGGAACTGATGTTCCCCCCCGCAAGGCCTTTATTTACAAACACGCTGACGAAGCAGCACTAGATGTATAAAAATAAGGATATAACCAATGAACGAAAGAATCATCAAAACCGAGTATTCGGAAATAATGCAAAAATCATATATCGATTACGCGATGAGCGTAATTATTGCCCGCGCTTTGCCCGATGTGCGTGACGGCCTAAAACCAGTCCAGCGGCGGACGCTTTATGATATGCACGAGCTAGGCATTAAATATGACAAACCTTACCGCAAAAGCGCAAGGATTGTTGGTGATACGATGGGTAAATACCATCCCCACGGCGACAGCTCAATTTATGAATCCTTAGTTGTGATGACCCAAGACTTCAAAAAGGGCTTGCCTTTAGTTGACGGCCATGGCAATTTTGGCAATATTGAGGGTGACGGGGCGGCGGCGATGCGTTATACCGAAGCCCGCTTAGAGCAGGTCACCCAAGAATATTTTTTATCCGACCTAGACAAAGATGTTGTTGATTTTATCCCCAACTTTGACGAAACCGAAAAAGAGCCAACCGTCCTGCCCGTCCGTTTTCCGAACCTTTTGGTGAATGGGGCGGAGGGAATTGCGGTCGGGATGGCAACAAGCATTCCCCCCCACAATCTGCTTGAAGTTTGCGAAGCAACGAAAGCATATATGCAAAACGAAAATATCACCACCGAGGAATTAATGCGCCATTTAAGCGGCCCTGATTTTCCGACGGGCGGGATTGTCATTAACAAAGATGAGCTTTTAGATATCTACGAAACCGGGACAGGAAAGATTAAGGTCAGGGGCAAAGTCTTAATCGAAAAAGGCAAGGGCGGCCGGACCAATTTGGTCATTACCGAAATCCCTTACCCGATGGTCGGAATGGGAATCGGCAAGTTCTTATCTGATGTTGCTGCCTTGTACGAAGCCAAAAAAGCCCCGGATATTGTTGATATTTCTAACCAATCTTCAAAAACAGGCATCCGGATTGTCATTGAGCTTAGGAAAGAAACCGATCTTGAAAATTTCAAGAATTTACTTTATAAAAAAACGCGCTTAGAAGATACTTTTGGCGTCAATATGCTGGCAATTTCGAACGGCCGCCCAGAAACGATGGGCTTAAAGGCGATCATCAAAGAAAACGCCGATTTTCAAATGGAAGTCACAAAACGTAAATACACCACCCTGTTAGCCAAAGAATTGGAACGCAAAGAAATTCAAGAGGGCCTTATCAAGGCTTGCAATGTCATTGATTTGATTATTGAAGTTTTACGCGGCTCAAAAGACCGGGGCATGGCAAAGGCCTGTTTGGTGTCCGGGAAAGTTGACGGAATCAAATTCCGCTCCAAGGAATCAAAAATAATGGCACAGCAGCTTAGTTTTACGGAAAAGCAAGCTAACGCGATTTTGGAAATGCGCCTTTACCGCTTAATCGGCCTAGAAATTGAAGCCTTAATCAGCGAGCATGAAGACACAATTGCGAATATTTACCGTTATGAGGATATTCTTGAACGCCGGGATTCGATGGTGCAGGTCATCATCAATGAGCTTAATGAAATTAAAGCAAAATTCGGCCGCCCGCGCCGGACGGTGATTGAAAATATTGCCGAAGCGGTTTACAAGGAAAAAGAAATCGAAGAAATGGAAATAATGTTCCTGATGGACCGCTTTGGTTATGCCAAAACAATTGATATCGCAACTTATGAACGGAACAAAGAAGCGGCCGATGCGGAGCATAAGTTTGTTTTTACCTGCAAAAATACCGGGCGGATTTGCCTTTTTTCCAATACCGGGCAGCTCCATACGGTTAAGGTCATGGATATCCCCTTTGGCAAGTTCCGCGACAAGGGCATTCCCATTGACAATATCAGCAATTTTAATTCCGAAAAAGAGGAATTGGTTTTTATTACCAGCCAGACCCATCTTAATCTTTACCGGGTTATTTTTACAACCAAGCTGTCAATGATGAAAGTCGTTAATGGCGGTGAATTTGATGTTTCCAAAAAAACCGTGGCCGCTACCAAGCTTCTTCAACATGATGAAGTCTTGAATATTGCCGTCCTTGACCAGCAGAGGGGCATTGTCTTGCAGACAAAAGACGGGTTTTTCCTGCGTTTTTCAGTTGAAGAGGTGCCGGAAAAGAAAAAAGGCGCGGTGGGTGTCAGGGGCATGAAGCTCACAGGTGCTGACCAAGTTGCGGCGATTCATTTTACTTTAAGCGGAGTTGAGACAACGATTGATTATCATGGCAAGCCGCTGGAACTAGGCAAGCTAAAGCTTTCGCGCCGCGACAGCAAGGGAACGAAGGTCAGAAAATGAGAGTAATTGCCGGAACGGCCAGAAGCCTTAGGTTAAGCACGCCCAAAGGGGCAAAAACCCGCCCGACGGCGGACCGGATTAAGGAAACCTTATTTAACATGATTAATCCTTATCTTCCGGGAAGCCTCGTCCTTGATTTGTTTGCCGGAAGCGGCGGCTTAGGAATTGAAGCCCTTAGCCGGGGGGCAGATTTTGCTTATTTTATTGAAAATGACCCACAGGCCTGTAAATGTATTACGGACAATTTGAATTTTACCAAAATGAATGGACAGGCAGCTTTAATTAACCGTGATGCCTTAAACGGGATAGAGTATTTAAGTACGCTTAGCGAGCTTAAGGATAAATATTTTGACTTGGTTTTTATTGATCCGCCTTATCAAATAGCTTTAGCCGGAAAAAAAGTCCTTGACTTGTTAGCAAGGCAAAAATATATTAATAGTAGCACTTTGATTATTTTTGAGATGGAAAATAAAGCTGATGGCGCAATCAGTCATTGTGGGCTTGACCCGCAATCTGCGCAATTTACCGTCGAAAAAGAAAAGATATACAAAACCAACAAGCACGTATTCTTGCGCCTTACAACCAGAGAGGTACAAAATGAACAGCACGGCAAAAATGAATAACGGAATTTACCCCGGCAGCTTCGACCCATTAACCCTAGGCCATATGGACGTTATCCACCGTGCCTCCGGGATGTTTAATACTCTTCATGTCAGCGTCCTTAATAATAAAGAAAAGTGTCCATTGTTTTCCGTGGAAGAACGTGTTAAAATATTAAGGGAAGCGACCAAAGATATCGCCAATGTCCGGGTCGATAGTTTTAGCGGCTTGCTGGTGAATTATGCGCGGGAAAAAGAAGCGCATATTATCATCAGGGGGCTTAGGGCGATAACCGACTTTGATTATGAACTGCAAATTGCCCAGACGAACCGGATTTTGTCAAATGGCGAAATTGACACCGTTTTTTTGACCACCAGCCTCGAATACGCATATTTGAGTTCTTCGAGCGTCCGCCAGATCGCCAGTTTTGACGGTGACATCAGTATGTGTGTCCTGCCTTTTGTCGCCGAGGCGATTTATGAGAAGTTTAACTCTGTAAGGGAGTAAAGATTTATACATATTAAGCAAGAGTTTCAGGAGGTGTCTTATGAGCAGCAGGATCGAGCAAATTATTGATGAAATTGAAGTTTTTATCGAAAACTGCAAATACCAGCCTTTATCGAACACGAAAATTGTCGTCAATAAAGAAGAAATTGACGAGCTGGTTCGTGAGCTAAGGATGAAAACCCCGGACGAAATAAAGCGATACCAAAAGATTATTACCAATAAAGAAGCTATTTTAAGTGAAGCAAAGCGCAAAGCCCAAGAGCTGATTGACGCGGCGACGATTCAGACAAATGAGCTGATTAATGAACACGAAATCATGCAACAGGCATATGCCCAGGCCAATGAAGTAGTTGACCTTGCGACCCGCCAAGCGCAGGAGATTCTTGACGCGGCCACGATTGAGGCAAACGATGTCAGAAGCGCGGCAATGCAATACACCGATGAGATTTTGGCCAATATGGAAAACCTGATTGGCAGGGCCCTTAACACCACCTCTGCCCATTTAGAAAGTTTTATGAACCAGCTTAGTATGTATGGTGACCAAATTGCGCATAATAGGATGGAGTTATATCCGCCGGAAGCGGAATTGCTCGATGATGTAGCAATGGCTGCGATTCCTGATGAAGAACAGGCTTCGGCAATAGATTTGATTTAGAGCGTGATAATGAAAATTCGAGCTTATGTTTCCAAAATAATAAAGTTGCTGGGTATATTCCTAGTGGCTTTTTTGTTGCCGGGGCTTAACGCTTATGCGGAAAGGCCGGTTGTGGTCGTCTTAGACCCTGGCCACGGCGGGGATAATACCGGGGCAATCTATAATGGCTTCATAGAAAAAGACATGAATTTGATTGTGGCAAAAGCAATGAAAGCGGAACTGGAAAAATATGAGGGGATTACTGTCTATCTTACCCATGATGATGCCGAAACGGATATGACGCTAAAGGAGCGGGCGGAATTTGCCGCCGAAAAAAACGCTGATTTCATGTTCTGCCTGCATTTTAATATGTCGGAAAGCCATATGCTTTATGGGGCGGAAGTGTGGATATCGGCATTTGATGTTTTTTATGCAAAGGGACACGCTTTCGGGCAAATTATCATGGAGTCTTTTAGTGAGTTTGGGCTTTTTAACCGGGGAATAAAAACAAGAATCAATAACCGGGACGATGATTATTATGGGATTATCCGTGAAAGCCGCAATTTAGGGGTTGATACGATTTTGATTGAGCATTTACATCTTGACCATATGATTGACCAGGAGTTTTATGCGCATGGTGATTTCCAGTTAGAGGAATTTGGGCGGCTTAACGCGGCGGCAGTAGCAAAGTATTTTAATCTGGCTTCCGACATTCTTGGCGTTGATTATCGTGATTATCCTGTCCCAGAGGTTGAAGTGCCTAGCGAGATCATAAGGCCGGACCTCACTCCGCCTGACGTAAGCCATATTGAGCTTATTTCCCTTGACATTGAAGAAAGGGTTGCGGTCTTTAGCTTGATGGCAGAAGATTATGACAGCTTGATTCTATATTACGGTATTAGCCTTGACGGCGGGATTAGTTTTGATGTTTTACAGCCGTTTCCGCTTGGCGAAACAGAATTGACCGTGTTGGTCAATTTGCCGCCGGAGCAGGATTTAAAGGTTGTTGCCGCCGTTTTTAATGCTTATGACCGGATTACGCAAAGCAATGTGGTTGAAATCAGCGCATTGCCGGGTGATGAAATTGATGAGGATATTTTGGATGAGTTAGAAAAGATTGTCGATATTTCTTTGGCTGACTTAACCAGCAAGCTTTCAGATCGGCAGGAGCATTTAAGCCGCCGCCTTGAAACATACCAGATTATCATCATTGGCATTGTGGTGTTGATGGTGTTTCTTGTGCTTATTATTGCTTCGCGGGTGTGGCTTCTATTGAGGGGGCGGGAGAGGGATTGAGTTGGTGATTGCGGCCCCCGAGCCGCAATCTCATCAAGATTATCCGCGCGTTTGAGAGTGTCATTTCAACGTCCGACTTGCTCTAGCTCCGAGAGAAACTCTGCGCGTTAAATCCGCGCGTTCGAGAGTGTCAATTCACCGCCCGACCCGCTTTCGCTCCGAGAGAAGCGTTGCGTTACATAATGCGGCAAAGTACACCGCATAAGTAACGACGCTTCTCAAGGGTCGGTCTTATGAATCGCACTCTCCATCGCACGATAAAGGTTTGTCTGCGTCATTGCGGACTTGCTCCGCAATCTAGCGTATGTGAGTCATAGCTGAAATGTGCAATGAGCAAAAGGAACGCACTCCGCTCCATTAGGACGCCCAAAAAGCCGCGGTATCATTTTTCATACAGACAAAAAAAGCATTGACAAACGCACCCATGCTGTATATACTATATATATGCACCAGAGGGAGGTGATTGAAATAGCAATAATCGTATCTTTACAAAGCGATATCCCCGCCTATGAACAAATCAAGGTACAAATCAAGGCGCAAATCCTTTCGGGGGAACTGGCGGCTGACGAGCCGTTGATTTCTATGCGCCAGCTTGCGCGGGATTTACGGGTGAGTGTTATTACAACTACTCGCGCCTACGGCGACCTTGAAGCCGAAGGGTTGATTTATACCGTTCAGGGACGCGGGTGCTATGTCAAGGGAAATGCCGAGTTGGTACGTGAGCAGTATCTGCGTACCGCTTATGATTCACTGCGGACGGCGGCGGAAAAAGGAAAGGCGGCGGGGTTATCGCTTGCCGAATTAAAAAATAAATTGGAGGAGATGTATCATGCACAACGCGATTGAAATAAAAAATCTGTGCAAACAATATCCGGGGTTCGCGCTGAATAAAGTGAGTTTCAGCGTACCCATAGGGATGTGCTGCGGATTCGTCGGGCCCAACGGCGCGGGGAAAACCACAACGCTCAAAGCCATGCTCGGCATGATAAACAAAAGCGGCGGCGAAATTTCACTGCTTGGTATGCCCGAAGGAAATATTTCGGTAAAAGAAAACATCGGCGTGATGTTCGACCAACCGTATTATCAGGAAGAATGGAATCCCCTTGATATTGAAAAAGGCTTGCAACCGTTTTACGGCAGATGGGATAGCAATTTGTACCGAAAATACTTGTCTAAGTTCGGGCTTGACCCCAAAAAGAAGTTCATGGAATTTTCACGCGGCATGAAAATGAAGCTGGGTTTGGCGGTCAATCTTTCACATGGGGCTAAACTGCTCTTACTGGACGAACCCACAGGCGGACTTGACCCCGTTGCCCGCGATGAAATACTGGATATTTTGAGGGAATATCTGGTGAGCGACGAGAGGACAATATTGTTTTCTACGCATATCACAAGCGACCTTGAACGGATTGCCGATATGATTGTTTATATTTCAGGCGGCGCTGTTTCGTTCTCCGGCGACAAAGACGAGCTTGTTTCACGGTACTGCGTTGTACGAGGCGGGAAACTGTCGGACGAAAAACGAAAGCACGCCATCGGTATCCGCGAACACACGAGCGGTTTTGAATGTCTGATGGAAGTTGATAATATTGGTGGCTTACCTTCCGATGCCGTGATTGAGCGAGCCACCATTGACGATGTGGTGGTTTACATGGAGAGGAGATCAAGAAATGCTTAATATGTTAAAACTCGACTGGCTCGGTATGAAGAAATACCGAAAAAAAATACCCCTCGCTTTACTTACGGCTATTGGCGTAGCGATTTTTAGCGACGCATACGTGATTTTACCTGTGGTGGTTATAGGAATGTTCGAAGCGGCCGCTTATTGTTTCGACGCGGAGGAGCGAGGAAAGCTCAATCATCTTTATCTGACGCTGCCCATATCGCGGGGTATGCTTATACGGGCAAGGTATGTGATGTCACTGGCTTTGCAGCTTTTCGGCGTTGTTATCGGTGTTGTGCTAACTATTGCGTTTTCCGCGATATTGAACGGAAGAACGCTGGTATTCACTTATTCTTTCACCCCAACTGTGCAACTAATGGCTTTTCTCGTCTGCACAAGCCTTTTTTACGGCGCGTTTTTGAGCTTGACAATCCATCCGACATTATTTTGGAAAGGCTATGCGAAAGCTAAGATTCTCGGATACGCATTACCGATGTACGGCTCTATAATACTGTTTGTAGTGTTCGTCAGCGTAACGGCACGAGTGGAAGCCATGAATAATTTTATGCAAAACGCACTTCAATGGGTGTTTGGAAACACTTTACTGTCATCGCTCATTATTCTTGGGGGAGCGGCTTTGCTTCTCGCGTGTTCATACGCGCTGTCGCAAAAAGTTTACGCTAAAAGAGAGTTCTAATGAAACTCCGCGCGTTCGAGAGTGTCAATTCATCGTCCGACCCGCTTTCGCTCCGAGAGAAGCGTTGCGTTACATAATGCGGTAAAGTACACCGCATAAGTAACGACGCTTCTCAAGGGTCGGTCTTATGAATCGCACTCTCTATCGCACGATGAAGGTTTTGTTATAGTATGACTCTCTTTCGCGGTCAAGAGCTGAAATGTGCAATGAGCAAAAAAATTTCCACATACTGCCCTTTGAGACAAGAAATCATAAAATGCACAATTGAGGAGAAAATAAAAAAAATCGCGAGCAATATTCCTGTATATAAAATAGGAATTTGCCGCGATTTATTTTTATGACCGAAAATTGGGCATTTTGGCATATGATTTCGAAGTTTCAAAGGTATACACGTATACCTTGCATATGTGGAATTTTATTTGCTCATGCACTATATATACGTAATCAAATATATTAGATTGCGGCGTAGTGGCCGAAGTGACGAAAGTCGTGAGTGAGTTACAGGATTACGGCACAGTGGCCGAAGTGACGCTAAGCAACCTACAAAATTTGACAAATGCCAACGAATTCTTTATAATAACACTATGAAGAAAACCCTTTCCCTTATTTTAATCGTGTGCTTGGCACTTACTTTAAACAGCCCTGTTTATGCAAATGCTGAGAGAAAAAACCCTTATGACTCACTAAAAGCCCCTTCTTACATTACCAAAATCGGCAGTGAATATTTTATTGTCGATTGCTACAACAACCAAATAATCTACAATCAGAACCTGACCGATGAGATTGGCTCATGGAATGTGATGACAGCGGAGATTAACCTGGGGCATACAATCGCAAGTGACGGAATGGTCTATCTGGTTGATGATACGGAAAATCACCGGATTCTGGTCATGGAACGGCGGATAAACCATGAGGGGAAGCCTGTTTTTGAAAAGACCCAAGTTTTTAATGAGATTGGAATCCGTCCCCACTATGTCCACTATGATGAAAAAACGAATGCTTTTTATGCCTGGAGCTCGATGACTGGCGAGATGTATCTGTTTCGCAGGAATCCCGAAACAAACCTTGTTTATTTAGATGAAGTTATTGATGTTGCGTTTATAAGTAAAGGCACTTACGTCCGCTCTTTTACGATAATTGATGATACCATCTATTTTGTCTCGGGCAACGCCGCGATAATGAAAGCCGATTTGAAAACGATGCGCCTAATCAAGGCTTATCCTGTTCCGGAGCATATCGCCGGAATGGTTAAATTGGTTAAAATCGAGGATTTTTATTATCTGACCGTTTCGACCGACTTTCATGGCAACCAGGACTTTGGCACGATTTTGAGGACGGCTGATTTATCCTCTCTTATTCATAATGAATATGAAGATATTTATGATTATTTTAAAGCCGGGGGAACGCCGTATAACATGACGCAAATCAATAACCGCTGGTATTTGGTTGAGAGCGGGCTTCCCGGTTATTATGTTTGGAGTTTCCGCGTTGAGGATAATGCGATTAGAGATGTAAAGCTGGTTTATTAAGATAGTTGCCCGGTGATGGCACTTGAGATTTTTATCCTAAAATAAAAGCATAGTAACCTAAAGCCAAAAGAGTCAAAATAATCTTGTGGATAAAGTAGCTTTTAATTGACAAGTCTGTTTTTGCGATACAGCTATAAGTCTGGGCAAGGCAGGAAAAGCCGCCAAAGACAAGCAAGGTCAAGGAAAGAAGCGGAATCTTGCTTCCCAAAGCTTTAAGGCCGCCGCTGATTTCAAGCATTCCGGACAGGAAACCTTGCGCTAATCCATTATTTATAAAGCGGTGCGGAATAATATTAAGCATATTGAAAAAAATCATATATCCGCCCAATTTGGTAATCCCCTCGATTCCAGCCGTGATTGAATCATCTAGCGCTTTTAAAAATCCCATTGAAGCCGTTTTTCTTTCAGGGGTATAAATAACAGGTGTTATTTTATTCCGGTAGACGGCATAGCGCAAAAATAAGCCGTAACATAATGGAATGCCATACATTCCAAAAAGAATCGTGGGCAAAAGAAGAGTTGGCGAAAGAATCGTGGGCGAAAACGCGGGCGAAAGCTTGGGCGAAAGCGCGGGCGAAGAATCAAGGTTAATTAAAGGCAGGGCAAAGCTTAAAAAATAAATTGGGCCGATATTATTTACGAAGCTAAGCAGATATTGCGCTTCATTTTTGCTAATCTTTTGGTGCCCATAAAGGTCGGCGACAATCCTTGCCCCCATCGGGAAGCCGCATAAAAAGCCAGCCGCAATCGCATATAAAGGCGCGAGGCGAAGACGGAAGAGGGGTTTTAAGATGGGATTAAATAAAACCATGAATTTTTCGGTCAGGTTTAAACGAATCATCATGCCCGAAAGAATCATAAAAGGAAACAGGGTCGGAACCATTTTTTGAAACCACAAGTTAAGGCCGCTTAGGGCAAGATAAAAGCTTTCACGCGGAAAAACAAGCAATAAAACGGTAAGGGCTAAAAAAATAAAGGAATAGATGATTTTTTTCATGTCTATAATTATGTTCTCACTAGCCTAAATAGGACAGTTACTAAACGATTGACGAAAGCTAAGAGTTAATGTAAATTTTAATATATGCTAAATAACCAAACGGCCGGAGGAAATATGCAAAAAACTAATACTAAAAAACTAAAAATGCTGGAAAACATTGATGCCTTGATTTTTGATTTGGACGGGACTTTAGTTGACTCAATGTGGATTTGGCGGGATATTGATGTTGAATATCTTAAGCGGTATAATATCACAACGCCTGCTAATATCCAGCTTGAGGTCGAGGGAATGAGTTTTACCGAAACCGCTCTTTTTTTTAAAGAAAAATTTGCGATTCCTGATGATGCCGAAACGATTAAAAGTGATTGGAATAAATTGGCAGTCAAAAAATACATGACCGAAGTCCCGATGAAGCCGGGAGCGGTTGATTTTCTTGAATTTGCGCTTTTAAAAGGCTTCAAAATGGGGATTGCAACCAGCAATTCAATTGAACTTGTGAACCAGATTACGAATGTCCACGGGCTGGACAAGTATTTTCCGGTCATCAAAACCTCGTGCGAAGCTAAAAAAGGCAAACCTGCTCCCGATATTTATCTGCTTGTTGCCGAAACGCTTAAAGTAAAACCGGAACGCTGCTTGGTTTTTGAGGATATTGTGCCGGGAATTATTGCCGGGAAAAGTGCCGGAATGAAAGTTTGTGCCGTTGACGACATAAATTCGCAAGCGACTTTGGCGGAAAAAAAGCGGCTTGCCGATTATTATATTTATCATTATGATGAGATTTTGAGAGATTGACTTTCTAGCGGGGTGCAATATGCCTGAATTTCTACCCATTTCACGCGCTGATATGGAAGCAAAAAATATAAGCCAGCTTGATTTTGTTTTGATATCCGGTGATGCTTATGTTGACCACCCATCTTTCGGACACGCGGTTATCAGCCGAATCCTCGTGGCGAATGGGTACAGCGTTGGAATCATCGCCCAGCCGGATTGGCGCGATGAAAGCAGTATCGCCGCTTTAGGCAGGCCCAGGCTTGCCTTTCTGGTTTCCGCAGGCAACATGGATTCAATGGTGAACCACTACTATGTTTCGTTAAAAAAGCGCGAAAGTGATGCTTATTCCCCCGGCGGCGCGATGGGAAAACGGCCGGATCGCGCTACGGCGGCTTACGGCAACCTAATCCGGCGGACGTTTAAGGAAGTGCCGATTATTATCGGCGGAATTGAGGCCAGTTTAAGGCGGTTTGCGCATTATGATTATTGGAGCAATTCATTTAAACGTTCAATATTGCTTGATTCACAAGCCGACCTCTTGATTTATGGAATGGGTGAAAAAGCAATCATTGCTGTTGCCGAAGCCCTAAATAGCGGGATTTTAATAAAGGATATCAATTTTATCAAAGGGACGGTTTTTAAAACAAAAGATGTTTCATTGATTGATGCAATAAAACTGCCGGATTATGAGGAAATGAAAGCCAATCCTTTAAAATACGCCTCAAGTTTTAAGATCCAATCGCAAAACACCGATTCAATCACCGCCAAAACCTTGCTTGAACTTTATCCGAATAATACTTATGTGGTAAAAAATCCGCCCCAAGAGCCATTAACCGCCTTTGAAATGGACGCAATTTATGATTTGCCTTATGCCCGGACGTATCACCCTGTTTATGAAAAAGACGGTGGTGTCCCAGCCATCAAGGAGATCAAATTTTCCCTGACCAGCAGCCGGGGCTGTTTTGGCGCGTGTTCATTTTGCGCTCTTAACTTTCATCAGGGGCGGCGGGTCCAAAGCCGCAGCCATGAATCGCTAATTAAAGAAGCAGAGCTTTTTACTGGTGACCCAGACTTTAAAGGCTATATCCATGATGTTGGCGGCCCGACCGCCAATTTCCGTAAGCCATCATGTGAAAAGCAACTAAAAGAGGGGGCTTGCGCAAAACGGCAATGCCTTTATCCCGAACCTTGCCCCAATTTGGAAGTAAGCCACGAGGATTATCTAAGCTTGCTTAGGAAACTCCGGAAAATGCCGGGAATCAAAAAGGTTTTTATCCGGTCGGGCCTTAGGTTTGATTATCTGCTTTTGGATAAAAATGAGCAGTTTTTTCATGAATTGGCCGAATTCCACATTAGCGGGCAGTTAAAGGTCGCGCCGGAGCATATTGCTTTAAATGTTCTTAAGCTGATGGGGAAACCAGCGCATAATGTTTATCTGCGTTTCGCCGAAAAATTTCAAAAAATCAACCAAAAACTGGGCAAAAAGCAGTTCCTTATTCCTTATCTTATGTCGTCACACCCCGGCTCAACTTTAAAAGACGCGGTAGCTTTGGCGGAATATCTTCATAAAATGAAGATTTTTCCTGAGCAGGTCCAGGATTTTTACCCGACTCCCGGATCGCTTTCAACGGTGATGTATTTTACCGGAATCGACCCCCGCTCCGGCGAAAAGGTCTATGTCTGCCGCAATCCTCATGAAAAAGCAATGCAGCGGGCTCTAATCCAATACCGTAACCCCCAAAATCATGGTTTGGTTAAAGAAGCGTTATTTCTTGCCGGACGTGAGGATTTGATCGGATTTGGGGCAAATTGCTTGATAAAGCCGCGCTTAATCAAAAATAAGCCTTTTAATAAAACCGCGAAAAAGCCACAATCGAAAGTGAAAGCGAAGAAAAAAACGATTCGCAATGTCCATAAACGAAAGCAAACTTCCCGATGATTCGCGTAATTTCCTAATTTCAATATTTTAGAAGGGCAGGGCATAAATGCACAAAAAAATCATCACGTCCAATGAAGCAAATCAGCGTCTTGACAAGTTCCTGCATAAATATTTGCCGGAAGCCGGGAACAGCTTTATTTTTAAGATGCTGCGGAAAAAGAATATTACCCTCAATGGGAAAAAAGCAACCGGGAGCGAAAAAACTTTAGCTGGTGATGAAGTTACATTTTTTATGTCTGATGAGACGTTAAGCAAATTCCAAGCTAAGCCCGAAAGTAGCGTTAAGAATTATTATGAAGCCTTTAATGAGTTAACGGAACTTAAGGTTTTATTTGAGAACGAACATCTCTTAATCGTTGATAAGCCAGCCGGAATCCTGTGCCAGAAAGCAAAGGCAGGGGATATTTCGCTAAATGAGTGGCTGATTGGGTATTTGCTCACTATTAACCAGCTTTCAGAGGAAAGCCTAAAGACTTTTAAGCCGTCGGTCCTTAACCGCCTTGACCGGAATACGAGCGGGATTGTGTTATGCGGTAAAACGCTAATGGGCAGCCAAGAAATTAGCCGCTTATTAAAAGAAAAAAGGATTAAGAAATATTATCAGCTGATTGTGAAAGGAAAAATTCAAACGGCCGGGGAGCTTTGTGCTTATCTTCACAAAGATGGGCAGCTAAATAAAGTAAAAGTATGGCATGAAAACGAGGAATTGCCGGAAGTTAAGCGTTCAACTTTGCAAGAGGGGAAAAAAATCATCACAAAATACCGGCCGTTAAAAAGCAGTTCAACCTTAACTCTTTTAGAAGCTCTCTTAATTACCGGGAAAACCCACCAAATCCGTGCCAGTTTTGCCGCGATGGGGCATCCGTTAGTAGGTGATTATAAGTATGGCGAGTTTAAGATTAATAATGAGTTTAAACGCTTAGATGGGGTGGAAAGCCAGTTGCTTAACGCTTGCCGGGTCGTTTTTCCCCAGCTAAACGCACCGCTAGAGGACTTAAGCGGGCTTGAGATTCATTCTAAGGAGCCGGAATTGTTTGAAAGAATTAAAGCTAAGCATTTTGGGAATTAGTGATTCGGTTTTAAAGTTTGCAGCTTGCGAGTTTGCAGCTTACAAGTTTGCAAGCGCGTTTGGAAAGGGATGGTAAAATATGGCAACATGGAATTCACGGGGCTTACGCGGTTCAACCCTCGAAGATTTGATAAACCGGACTAATGAAAAATATGCTGAATATGGGCTTGCGCTAATCCAAAAAGTGCCGACTCCGATTACCCCGGTCCAAATTGACAAGGAAAGCCGCCATATCACGTTAGCATATTTTGAGCAGAAGAGTACGGTCGATTATATCGGGGCGGTCCAAGGGCTTCCGGTTTGTTTTGAAGCAAAAGAAAGTGCTTCTGATACCTATGCCCTTAGCAATATCCATGAGCATCAGGTAAATTTTATGGATTTATTTGAAAAACAGGGCGGGATTGCCTTTTTTCTTCTTTTTTATTCTGGCCGCGATTTGATTTATTATTTGCCTTATCTAAAGCTTCGTTTTTTCTGGGAGCGGATGGCTTCCGGCGGGCGGAAAAGCTTTCGCTTCGAAGAGCTTAATCCCGATTATGTTTTGCCGAAAAAGCAGGGGATTTTAGTGCCTTATTTGGATATGATTCAGAGGGATTTGGGGGAGAGGGAGAGGTAGCGTCATTGCGGCCTCCGAGCCGCAATCTTCGCTTGTCATTGCGGGCTTGACTCGCAATTTGCGTGACTCGCAATCCGCGCAACTCGCAATCCGCGCGTTAGAGAGCTGCCGATTCATCTCCGACTCGCTTTCGCAGTCTGCGTCATTGCGAGCTTGACTCGCAATCCCATTATTGATATTTCCGCGCGTTTGAGAGTGTCAATTCATCGTCCGACTCGCTTTCGCTCCGAGAGAAATGTTGCGTTACATAAATTCGCAAAATACGCGAATTAAGTAACGACATTTCTCAAGGGTCGGTCTTATGAATCGCACTCTCTATCGTACGATAAAGGGTTTGTAATCGTTTGACCTGCTTGCAGTCTGCGTCATTGCGGCCTCCGAGCCGCAATCCTATATTTATTTCGCGTATGTGAGAGTTGCCGAATCATCATCCGACCACTTTCGCGGATTTACGTGATTGCTTTGCGGAAAATTTCTACTTTGTAAATACCGAACGAAGTTCGCGGAAGTCTCAAAGGGCAGAACGTGGATATTTTTGTTCATGTACCCTACAATCTAATCAAGCCTAGTGAGATTGCAGAGCAAGCCCGCAATGACACGGTTCGGGGACTTCCATATGCAAAACCGCGAAAGCGAGTCAGACTATTATCAAATCATTCATCATGCGATAGAGAGTGCGATTCATAAGCCCGACCCTTGAGATATCGTCAAAACGATTCTCTCGGAGCGAAAGCGGGTCGGGCATTGAATTGATACTCTCGAACGCGCGGATTTAACGCGCGGAGTTACAAGATTGCGGCTCGGAGGCCGCAATGACGAAGGCAGCGAAAGTGAGTTGGACATGAATTGACACTCTCGGACGCGCGGATTTAACGCGCGGAGTTTATCCCGGAGCGAAAGAGAGTCGGAATATATTTATATAAAAGATAAAGCATTGACATTTCGAAAATCTTATTTTATAATGAAACAGTTCACCGTGATAATTCGTTAGCACGTTAACACGCTAAAGCAAAACAAAACAAAGCCATGTTCCGCTACGGTGAATGCTTCATACAATAAAAAAGGAGCTAATGAAAGAGGAAGCCATGAAAAACAGCCTGTTACATACACCCGAGGGCGTGAGGGACATCTACGGAAAAGAATATGCCAAAAAGCTTTGGGTCGAAGACGTTATCCGCAAGCAAATAGGCCTTTATGGTTATGAGGTCATCCAAACCCCTACTTTTGAATTTTTTGACGTTTTTTCACGCGAGGTTGGGACTACGCCGTCAAAGGATTTATTTAAATTGGCCGATAACGAGGGTAATACAATGGTTTTGCGTCCTGATTTTACCCCTGGCGTGACACGCTGCGTTGCCAAATATTTCCATAATCTTACCGAACCCCTAAGGCTTACCTATCAGGGCAATACCTACACCAATACCGTCGGCTTGCAGGGAAAACGTAAGGAAGTTACGGAAATGGGGGTTGAGTTAATTGGTGATGACAGCATTTTTGCGGAAGCGGAGACAATTGCGCTGGCAATTGAGTCATTGCTTGCGGTTGGCCTTAAAGAATTTCAAATCAGCATTGGGCAGGTGGAATATTTCAAAGGAATGTGCCAGGCGGCAGGAATTGACGACCAAACAGAGTTAAAATTAAGGGATTTTATTTCCGAAAAAAATATCTTCGGAGCGGAGAATCTGCTGATTGAAGCCGGAGTTTTGCCAAAGTACCGGAGCAGTTTAATTAATATTACTGATTTTTTTGGCTCAATCGAAATTTTACGCAGCGCAAAAAACCAAGCCGATAATGAAAGATCAACGAAAGCTGTTACCCGGCTGCTTGAATTATACGAAATTTTGTGCCAATACCGGGTTGAAAAATATGTTGCGTTTGACTTAGGAATGCTTAGCAAATATAATTATTATACGGGCATTATTTTTAAATGCTTTGCTTATGGGGTCGGTGACGTAATCTTAAGAGGCGGGCGGTATGACAATCTGTTAGAAAAGTTCGGGACTAAAGCCCCGGCCGTTGGTTTTGGGCTGGTTGTTGATGACTTGATGGCTGCCTTAAGCCGCCAAAAGGCCGAAATTCCCGAAGAAGTGACTATCAAAGTCGAGTACCCGGCCGAGAATTTTAAAGACGCTTTAGCAGAAGCCAGGGTTTTACGCAAGGAAGGGAAAAAAGTAATCTTAAAGAGGTTGCGTAAATAATTGAAATGATATTAACTGCGATGTAAGAGGTATAAATGGAAAACTCAAGGTATTTGACCTTTGCCCTATGTAAAGGCAGGCTAGCCTTTCAAACTTTAGAACTATTAGAAAAAATCGGGATTCATTGTGAAGAAATGCAAGATAAAAGCTCCCGCAAGCTGGTTTTTGTCAATGAAGAATTAAAGCTTAGATTTTTTCTCGCCAAAGGCCCTGATGTGCCGACCTATGTTGAATATGGGGCAGCTGATTTTGGCGTGGTTGGCAAAGATATTTTAATGGAAGAAAATCGGCGCGTTTATGAAGTGCTTGATTTATCTTTTGGCAAATGCCGGATCTGCGTCTGCGGGCCCAAAGAAAGCCAAGAAAAACTTTTGCACCATGAAAAAATCCGCGTTGCAACCAAATATCCCCATCTTACCAAGGATTATTTTTTCAATAAAAAGCACCAGACGGTTGACATCATCAAATTAAACGGCTCGGTTGAATTAGGCCCGCTAGTTGAGCTTTCCGATGTTATCGTTGATATCGTTGAGACCGGATCAACACTCAAAGAAAATAAATTGGTTGTTTTAGAAGAAATTTGTCCGGTTTCGGCGCGTTTGATTGTTAACCAAGTCAGTATGCAAATGAATCCGGAGCGGATAAAAAAGATTATTAACGGATTGAGGGAAGTCTTATGAAAATAATAGAATTAACTGCCGAAGCCAAAAAAGATGTGCTGACGGCGTTGCTAAAAAGAGGTGTCGGCCAATTTCCTGAGCATGAAAAAGTTGTGGCAGAAATTATCGATGATGTCAAAAACAACGGCAATCAAGCCTTGTTTCATTATACGAAAAAATTTGACAAGTGCGATATTAATGAAGCGAATATCCGCGTTACCAAAGAAGAAATTGCGGCGGCATATGAACGGGTAAGCCCAGAATTTGTCGCGGTAATGAAAAGGGCAGCCAAGAATATTATTTCTTTCCATGAGAAGCAAAAGCGTGAAAGCTGGTTTGAAACACACGCAAATGGGAGCATTCTTGGCCAGCGGATTACGCCGCTTGATATTTCCGGGGTTTATGTGCCGGGCTTTAAAGCAGCTTATCCGTCAAGTGTCCTGATGAACGTTATCCCGGCCAAAGTGGCGGGAGTTTCGCGGATTATTGTTGCAACGCCGCCGGACGCGAATGGTTTTGTTTTTGATGGGACTTTGGTTGCCTGTGATATCGCTGGGGTTGATGAAATTTACAAAGCCGGAGGGGCCCAGGCCATTGCCGCAATGGCTTTTGGGACAAAGAGCATCCCCAAGGTGGACAAAATAACCGGGCCGGGCAATATGTATGTTGCCCTTGCCAAAAAAGCCTGTTTTGGTTTTGTCAGCATTGATTCCCTTGCCGGGCCAAGTGAAATCCTTGTCCTTGCTGATAAGACGGCCAACCCGCGCTATATTGCCGCTGATTTATTGTCGCAAGCCGAACATGACGAGCTGGCAAGCGCGATTTTGGTTACCGATAGCCAGGAGCTTGCCGAAAAAGTTTTAATAGAAATTGACAAATTCCTTGACGAATTGCCACGTTCTGATATCATGAAAGCATCACTTTCAAATTATGGCTTTATTTTGCTGGCCAAGGATATGGAAGAAGCAATTGCGCTGACCAATGAAATTGCCGCTGAACACGTTGAGATTTTGACCAAAGCACCGTTTGAAATCATGCCCAAAATCCGCCATGCCGGAGCAATTTTCCTTGGTGAATATTCATCAGAGCCGCTAGGTGATTATTTTGCCGGGCCAAACCATATAATCCCAACGAATGGGACAGCCCGCTTTTTTTCACCCTTAAATGTTGATGATTTTACGAAAAAGTCAAGCATTATTGCTTATACCGCCGAGGCACTTTCCGAAATACATGAAGATATCGAACTATTTGCAGCAAAGGAAGGCTTAACCGCCCACGCCAACGCAATACGGGTGAGATTCGATGGTTGATGATATTTAGAGGAAAAGTAAAGCAAAGATACCTTACCCTACGAGTGAGATTCGATGATGTTAAATAGGATTGCGGATCAAGCCCGCAATGACGCGGCTTTAAACTCCTTGCAGATTGCGGCTCGGAGGCCGCAATGACGTAAGAGGGGAGCAATGTTAAATAGAACTTAAGGGTTAAGAAAAGCAATAACTACTTACAGATGGCGAGAACTATAGGTAAGGGAAGGCAAAATCTTTTTTAAGGTGTCTTGGCCGCCTTCTACCCAGAGAATAAATTGTATTTTAATGTTCGATTAGGCCACAACACCGGAAAAAGATTATTGCCTGACCGTAATACATTATTACCTGACGTAACACGCACAACACCGGAAAAAGATTATTGCCTGACCGTAATACATTATTACCTGACGTAACACGCACAACACCGGAAAAAGATTATTGCCTGACCGTATACGTTATTACCTGACGTAACACAGCTATTTTTACCTAAAAATTAGTCTTAAACCGTAATAAATAATTCAAAGAAAGATGGTATAATATGGAAAGAACAGCAAGAATTGAACGAGAAACTAAGGAGACCAAAATCAACCTGACCCTCTGCCTAGACGGAAGCGGCAAATCAGCAATAAAGACCGGAATCAGCTTCCTAGACCATATGCTGGAAGGATTTGCCAAACATAGCTTTATTGACATGAACCTAAGCGTAGAGGGTGACTTGCATATTGACGGACACCATAGCGTTGAAGATGCCGGAATCGTTCTTGGGCAAGCAATCCTAAAAGCCGTCGGCGACAAAAAAGGCATTAAACGCTTTGGCCAATATATCCTGCCAATGGACGATGCCCTTGCATTATGCGCCATAGATTTGAGCGGCCGCCCCTTTCTTGATTTTGATGCCAGCTTCCAGACTGAATGTATCGGATATTTGGAAACCCAGCTAATCCGTGAATTTTTTTATTCTGTCTCTTATGCGGCGGGAATGAACCTTCATATAAAGCTTTTGTCCGGATATAACGACCACCACAAAATCGAAGCAATCTTTAAAGCTTTTGCCAAAGCATTAAGTGAAGCAATTTCGTTTGACCCGCGTGTGGACGGAGTCCTTAGCACGAAAGGGGCGTTGTAAAAATGTCGATCAAAAGGTTTATTCCATCGATATATTTATTTGAGGCTAACGCAGTTAATGCTTTAGACGACTTGACAATCCTTAGTGATGAACCGCTTAAGCTGGCAATATTTTATGCTGAAAGCGGGGCTGATGAGCTGCTTATTTTTGAGATGTCCCAAAATGAACAGGATAAGCAAAAAAACCTAGATATTATCAAGGAAATTGCGGCAAAGGCTCAAGTCCCGGTGATTGGGGCCGGCAATATTTCGCGCATGGAAGATGTGAAAAAATTGCTTTATTCCGGTTGCGCTAAAGCCGCCCTAAGCTTTGCCAATGAGAAAAATATTGCGATTACCAAAGAGGTCTCAAAAAAGTTTGGCAAGGACAAAATTATCGCGTGCATTGGGGAAAAAAATGAGATAACCGCAAATGAAGGGCTGTTAAACGACTTTGTCAGCGAAATAATCATCATCAATGAACATCTGATCCGCGATGCCGATGAAATAAGCAGCTTGCCGATGATTTTACACGCCCCGAAAATATCATTGGATAAAATAATGGAGCTATTGACCAAACCAGTCAATACAGCCATCACGGGCAACGCAATCAACCATAATGCCAAAGAATTATTTAAGATAAAAGATTTATGCCGCGAAAACGGCATTGCTTTAAGCGAATTTAAGGCAGCGATTGAGTTTTCCGCTTTAACCAAAACTAAGGATGGCCTTATTCCGGTCATTGTCCAGGAAAATAGCTCAAACGAAGTTTTGATGATGGCTTACATGAATGAAGAAGCATTTAACAGCACGTTGAAAAGCGGGCGGATGACTTATTATAGCCGGAGCAGGAAAAAACTGTGGCTAAAGGGTGAAACCAGCGGCCACTACCAATATGTCCGCTCCTTAACCGCTGACTGTGACAAGGACTGCATTTTGGCCCGCGTGACGCAGATCGGCGTTGCTTGCCATACCGGAGAAAGCAACTGTTTTTTTAATACAATTATTGAGCAGAAAAGCACGGATAAAAAAAGCCCTGCCAAAGTGCTTGAGGCCGTCCTTTCAATAATCAACGACCGTAAAGCAAATCCCAAGGAAGGTTCTTACACCAATTATCTTTTAGATAAGGGTCTTGATAAAATTCTGAAAAAAATGGGCGAAGAGGCGACCGAAATCGTCATCGCCGCCAAAAATCCTAATGCAAATGAAATTAAATATGAGATTGCCGATTATCTTTACCATTTAATGGTTCTGATGGCCGAAAAAGAAATCGGCTGGGCAGAAATAATGGAAGAGCTGGCAAAGCGGTAGCGTGGAGTCCCCATACCAAGATTATAACCAAGGGTTGTGGTTTGGCAGTAAATGTGATACTATATCTTGAGAGGGATAAATTGTGGGAGACTCAATAAGCAAGTATAATGTTATCGACTTATTTTGCGGATGCGGAGGTTTTTCGCTTGGTTTTAAGCAAGCTGGATTTTCTGTGAAAATGGGCATCGATAATTGGCAAGATGCAATAATTACATACAAGCATAATTTGGGTGATGTTGTTGCGCTAAACGAAGATTTAAAGGAAATGTCTGGTGAAAGAATACTTGAAACTCTCGGCGTTGAAGCAGATGATATTGATGTAATTATCGGCGGGCCGCCTTGCCAAGGGTTTTCGGTTTCAGGAAAAAGAAACGAAGATGACCCGCGTAATGGTCTTTATAAATCTTTTGTGAATGTTGTTAAGCATATTATGCCGAAAGTATTTGTAATGGAAAACGTTCCCGGTATTATCCGCTTATTTGATGGGACGGCACTTGAAAGTGTGCTAGCTGATTTTTCTGGCCTTGGATATGAAATATCATATGATATGCTTTCATCTGAAAATTTTGGAGTTCCGCAGCAACGCCGCCGGGTTTTCTTTGTCGGTATCAAAAAGAAAAATAATAATGTAGAAAAATTTATTTTTCCTGCCCCAACTCATGGTGGAAAAACTGGAGTTTCGCTCCTTACAAGCAAAGACGCAATCTCTGATTTAGATTTCATTCCTGATGACTGTATTCTTGGTGAGGTAATTGAATACGCCTTGCCCGCCCAAAATGATTATCAAAAAATGATGCGTTCAAAAAGTAAGCTTTTATTTAATCACTCGGCAACACTCCACAAAGACCGGACAAAAGAAATAATTGCAATGGTGCCGGACGGAGGTAACTATAAATCGCTTCCCGAAGAATTGCAAAATACCCGAAAAGTAAATATTGCCTGGACTCGTATGAATAGCAAACGGCCGTGCTTCACAATTGATACCGGACACAACCATCATTTCCATTATGAAGCAAATCGTGTTCCGACTGTACGTGAGTCAGCGCGGATACAATCATTCCCGGATGATTTTAGATTTATCGGGATTAAGACAAGCCAGCTAAGGCAAGTAGGAAATGCTGTGCCACCTTTACTTGCTAAGGCGATTGCTATAGAAATCAAAAATATTCTTAAGTTAGGAGTGAAAGATGTATAACCATGAAAATCAGTATCGATGCACGATTGTCAGGGGCAAATCGCAAGGCGAAATGGACGATTTGCTGCCTTTATATGCAAAAATAATTGATAGTATTTGCCCTTGCGCTTCAGAAGATTTTAAGACAGCCTTTGACAATGCTATTCGGCCCTTTCTTAAGGCAAATGAAAAGGATAAAAAAGACCCGTCTCAAAAGACCCTTGACAATCATCGAACCGAAATTGCCGGGACTTTATTTGGGATGTATTATACTGCTGATGATGGAAAAGTCTACATATCTAATCGTACTTTAAAATTTCTTGCAGATGGCGATACACCTGCTTTTTTCAAAGATATTTGCTATAAAATGCAATTTCCTAACGGATGCCAAAATTGGAACTACCTAAAAAAGCGAATTGAAAATAAAATTAATATCCGTCAATTTCCGTTTTTGCTAAAAGTTATGCTTTTAGCGAAAGGCAATAACATAAATCTTACTACAAGAGAAATTGGATATTATATATTAAATTCTCTTGATGTTCTACAAGGCATTGCCAATCCTCTTGAAGTTTATGATGCTATTATTTCTGACAGAATAAATTTTATTGAACGTGATATAATTGTTCCCGGTAAAGATCACTCTTATAATTGGCAACACATAAATGAGCAACTAAATTTACTTGAATTTGCTAATCTTGTAATTCTCGACAAAGGCTATATTTATCCCAATCCTAATGAAATGAAAACCATCGATTTTTTTGCAGCAGAATATAATCAGAAACCATTGTTTGATGTCTATTCATATGATTTAAGTACTGTTAAAAGCCGTAAACAGTTTTTCTCTGATTGGAAAGAATATTTTTCGGCACTCTCAGGCAAAGAAAAGCTATTTGACACTACCGTTGAAGCCCTTGGCGTTACTATCAAAGTATCAGGCGATGAAAACGGACAAACCCCCGCTTTTGAAATTGGTGATGAAGGTGAACGTTATGTTTATGAATATGAGAAAAAGCGAGTTACCGCTTTTAATTTTAGGCTTGCAAGAAAAGTAATTCATCTTGGAAAAACACGGGGGCTTGGTTACGATATCCAGTCTGTTGTTGCAGAAGCAGGTAATAACGCGGAATTTGTAAAATATATTGAAGTTAAGGCGACAAAGCGTGTCACCGCTCCCGACCTTGCAAAAAGCGACTGGATTGACACACTTAATATTACACGGAATGAATGGATAGCGTCACAGCAGTGGGGCAAATTTTATTCCATATATCGCGTATATTTCATTCGTAACGCGGTTGTAATATTTGTGCTTACCGATATTGCCCAAAAATGTCATGATAATATAATTACTGCTGTTCCTATGACCTACAGAATAGACTTTAGCAATAACGCTGTTGACCGGAAAATTATAGAATTAGTAGGAGGTGTTATTGATGTTTAAGGTAGTTTCATTATTTGCCGGGTGCGGCGGCGGCGATTGCGGCATGATTGGTGATTTTACTTTCAATAATAAAAAATATGAAAAACTTCCTTTTGAATTAGCTTATGCTCTTGATATTGATAAAAAAGCCCTTGAAACTCACGAACGGAACTTTAAATGCGAAAAAATTGTTTGTGATGATATCCGAAACATAAAAGAGCATGAAGTGCCTGATTGTGATGTTATTGTTGGGGGATTTCCTTGCCAGTCTTTCAGCACAATCAATCCAACCAAAGACCCTTTTGATGACCGTGCCAATCTTTATAAGGAAATGGTACGAGTTATCAAAGCCAAACAACCAAAGGTATTTATTGCGGAAAACGTCAAGGGTTTTATGACACTTCATAAAGGCAGAATCATAAAACAAGTCATAGCTGAATTTGAAAATGCCGGATATAAAGTCAAATATGCTTTAGTAAATGCTATGGATTATGATGTTCCCCAAAAGCGTGAAAGGGTGATAATGGTAGGGGTCCGCAATGACATAAAAGTTGATTTTTCTTTCCCAGAACCTGTAACAGCCCATAATCCCATACCGTTGTCAGTTGCCGTTTGGGAACTTGCAATCAAAGATAAAAAATATTATTTTTCTGAACGCGCCGTTCTTGGAATGAAAAATGCTAAGAATAATATGAAACGCGGGCTTGCCCAAAACCTTAACGAACCTTGTCTTACCGTTACAAGCCACCTTGCTAAGGTCAGCCTAAATTCACGCGACCCAGTCCTTCTTGTTGATACCGAAAAAGAATTATATCGCCGCTTTACTCCTAAGGAAGCGGCACGCATTCAATCATTTCCTGATGAGTTTGAGTTTGCCGGAAGCGAAGCGGATGCGTACCGCCAAATTGGTAATGCCATCGCCCCGGTTATGTTTTGGCATATTGCAAAAAATGTATCGTTGTTATTGGCAAGCAATGCAGGACTTTAATCCAGAATTTATTGGTAAAATCATAGAGATAATAAAAATAAAAACTCCAGAAAAGTAAAGAAAATAGGTAATTGATGTGAAAAAAATCATTTTTTTGCTAATGGCAATTATGTTTTTAACTGCTTGCGCAAGTGCCGATGGCGGACGTCCAGAGGAAGATGGGACACGTGGTGAAAGAGAGCGGCTGGTTATTGGTCTTTATCAAGATACTATTTTTGCCACTAGTGAATTTGTGATTAGGAATGCAGTATCTTCTTTTAATGGGTTAAATGAACTTTACTATCTTGAGATAAAAGATTATGAAGAGAAAGACGGTTCAGTTAAATTTAGCACTAACATTATCGATTCGATGGCAATGCTTCAATTAGTTTGGTTTGAGTATAGCGGCACGGCAGTTTTTCTTGGTTTTCCGGCAGTAGAAGAGGGCGGGCATATTGTCCAATCAGATATGGTTCTTTCGATAAATCAAAGCTGTTTAAACAAAGAAGCCGCATGGTCTTTTGTCAGCTTTCTGCTGGATGATAAGTTCCAAACTAATGGCTTTTCAAGTCTGCCAATCAGAAAAAGCGCGTTAGAAATACATATGAGTGAAGATAAAGGAATGGCGGCTGCTTTTAAGGGGAGTGACATAGTATTTGAATCATATCCGGCCACGGAAGAAGAAAAGTTTAAGCTTAAGGACTTAATTGCTCGTGTTACAAAAGCTGAAAGCTTAAATGAGCAGATAAGCGATATCCTTAATGAAGAAGCGCAGTCATTTTTCACCGGGGCAAAATCTGCCGAAGCCGCCGCCGATGTTGCGGCCAACCGGATTGAGATTTATTTGAGTGAATTAAGGTAAAAGCGCATTTTATGAAAGCATACATATTTCCCCCACCAGCCTCATACCTTATAAAAAGAAATAGGACAGCCATAGTTTTTGGAAGGCATGGATTATTAAGATGGGGCAAATTGGGACAGATAGGAAGCTTGAGCTGGTCCGCCGGGTGCGGTTGGAGCAGCATCAGAACCGCAATACCTTAAGCAACCGGGAATATCTTTTATATGGAAAACCACGGCAGCCCACGCCAAAAAGTGAGCTATATGGGCTTGAAGCCGCCGCTTTAGCCGGAGCGCCCAAGGAAAAAGCCGGGCAACTTGACGCAAAGCCGCTTAAATCTTTCAAAATGCGCTTGCTGATAGCCGTTATTTTATTTGCTGTATATATTTTCATTGACCAAGCTGGCTTAAGCCTTTGGAGAATTGATTCCGCCAGCATTCACGGCTTTATCAATAATGGCTTTGATGAGCTGACTGGTTATTTTACGGATTTAATTAATTAAAAGAATAAATATAGCTTCTGAACGGAACGTGCCATCGAAATTTTTAATGCTTATCCCTTAGAGTATTGAATAAAACATATGCCCCAGATGTTATCAAATCTTCATCAGTAATATGTTTGAATGGTTTTTTTAGTTGTCTACGCTTAATGCCTTCTTCATCAGAATATTGTTTTGTGACATTAACTAAATTAAAACCATATTTTTCTGCCGCTAATTCATGTACTGAAAAAGGCTGTCGATTTATTAAGTAAGGTTTTTTGCCCCTATATAGCTTGAACAGCAATTTGCTGTATGACCAATGGCCATTCCACTTTGTTGCCGTTCCATGGCATTTGAAGTCGATTTGATGCCCCATATAGCCATTATCTGATATTGCTTTACTGAAAAAAGCATATGCGTCCTCTAAATTATCGATATGTTCTAAAACAGCCTGTGAAAATATAAAATCCACATCTGTTAAATGGGCATCTTTGCTATCCCAAGGGGCTATGTATAATACCTTTTCTTTATATTTTTTTTCGGATAAAGACCCAATACATTCCCTAATTCTATTTATCCGTTCTTTGTCTAATGATTTTACCAGTTTTTCTTTTGTAAGGATATTTGACGGAAAAGAATAATCCTGCAATTTCGGCTTAATAGCTGGAAATTCCACATCATCGGGTATATCCATTTTTTTCATGAACATCTTAACCAGTTCATCAAATAAAAGTTGATTTTGGTGTGTATTTGCATAATTAAAAATATCTAAGCAATAAAGCTCGTCGGCCCCACAAAGCATTGCAGAGAGACCCGAGCCTATCGTATTGCCGGGGCCAAATTCAGCAACTTTTGCAGGAATTTTACTTAAACCATTGTTAAATGCCATAACTAAATGTCTCATCCAAACTGAATAACAATAACGAGCTGAATGTGTTTCGCCGCCGCCACAATATGTTGGCTTTAAGTTGTTGTAAATAATAGATTTCACCATCGTTATCGTATTCAAATTGCAGCACCTCGTTTTTTGGAAATACAACATCTTGAAAGACTCATTTATTTCTCTCTTTTTCCATTTTCTTTTTCCATTGCACTACTATTTAGCTGAGTCCTTTATTTCTTTCTTCTTCCATTGCTCTCAATTCCTCAAAATCAAGGCTCTCCAAAAATTCTTCAAAAGCATCGGCGACCTGGTCATACTCGTCATCGCTTTCAATATATTCAATAATTGGTTCGGCCTCTTGCTTTTCATCTAATAAACAACGGTAAAACCAGATTTCGCTATCTTCATCTAGCTCACCGTCTTCTGGAAGCGGCAATAGGGCAATATAATCTTTTTCTAAAACGGGCAGGACACTAATGATCGCGCAAATTACTGTCGTCCCATCATCCATCTCCAAGCTGACGAGGATATCATCGTCCATTTCAATAAAATCTGCTTTTTGCTTAGCCATTAGTACCTCCACGTCCCTTTCAAAGTCTCCAGTAGAAAGAATTTCATTCTTTCTACTTTTATACTTTTCAAATCCCGCACCATATTGCGGATATGATTTATTGTGGACTATTTTCTGCTTAATGTCAAGCAATTTTTAGTCGAATTTTGATTCAAGCCACTTGCAAAGCGCAAAAATTTCTGTTAATATCACTTAAGAAAGTTGACAGCATTATTGACTGGATTGGTCAATAAATTGAAAGGAGAAACGATGGCAAATTTAAAAGGAACTAAAACAGAAAAGAATTTAATGGAGGCTTTTGCCGGGGAAAGCATGGCACGCAATAAGTATACATATTTTGCTTCCAAAGCAAAAAATGAAGGCTATGAGCAAATCGCCGCTTTTTTTGAGGAAACTGCTTTTAATGAAAAAGAACACGCCAAGCTGTGGTTCAAATTATTATGTGATGGAAACATTCCCTCAACGGCAGAAAATTTACGCGCCGCCGCCGCTGGCGAAAATGAAGAGTGGACCGATATGTATCAGCGGATGGCTAATGAGGCAAGGGAAGAAGGGTTTGCCAATATTGCTTTCTTATTTGAAAGCGTGGGCAAAATTGAAAAACATCATGAGGAACGTTACCGCACATTGCTAGGAAACTTAGAAGAGGGCACTATTTTTAAGAAAAACCAAAAAGCAGTCTGGCTGTGCCGGAATTGCGGCCATCTTGCCGACATGGAAAATGCCCCGGTGAAATGCCCGGTTTGCAATCATCCGCAAGCTTATTTTGAATTAAAAGCTGTAAACTACTAATACTATATAAAAAGGTATCGCATGAAGCAATCACTTAAGGCTGCTTATTTTTCCCCGCAGCAAAAAGGTACTATTGCCGAACCCGGAAGCGTTTCTTTTAGCACGGGCCAGGTCAGCGGAAAAAATTGCGGCGTAATCATATATGACGGCCAAAATAATTCTTATCGTTTCCCTTTTTCTGAAAGAGGGAAACGAGGCTGTTTATATGGGCTTAAAATCAACATGAAAGTCACCGCCAAGCATTCATATCTTTTTTATCAGGAAGACGAAACTTTTATTGACAATGAGGCAAGGATTATTTATGGCAACGAGAAATGGGGCAAGGATAACAGCCAAAATCTCCGCGCCGGTTTTTACCTTAATGATTTTGACTGGGAAGATGATGTTATGCCGGACATCAAATATCATGACAGCATTATCTATGGCTTAAATGTCCGGGCTTTCACAATGCACAAAAGTTCACGGGTAGGGAAAAAAGGGCTTTTTGCCGGAATCTGCGAGAAAATCCCTTATTTATGTGATTTGGGGATTACCGGAATCTTGCTCATGCCAGCCTATGATTTTAATGAATGTGAAAAAATCATTGACAAAAAAAGCGGAAATGAAGTCTTAAGGCTTAATTGCTGGGGTTTTAAAGAGGGGTTTTATTACGCGCCAAAAGCTTCTTTTGCCGGAAAAGAGCGGCCCGATTTTGCTTTTAAATCAATGGTAAAAGCCCTGCACAGTAACGGAATTGAAGCATATATGTATTTTTATTTTCCGCCCGATTTTTGCCCATCGGATATCCTTGATATTTTGCGCTTTTGGGTCATTGAATATCATCTAGATGGTATTTTTTTGCTTGGCACTAAGATACCGTTAGCGGTCATCGTCGAAGACCCGGTTTTATCGGGGACAAAGATTGTTTATAATGAATATGATTATGCGATCGAAAACCCCCGCTACAAAAATGTCGGCGTTTTCCGCGATCATTTCCGCGCCGAAGTCCGTCAATTCCTCAAAAGTGATGAGGACAAGGTAAATGCCTTTTTACATCATCACCGCCATAATCCCGGCCAGCTAAACAGTATCAATTATCTGGCGAATTATGACGGTTTTTCGCTTTATGACATGGTTTCCTATGACAAAAAAAGAAATGAGCCAAACGGGGAAGCCAATCAGGACGGAACTAATTATAATTACAGCTGGAACTGCGGAATTGAAGGACCAAGCAGGAAGAAAAAAGTGGCAGCTTTGCGTGAAAGACAGCTTAAAAATGCTTTATCTTTATTATTTCTTTCACAGGGCAGCCCTTTTATTTTTAGCGGTGATGAGTTTTTAAACTCGCGCAGCGGCAATAACAACGCTTACTCATCTGACAATGAGACCTGGTGGCTTAAATGGCCCAAAAATGAGCCTGAATTATTAAGCTTCACCCAAAAACTGATAGCATTCCGGAAAAATCATCCTATTCTTCATCTTTCCAGCGAGTTACAGATTCTCGACTGGCAAAGATGTGGTTATCCCGACATTTCTTATCATGGCGAAGGCGCTTTCCGCCCTGACCTTAGCCCTTATAGCCGGACAATCGGAATCAAGCTATGCGGTTTGTATGCAAAAACAGAAACCAACGCAAAAGATGATTTCATTTTTATTGCGATTAATATGTTCTGGCAGGAGGCTTTACTTGCTTTGCCCGCCTTTAAAGAGGAACTTACTTGGCATTTAGTTTATTCAACTGATGAAAGAGAGCCGGAGATTTTATCAAGCCCAAATTCAAAAAGCAATGTTACGCAAACCATTAAAATGGTGGAGAGGAGTGTATGCGTCTTTATTTCAGCTCCTTCTTTAAACATCTAAAAACCGTTCTTTACCATCGCCATCTTGTGATGATTGGCTGTTTTAAGGTTGGCCTTTACAAGCAAGGCTTGTTTCATGATTTATCAAAATTCAGCCCGGCAGAGTTTTGGGTGGGCGTAAAATATTTCCAAGGCACGCAAAGCCCCAATAACGCCGAGCGGAAAGAGATTGGTTACTCAAGTGCCTGGCTTCACCACAAAGGGCGGAACAAGCACCATTATGAATATTGGATTGATTATAGCATCCGCGCTTTGCCAAGCGGCATTGCCCCGGCCCCAATGCCCCTAAAATATGTCGCGGAGATGTTGATGGACCGTGTCGCGGCCTGCAAGGTTTATAATCACGGTACATACACCGACGCATCCGCCCTTATCTATTACCAAAGCGGAAAAGACCCTGCCCCGATCCACGAAGACACCCGCAAGCTATTAGAATTTTTGCTTAATAAGCTTGCTTGTGAGGGCGAGAAAGAGACTTATGGGTATTTGCGGAAGTTGCTTAAGGGTAACGCGAAACCCAAATCCGCCCCTTGACGAAACAAGCAAAAAATGGTACATTTTTATATGGAGGAACGACCATGTTAGACGGAAAACCAGTCCTATTTAGCGGAATGCAAGCAACCAGCACCTTGCAACTAGGCAATTATTTGGGTGCATTAAAGAACTGGGTCTCTTTAAGCGAAAAATACGAATGCTTTTATTCGGTTGTTGACCTGCACTCGATTACAATCCGCCATGAGCCGGCCGTGCTTAGGAATTGCTCACGTGATGTCCTAATGCTTTATATCGCCGCCGGGCTTGACCCAGTGAGGAACTGCATTTTTTACCAATCCCATGTCCCAGCCCATTCAGAGCTGGCATGGATTCTTAATTGCTTTACTTATCTTGGCGAGCTTAACCGGATGACCCAGTTTAAAGACAAATCCGCCAAGCATGAAACCAATCTAAATACCGGGCTCTTTACCTATCCGGTTTTGCAGGCGGCGGATATCTTGCTTTATCAGGCTGATTACGTCCCGGTCGGCAAGGACCAAAAACAGCATATTGAGCTTTGCCGTGACATCGCCCAGCGTTTTAATGCGATTTATGGTGATGTTTTTACGATTCCCGAAGCTCATCTTGGCAAAAGCGGGGCAAAAGTCCTTAGCTTACAAGACCCGAAAAAAAAGATGTCAAAGTCGGACGAAAACATAAATTCCTGTGTCTTTTTGCTTGATGACCGCGATACAATTATCCGTAAATTCAAAAAAGCTGTCACCGACAGTTTGGCCGAGGTCAAATATGACCCGGAAAATCAGCCTGGTGTCAGCAACCTCCTAGACATTTACGCCATCTTTAAAGAAACAAGCGCAAAAGAAGCCGCGGCCGAATTTAATGGCAAAGGCTATGGCGAGCTGAAAGCAGCCGTTGGCGAAACCGTTGCCGATTGCCTAAAGCCATTACAAGAACGCTATGATGAGCTAAAAGCGGACAAAGCTTATATTGACAGCATTATCAAAGCCAATGCCGAAAAAGCCTCGTCTGTGGCAGGAAAGACCTTGCAAAAGGTCCAGAAAAAAATGGGGCTTCCTTTTAAGGTACGGTAGGAACAGATGGACGAAGCAAAATTTAATGAAGCAAAAGACAAAGTGATCGGGATAAACCGCAAACGCCATGGAATTGGGACCCAGAGCGAAAAAACCATCCATGCCGTTTTAAAACACTACTATGCCCCCGATGAAGATACGCATGAAATTTACATTGATTCATATATTGCCGACATCTTTTCCGGCCGTGAAATCATCGAAATCCAGACCGCCCAGATGAACCAAATGCGCCGGAAGCTTACCTATTTTCTGACCCAATATAAAGTGACGATTGTCCACCCGATTCCCTATCAGAAATGGCTAAGCTGGATTGACAATGAAACAGGCGAATGCTCGAAACTGCGTAAATCGCCCAAAACTGGCTCAATTTATAGTATCTTTAGTGAATTATACCGGATTAAGCCATTTTTAAATCACGAAAATATCCGCTTTTGCTTTCCTTTTATTGATATCGAGGAATACCGCTTTCTAGATGGCTGGAGCAGTGACAAAAAAAGGGGCTCACACCGATATGACCGCATTCCGGTGAAGCTGCGGGACGAAATCCGGATTGAATGCAAAGAAGATTATTTACAATTTATCCCTTACGAGCTGCCTGAGCCTTTTTGCGCAAAGGAACTGGCTAAAGCCGTCCACATCTCGAAAAATAGCGCGTCCCTGGCTTTAAATATCCTTAATCATGTTGGGGCTTGCCGCCGGGTTGGCAAAGAAGGGAACTCCTTTATCTATGTCGTAAATTCCTAAAGAAATGGAACTATTTTAATGCCGAAAAAAGAAGATTACCTAAATATCTTAAGTGACGCGCCGCTTAACGAACCTGAGCGGCAGCATTACTTTATTGGGCTGGCCCAAAAATATTTTGAAAGACAGGTAATAATAAATAACCGCAAACTGACCGCTTGCATTACTACTTTTGGCTGCCAAATGAACGCAAGGGATTCCGAGAAATTGAGCGGGATTCTTACGGCAATCGGTTTTAAGATAATAGAAGATGAGGCGGCTGACTTTGTCCTTTATAATACCTGCACCGTCCGTGACCATGCCAACCAGCGTGTTTATGGGCGGCTTGGCAAGATAAACCACTTAAAGAAAAAAAATCCGCACATGAAGGTTGCCTTATGCGGCTGCATGATGCAAGAAGATGCCGTTATCGACAAAATTAAAGCCAATTACCGCTTTGTTGATTTGATTTTCGGCACACATAATATTTTCAAATTTGCCGAGTTACTGCTGTTAATGTATTCTGCTGATGAAATGGTCATTGATATCTGGCAAGATACCAACCAAATCGTTGAGGACCTTCCCGTTGAACGCAAATATCCATTCAAATCCGGCATTAATATCATGTTCGGCTGCAATAATTTTTGCACCTACTGCATTGTCCCTTATGTCCGGGGCAGGGAGCGGAGCCGGCCGGCCCTGGATATCATTACGGAAATCAAACGCCTTGTTGCTGATGGCGTCATTGAAATAATGCTGCTGGGGCAAAATGTCAATTCTTATGGATTGACCGACTCGGTCAATTTCCCCGTTTTGCTCCGTGAGATTGAAAAAATTAAAGGCCTTAAGCGAATCCGCTTCATGACTTCGCATCCTAAGGATCTTTCTGACGAGCTGATTAAGGTAATGAAAGAGTCAGATAAAATTTGCCGCCATCTCCATCTGCCGCTGCAAGCCGGTTCGACCCGCATTCTTAAGCTGATGAACCGCGGCTACACCAAAGAAGATTATCTTAAGCTTGTCGCCAAAATAAGGGCGGCAATGCCCGATATTGCCATCACCACTGATATCATCGTTGGCTTTCCCGGTGAAACTAAAGCTGATTTTGCCGAAACAATCGATGTTGTTAAGCAAGTCAAATTTGACAATGCCTTTACATTCATATACTCGAAACGGACCGGGACTCCGGCCGCGGCGCTTTCTCAAGTTCCGCTTGAGGAAGCCAAAGCAAATTTTGACCAGCTGTTAAAGATTATCAAGGAAACCGCCCAGCACCAAATTGGCCACCTAGTTGGTGAAACCCACCCGGTTTTAGTGGAAGAAAAAAATAGCCATGACCAGGAGATGTTAAGCGGGCGTTTGTCAAATAATACCATGGTCCATTTTAAAGGAGAGCTTGATTTAATTGGCACGATTGTTAAGGTAAAGCTAATCGAAGCAAAAGGCTTTTATTATTTAGGAGTGATGTAAGGAGCAAACGGCATGGCCCTGACCCCGATGATGCAACAATATCTTTCAACCAAGGAGCAATATCCCGACTGCATTTTAATGAGCCGTCTGGGTGATTTTTATGAAATGTTTTTTGACGATGCCCTCACCGCTTCCAAGGAACTAAGCATTACCCTGACCGGAAAAGCTTGCGGCCTTACTGAACGGGCACCGATGTGCGGCGTTCCCTACCATGCCCTTGAGGGTTATTTGACCAAGCTGGTAGGTAAAGGCTATAAGGTTGCAATCTGTGACCAAGTCGAAGACCCGAAGCAGTCAAAAGGGCTTGTCAGGCGTGAAGTTACCCGCATTGTTTCGGCCGGGACTAACCTAAATATGCAAAGCCTTGATGAGGCAAAGAACAATTATATCTGCTCAATTGCTTATTTTGAAAACAAAACCGGGCTTTCCTTTTTGGACATCACAACGGGTGATTTTCATCTGACCGAAGCCGAGAACCATCGCAAAATAATTGATGAAATTGCCAAATTCTCCCCCTCGGAAATCGTGGCAAACGACGCTTTTTTATTAAGCGGAATCGATATAAATGATTTAAAGGACCGGGGCAATATCATGGTAAATACCCTAGAGCCGAAGTTTTTTAATGATGAAAACTGCTTGCGGTGCATAAAAGACCATTTTCGCGTCCCCAATCTAAAAGCCCTTTCCCTTTCGGATTATCCGCTAGGGACAATCGCCGCCGGGGCTTTGCTTTTACATCTTTATGATACGCAAAAAACCTCACTGAGCCATATTTTACGCCTAAATCCTTATCACAGCGCGTCATATATGCTGCTTGATTCCGCAACCAGGCGCAATCTTGAGCTGGTTGAAACCTTACGCGACAAGCAGAAAAAAGGTTCTCTTTTATGGGTCTTAGACAAGACCAAAACGGCGATGGGGGCAAGGACATTAAGGAGTTACCTAGAGCAGCCCCTTAAGAAGATTAAGCAAATGGAAGAGCGGCTTGACGCCATCGAAGCTTTTATCAAAGACACCATCAGCCGTGATGAAATCCGCGAATACCTTAACCCGATTTATGACCTCGAAAGGCTGCTTGCCAAAATCAGCTATCAATCGGTTAATCCTCGTGATCTGATTGCTTTCCGTAATTCAATTGCCATGATTAACCCCATCAAAATAGTCCTTAAGGGGCATAATGGCGGGCTTTTACGAAGCCTTAATGACGGGATAAATGACCATGATGATATTTTAGCATTATTAAGCCAAGCTATAAGCGAAGACGCGCCAATCACAACAAAAGAGGGCGGCATCATAAAAATGGGCTTTGACCCTGACATTGACCGCTTGCGGAATGCAAAAAGCGAGGGCAAAAATTGGCTTTTTGAGTTGGAAGCAAGTGAGCGTGAACGGACGGGAATCAAAAATTTAAAGGTCAAATACAATAAAGTTTTCGGCTATTATTTTGAAGTGACAAATTCTTATCTAAACATGGTTCCCGATGATTACCAGCGCAAACAGACCCTTGCTAATGCCGAACGCTATACCAATGGACGGCTAAAGGAGCTTGAAGACTTAATCCTTAATGCGGAAGACAAGCTTTATGGCTTAGAGTATGACCGATTCTGCGAAATCCGCGAATATATCACCTTGGCGGCTTCATCAATCCAAACAACCGCCAAAAATATTGCCGCCCTTGATGCGCTTACATCTTTAGCTTATGTCTCTGACCTAAACCGTTATGTCCGTCCGGCTTTAAACGAAAAAGGCTGCATAAATATCAAAAATGGCCGCCATCCGGTGGTGGAAAAGATGATGGGCAATGATATGTTCATCGAAAATGATACCCATCTTGACAATGACAAAAACTTAGTCGCAATCATCACCGGCCCGAATATGGCGGGCAAATCCACCTATATGCGCCAAACAGCCCTGATTGTTTTGCTGGCGCAAATAGGCTGCTTTGTCCCGGCGGAAAAGGCCGATATCAGCATTGTTGACCGGATTTTTACCCGCGTTGGCGCGTCAGACGACTTAGCAAGCGGGCAAAGTACATTCATGGTTGAGATGAATGAAGTTGCCAATATCTTAAGAAACGCAACCGCAGACAGCTTGCTTATTTTAGATGAAATTGGCCGCGGGACTTCAACTTATGACGGCCTTTCAATAGCCTGGGCAGTCATTGAGCATATCAGCAACCGCCGCTACATTGGTGCAAAAACCCTATTTGCGACCCATTATCATGAACTGACCGAGTTAGAGGGCAAAATTGACAATGTCAGTAATTACTGCATTGCCGTTAATGAAAAAGGGGACGACATTGTTTTTCTTCGGAAAATAATCAAAGGCGGAGCAGACAGAAGCTACGGAATCCAAGTTGCAAAACTGGCCGGAGTCCCGGATATCGTCACCGACCGGGCAATTGAAATCGCGGCTTTATTTGATGAAAATGATATTACTAAGCGTCTTAAGGATGTTACGGTCGAGCATAAGGCTGAAAAGAAAAGCGCGATTACTTATGACGAGGTAGATTTGACACAAATGACTTTATTTGATACCGTAAAAGATGAGGACGTATTAACGGAGCTTAAAAATATTGATGTTTCAGGCTTGACTCCGCTCGAAGCCCTTAATACGATTAATCGTTTGCAGAATCTTTTAAATAATAGGTGGTAAGATGACAGAGATTAATCTTTTGGACCAGCATACAATTGACCAAATCGCCGCCGGGGAAGTGGTTAGCCGCCCAGTCAGCGTTGTAAAGGAGTTAGTTGAAAACGCCATTGATGCCGGGGCTTTGACCATTACCGTCGAAATAAAAGAGGGCGGGATTTCTTTTATCCGCGTCACTGATGACGGCCAAGGCATTGAAAAGGAGCAGCTAAAAAAAGCCTTTCTTCGCCATGCAACCAGCAAAATCCGAGGTGCCGTGGATTTAACTAATATCTTAAGCTTAGGTTTTCGCGGTGAAGCTTTGTCGAGCATTGCCGCTGTTTCGCGGGTTGAGGTCATCACCAAAACCAGCAAGAACCTGACCGGAGTCCATTATGTCTTAACGGCCGGGGAAGAAACAGAGCTTAATGAAATCGGGGCGCCAAACGGCTCGACCTTTTTAGTCAAGAACTTATTCTTTAATGTCCCGGTCCGGCGCAAATTCTTAAAACAGCCGCCAACAGAGGGCAGTTATGTCACTGATTTGATGGAACGGCTTGCCCTTTCGCGGCCGGATATTTCCTTTAAATATATTAATAACGGCCTGACCCGGTTTCATACTTCGGGCCATAATGACTTGCGGGAAGTGATTTACCGATTGTTTGGCAAGGATATTGCTGATAATATCATCCCGATTGAGGCAGCTAATCCAGAGCTTGGGATTAGGCTTAGCGGCTTCCTTGGCCTGCCGACCCTAAACCGCTCGAACCGCAATTTTGAGTTTTTCTTCATCAATGGCCGCTATGTCACAAGTGATGTCCTAAAAATCGGGCTTGAAGACGGTTATCACCCTTATTTAATGCATCATAAATTTCCTTTTACGGTGTTACGGTTAACTGTTAAGGCCGGAAAAATCGATGTTAATGTCCATCCGGAAAAAATGGAAGTCCGCTTAACCGATGAAAAAGAAATTACAAAATTCATTGCCGAAAACGTCAAAAAAACACTTGATGAATATGAGCATATTGTTTCGACCGAGCGAGTCAATAAGCCTAAATCGCCCCCCGTTTTAAAGGGTACTCCCGAACCGTTTGAAGCGGAGAGGATTTTGCGCCTTAAGAGTACACCACAGGATTTGGTGGTAAGGGAAGAGCCTGTCTACAAGTTGCAAGGAAAAAAGTCGAAGATGCAAGAAAAAACGCAGGTTTTGCAAGAATCCCTGCAAGATATTGACTTTACGAGACTGTATTTTACTGAACAGCTTAATGTTTTTGAGGACAAATTCCTCTCCGACAATGCGCGTGATAAATATCAAATCCTGGGGCAGTTATTTAATACTTATTGGTTAGTCGCAATCGATGAAAAGCTTGTTTTCATTGACCAGCACGCGGCGCATGAAAAAGTAAAATTTGAAAATATTTTACGGGAGTTTGAAAATAAAACCATCAACTCACAACAGCTTAATCCGCCTTTAGTCTTAGAGCTATCAAATAAAGAAGAGGATATTTTAAGGATTCACCACGATGTATTTATTGATTTTGGTTTTGAATTTGATGATATCGGTGATTCCTCATATGCTTTAAGGGCAGTCCCGGCGGATTTGTTCGGGCTTTCAGAAAAAGGCCTGTTCCATGAAATCCTTGATGAGCTTAGTGAGCTTTCGGGCAAAGAAGTTTATGATTTGGTAACAAGAAAGGTGGCCAGCGCAGCTTGCAAAGCTTCGGTCAAAGCAAATAAAAGCTTAAGCCTTGAAGAGTTTTCCGCCTTAATCGATCAATTAATGGGGCTGGAAAATCCTTATTTTTGCCCGCATGGGCGGCCAACGATGGTGACCATGAGTAAGCGGGAGATTGAAAAGAAGTTTAAAAGGGTGTAATGTGGAAATATGGGTGTATATGCAACCTCTGATCGTATTAACCGGGCCAACGGCGGCGGGAAAAACAGCTCTTTCATTAAGACTGGCACAAAAAATCGGCGGCGAAATTATTTCGGCTGATTCAATGCAGGTTTACCGCAAAATGGATATCGGGACAGCGAAAATAACCACCGCGGAAATGAAAGGGATCAAGCACCATATGCTTGATATATTAGATCCTGCCGATGAGTTTAATGTCGTCATCTTCCAAAAAATGGCCAAAGAATGTATTTGCGAAATAAGCGCAAGGGGGCGGATTCCCATTATAGTCGGCGGGACCGGGTTTTATATCCAGGCTTTACTTTATGATATCAATTTTGAACTGGAAAATAATGGCAGTTCAAGTAATTATCGCAAGGAGCTTAATGAGACGGCTATCCTTAACGGCCCGGAATATTTACATGACCTGCTTAAAAAAGTTGATGAGGAAGCAGCTAATGCGATTCACCCCAACAATAAAAAACGGCTGATTAGAGCCTTAGAATATTATCATCAGAATAAAAAGCCCATTTCATTACATAATGAAACTGAAAAAAAGCGGCAATCGCCTTACAATTTTGCCTATTTTGTCCTTAATGACGACCGGGAAAAAATATATGAAAATATCAACCAGCGCGTTGATAAAATGCTAAAAGACGGGCTTATTGATGAAGTTATGACTTTAAAAAATAATGGCTTTACCCCCGCCATGGTTTCAATGCAAGGCTTAGGTTACAAAGAAATTTTTGCCTACCTTGACGGCAAGATATCTTTTGAAGAAGCAACCACTCTTTTAAAGCGCGATACCCGCCGCTTTGCCAAAAGGCAGCTGACTTGGTTCCGGCGCGAGCGTGATGTGGTCTGGCTTGATAAAGGGGATTTCGCGGGGGAGGAAGCGATGGTTGAGGAAATGGTAAGGGTGATTAAAGATAAAAGGATTATAAGATAATAAAGGAGAAAAGAATGAAAAAAGCAACTATTTTTATTGACAAGCATTTTATCTTGGGGGACATTGATAAGCGGATTTACGGTTCGTTTATTGAACACCTTGGGCGGGCAGTCTATGAGGGAATCTACCAGCCGGATAGCCCGCTTTCTGATGAGCAAGGCTTTAGGAAAGATGTCCTTGGCTTGATTAAGACTTTAAATGTCCCCACCGTCCGCTATCCCGGCGGCAGCTTTGTTTCCGGTTACAATTGGGAAGATGGGATTGGGCCAAAGAATGAACGGCCGGAAAAAGTTGATCTGGCTTGGGGGGTAATTGAAAGCAACCAATTTGGCTTGAATGAATTTATTGACTGGTGCAAAAAAGCCGAAACCGAGCCGATGATGGCCATCAACTTAGGCACAAGGGGAATTGATGAGGCCAAAAACATTGTTGAATATGCCAACCTAACCTGCAATAGCTTCTATGCAAACTTACGCAAAAAGCATGGTTATGAAAAAGCTCATGATATTAAGCTGTGGTGCTTGGGCAATGAAATGGATGGGCCTTGGCAAATCGGCCACAAGACCGCATCTGAATACGGGCGGCTTGCTTCAGAAGCCGGGCGGGTCATGAAAATGGTTGACCCATCAATTGAGCTTGTTGCTTGCGGAAGCTCCGGCCTAGATATGGAGACTTTCGGCGAATGGGAAGATACTGTTTTGAGTGAAGCATATGACCAGGCGGACTATATTTCCTTACATCAATACTATGGCAATCGCGATAATAATACCGCTGATTTCCTGGCTAATACCGTTGCAATGGATAAGTTTATCAGCTCGGTAATTGCAATTTGTGACGCAGTTAAGGCAAAAAAGCGTAAGCAAAAGCAAATTAACCTATCCTTTGACGAATGGAATGTCTGGTATCATTCAAATGATGCTGACACCAAAGTCGAGCGGTGGTCAAAAGTTCCGCACCAGCTTGAAGACATCTATAACTTTGAGGATGCTTTATTGGTGGCCGGAATGCTAATTACAATGCTGCGCCATTCTGACCGGGTCAAAATAGCTTGCATGGCGCAACTAGTCAATGTAATTGCCCCGATTATGACTTCCGCCTTTGGTGCATGGAAGCAAACGATTTATTTCCCTTATGAAATGATCAGCAATTACGGAAGAGGCAAAGTGCTTAATACGGTGGTTAAAACTCCCGTCTATGAGAGCAAACACGGCGATGCCCCTTATTTGGACGCGATTTTTATCTTTAACGAAGAAAAAGATGAGCTGGTCCTTTTTGCCGTCAACAAGGATTTGGAAGAAGTCATTGAGATTGACTGTGATTTACGCCAGTTTGAGGGTTATCAGGTAAGTAATCATCAAATTTTACGCCATGATGACGTAAAAGCGGTTAATACCTTTGACAATCCGGCTAATGTTGCTCCGGTTAAGGGAAGCGCAGCAATTAGTGAGGGCAGGTTGAGCGTTAAACTTGCCGATAAAAGTTTCCACATGATAGTGATATCAAGGTGATTCGCAGCCCCGTCATTGTGGGCTTGACTCGTTGCTGTCATTGCGGGCTTGACCCGCAATCTCATTGCTTTCCGCGTATGCTGTGGGCTTGACCGTTGCTGTCATTGCGGGCTTGCCCCGCAATCTCATTACTTCCGCGTATGCGAGAGCTGTCGATGGGACTTCTTATAATAGTGAACCCGCGAAAGCGAGAGTGCGATTCAAAAGACCGACCCTTGAGAAGCGTCGTTACTTATGCGGTGTACTTTGCCGCATTATGTAACGCAACGCTTCTCTCGGAGCGAAAGCGGGTCGGACGTTGAATCGACAGCTCTCGTATACGCGGATTAACCTGATATAAAACCGCGAATTAACCTGATATGAAACCGCGAATTAACCTATACCAAATCCTTGCTATTTTGCGCATAATTATTGCGTGAATAAGCAAAAATTATTGTAATTTATGCTATTATTAATTAGAATATAAGTTATAGTAATTATTGATAAAAATATGGAGATTAATATGAAAAAAACACTTAAACAAAAAATTCTAGCAAGCACATTATCTTTAATGATGGCATTACTGCTGGTGCTTGCCCCCGGCTTTAATGCCCTGTGGGTAATAAAAGCCCAGGCCGAGCCGGACGCATCGGAGACAGAAGATATCACAATCACCTTTGCCCCCGATGAAAGCTTTAGCCTTTTCCCCGGCAAAAGCACGAACCCCAATAATTTTTTCAAATCCAATGGCAATAGCGTTGCGGTTTTAGAAGAAAATGGCTTTGGGCGGACGGATTCGCATTCATTAAAAGTGACGAAAATCGCCCCCGTCGAAAGCTATCACCATTGGGTAAGAATGGGCCATATTGCCGATTGGGCGACCCCGGGCGATGAACAGCTTGGTTTGCCCAGAGGAGCAAGCTATACCATTGCCGCCTGGTTTTATGTCCCGGCGGAAGCAGCCGCTGACAAAACTATTTCCGGGCCGCAGATTTTCCTTAACAACAACGCCCCCGGCGCGTTCCCCATCACCCCCGAACCAATTCCGGTTGACACATGGACAGAAGTAGTTTTTGAAACAGCGGAATTGTTTACCAACCTTGACAGCATTTCGTTTAGATTACACGCAGAAAATGACAGCACTTATCCCGACTATTGGTATCTTGATGACATTACCGTTGTCCGGACTGGCGGCGGGGCGCTTAAGCCCCCGGTGTGGGATTTGCGGCTTCCTTCTTTAAAAGAAACATACCAAGATTATTTTATGCTGGGAAATATCATCACCGGCCCATCGCAGCTTGAAGATAGCGAAACAGCCCTTGAAGCCCAAGCAATGCTTACGCACCACTACAATTCATTAACCGCCGAAAACCATAACAAGCCGTCAAGCGTGATTAATGCCGAGGGGCAGTATACCGGGCTTGATACCGTCCGGAAAATGATTGAATTTAGCCAAGAAAATGATTTTGCCTATATCGGCCATACCTTGGTCTGGCATTCCCAGTCTTCGCAGTGGCTTCATGGCACGGCAAGCGAACCTCTTACCCGCGCGGTTGCCAAAAGCCGAATGGAAGATTACATAAACCGTGTTGCCGGAGCTGATGGGATAAAGGGCAATGTTTATGCCTGGGATGTTGTTAATGAAGCATTCCTTCCTGGGGTTGGCGTTTTTAGCGGTGATTGGACAGAACATTTACGGACAGGCGAAACAGAAGGAATGGACGCTTCACCGTGGTATGCTTCCTATGAAAATGGGGCTGATTCCGGGGAAAGCGGCGCGGATTATATCTATGATGCTTTCGTTTTTGCCCGCTTGGCAGACCCGAATGCCATCCTATACTATAATGATTTTAATGATGAGCAGCGGGGCAAGAGCATGGCAATTGCCGCGATGGTCAAAGAGATTAATGAAAAATGGACCGCAGATGACCGTTATGATAACCGTTTATTAATTGAAGGAATCGGTTTGCAAGGGCATTATAACACAAATATTTCCGTCTCATCAGTCGAAACGGCAATTTTGCATTACCTGACCGAAAATCCGGGAGTCAAGCTTAGCATTACAGAGTTAGACCTTACCATCGCCGGGACAGATCAGACCACCCCGCCGGACGAAGAGCAATTAATAAAACAAGCCCTCATGTATGCTGAACTTTTTGAAATCTATAAAAAATATGCGGCCGGCCCGGCTAACGATTCGGGTAATCCGCAAGTTATTGAGCGTGTCACATTATGGGGGACAAATGACGCAGAAAGCTGGCGTTCTTTTGGCCAAAATGGCGGAACAGGCGGTTATCCGACACTTTTTAACGGTGATTATAGTGCCAAGGAAGCCTTTCATGCTGTGATTGATCCGTCTTCATATATTGAAGCGCATATCCCGCCGGAATTTGAGATAAAAGAAGGCGCGGCTTTTTACACCGATACCGCTCCAGCCCTTGATGGGAAAAGTGCGGCTTGGGATATCGCAACCCCCATCGCAGTAGAGCTTAATGCAATCGGCAAAACCGATTTGACGGCAGTAATGAAGCTTTTGTGGGATGCTGACAATCTTTACGTCCGTGTTGAAGTAAAAGATGACGAGATAGATTTATCTTCCGAAAATGAGTGGGAAAGAGATTCGGTGGAGATATTCTTAAGTGAAACCAATTTCCGCGGCTCATATACAGTTTCGCAAGGCAAGCAATACCGGATTGACGCAAGCGGGACGCAAACATCAAAGGAAAGCTACGGCGTTTGGAACGGTTACGCTGAATTAACAAGTGACGGTTATTTAATTGAAGCCGCGCTTCCTTGGGATGATGTGCCGTCATTAAATGATGTCATCGGCTTTGATATCCAGATAAATAATCCGCCGCCAGCGTCAAGCCAAAGGCCGCAGGTTACATGGTGCGACCCCAACGCGAATGGGTATAATTCTTCCGATAACTGGGGGCAGGTTACCCTTGTTGGCGAGATGGCTGGTCTTGTTTTAGAAGAAATTGAAATAGCAGAAGAGGTTTTACCCGAAGAAACCGAAGCAGCAGAAGCGGAAGCAAAATCCTACCTTGTCCCGATTATCCTCGGAGTTATTTTCGGTGTTGCTGTTGGCACAGCAGTATACGTAGTGAAGAAGCGGAAGCGGGCGTAGGAAAGAGCCGCCGTCATTGCGGCCTCCGCAATCCATCGCCCGGCTCGCGCGGCCATCACGTCATTGCGGCCTCCGCGCCGCAATCTATCCGCGCGTTTGAGAGCTGTCGATTCACCGTCCGACTCGCTTTCGTGACCTTCGCGTCATTGCGGCTTCCGAGCCGCAATCTCGTGATGGCGTTTTTGTGTATTGCCAGTACATGAGCAAATAAATTCCCACTTATACCCGTGAGACTGCGAAATCAAAAACCAAAATGCACAATTTTCGGCCATAAAAATAAATCGCGGCAAATTCCTATTTTATAGTCAGGAATCTTGCTCGCGATTTTTTTTATTTCCCCTCAATTGCGCATTTTATGATTTCTTGTCTCAAAGGGTAGTGCGTGGAAAATTATTGCTCATGTACATACAAGTCTTTCATCGTGCGATGGAGAGTGCGATTCATAAGGCCGACCCTTGAGAATCGTCGTTACTTATGCGGTGTATTTTACCGCATTATGTAACGCAACGATTCTCTCGGAGCGAAAGCGGGTCGGGCGGTGAATTGACACTCTCAAACGCGCGGATTTAACGCGCGGAGTTCCCGGAGCGAAAGCGAGTCGGACGTTGAATCGACAACTCTCGTATACGCGGAAACAGCTTTCATAAGTGGAAATTTATTTGCTCATGTACTGTGAAATACGTGGAAGCTTATATTGGGATTGCGTCTCGAAGGCCGCAATGACGAAGGCCGCGAGAGCGAGTCGTGTGGTGAGCATAAATTTCCAGAAATTTCAATACAGTCAAAAAAGCATTGAAAGCCATCACTTAATCTGCCATAATAAACCTATGAACATCTTAATCCTCGAAGACGACATTGCTTTATGCAAAGGAATCGAACTAGCCCTCGCCGCCCCGAACAGGCAGTTCACCCTTTGCCATAACATCAGCAATGCGAAAACCATTATTAAAGAATCCGCCCCCGATTACTTCTGCTTGTTTGTCCTTGACTTAAACCTGCCTGATGGTTCAGGCGTTGATTTTTGCAAGGAGATTCGTGCGGCAGGCTACACCGCGCCTGTTCTCATGCTGACCGCAAACGACACCGAACTTGACATGGTGATGGGGCTTCAAAGCGGCGCAGACGATTATGTTACAAAGCCGTTTTCGCTTGCGGTGCTTCGGGCGAGAATAGAAGCATTGTTACGGCGTGGCGGATTTACTACTGCCGCTTTCGAAAGCAAAGCCGACGGCGCGTTTTCGTTCGACTTTGAAAAGTTGCACTTTGAGAAAAAAGGAAAGATTGTCGAGTTGTCAAAAACCGAAGCAAAGCTATTGCAACTGTTATATTGCAACAAAGGACAAATTATCACTCGCGAACGATTATCAGAACGAATATGGCAAGACGGAACAAAATATGTTGACGAAAACGCGCTCTCTGTCTCAATCCGCAGACTGCGTGCTAAATTAGAGGACGAGCCGTCAAACCCGCAGTTTATCAAAACCGTTCATGGAATCGGTTACAAGTGGACGGTGGAATTATGAGGAAGAAAAGTCTTCTAAAGAAGCTTGATAAAATGCTTGATGAAGCCATTGCAGGTGTTTTTGAGGTGCAGTCTTATGATGAGAGCCAACTGTCAAAAATCGAAGCAAAAACGGCGCGGTTTCTTGAATTATCACGACTAAAACGTGAGCAAATTGACGGCGAGAGGGAGCGTATCCGCGCATTGATTAGCGACATTTCCCACCAGACGAAAACCCCACTTGCAAACATATCATTATACACCAGCTTGCTGTCGGAGCAAGATTTGAGCGAGAGCCAAAAGAAGTTCACGGCGCAAATTTCTGCAAGTGCGGACAAATTGGAATTTCTCATCGGTTCGCTCGTGAAAGTATCAAGGCTTGAAAGCGGAATCATCAAAATCAAAGCCCTGCCGGGTAATGTTTTTGACTTGATTAATTCCGCGGTTTCGGAGTGTGAAAATCTTGCCGCCGACAAGAAAATTACCTTAACTTTCCCCAAAAATCAGCCGCCGCTCATGGCATTATTCGACCCTAAATGGTGCGGCGAAGCTCTCTTTAACATTATCGAAAACGCCGTTAAATACACGCCCGAAGGCGGCAGCGTGAGCGTATCTGTCACCGAATATGAAATGTTCGTGCGGATTGACATTGCCGATACAGGGCGTGGAATACGCGAGGAAGATTTGCCGAAAATGTTCACGCGGTTTTGGCGAGCGGCGGAATCTGCGGATTCGCAGGGCGTGGGGATTGGACTGTATTTGGCAAGGCAGATTGTCACCGCTTGCGGTGGCTATATAAAAGTAAGTTCAAGCCTTGGAAAAGGCACGGCATTTTCGGTGTCTCTCACAAAACTGTGAAGAAAGAATCTTGCAAAAGTTGATAAGAATGATTTCTTTCAAAACTATGAAGAATGGGAATCTTACAAAATTGTAAGATACTCGAAAGACGCTCGAAAGATACATAGTTTATAATAAATGCAGTTGGCTAATTCCAACTGCGATTTTATTATGAAAAAGGAGAGCAACATGAACGTATTAAGAACCACTAATCTTAAAAAACACTACGGCCGGGACGCAGAAGTAAAGGCGGTTGACGGCATTGACTTTGCGGTGGAGCAGGGCGAGTTTGTGTCAATTGTCGGCAGTTCGGGGAGCGGGAAAAGCACGCTTTTGCACCTGCTCGGCGGGCTTGACCGCCCGACTTCGGGGAGCGTTTTAATCAGCGGTAAGGAAATCTATTCCATGAAAGACGACGAGTTGACAATTTTCCGCCGCCGAAATATCGGCTTTGTCTTTCAAAGTTACAACCTTGTCCCTGTCTTGAATGTTGAGGAAAATATACTGCTACCGATTCAACTTGACGGCAACACGCCCGACATGGAATATATCAACCGCGTGATAGAAACGCTCGGGATTTCCGAGAAACGCAAGAATATGCCGAATCAGCTTTCGGGCGGCCAGCAACAGCGGGTAGCGATTGCGCGCGCAATGGCGAGCAAGCCCGCAATCGTGCTTGCAGACGAGCCTACAGGCAACTTGGATAGCAAATCAAGTATGGACGTAATGGGACTGCTTAAAGTCAGCGGTGAGAAATTCGGGCAGACGATTGTGTTAATTACGCACAACCCCGAAATCGCGCAAATGGCTGAAAGAACCGTGCGGATTGAGGATGGGAGAATTGTTGCCGGAACGTCCGGTGTGAGAGGTGAAGAACAATGAACGTAGCCAACAAAGCACTTCTTCGCAAACTGGCATTAAGTCAAATTAAAATAAACCGCAAGCGTACAATATGGACGTTGCTCGGCATTATACTGTCCACGTCTATGATAACCGCCGTTTTCGGCTTTGCGGCAAGCGGTGCGGCTATGATAACAGAGCTTATGGGCGGCAATGAGTTCTACACGGATATGTATAACGGAACGATTTACACTATGGCGGCTGTGTTTGTTTCCATCATCATTGCCGCATCGGTGATTGTCATATCGAACGCTTTCCGCGTAAGCGCGGACGAGAGAACGCGGCAGTTCGGTCTGCTTAAATGCGTAGGCACAACGAAAAAGCAAATTGTTAAAATCATACTGTATGAAGGGGCTATTTTGTCGGGCATTGCTGTTCCTATCGGAATAGTTTTAGGGTTGATTGTTCATTTTATCGGAATTGAAATTGTGAATTTCCTGCTCATTGGGCTTAACAGTCTTAACGAAAATCTGCTGATATTAAACTTTGTTTTCGCGTGGCAGGCTATACTGCTTTCGGTTGCCGTTGCGCTGTTTACGGTGTTGCTCTCGGCGTGGCTTCCCGCGAGAAAAGTGGCAAAAAAATCTGTAATTGACGCAATTCGTAATGCGGGCGAGTTAAAAGCAGGCGCAAAACAAATCCGCGCAAACCCGATAATAAAGAAGCTGTTCGGGGTTGAAGGTGCGATTGCTTCCAAGTCAATCAAACGAAGCCGCCGAAACTTCCGCGCAACGGTTATATCACTCACGGTCAGCGTGACACTGCTTATTGTCGTGGGTTCGTTCGGGGAGCAAATGCGAACAATGACCGATGTTTTCTATCCCGACATAGATGCGACGGTCGCTATGCAGTTTGTTACAAATATGTCGATGGATTATGGTGACAACGAAGAAATAATTACAAGGGACTTTGCCACGATTGACAGCGAGCAAGGGGGTAACATAACCGAGCAACTGCGCGGCTTCGCAGATACGCCTGTGTACGGCGCGGGGCTTGAATATCATTCATATGAAGCAAGCATACCGCGAGAGATGATGACACCAAAACTCCTTGACCTCTACGGCGACCTATTTGACGATGAGTTTGTGCTTGGTATTGCGTTTGCTGTCGCCGATGCGGTGAATTACGCTGAGTTGTGCGAAATTGCGAGCGTTCCCCTCGGCTCTAACATACTTGTCAATCGCTATACCTATTATCAGCAAGGCGGGCGTGAGGTTTTTGCGCCATATATTTTCGGTAATCAAACACTGCGGATAACGGGGCGGTATGACGATACAGCGTTCGACCTGCCACTTCACGGCGAGCTTGCTATGACGGAAATACCGGGTGAAATCTATTACGCAAGCACGGGTTCGGTGATTGTAATTGTACCGGAGTTTAACGTGACCGAATATTTTTGGTTCGCAAAACCTACCGATAAATCAGGTTTTATGCAATACGCAGAAGAAATTTTGGGTGGAATTGTCTACGGCGGGAACGAAACGCAAGCGAACACCAACATTACAGACATTGAGGCGGAGATTGAAGCCATGCGGGGAATTTCTCGGCTGATTACTGTGTTCGTCTATGGCTTTGTGGGTATGCTGACGCTGATTGGGCTGACAAATGTAATCAGCACTATCTCTGCCAACGTCCGGCTACGTTCGCGTGAGTTTGCATTGCTCAGGAGTGTCGGCATGACACAAGGCGGGCTGTTGCGTATGCTAAACCTTGAAAGCATACCGTGTTCCATGAAATCCTTATGTTTAGGTGTTCCGCTTGGGATAGCGGGGTCATATTTGATTTATCGCGGTTTTGTGTCGCCTGTGACGACCGCTTATGCGTTGCCTTGGATTCCCATTTTGCAATGTGTTTTCGGAGTGTTTATCGTCACTTGGGTCGTTATGCGGTTCTCGGCATCGAAGCTGAGAGGCGGGAGCATCGTTGAAGCATTGCGCTTGGAAAGCGGAAATTAGGGGAGGTTGAACAAAATGAACGTGGCAAATAAAGGCATTATCCGCAAGCTCACATCACGGTTCCTCAAAGCGGGCAGAACGCGCAACATCGTAGCCATTGCCGCCATTGTATTAACATCGGTGATGTTTACGAGCGTGTTTACAATCGGCGTAAATATGATAACCACTATACAAGACCAAACTATGCGGCAGGTCGGCACACGCGCTCATGGCGGTTTGAAATACTTAACCGGGGAGCAGTACGAACATTTAGCAAAATCGCCGCTGCTTAACGATATTTCTTATGCACAGATATTTGGCGCGGCGACAAACGATGCTTTGAACAAAGTTTATACTGAAATTTACTATGGAGAAAATGATAACGCACGATGGCGTTTTTCTGAACCGACAACAGGAAATATACCGCAGTCGGTTAATGAAATCGCTTGCAGTACAATCGTACTTGACGCGCTGGGCGTTCCTTACGAAATCGGTGCGGAGGTATACCTTGAATATATGGTCGGCAGTACGGCGCGTTCAGATACGTTTACGCTTTCGGGTTTTTGGGAGGGTGACGCGGCAATACCCGCGCAGTTTATCTGGCTCTCAAAGGGGTATGTGGAGTCTGCGTTAAATGATGCGGTTATTATGGACAACTATACCGGAACAATCAACGCGGAGTTTTGGTTTTCCAATTCTTTTGACATTGAAGGTAAAATCCGGCGCTTGATTGATGAGCGAGGTTTAACAGTTGATGAAACGGACATAGGCATAAATTGGGCGTATGCCGCAAGCGACATCGACTTTGACCCGGCAATGATTGCTATTTGTGTCCTTGTCCTTGCGTTAATATTATTTTCGGGATACCTCATCATCTATTCCATTTTTGAAATTTCCGTGAATACCGACATTCATTTTTATGGGTTGTTAAAGACAATCGGTACAACCGGCAAGCAAATTCGCAAAATAATACGGACGCAGGCACTTGTCTTATCGGCGGTCGGTATTCCTGTCGGATTGCTTTTTGGATATATCGCAGGTGTTTATCTCTCGCCGTATATATTGAACTTCTTGGACGTAGGCGACACCGTTCAAGCAACCGCCAATCCGCTCATTTTTATTTTTGCGGCAGCGTTTAGTATTCTGACCGTGTTCATTGGTTGCCGTAAACCGGGAAAAATCGCTGCGCGGGTATCGCCTGTCGAAGCAGTGAAGTACAGCGGAATATCGGGTGGGAGTAATAAGAAATCGAAAAAGACAAGGACAGTCACGCCGCTGTTAATGGCATGGGCGAGTATCACAAGGGAAAAACGTAAACTCTGTATGATTGTTATGTCGCTTTCCCTTTCATTGATTCTGCTTAACAGCGCGTTCTCGGCGACGCGGAGTTTTGATATGGACGAGTATTTATCCGGGTCTATCATAAGCGACTTTGCCGTGGCTGATTACAGCATATTCGGCACAGGGATTGATAAAAATACAAATGGGGTTACAGCAGAGTTTTTACGCGAGGCTGAGTCACGCGGCGCGGCGGAAATATCGAATGTGTATTATCATTACGATTTTTCTCAGGTCGAACAGGGTGAAAACGCTTATGAGGTTTACGGCGTTGATAAAGAAACATTGGCGTATTTTTCGGACATGGACTACGAAAAATTGCGCTCCGGCAATTATGCCATTGTATCCGAGCGCGTTATTGCCTACGGTGACAATCCTCCGACGATTCCGATGGTAGGCGATGCGCTGACCCTATTGAGCGATAATTGGGATGGTATAGCCCATGATTTTGAAGTCGCCGGATTGGTCAGCGAATATCCTATGCAGATTTCTGCAAGACATATCTTCGCTAATTGCTTGACACTCATTCTCGCGGAAGAAGTTTTCTTGGATTTCTTCGGCAATGTTCAGCCTATGCAGACAAACATCAACATAAACTCTGAGGAATTGGCGAGTTTTGAGTCTTGGCTTGAAAGCTATACGGCGAATCAAAACCCGAATCTTAGTTTTATATCGCGCAGTACGCTCAAAGCAGAGTTTGCCGGATTGCAAACGACCTATCTCATCATGGGCGGTTCAATGTCGTTTATTTTAGCTTTGATTGGCATTTTGAACTTCATCAACGCCGCCGTCGCGTCCATCATCGCCCGCCGCCGCGAATTTGCCATGCTCCAAAGCGTGGGTATGACGGGCAAGCAATTGCGGCGCACATCATTTTTTGAGGGCGTTTGCCACACCGCGCTCACGGCGGTTTTCACGCTCACGGCAGGGTTGGGACTTAGCTGGCTGATTGTCAGGGTAATGGCTGGGCAAACGTGGTTTTTCAAGCCGTATCTTACGGTCATTCCGTCCGTGACAAGCATTGTTCCGCTTCTTATCATCTGTGCCGCCGTGCCGATTATTGGTTATGGATGGCTGACACGGGGCAGCTTGGTAGAGCGGTTGAGGTTCGATTAAGAGAACCTAATAGGAGTCGGGTACGACGATGCGACTTTTGACATAAACATAAACATCGTCACTGCGCTACCATATTCGCAATAATAAAAGAATCAAAAAATTAATATATTCATTTTTAAGAATTTAAGAATTTTATGATCGCTATGTGTTGACATATAATATAATATATGTTATAATTTTCCTGTTGAATATCAAACGGATAATAAAGATGGGTGCAAACGGATGATCAAGATGGTTGCAAGGGGTTAAAATGGAGTTCGGATGTCTGTTTGACGGAAAATATAAAATTATCAGGCTCATCGGGTCCGGCGGCTGCGGCCGCGTCTACCTTGCGGAAAACGTGCGCACGAAAAGCCTGTGGGCCATTAAGGAGATTCCGTACGACGGCTCGAACCTAAAGCAGGTCGAGTGCGAGATCGAGGTGCTGAAAAACATCAGGCACCACGCGCTGCCCCGCGTCGTCGACGTGCTTCGCGAAGACAGGATGATTTACCTCATTGAGGACTACTTCGAAGGCAAGAATGTTGACGAAATCCTCCATGAGGTGACGCATGTAGGCGCGGATGTTGCGGGGCGGTGGGCCTTGGAAATATGCGAAATCATGATATTCCTCCACGGGCAGGCGCCGGAGCCTATCATATACCGCGACTTAAAGCCGTCCAATATCATCTTGTCTCCGGAGGGCTCGATCCGGCTGGTGGACTTTGGCAGTGTCCGCCATTATAAAGCCAACAGCCCGTCGGACACTGTATATATAGGCACCAGGGGCTATGCCGCCCCCGAGCAGTACGGGCTTGGGCAAACGTCAAAGCAGACCGATGTCTATAGTTTCGGCGTGACTATGCAGCAAATATTGACGGGGAAGAGGCCCACGCAACAAGCCACGGACGGGTGGCGCGGCGCCTTCTACGCGGGCGCTGGCGGTAGCAGCTCCCGGTCAGACATCGGCGGCGGCGATGCCCAGATAGGCGTCGACGCAAATACAGCCGTACCCATCCCCAGGCGCTTTCGGGACATCCTCAGCCGGTGCGTAGAAATGGATCCTGCCGTCCGCTACCCGGATTTCGCCGCTATCAAGGCCGATTTGCTCGGCATGAACGCAACCGGTACGGCGCCACATCATGTTGAGCAAAAAGCTACGCATCATGTGGAGCAAAATACTATGCATCATGCGGAGCAAACAGCGCCTCATATAATGGTAAAAGAGGCGCCACTGCCAATGGCGCATAAAACGCCGCATACTGTAACAATGCATCCGACGGGCGTATATCGCTGCGCAACCATTTCCGTTATACAAAACCATGAGTTCGCTTTCGAATTCGCATGCCGCGCGAGCGAGCAATATGGGCTGAGGGTTATTGTAATCGATTGTGATTTTGAATCCACTTTATCTGAATGGTATTTCACTGCGAACGGGCAGGGCAATGGCGGGCTTTTGAATAACAGTTTGTACCACGCGTTGAAAACAATCGAGCAAGCCGCTTCCGACGACAGCGACAGCGAAAGCGGCAGTGAGAACGGCGGTGAGAGCGGCGGCGAAAGCGGCGGTAAAAGCGGCGGCAAAAGTGGCAGCGGCACGCAGGGTTTTGGCAAGTGTACACCGTGCCGTACGGAAAGCTTGGCGCTCATGGGCGGCGCGGGTATGCGCGGCGAAGTATTTGCTGGCCTGGACAGCTTGCCGGGGCTGGTGCGCGGGCATACCGGGCGCTCCGGTCCTGTATGGTTAAACGAGCCAGATCCGGAATACTCCGGCCCCGCCGCAGATTTTTTGGTACGCGACCGCGCACTCGCGCTGCGGCGATTGTTGGCCGAGATAACCATATTTGCGGATATATGCTTGATTTTAACGGGGCGTTCGGTACTGTGCGAACTAAACATGCGCTGTTTCCAAAATTCGCATTACATTGTATGCCCCGGCGGCGCCGAGGCGCCTTCTATCCGGGCATTCAAAAATACCGCGATTCTGGCCGAACGCCGCAGGGGTGTGCCGTCGGATCGTTTCAAATATGTCTTCTGGGATTACAGCCACAGCGCCGCAAAATCCGAGGCCGTTTGGGAGCTGTCGGAGCAGAGCCTCGCTGGGGTAGTGCGCAAGAGCAGGCGGCGCGATGAATCCAGGCGCGATGGGGTATATACTAAATGCTACGCATATTCGATGGAGCGCGCGGTAAAAAAGGATTATGATGACATAATAAAAACGCTTGGGCTAGCGGAATAATCATAAGGAGGAACCAAGTATGGCAGCGCCAAAAGAAGAATTCATGTATGAAATAACAAAAGCAATAGGCGTTATCGGCGAGGGTTCGCGCGGGTGGCGAAAGGAAGTCAATATCGTCAGTTGGAACGGCAGGCCGCCCAAGCTCGATATCCGCGATTGGAACGAAACGCACGAAAAAATGGGCAAGGGCGTCACCCTTTCAGGCTCGGAAGTGCGTATGATGCTGGAATTGCTGGGCAATATGGACCTGAGCACGCTAGAAGAATAACAGCATAGCGTAGAGAGTGCGTTAAGCGATTGTAAAAGTCGGTATTATACAGTCGAACGCTGTTCGCCCCTACAACATTTTGTATATGTGTAAAACTGACTGACCATATGTAGGGACGCACATGGTGCGTCCGTGTATATATTTATACGTAGTTTATATAAAACGCGCAGCGCGTGTTGAAGCAGCCACAGAGCGGCGGTTTATTCGCGACTTATGCGCTGCTTATTCGCGGCTTATTCGCTGCTCGCCGTCCATATTGAGCGTATGGCTGACTATGTAGAGCGGCCTGCCTTTGACCTCGTCATATATCCTGCCGATATACTCGCCGATGATGCCGAGTATTATCAGTATGACGCCATTAAAAAACAGGCTGACCGCTATCGACGACGCCCAGCCGGCAATCGCCGTGTCGGTGAACAACCGCTGCCAGAGGACGACCAGCAGATATACAAAACTGACTGCGGACAGCGCCATGCCCACATATGAAGCCAGCTTCAACGGCTTATACGAAAACGACGTTATCGCGTCGATGGCGAAGCGCACCATCTTGCGAAAAGGGTATTTTGTCGTGCCGGCGAACCGTTTTTCGCGAACGAACTCGACGCTCGTGCTGCGGAACCCGAGCCAACTGATGAGGCCCCGGATATACCGGTTGCGCTCGTTCACGAGCCGCAGCGCGTCGCGCACCTTGCGGTCTATGAGCCGGAAGTCCCCGACATCGACCGGTATGTTGACTTCCGTCATGCCGCGCAAAAACCTGTAAAATATTTTGGAAGTTATTTTTTTTGCAGTGGACTCGCCCTTTCTGGAAATGCGCAGCCCGTACACGACTTCATAGCCTTCACGCCATTTATCGAGCATCTGCGCTATCACGGAGGGCGGGTCCTGCAGGTCGGCGTCGATGACGACTATCGCGTCGCCGCGTGCATAGTCCATCCCCGCCGTTATGGCAATTTGGTGGCCGAAGTTGCGCGAGAACGATATCATACGGAAAACCGGGTGCTCACGGCAGATTTCGGCGGCCAGTTCCGCCGTCCGGTCGCGGCTACCGTCATTTACCAGTAAAATTTCATATGTTACACCGGCGGCGTCCATGGTCTCGCGCAGGCGGGCGCATGTCTCGCCAATCACTTCCTCCTCGTTATAGACGGGTACGACTACGGAGCATATTATGCCATCCATTTTGCGCCTCCTCAATAGACATGAAAACCGCATGTATAGGCGATCGTTAAAAATATCAATCCGGCGGAGCAGGCGAGCGTGACCAGCGCATCCGCCGCCCGGCTTTTATTGCCGAGCGAGGACATGAGTGAAAACAGCGGGACTGCGCCGAATATGTACCTGGGGAAGCTCAGCATCCAGTAGGCGCTAATAGACAGCAAGTAATATACGCCAAGATATGCCATGAACGAAACCCGGAATTTGGTGGCGACCCCATAGAACATCAGCGCGATGAATAAAACGATGCATATTATTTGCGGGATAAACAGCGACGCGCTTGTCGCGCGGTCGTATGACACAACGTTATGCGCGAGGGTATGCATGTTGTTGAAAAAAAAGGCAAACCGTTGGTTCCAGTGATCCCTTTGGTATATAAGGAACTGAAAAAAGTTGCCCGAAACCGCGTAATTGATTAGCAGATAAATACCTGTCCCTGCTGGGATCAATAGGATGGGCGCGGAGCGCCACAAAATGGCAGAGGCGGTAAGCGCCGTCATGCCAGCCGGAGGCCGGCCAGCAGGCGATTGGCGCTGCTGGCTTGGTTTGTTGGATTTGTCCGACTTCGCTGTTTTGCTTTGCTGATAAATATGCATGATATACTGTAAAAGCTCTATTGCGTAAGGTATCGCAAGCACCAGCCCATAATAACGCGTGAACGATGCCAACAGGCCGCAGCAGCCTGCGGCGGCCCACTTTTTTCTTAACAAGCAATGAAAAAACAAAGCGGTCAAAAGCAAAAACAAGCCTTCGCTGAAGGCGCCATTGACAAAGAATGATGCGGGGAAGAAAACGGCGTACTTGACGGCGTGATATGCCGTGTCCTCGTCCTGGCCTATTAACAGGGCTATCTCGTAGAACAGCACGCAAGCCGCAAAATAGGTCGTCAGCGACAAAAATATGCCGGAAAACACTGCGCTGCCAAAGACATATGATAGCAGCCTTATCAACATGGGAAAAAACGGCAGGAAAACAAGGAAGACCCTGTCCTCGCCTGTGTTGACATACCAGTTTTCCGCTATTTTAACAAAGTGCATGGCATCGGAGCGCTGCCAAAGTTGGGTCAACGATTCGAAAAAGCCTGCGTTAAAATTAATGATAAACCGCGAGGACAAAAAGCCGACGCCGTATAGTATCACGCGCGAGAGCGCCGCCAATAAAATGATGTGCCAAAACACAGGCTGCCGCACAGTATAAAAAGGCGGCCTGTCATACTTGCCCGAACCGGCGCTGTCGCCGCCTGTGCCGCCCACAGCGTCCGCGCCTTCCACACCCCTGCCATTGCCGCCCGCGCCATCTTCGCTCCCTGCGCCTCCAGTACCACTAGCAACGCCGCCCGGGGACGGCTTTGTGAAAGACAGGATCATCGAACGGAAAATCAAGCCCGCAAGGCACAAGGTCGACAATAGGACAAACCATTGGAACAATATAGGAAATATGGTTCTCAAAGTCCCCTTTCAAAAAATTATCGCGCCTCACCGTGGAGGTAAACCGCTCCTTTTGGGGCGGGGCTTGCTCGCCCGACGCACCATGCCTTTACACAAGCGATGCGTCCAACCCGCTGTCCGTAATTACGCCCCGCAAAAATTTAAAGGCCTTTGCGTAGTCGTCGTTGCTACCCAAATGCTCGATGATCATCGTGACGCCGGGTCGCAGCTTCGCCGCGCGCTCGAACAGCCTTTTAAAGTCCATCTCGCCCTCGCCCGGCTGCACCTCGTCAATATGGACGGTCATCTTGCGCCCCAGCTTGACGTCCTTAAGATGTATGGAAACAGTCATTTCGCCGAGCAGGTCGAACGTATGGTCGACATATCCCGTGATCCCGAAATAGCGCTCCGGGCAGTTGATCGTGTTGCATATGTCAAGATGCACGCCAAATGCGTCGCGGTTGATGGCCTCCATGAGGCGCAGGTAGCTCTCCGGGCTTTCCGGGTAAATCCAGGGCATAGTCTCGAGCGTATATTTAGTTTTCACTGGTTTGACCGCGTCGATTATAGCCTGCGTGTTCTTGACGGTCATATCGAACGTCTCCTGCGTCAGGTTCAGTCTTTGCGGCCCGTCCCATGCCGCCGAATTGCGCGAGCCGGCAATATTCACACAGCAGAGCGCCCCCGTCTCCTCTGCGAGCTGGAGGGCGTCTATGTTTTTGCGCATCGCGGCCTCGCGCTCGGCAACGTTGTCACTGAGCGGGTTCGACCACGCCCCGACCTCCGCGTTCGTTATGTCGTTTTCCCGCATCGCCGCCACATACTCCATGATTTCCGCGCGGTCCGAGCCGGGCGGCAGCGGAAACGTAACCGCCTTATAGCCTATGTCCTTCACCAGGCGCAGCCACTCGTCCACATTTTTGTAACCGCCTGCCAAACATCCCCCAAGCCTCATATTATCCCCTCCGAATATAATTTCGAAAATTTTTCATGAACGTATTCCTAACGATCATATTATAATAACTGCACACATTACAAGTGCTATTTAGCAATGACTGATGGCAGCCGCCACCAGCCGCAACTACATTGCCGCCACATCATCGAAGCCACATCATCGCCGTAGCGCCGCCTTCTTGTATTTATCCTCTTTGGCTGTATAATGTTAGTACGAAACAGCAAAAGACTTACAAATTAATATTGCTATAAAATATGATTAATTTTATGAAGGGGATTTATTATATGGCAGAAACAATAAAATATAACAGAATCGAAGACGTTATCAATGAAAAACTTGATGGCGTTTTAAGGGACGCCGCATTGGATTTCGCAGCATATTTAAACAATAACCAGTTGACACCGAACATGTCCGCCGACGGAAAAATACGCTACAATGGTTACAATCTTGGCTGGATGATGGTGGACGGCAACGACAAATGGCTGTTCGAGATATTTAACTATCTCAAGTTCGGCGAGTTCAGCGACGATGACGACGATTTTAAAAACGCAGTGTACGACCATGTCAGCATATGCGAGGCCCCATGCCATGACGAGTGCTGGAGAGCCAAGGACGTAAAAATATTCGGCAAAGAGTTCAAAAGCGTGTGTTCCCAGCATTCCCGCGCGTTCGTGAACCCCGACGGCAAAACGGTGGAGCATATAAAAAAGCTAATAGAATACAGCAAAAAAACAGAGCCCTACGAGCAGCAGTACCATCCAACGCACCCATAGCGCCATACATGCACAAGCAAGTAACCATAGCTCACGTACAATAATTTAGAGAGGCAGCCTAGTATGAAAGAAGAGACGCTTGAATTGTGCTTTGCTACGCGCGGCGACTTTCGGCAATGGCTTTGCGATAATGCCGAGTCCAGCGGCGGCGTCTGGCTCGTGTTCGGCAAGACGAAGGACGTCGTCACGCTGACCGCCAACGAAGCATTGGAGGAGGCGCTCTGCTTCGGGTGGATAGACGGCCAGATGAAAAGCATTGACGCCACTAAGTACCGGAAGTATTTCGCTAAGAGGCGGCCAAAGAGCCCCTGGTCGGAAAAGAACAAAAAGACTGTGGACACGCTGCGCGGGCGCGGCATCATGACAAGCCTGGGCGAAAGTGCAGTCGAGGCTGCCAAGGCAAATGGGTCATGGGACGCCCCAAAGGGCGAGCCGATAACAGACGAACAGATCGAGGCGTTCGCCGAGAAGCTTGTCGGACTGTCCCCTGCAAGCGAAAACTTTAAAAATATGTCCCCCTCCGTTCGGAGGACATACACGGGGAGATACCTTTCATTCAAAAGCGAGGAGGCCCGGCAACGGGATTTCGTAAAAATAGTCGACCGGCTCAACAACAATTTAAAACCCATGTGAACGTGTCAAATGAAATGAGTGTGTTAAATGTCTATGTAGGGCGCGCTGTCCCATCAACGTAGTTGATGTCAGCATCGCATTGACGTTTATGCGCCGCTACAAGGCACGACCGCTATAACGCGCGTCAGGGGTATGTATATTGTACAGCGAAATTGTCCGTTCCAGCGAATATATACAGCAACTGCTCGGTTTTATACGGTGCGAATACGGTTTGGATGGCGCCAGCATCGTCCCGGCCAAACGCGGGTTTTACGGCGAAACATGGAAACTAGGCACGGCAGATAGCAGCTATTTTATCAAAACAGCCTACCCTTCCTCACACATGCGCTTGTACGAAGGCAGTTTTCCGGTTATCGAGCATCTTTGCCGTCACGGCATTGATTTCATCAGCCGCATCGTCAAGAGCTTATCGGGGCGACTGTCCACGCGTTTCGACGGCGCGGTTCTTGGCGTTTTCGAATGGATTGACGGCGAAAACCGGCAAGACGAAATAACCAAGGTCCAAGAATACCAAATGCTGGCAAAGGTATACAAAGTGCCTGTGATACCGGATATTGCCCCGCGCGAGCATTTTTCAACTGGAAGCGCCGACGCGTTTTTCCGGCTATGGGCGTCGCTGCCGCTCGACTCACCAATGCGTGCGAGCATTGGGCAGCGCCGCGCGAGGATTGAACACAGGGCGGAGCGCCTGCGAATATTCGCCGAGCGCTGCAGTGGCGACGCATCCCCGCTCTATATAACCCATGGCGACGCAGGGGGCAATTTTTTGGTTGGCGACGGCAAAAACTACATCGTAGACTGGGACACACCCATCCTCGCCCCACCCGAGCGGGACGCATGGTTTGGCATTGGCTGGGACTGGGCCATAGAGGCCTTTCGCGACGCGCTGCGGCAACAAGGCATTGACTATACATTGCGCAAGGAACGAATGGCTTATTACAGCTACAACATGTATTTCTACTATCTGAACGCTTTTATGGAAAAATATATCCTTACCGGGGCCACGCAGGGCTTTGAGGAGTTCATGGACGATTGGATAGAGGAATCATTCCAATACGCGGATAGAATCAACTAAGACTGGGACGGTCATGAACCGGTACTAATATTTATAGTTACCAAATTTTAATAATTAAATCTTACGGAGGAGTTCCGAGTGGAGATTCGCCGTGCTACAGCCAAAGATGCAGCGGGCGTCTACGAACTGAATAAT